>OCAD01000028.1_pt1 | contig 168552 bp, 127 predicted proteins | sample 1538261 | NCBI WGS metagenome assembly OCAD01 (sample SAMEA2580261, study PRJEB22360) | human gut metagenome | biome: human gut; feature: human-associated habitat; material: faeces | place: Denmark | collected 2008/2010
CTTATATTTGTCGTTATATAGAGAAGCATTTCCCGGATACAGCATTTGTGAAGGTACCTTGCTTGTAATTCATCTTTCTTGTTTATGATATGTTTACCTGATAAAAAGAGGTTGTTCTACATCTGACGACCTCTTTTTATTAGTTGTATCCATAATTTTCTGCTTAAGTTATAGTATGATTTTTACTTTGTGGAGTAGTTTTGGCCGTGTAATGAGTTATTTCTCCTGTTCTGCATTGTACAAGGCGATATATCCGCGTTCTTCTGTATGGATGCGGACGGCATTCAAATGCGTCCTTGACATGTTTTGCCAATGCCTTTTACATTGCAATAGGAAAGCCATTCGATTTTGGCTTCGAGCAATGCTTCTTTTACGTCCTCGAATAGGGTCTTACAGATAATAGCTTCAATTTTTTTATTGTTGTATTTGTATTTTGTATATAATGTAATCTTTTTACCTTCTAAAAAACTAATACTTTGTTGTTATCCTTGTCTGGTTATGCTCTTTATGATTAAAAACTTAGCCCGAAAACGAAATAAGCCCCTTCAGTGCGTGGGTTTACGGTGACTTTTGCAAAAGCTGGAACGGAGAATGAATCGGTGATTTTTATTTCCTTGGCGGCTCCCATGCTGATGTCGCATACGGTGAAACCGTTGGAACCGTTGCATACAGGGGCTTCGGAATAGTTGTAAAAGTCTGTGCCCCACGGAGTCGCTCCTATTTCCGCTGTCCATTCCAGCCCTGCCAGTGTGAAAGGTACGGTAGCCGAGATATAGGACGAATAGGCTCTGTTTCCTCCGTTATTCACTCCGTCGGTTCCGGCGAAATTGGTATACCAGTTCAAGGCCAGCGGTCCGAAGTCATAACCTATTTGTGCCTCGAAGGTATGGTTGGTATTGTGTGAGCCGTAATGAAAATACCCCGGTCCTCCATTGAACCAGTAATCTGTGACGGAGATACTGAAACCTCCTGTGGCGTAGCCTAATGTGAGGTCAATCTCTTTTGTATCTTCTTTTTCGATACCTGCTGTTCCCCATGCAGACAATGAGAACTCTTTGTAAGAAACTGACAACGTGGGTTGGATACTGACACCTCCTAAATCCTGGCCACGCCAGATGTATCCGCTTACGAGATCGGCTCCTACGCTGGCTTCCACTTTGTCCTGCGCCATGCCCATTGCTGGAACAGCTATTGCCAAGGCCGGCAGAAATGTTGTTTTTCTAAAACTCTTTTTCATTGCTTTTTACCTTTTTAATCCATAATAGTGACTTTGTTATATCTCGTATGTATTTGTTTTTCTTGTAATGGCTTGTGCTTGTTATGTGATAATACTTCAACGAATTCTATATTGGTTCGTTCGGGAAAAAGCGGATGATTCTCCAGTTTCGGACCTATTGCCGGCAAATTTACATCTTTTATATCATCTATGAAAACCACTAAATGTGGATTTCACATACAAACAAATGTTCTTTTGTATTCTTTTCCATCTACTGTGATTGTTTTTGCCAACATTTTGCCGTCCGGGGTATTTATTTGTCTGGAGTTGGCAAGCAGGGGAAGATCCATGTCCACTGTTACTTCTTCTACCAGCTCGTTCTCCGTATGCAGTTTTAGGACATAAGGTGCTTTAGGGTGTTTACGTATATATAGTCATTACCTGCTCCCTGCATCTTTGTGAACGTGATTGTTGTTGCCATTTTGTCTATAATTTTTTCTGTTATTATTTCCTTTTGTCTTAATTTAGTGCAAATATATATCTTGTTGATGCTTAATAAATTTGAGCCTATATTCTGTTATGGAACATATAGTTTAGGTAATATTTTGTTGGTTATTCAGTGTTGTATAATTGGTATCATATATAATTAAGGTGGATGATTGATGTAACAAGATGATAATATATTATCTCATTTTTATATTATTTTGTTACCTTTGCATCCTGTTGGATAAAAAAGAGATTTGTAATGCAGAATATTATTGCGATAGAAAATGGTGTGACCCGCCATCCGCTGTACCGGATGAAGGAACCGGTGAATATGACACTTGCCGCCGGAGAACATATAGCTGTTGTGGGGAGAAACGGGGCAGGAAAAAGTATATTGGTAGATACGATTACAGGCCGGTGGCCGTTGTTGATGAACGAAGTGAAGTATGATTTCTCTCCTTCTCCTTCGAAGATGGCATACGAGAATATAAAGTATATTGCTTTCCGTGATTCATACGGAGATTCCGATGGAAATTACTATTATCAGCAACGATGGAATGCCCATGATTTGGATGAAACCCCACTGGTACGTGATTTGTTGCCCGAAGCGACCGATTCAGGTCTGAAAAAGGCTTTGTATGAACTGTTTGGCATAGAGAGGATGCTGGATAAACATATTATTCTGCTTTCCAGTGGTGAGTTACGTAAGTTTCAACTGACAAAGACTTTGCTGAGTAATCCGCGTGTACTGATTATGGATAATCCCTTTATCGGACTGGATGCGAAGACGAGGGACCTGCTTCATACATTGTTGGGCGAACTGACTAAAGTAACCCATTTGCAGGTAATCCTTATCTTGTCTAAGTCCGATGATATTCCTGCTTTTATTACTCATGTTATTCCTGTGGAAGACAGGGTGTGTGGTAAAAAGATAACTTTGCAGGAATATTTGGCGGTCCGTAAGCCGATACCGGAACGGATACTTTCCGAAGAAAAGGAGGCACGGATTCTGAATTTGCCTTACGGCGGTGATTTGTATCACACCGAGCACGTAGTCGATTTGAACAAGGTAAGCATCCGTTATGGCGAGCGTACCATTTTGAAAGATTTGGACTGGACAGTGAAATGTGGCGAGAAATGGGCTTTGAGTGGAGAGAACGGTTCAGGAAAGTCTACGTTGTTGAGTTTGGTCTGTGCGGATAATCCGCAGAGTTATGCTTGTGATATTACCTTGTTCGGCAGAAAACGCGGTTCCGGAGAAAGTATTTGGGAGATAAAGAAGCATATAGGATATGTCAGTCCTGAGATGCATCGCGCTTATCTGAAGAACCTTCCTGCCATAGATATTGTGGCAAGCGGACTACATGATTCTGTGGGGTTGTACAAACGTCCGCGTCCCGAGCAGATGGCGGCTTGTGAATGGTGGATGGATATTTTTGGTATTGCAGATTTGAAAGACCGGAATTTCTTGCAGTTGTCCAGTGGCGAGCAGCGTCTGGTGTTGTTGGCCCGTGCTTTTGTGAAGGATCCTGAGTTGCTTATTTTGGACGAGCCTTTGCATGGGTTGGACTTGTACAACCGCCGGTTGGTGAAAGATGTGATAGAAACTTTCTGTCGTCGTAAGGACAAGACCATGATTATGGTGACACATTATCAGGAAGAGTTGCCCGCATGTATAACTAACTTTCTTTTCTTGAAGCGGAATTAAAAGTTCTTTTTCTAAAGGTACGTTCCGGGCAGACGGAAGACGACAGGTTAAACGATAGTGCCCTGTCGCTTTCCGGACAAGCTGGGATGTTGGGCTGAGTACAAATAATCCTACTGTTCGTTTCATAAATATAGCATTGAAATTTTTAAAAGAAAACGAATCATGGAAAACACATTAAAAAAGCCTATGACAGGCATTATTCCTCCTTTAGTGACTCCGTTACTGGATAATGACAAACTGGATATTGATGGTTTGGAAAGGTTGATAGAACGATTGATAAAAGGAGGAGTGCACGGATTATTTATACTGGGTACCACCGGAGAAGCGCAGAGTATCAGTTACCGGCTTCGCCATGAAATGATAAAGGAAACTTGCCGTATCAATGCCGGAAGACTTCCGGTTCTGGTTTGTATTTCCGATACTTCAATTGTAGAAAGTATTCATCTGGCACATGTAGGGGCCGAGTGTGGTGCTTCAGCCGTAGTTTCCGCTCCCCCTTACTACTTTGCTCCGGGACAGCCTGAACTGGCCGAATTTTATGAGGACCTGATTCCTCAGTTGCCGTTACCTATCTTCTTGTACAATATGCCGTCGCACACGAAAGTGAATTTTGCTCCGGCTACTATTCAACGCATTGCCCGTAATCCTCAGGTGGTGGGATTCAAGGATAGTTCGGCTAATGCCGTTTATTTCCAGTCCGTGATGTATGCCATGAAGGACAGACAGGATTTCGCCATGTTGGTGGGACCGGAGGAAATTACGGCAGAGTGTGTGTTGCTGGGTGGACATGGGGGGATCAACGGAGGTGCCAATATGTTCCCGGAATTATATGTAGATCTTTATCATGCTGCGGTAGCGCGTGACATGGAAACCGTAAGTCGGCTGCAACCCTTGGTGATGCAAATCAGTAGCAGTATTTATACCGTGGGGCAGCATGGCTCCAGTTATTTGAAAGGATTGAAATGCGCGTTGTCTTTATTGGGTGTTTGTGATGATTTTGTTGCGGCTCCTTTCCATCGCTTCAATGTTCCGGAACGCGAGAAGATACGCAAGGCGTTGGAGGCACTCCCTTTTTGTCCGGAATTGAAACCTTAAATGCTCGGTCTGTATGCATATCATTGATATAATCGTCTTTTTGTTGTTTACCGGCGGAGTCGTGGCCTTCGGTTGTTCTTTCTTTAAGAAGAAAGGTACCTCCGAGGAGTTCACTTCTGCCGGAAGAAGTTTGCCCGGCTGGGTGGTGGGGATGTCCATTTTCGCCACGTATGTCAACAGTATCAGTTATCTGGGATATCCGGGAAAGGCCTTTTCGGGAGATTGGAATGCATTTGTATTCAGTCTTTCTATTCCTATCGCCTCTTATTTTGCGGCTCGTTACTTTGTGCCTTTTTACCGGAGTCAGGACAGCATATCGGCTTATAGCTTTTTGGAAAACCGTTTCGGTCCTTGGGCACGTATATATGCTTCGTCCTGCTATCTGCTCACCCAGATAGCACGTACAGGGTCTATTCTGTATTTGTTGGCGTTGCCCATGAATGTATTATTGGGATGGCATATCCAGACCATTATTGTTGTAACCAGTGTGGCTATTGTGCTTTATTCCATGTTGGGTGGCATGAAGGCTGTCATTTGGACAGAGGCCATACAGGGAATTATTCTGATCGGAGGTGCGTTGGTATGTATGTTTATTTTGCTTTTTGATATGCCCGGAGGTCCGGTGCAGACTTTCTCCATCGCCATGGAAGATGGTAAATTCAGCTTGGGAAGCTTTGGAAGCAGTTTAAGTGAGTCCACTTTTTGGGTGTGTCTGATTTATGGTATATTTACTAATTTGCAGAACTATGGTATAGACCAGAGTTATGTGCAACGTTATCATACGGCGAAGAATGAGAAGGAGGCTAAGTTTTCGGCCTTGTTCGGAGGATATTTGTTTATTCCCGTTTCGGCCGTTTTCTTTATGATAGGGACTGGACTGTATGCGTTCTATAAAGTGCATCCGGGGATCTTGCCCGACGGGGTGGGGGCGGATTATGTCTTTCCGTTTTTTATAGTCAATGAGTTGCCGGTGGGGTTGACAGGCCTGCTGATTGCTTCTATCTTTGCCGCAGGTATGAGTACCATTGCGACCAGTGTCACTAGTTCGTCTACCATCATTCTGACGGATTATTATCAGCGGTTCCGCAAACATGCCGGAAACAGGGAGAGGATGTTGGTGCTGAAACTCTCCAGTGTAGGAGTGGGAGTGGCAGGGATTCTGGTGGCTTTTGCCTTTATGAGTGTGCAAAGTGCGCTGGATGCCTGGTGGGCGTTGGCGTCTATTTTCAGCGGAGGCATGTTGGGACTGTTTCTATTGGGGTATATTTCGAAGAAGGCACGTAATTTTGATGCGGTACTGGGAGCCGTTTGTGGAGTAATTCTGGTTTGTTGGATTGTGATATCCCCCTTTGTACATGCCAATCTGGCTATCGTGTTCGGGACGTTGCTGATATTTTTGGTGGGATTCCTGAGTGCTAATCTGCTTAATAAGAGAAGGTGTAAGTAGAATAACTTAATTTTATAAAACTCAACTTTATAGAAAAGAATTTTTCATCTGAAACTTGACATTCTTCATTGACAATAAGAAGGCCGTATCACTTTTGAGTAATGATACGGCTTTTCTGTATTTGTCGGTTACAATCTGTAACCTTTAGAATGTTCATTTTGGTTTTGATTCACTCTCCGGTTTATTAATCGTTTCATCGTTCTCCTTATCAGATAAATCTTTTCAGCTCATTGACCCTGTTTAATGCGGCATTGAAATCTTCCACCAGTTCTTTCATCACTTCGTCTACCGTCTGTAATTTATGTATGCATGATGCGACTTGTCCTATTTCCAGTTCACCTTCGAATAAATCTCCTTCAAAGATTCCCTTTTTGGCACGTCCTTTTCCTAACAAAGTGCGTAGTTCATCCGTTGTTGCGCCACGGCTTTCCGCTTCTTCTACTTGTTTGAAGAAATCATTCTTGACCAACCGGACGGGAGAGAGCTGTTTCAATGTCAGTTGGGTATCTCCTTCATTCAGTCGCAGACACCGGTCTTTGAATGTGAAATGAGCAGAACTCTCTTCGGTTAATGCAAAGCGCGTGCCTATTTGTACCCCGTCGGCCCCCAATGCCATAGCAGCCAGTATGCTTTCTCCCGATCCGATACCTCCGGCAGCTATCAACGGCACGGTGGTGATCTGTCTGACGGCTGGAATAAGACATAGGGTGGTCGTTTCTTCCCGTCCGTTATGTCCTCCTGCTTCGAATCCTTCGGCTACGATGGCGTCTACACCTGCTTCTTCACATTTGGCGGCAAACTTGGTGCTTGCCACTACATGGGCCACAATGATTCCATGCTCATGCAGGTGTTCTGTCCAGGTCTTTGGATTTCCGGCAGAGGTGAAGACGATTTTCACACCCTCTTCTATTACCATATTGATAAGGATGTCTATTTCGGGATACATCAGCGGAATGTTTACTCCGAAAGGTTTGTCTGTCGCCGCTTTGCATTTCTGTATGTGTTCGCGTAAGGTCTCGGGATGCATGGAGCCTGCTCCTATCAGTCCCAGTCCTCCGGCGTTACTTACTGCGGAGGCTAGTCGCCAACCGCTACACCATACCATTCCTCCCTGTATGATGGGATACTTTATTCCAAAAAGATTGCAAATTCTGTTCATATGTAATAATTTAATAATTTGTCTATTTGCTAATGTACCAATAACTATGTGGAACATAATACAGCCGATTAGCACATTGACGAATTGTTCATTATACAAAACAACTAACTTTTATTGAATGTTTTAGGGAGAAAGTAGTGAAAAAAGGAAAAATTCTTAGAAATTTTAAGGTTTGTAGAACAGAAATGGTCTATCTTTGTTCTCAGAATTAAAATTGTATATTTATAAACGGATAAAAAACATGTTATTACAACTGCTATTTGTACTTGTCGCTATTATTGTAGGTGCCCGTCTGGGAGGTATCGGACTGGGAGTGATGGGAGGTGTGGGCCTTGCCATATTGACCTTTGTTTTCGGACTTCAACCTACCGCTCCCCCTATTGATGTGATGTTGATGATTGTCGCCGTTATCTCTGCCGCCTCTTGTATGCAGGCTGCCGGCGGACTGGACTATATGGTGAAATTAGCAGAACGGTTGTTGCGTCGTAACCCTTCACAAGTGACTATCCTGAGCCCGTTGGTTACTTATCTGTTTACTTTTGTCGCAGGTACGGGGCATGTGGCCTACTCTGTGCTTCCTGTCATAGCCGAGGTGGCTACGGAAACTAAAATTCGTCCTGAGCGTCCTTTAGGCATTGCCGTTATTGCCTCGCAACAGGCTATTACTGCCAGCCCTATCTCTGCCGCTACCGTAGCGTTGCTGGGATTGCTGACAGGATTTGACATCACTCTGTTTGATATTCTGAAGATTACTATTCCCGCTACGTTAATCGGTGTGCTGGTGGGAGCTTTCCTTTCAAAGAAGGTGGGTAAAGAGTTGTTGGAAGATCCCGAATACTTGCGCCGCTTGGAAGCCGGGATGATTGATACAAAACATGTGGAGCTGAACGATGTGAAGAATATGTTTCATGCCCGTATCTCGGTGATAATTTTTATTGCCGCCACGCTGTTGATAGTGTTGTTCGGTTCTATTCCTGCCATGCGTCCTGTGTTCAATGGTACGGCTTTGGATATGCCGGCTATTATTGAGATTTTGATGTTGTGTGCGGCGGCTGTTATTCTTCTCATTTCACGTACGGATGGAATTAAAGCTACACAAGGCAGTGTGTTTCCTGCCGGGATGCAGGCGGTAATCGCTATATTTGGTATTGCATGGATGGGAGATACCTTCATTAATGGAAACATTACGGAACTGACAGGCTCTATTGAGGGGATTGTGCGCCAAATGCCCTGGTTGTTCGGTCTGGCATTGTTTGTCATGTCCATTTTGCTTTATAGCCAGGCTGCTACGGTGCGTGCCATTGTGCCGTTAGGAATAGCACTGGGTATTTCTCCGATGATGTTGATTGCTTTGTTCCCTGCTGTCAACGGATATTTCTTTATTCCTAATTATCCTACAGTAGTGGCAGCTATAAATTTTGACCGTACAGGAACAACAGGCATTGGAAAATGGATTCTGAATCATTCGTTCATGATGCCTGGGATGGTGGCCACCATTGTTTCTATTGTGGTAGGTCTGCTGCTGGTACAGGTGTTCTAGAAAGGAAAGGGGGTAGGTGTAGTCGGACTTGAAGATGAGTGATCTTCTGCCTGTAACATTTATAATGATTCGATGTATACATATATATCATCGGCACATCTTCTTCTTTGTGTGAACAAAATTTCCAAATAATTATTATAGTAATAAAACCTAAACTTGAAAAGATTATGAACGGATTAAGAAAACTCAGCCTTATGGCGGTAATGCTGGTATGTACCACATTGGCTGCTGTCGCCCAAAAGCCTAATATCCATATATTGGCTACAGGGGGGACTATTGCCGGAACAGGCGCTTCGGCTACTAAAACAAATTATACTGCCGGACAGGTGGCTATCAGCACATTGCTGGAAGCGGTTCCCGAAGTGAACAAAATAGCCAATGTGACCGGGGAACAGATTGTAAAAATCGGTTCTCAGGACATGAATGATGCCGTATGGCTGACGTTGGCCAAGCGTATCAACGAGCTTTTCAGCCGTGGAGATGTGGACGGTATCGTGATTACTCACGGGACTGACACGATGGAAGAAACCGCCTTTTTCCTGAACTTGACTGTGAAGAGTGACAAGCCTGTTGTATTGGTAGGAGCCATGCGCCCCTCTACGGCCATGAGTGCGGACGGACCGTTGAACTTGTATAATGCGGTAGTTACTGCCGCTGCTAGGGAATCACGGGGTAAAGGTGTCGTAATTGCCATGAACGGTTTGATTTTGGGAGCCCACGGAGCCATGAAGACCAATACGGTGGATGTACAGACTTTCCAGTCTCCTAACTCCGGTGCGTTGGGATATGTATTGAATGGTAAGGTTTTTTATAATATGGAATCTTTGAAACGCCATACCACCGGTTCCGATTTTGATGTGGCCCACCTTGACAAGCTGCCGAAAGTAGGTATCGTTTACAGTTATTCCAATGTAGAGGCTGATGTTATGATCCCTTTTCTGAATAATGGTTACCAAGGTATTATTCATGCCGGTGTGGGGAATGGCAACATTCATCAGAATTTGTTTCCGATATTGGAAAAGGCCCGTCAGCAAGGTATTTTGGTAGTGCGTTCCAGCCGTGTTCCTACCGGACCGACCACATTGGATGCTGAGGTGGATGATAATAAATATCAATTCGTGGCTTCACAAGAGTTGAATCCTCAGAAAGCGCGTGTGTTGTTGATGTTGGCATTAACTAAAACAAAAGACTGGAAGAAGATTCAGGAATACTTCAACGTATACTAGTCCATCCGGCACTTTTTCTTTTTATCTCTTTTTCTTTTGTGCGCATAAAAGAAAAAGAGAATACATTACAACCTAAAACTTTGACTTATGAAAAGAATAATGTTAGTATGCCTGACAGCCATTGCTGTCTCAGGTACTTACTCTTTATATGCCCAATCTTCCGGAAGGGATTTCATGGTCGGTGACAAAAGCCTGTTTGAAGAAGTCACCGGTATCAAGAAGAAAACGGACAAGTTCAATCTCTATCTTAATATGCACGGTGATTTCAACATGAAATGGAATGATTCCGGATTTGATCAGGGCGCATTCGAAATGAAGCAGCTCCGTATCGAAATGAAGGGAGATATCAATGATTGGTTGAGTTATCGTTACCGTCAGCGTCTGAATCGGGGTAACGATGGTTCCGGCAATATAGATAATGTACCTACCAGCATAGATTGGGCAGGAGTAGGCATCAAATTAAATAAGTTCTCATTTTTTGCCGGAAAGCAATGTGTCTCGTATGGTGGTATAGAATTTGATTTGAATCCGATTGATATTTACGAATATAGTGACATGATAGAGCACATGAGTAACTTCATGACCGGTTTGAATGTGGCATACAACTATAATCCTTATCAGCAGATACAATTTCAGGTATTGAACAGTCGGAACGGGCCGTCCGAGGAGATGTATGGGGATTTGGAACGTACCAAACTGCCGTTAGTTTATACCTTGAACTGGAACGGAAATTTCCTGGATGTTTTCAAAACCCGTTGGTCTGCCTCTGTTATGAACGAAACGAAGGGCGAAAAGATGTATTATTACGCTTTGGGTAATGAATTTAATTTCAGCCCTAAATGGCATGCCTATTTTGACTGGATGTATTCTCGTGAAGGAGTAGACCGTAAAGGGATTATAACTAACATCGTAGGAACTGATAATCAGGCACACAATGCTTTTAATGCCGAATATATGTCCTATGTGTTGCATGTGAATTATCGTTTTGCCCCGAAGTGGAACTTGTTTGCAAAAGGAATGTATGAAACTGCTTCCGTTTATAAGGCAAGTGATGAAGTGGAAAAAGGGAAATATCGCACGGCATGGGGATATGCAGGAGGTATAGAATTTTATCCGATGGAGAGCAATCTGCACTTCTTCCTGGCATACGTGGGGCGTTCCTATAAATATACCGATCGTGCAAAGGCGTTGGGTGAGGACAATTTCAGTACCCATCGTGTGTCAGTGGGATTCATTTGGCAGATGCCTGTATTCTAGCTCATGCTTTCCTTTTTTGTTTGTTATGAAGAATCGGCAGGCAACTTGTTGCCTGCCTGCTATTTATCATGAAAATGTCTTTCTTTTATCAGAATTAAAGCCGTTACCTTTTTTATCATACACGTCATAAATCAGCCTGGCAACTTTTCATGAATGGGTTACAGAGTTTCCTGACTTTATCTGATTCGGGAATATTTTTCCTGTTTATTGTATGGACCGGAGATTTTTCTTTCCGAAAAACTTATCAATAATCAATGCGATAGCCCCATCGCCCGTCACATTACAAGCAGTACCGAAACTATCCATGGCAATGTAAAGTGCTATCATCAAAGCCTGTTCACTTTCTCCGAATCCCAGCATGGAAGACAGGATCCCCAATGCAGCCATGATGGCTCCTCCCGGTACTCCCGGTGCAGCTACCATCGTGATTCCCAGCATAAAGATGAATCCTGCAAACATGGGGAAATCAAAGGGCATTCCTTGCATAATCATCAGTGCCAGTGCGCAAGCAACAATCTTCAACGTGCTTCCCGACAGATGAATTGTGGCACATAGCGGAATGACAAATCCGGCTATATCCTCCGTGACCCCATTCTTGACAGTCTGTCGCAAAGTTACCGGAATGGTGGCTGCCGATGACTGTGTGCCCAATGCTGTGAAATAGGCAGGCATCATCTTTCCCAGTAGTTTGAACGGATTCCGATGTACAAACAGCGCTGCAATGGTATATTGAAAAACCAATAGGAAGATGTGAAGCAGGAAAATGACTCCGATGATCTTGATAAATACCATCAGAATGTTATATACCTGTCCGGAATGGGTCATATTCAGGAATATACCGAATATATAGATAGGCAGTAGGGGCAGAATCACCGTCTGGATGGTTTTGACTATGATTTCTTTGAAATCGTTACATACGTTTTTCAGCGCTGTACTATCCAGATGTGCGATGCCCAGACCTAGTGTGAAGGCTAAAATCAAGGAAGTCATCACATTCATCACCGGGGGGATGGCTACAGTGAAGAATGGAGAAATATCATGTGCCTCGCTGATTTGTTCTATCGGTGCTCCCGGAGTAATCATGGAAGGGAAAAAAGTCACTCCGGTGAAATAAGACAGGAAACCGGAGAACAACGTGGCGCTGTATGCTACCAATGTCGTTATCACCAGCATCTTTCCTGCCTCCTTACCGATATCGGCAATGGCAGGAGTGACCAGCCCGAGAATAATCAGTGGAATGATGAAACCCAAAAATTCGCTGAAGATTCCGTTGAAAGTCACAAATACTCTGACCAATTCGCCGGGAAGAACGTTTCCGAATCCTATACCCAATGTGATGGCGATGATAATTCGGGCTAATAAGCCGATTTTTAACCTCTTCATGATAATGTATTATTATTCAAATTGCAAAGATAGAATTATTGAACAAATAACCTATCAAATTGTTAAATATAAAAAGAATAATTTATGGAAAAGGCAGATATAGGATTAATCGGATTAGGTGTGATGGGGCAGAACCTTGCTCTGAATCTTGCCAACAAGGGATGGAAGGTTGTAGTATGGAACCGTACCGTTCCTGGAAAAGAAGAAAATGTAGTGGAACACTTTATAGCCAACCGCGCCAAAGGAAAAGGCATCATAGGCAGTAATGAACTGACAGATTTTGTCGAAGCACTGAAAACTCCGCGTGTCATCCTTTTGATGGTACAGGCGGGGCCCGCTGTCGATGAACTGACGGGCAAGCTGTTTCCTTTGATGGAAAAGGGTGATATCCTCATTGACGGAGGCAACTCTTATTATGAAGATACGGAACGTCGTGTAAAGGAACTTTATGATAAAGGAATGTACTTTGTAGGTTGCGGCATTTCAGGAGGTGAGGAGGGTGCTTTGCATGGAGCGTCCATCATGCCCGGTGGTGCGCAAGAGGCATGGCCAGTCATTCAGCCGATGCTGAAAAGTATTGCGGCAAAAGCTGAGGATGGTACTCCGTGTTGTGAGTGGGTAGGTCCCGGTGGCGCAGGTCACTATGTAAAAATGGTGCATAATGGCATAGAATATGGGGATATGCAGCTGATTGCTGAAACTTATTTCGCCATGAAGCACCTGCTGGCGTTGAAGAATGAACAGATGGCGGATATTTTTGAACAATGGGACAAAGGACGTCTGCATAGTTACCTGATAGAGATTACTTCGGCCATTCTGCGTCATAAAGAAGAAGGAGGCGATTATTTGCTCGATAACATTCTGGATGCTGCGGGACAAAAAGGAACGGGTCGCTGGAGTGTCATTAACTCCCTACAACTAAATACACCACTGGACGTGATTGCCGAGGCGGTTTTTGCCCGTAATCTGTCGGCAGAGAAGAACTTGCGCGTGCTGATGTCCAAACATTATATGCATGTGGAGAATCATCCGGTATATAATTATCAGGATACGGTGATCGGATTGGAAAGTACCTTATATGCGGCTCGTCTGACAGGCTATGCGCAAGGGTTTGCTCTGATGTGCACTGCCAGTGAGCAATATGGCTGGAAGTTGAATCTTTCCACTATCGCGCTGTTGTGGCGCGCCGGATGCATTATTCGTTCTGCTTTTCTGAACGACATTGCCGAGGCCTATCACCGTGCACCGGGATTGTCGCATCTGTTGCTGGACGAGCATTTCGGACGGGAAGTAATGGAAGCCCTGCCCGCGTGGAAGAAATACATCGGTGTCATGTTGAGAGAAGGGTTGCCCGTACCTGTACTTTCCGCAGCGTTGAATTATTTTCTAGGTTTGACCACCAACCGTTCCCCAGCCAATATGATTCAAGCGATGCGTGATTATTTCGGAGCTCATACCTTCGAGCGTGTGGACAGTCCACGAGGGGAATTTTTCCACGAACATTGGGAAGACAACTATTGATATGTCGCAACACAAAGCATTATACATTCATTTTTAAAAGAAAGAATCATGAGTTTACCACATAGTTTATTTTTGGTCATCTTCGGTGCATCCGGTGATTTAACCCGGCGCAAACTGATGCCTGCCTTGATAAAGATACATAACGGGAAACGCTTCCCCGAGCATTTTGCCATTATCGGCTGTGCCCGTACTGCATACACGGACGAGACCTATCGTGCCTATCTGAAAGAAGAACTGATAAAATTCGGTTTTCTTACTAAAGAGGAAATGGAAACATTGGACGATTTTCTCTCTACTGTTCATTACCAGTCCATGGACCCAGCTGACGAAACCACTTATTTTCTGTTGAATGACCGTTTGAAGGAGCTTTCGCCTCAATATGAGAATAATGGGAACTATTTGTTCTATCTGGCAACTCCGCCCTTGCTTTATGAATTGATTCCGAAATGTCTGCATGATGCGGGCTTGTTGAAAAAGCCTGGATTAAAGCGTATCATTGTCGAGAAGCCTTTCGGATACGACCTGGCTTCCGCTCAGAAACTAAATAAAATCTATGCCACTTATTTTAAAGAAGAGGATATCTACCGCATCGATCATTTTCTGGGCAAGGAAACGGTGCAGAATATTATGGTGACCCGTTTTGGAAGTACTATTTACGAACCGATATGGAACCGTAACTATATAGATTATGTAGAAATCACTGCGGTGGAAAATATGGGTATAGGTACTCGCGGAGGATATTATGACGGGGCGGGAGCTCTGCGCGATATGGTACAGAACCATTTGATGCAGTTGCTTGCTATTACTGCCATGGAACCACCGGCCAAGTTTGACAAGAATGGTTTCCGTAACGAGGTGATCAAGGTCTACCAATCCCTTCGTCCGCTGACTGATAAGTATATCCGTGATAATGTCATCCGCGGACAATATATTGCTGGTGATGACCGTATCGGTTATCGTGAAGAAAAGAATGTTCGTCCTGATTCCCGTACAGATACCTACGTGGCGATGTGTCTGTATGTGGATAACTGGCGTTGGCAGGGAGTGCCTTTTTATATCCGTACCGGAAAGCAGATGCCTACCAAGGTGACCGAAATTGTGGTTCATTTCAAACCTGCTCCTATGCAGATGTTCCAAATGAAGGAAGGCTTTTACAAAGGTGAGGAACTGATTATCCGTATTCAACCCGACGAGGGAATTCTTCAGCGCATAGCCATGAAAGAACCTGGTGCCGGTTTCTATATGGGAACCATGGAGATGGACTTCAGCTATGACCAGCACGATCAGGAAACGGGGGATGCGTATGTACGCCTGTTGGAAGACAGTCTGGTGGGTGATCCTACACTTTTTACCCGTTCCGATGCTGTGGACGAGAGCTGGACTTACTTTGATAAGATTCTGGATTATTGGAAGAAGCATCCCGAAACTCCTCTTTATGGGTATCCTGCAGGAACATGGGGACCGAAAGAAGCGGATGTATTGATCAACCGCAGTCATTCCGAATGGACAAACCCGTGCAAGAATCTGACACATTCCAATTTATACTGTAAATTGTAAGTCGTCATCTGTGGATAGTAAATTTAAAACAGCAAACTCTAAGTAATAAATAGTGAATAAGATGATTGACCATAACTTTTATGCGTCGCCTGTACAAGCGTCGCAAACCTTGATAACTCATATATTGGAAGCGATGGATAAAGAGCTTGAACGGCCTTTTACCATTGCTCTTTCCGGAGGAACTACTCCTGCCACACTTTTTGAGGTTTGGGAGCGTGAATATGCCGCATATACCCCTTGGTCCCGTATTTATTTCTATTGGGTAGACGAGCGTTGTGTGCCACCTGGCGATGATCAGAGTAACTTTGGCTTGGCCTATCGTCTGTTGTTTAGTAAGGTAGGTATTCCTGCCAGTCATTACTATCGTATTGTGGGTGAGGGCGCTCCCGAAGAAGAAGCCAAACAGTATTCTTCCATAGTCAAGACCACCGTTCCGACCGTGGACGGTGTGCCTGTTTTTGATTTTGTATTATTAGGGATAGGAGAGGATGGGCATACATCATCCATTTTCCCCGACCATCAGGAACTTCTTACCGCCGGGGAACCGTATGAGGTGTCCGTCAATCCTTATAATAAAACAGTGCGTATATGCATGACGGGACGTCCCTTGATAGAAGCCCGGCATACCTGTTTTCTGGTGACGGGCGAGAACAAATGCAGTATTTTGAAAGAAATCCTTGATAAAAACAAGGAAGGGGTCTATCCGGCATCTTATATTTGGCATCATGCACGTAATCCGCAACTGTATGCATCACTTGTATCATAATATTTCTTTTAGATGAAGAGTTTAAACGAAAATAACTTTCTAGATGGGAAATGAATCAACTATGGATGCTATGTCTCCTATAGATATAAAAAAAGGAGCAACGCCTTGCTCCAACCTTTGTTAACCTTAAATCTAATACTATGAAAAACACAGTGCAAAGGTACGGATATTTCGGAAATTTGCAAGATATTCTCTTCATTTTATAGGTTGAAACAATGTTATTTAACATAGAAAGGCATCCTGTTTACAGCTATTTGCAAAACAGGATGCCTTCACTATAATCCATTAAGACTCTTTAATAAGCGTGTCCGTCTTGTTCCAGTTCCTTTGCGGTAATGGGCTTGCGGTCTATGGCACGCCAAGCATAAATAATATAGGCCAGAACGAAAGGTACCAGAATGGAAACGTATGCCATGGTGCGCAGGGTAAATTCGCTGGAGCAACTGTTTGCCAAGGTCAGCGAACTTTGTAGATCGGCTGTGGACGGGTAATAAGCCGTATTATTATATCCCGCACAAAGCAATAAAGCTAATACAGTCAATACAACTCCTATTCCGGTAAACCAGATACCATTGGTCGCAGTCTTGCTGAAGACAGCCCTTCCGATACCCCAAAGTACCCCGACAACGCCTGATAGGAACAATACCAGCAATAGAGGCATATCCATCAGATTGATGAAATACTTGTAAGGTTCCATATAAACTTCTTTTGTCTCGGGATTTACAGCGAAACCATCAGCCAATAAAGTACGGATAACAAATGCCAGAAATAGAATAAGGAAAGGAATAGCATCTGTTATAAGCTGACGGCGGCAGCGGGGGATTAAGTCTTTATCCCGGATGTTATTGATAAAATAAAGATTGCCCAAAAGGCGGGCCAGGAAGAATACGGCAAATCCCAAGACCAGATTCCAAGGATTGGTCAGCGCATCCAGTCCGTGCCATCCGTTTGCCCAACTGCTGATGACAGGCATCAGCTCATTACCCATGTTTCCTTTATTAACCAGGAAATTGGAGCCGGTAAAGAATGTGGCTACCGCACCTCCCAGCAATAGAGGCCCTACAATACCATTTATAACCAGAAACCATTGGTAAGTATGTTTGCCCAGCAGATTGCCCAGCTTGGACTGGAACTCGTATGAAACAGCTTGCAATACGAAACTGAAAAGAATAATCATCCACAACCAGTAAGCACCGCCAAAGCTGGTACTGTAGAACAGCGGGAAAGAAGCGAAGAAGGCGCCGCCGAAAGTGACAAGGGTGGTAAAAGTAAACTCCCACTTGCGTCCTGTGGAGTTTACCAGCAAGGCACGTTCTTCGTCATTGCGTCCCAGCGTGAACAGCAAAGAGTTGCCACCCTGCACAAAGAGCAGGAACACCAACAAAGCACCCAGTAACGATACTAGGAACCACCAATAATTTTGTAGAAATATATAGTCCATAATATTCTAAATTAAAAATTGAGAATTGAATATTGAAAAATAGAATTAGAGAAACTTGAACTAAAAAAAGAATGACTTGATGGCGGAATTAATCTCCTGTATGTAGCCCATTTATTGCGCAGCCTGAATTATTTCCGCCTGTTTCATTTATTCCTTAATTCTTAATTCCCTCCGGTCCTTTCTTGATGGCCTTCAGCATGATACCTATTTCAGCAAAGAGCAGAACGGTAAACAATAGAAGGAAGATAAAGAAAGTAAGCTGTACGGAACCTGTCTGCAATTTGGAGATGGCTGCTCCTACAGGCAACATATCCTGTATAGCCCATGGCTGGCGCCCCACTTCGGCTACCACCCAGCCTGCCTGACTGCCGATATAGGCTAGTGGAATAGTCCACAAAGCCACCCGTTGCAACCATCGCATATCAGCCAGTTTCTCTTTTTTCGATACAATCAGTACTATAATAAAGAACAGGATGAAATAACCTCCCAGCCCCACCATGATCCGGAATGACCAGAAAGTAAGTCCTACATTAGGAACCAGATGGGCAGGATCCTTGATATATCCGTAACCAAAATATTTCACGTTTTCGTCCAATGTCTTGCGAGCTGCTGCGGCACTTGCTTCGTCACCTGCCTTATGCGCTTTGCGGAATGCATCCAGGGCGGCGATGGCAATCTGTCCGCGTTTAATTTTCTCTTCGGCCGATAAAGCCGTTGTACCGTCGGGCATCTGATAACCACCTTCCAGCAGATTGTTGATACCCGGTACATAACCGTCTATGTCGTGAGTGGCAAGGATAGAAAGCATTTTGGGGATTTTCAAATCGCCTGCAATGGTGAAGGGTACTCCGTTTCCGCCATCGTGCAATCCTTCAGCGGCAGCCATTTTCATAGGTTGCACTTTGGCTACCTGTACTCCCGAAATATCCCCCGTCCATGCAGTGACGAGAGAGGCGAACAGACCTACGGCGGCGGCAACTTTAATACTGCTCAGAGCGAACTCCTTCTGACGGTTGCGCAGTAAATACCAGCAACTTATTCCTACTACAAAAACGGCTCCCAGTATCCAGCTGCTTAACACTGTGTGGAAGAACTTGGCGATAGCCATGGGAGAGAGGGCGACAGCTGCAAAGTCCACCATTTCATTTCTTACTGTTTCGGGATTGAAAGCCATCCCTACGGGGTATTGCATCCAGGCATTGGCGACCAGAATCCACCAAGCGGAGATCGTTGCTCCCAGTCCGGTGAGCCAGGTGGATGCCAGATGGAAACGCTTGCTCACTTTGTTCCAGCCGAAGAACATGACGGCAATGAAAGTGGCTTCCATAAAAAATGCCAGGATTCCTTCGATAGCCAGTGGGGCTCCGAAGATATCGCCCACAAACCAGGAATAGTTACTCCAGTTAGTTCCGAACTCGAATTCCAGAATCAGACCGGTGGCAACACCTACGGCGAAATTGATTCCAAACAGTTTCATCCAGAATTTAGCTGTGTTCTTCCAGAATTCCTTACCTGTTGTTACATAAAAGGTCTCCATGAGCCCCATTATCACAGCTAATCCCAAAGTGAGAGGTACGAAAAGCCAGTGATACATGGCCGTTAGAGCGAACTGTGCTCTTGACCAGTCAATTAATGAAGTGTCAATGTTTTCAAACATAACTTTCTGATTTATTTAAATGTTTATGGATTTGCCCGTTCTATTAACTCCTCACCTACATACTGTTGCTTCTCTTCCGTTGTCTTCCCGCCAAGGAAGGAGGGGAAGAAGAAAAGTTTTAGAATAAAGAACATGATGAATAGTTTGATAAGAATAATCGTCCAAAGGGTACGTCCCAAGGTCATCTCGCGAAAGCCGTCGCGATAGAATATCCAGATGCGTGTCAACAAAGAATCATTCATAAATTTATCTTAAAGTTGTAATAATTACAAAGAAAAACACTTTATCGGTAAAAAGCAAGTTTTTGTCCATAGAAATATTCCACAAATCTATATTTATTGCTAAAAAAATCACAGTCCTCTACTTTTGTACAAACAAATTAAATAGTAAAAAGGATGAGACAACGAGTAGTATATTTCGTAATGATTTGGGTCGCGGTCACTTCGGTTTCCGCGCAAGAGGCCAAAAAGTGGACGCTGGACGACTGTATTGACTATGCATTGGAGAAAAATATCCAATTGCAGCAGGACAAAATCTCACTGGAAGAGAGTTCGGTAGACGTGAAAACCGCCAAAGCCGCACTATTTCCCAGTCTGTCGTTCAGCACAGGACAGAATGTGACGAACCGTCCGTATCAGGAAACCAGTAACACGGTAAGCGGAACGGAAATCATCAGTAGTGACAGTAAAACCACTTATAATGGAAACTATGGTCTGAATGCACAATGGACATTGTGGAATGGTAACAAACGGTTGAATGCCATCAAACAAAAGAAGACGAGTCAGCAGATTGCAGGGCTTACCGTAGCCGAAACAGAAAACTCTTTGCAAGAGCAGATTGCACAAATATTCATCCAGATACTTTATGCCGACGAGTCGGTGAAAATTAACCAGAACACCTTACAGGTGAGCCAAGCTACATACGACAGGGGCAAAGAACTCTTTCATAAAGGAAGTATTTCAAAAGCCGATTTGGCACAATTGGAATCACAGGTAGGCAGTGACAAATATCAGTTGGTGATCTCCGAAAGTTCCTTGCGTGACTATAAATTGCAGTTGAAGCAGTTGTTGGAGCTGGATGGTACGGAAGAAATGGATTTGGTTCTTCCCGAACTCGCCGATGAACATGTTTTGCAACCGTTACCTGCTCAGGAGGATGTTTATCAGCAGGCTTTGGCATCACGTCCGGAAATTCAAAGCAGCAAGTTGAGCATAGAGAATTCCAAATTGGACATATCAGTGGCTAAAGCCGGCTATCTCCCTACCATCAGTCTGAGTGCATCTACGGGGAGTATGACAAACAGTGCCAGTGATAATAGCTGGAGCAAACAAATGAAATATGGCTGGAATAATATGATAGGATTGAATATAAACATTCCGATTTTTGATAATCGCCAGAACAAAAGTGCTGTGCAGAAGGCACGTTTGCAATATGATAGTAGTCTACTCGATTTGATAAACAAGCAAAAGGAACTCTATAAGAATATAGAAAGTCTGTGGTTGGACGCTACTAATGCTCAAGAGCAATATGCGGCGGCTGAGAGTAAGCTGAAAAGTAGCCAGGCCAGTTATGAGATGGTCAGCGAGCAATTCAACTTGGGAATGAAGAATACCGTAGAGTTGCTTACCGAGAAAAATAACCTGCTCAGTGCACAGCAGCAACGTATCCAGGCCAAGTATATGGCTATCTTGGATCGGACTCTACTGAACTTCTATGCAGGTCAGGATATAAAATTATAATCATAACGCTATACATATTATATTATGGAAAAGAAGAAAATGATCCTTACTACAGCGGTAGCCGTAGTGGTCGTGGCAGGCGGTTACTGGATGCTTGGCGGACCGGAGGGAAAAAGTACGGTCGATTTCGCAACGGAAACCGTAACGAAAGGTAATGTCAGCAATTTCATTACTGCTACCGGAACCATAGAGCCGGTGACAGAGGTGGAAGTGGGTACGCAGGTATCTGGTATTATTGACAAGATTTATGTGGATTACAATTCTGTGGTAAAGAAAGGAGAATTGATAGCCGAGATGGATAAAGTGACACTGCAAAGTGAACTTCAGTCGGCAAAGGCCACTTATGACGGCAATGAGGCCGAGTACGATTACCAAAAGAAATTATATGACCGCAACCGTAAACTGCACGAGAAGCAATTAATCAGCGATATGGACTATGAAGAAACGGTTTATAATTTCCAACGTGCCCAAAGTGCATTGGAGCAAAGCAAGGCGGCTCTGGCAAAGGCTGAGCGTAACCTGTCATACGCAACCATCACCTCGCCTATCGATGGAGTGGTGACCAGCCGTGATGTGGAAGAAGGACAGACCGTAGCATCCGGTTTCGAAACTCCGACACTGTTCACCATTGCTGCCGACTTGACCAAGATGCAGGTGGTGGCCGATGTGGATGAAGCCGATATTGCCGGGGTGGAGGAAGGAGCCCGTGTAACCTTTACCGTGGATGCTTATCCCGACGATGTGTTCGAAGGAGTAGTCAGACAGGTTCGTTTGGGAAGTACGAACAGCACGAGCAGCAGCTCTTCAACAACCACCAGTACCACTGTAGTTACTTATGAGGTAGTGATAACAGCTGATAATCCTTATTTGAAACTGAAACCGCGTCTTACCGCCAACGCTACCATTTATACATTGACCAAGGATAATGTGTTGACCGTTCCCAACAAGGCTTTGCGCTTTACTCCCAACAAAGACATAGTGGGAGGTCGTAAGATAAACGATTGCCAGAGCAGTCATAAAGTGTGGACACTGGATAACAATACCTTTACCGCCCATCCTGTGAAAATAGGTATTACTGATGGCAGCAAGACAGAGATTGTGAGTGGCATCACTGAAAATACGCCGGTAGTGACAGAAACGGTAGTGAAAGGTGCTATGCCTGGAATGGAAGAGCCGTCTGCCGGAGAAGGTGAGAGAAGTCCGTTCATGCCAGGCCCTCCGGGAAGCAATAAGAAAAAGAACAAGTAATAAAAGGTAATGCTTCCGTTTACATTGAAAGAATAAATCATATGAAAAAGATAATCGAATTACAAAATATAAAACGGAACTTCCAGGTAGGCGATGAAACCGTCCACGCTCTGCGTGGCATCTCTTTTACCATTTATGAAGGAGAGTTTGTCACTATCATGGGTACTTCTGGTTCCGGCAAGTCCACTCTGCTGAATACTTTGGGATGTCTTGATACCCCTACCAGTGGTGAATACCTGTTGGATGGTGTGTCCGTGCGTACCATGAGCAAACCTCAGCGGGCTGTGTTGCGCAACCGTAAAATAGGTTTTGTATTTCAGAACTATAATCTGTTGCCTAAGACGACTGCCGTAGAGAATGTGGAGTTGCCCTTGATGTATAACTCGTCCATATCGGCTTCCGAAAGACGGAAACGTGCCATTGAATCACTGATAGCCGTGGGGCTAGGTGACCGTTTGGAACATAAATCCAACCAAATGTCCGGCGGACAGATGCAGCGTGTGGCCATTGCCCGTGCTCTGGTGAATAATCCTGCCGTTATTTTGGCTGATGAAGCGACCGGTAATCTGGATACCCGTACCTCTTTCGAAATTCTGGTACTTTTCCAAAAGTTACACGCCGAAGGTCGTACACTTATTTTTGTCACTCACAATCCCGAAATAGCCCAGTATAGCAGCCGTAATATCCGCTTGCGTGACGGGCATGTAGTGGAAGATACCATCAATCCTCAGATCCTTTCGGCCGCTGCCGCGCTGGCTGCCTTGCCCAAGAATGATGAGGACTAACCATAAAAAAGAATCATTATGAACGGAACGAATCTATTTAAAATAGCTCTCCGGGCTCTTGCCAACAACAAGCTCCGCGCTTTCCTCACCATGTTGGGGATCATCATCGGTGTGGCATCAGTCATTGCTATGCTTGCCATCGGTCAGGGCTCGAAAAAGAGCATCCAGCAACAAATCTCGGAGATGGGGTCAAACATGATTATGATTCATCCGGGAGCAGAGATGCGTGGAGGGGTCCGCCAAGACCCTTCGGCCATGCAGACGCTGAAACTGGAAAATTATGAAAAGTTGAGCGAAGAGTGTACTTATCTCTCCGGCATTAGTCCCAACGTTTCTTCTTCGGGACAACTTGTTGCGGGGGCCAACAACTACCCGTCTTCGGTGAGTGGTGTAAGTATGGATTATCTTACCATACGTCAGCTCACCGTGGAACAGGGGGAGATGTTTACCGAGAATGACATCCGTACGGCAGCCAAGGTTTGTGTTATCGGTAAAACCATTGTCGATAATCTTTTTCCCGACGGATCGGATCCGATAGGGAAAGTGATTCGTTGTAATCAAATTCCTTTCCGGGTAATTGGTGTGCTGAAATCAAAAGGGTATAACTCGATGGGCATGGACCAGGACGATGTAGTACTGGCTCCTTACAGTACGGTGATGAAACGATTGCTGGCACAGACTTACCTAAGTGGAATTTTTGCTTCGGCTCTGACAGAAGATATGACCGATGAGGCTGTAGATGAGATAACGACCATTCTGCGTCGTGAACATAAGCTGAAAGAAACGGATGATGATGACTTTACCATCCGCACCCAGCAGGAGCTGAGTAGTATGCTCAACACTACAACAGACCTGATGACTACCTTGTTGGCTTGTATTGCCGGTATATCTTTGGTGGTCGGTGGTATCGGTATCATGAATATCATGTATGTGTCTGTAACAGAGCGTACTCGTGAAATTGGTTTGCGTATGTCGGTCGGGGCTCGAGGAGTAGATATCCTGAGCCAGTTTCTGATAGAGGCTATCCTGATCAGTATCACGGGGGGGCTGATAGGAGTGATTATCGGTTGTGGAGCCAGTTTTATGATTAAAACGATAGCACATTGGCCTGTATTTATCCAGCCTTGGAGTGTGTTGCTTTCATTTCTGGTATGTACCGTCACCGGTGTGTTTTTCGGATGGTATCCGGCGAAGAAAGCTGCAGATTTGGATCCGATAGACGCTTTGCGTTACGAGTAGGGATGAAAAGGTGTGGGGGTGAAGCAGAATTGATTTATGGGAATGCTAGTTGGGTTCCGGTCTTTTCCCGATTATCTGTTTATAATGTTTTTTGTAAATCAATTTTGCTTCACTGATTCCTGCCAGTCTTATTTTATGGAATAAGAATCATGGAAATCTTATTTCTAATCTAATCTTTCTTATCTTTGCCTGTATGAAACAGTTATTTTCACAACGACGTTTTTTGGAAATGAGTATCCATATTGTCAGTTGGTTGCTCGTTTTTGGCTTTCCGCTTGTATTCATGAACCGTGGAAGCGGCTTCAATCTGGCCCAATTCTTGAGGCATAGTTGTGTTCCTTTGTGCTATTTTATTATCTTCTATGTCAATTACTTGTGCCTGGTTCCCCGCTATATGTTCACGGACGAAATGCGTAAGTATATTCTGAGCAATGCCGTGCTGATACTTTGTCTGAGTGTGCTTCTTCATGTATTTCTGGAAAGTATAAGCGCTCCTCCGCCTCCTGAGTTTGCACGTCATATTCCGCCCCGTTGGATATTTTATGCGCGGGATATGGGGATGATGATTTTTGTTGCCGGATTGGGTGCGGCCATTCGTACCAGCCTGCGTTGGCGTCAGGCGGAAGAGCGGTTGATAGAAGCGGAGAGACAAAAGACGGAAGCGGAACTGAAAAACTTGAAGAACCAGTTGAATCCTCATTTTCTGCTCAATACATTAAATAATATCTATGCTTTGATTGCTTTTAATAGTGACAAGGCACAAGAGGCAGTACAAGAGCTGAGTAAATTGTTGCGGCATGTGCTTTATGACAATCAGCAGACTTTTGTTCCGCTTGAAAAAGAATTGGACTTTATCCGTAATTATGTAGCTCTGATGCGTATCCGCTTGCCACAGCAGGTAGAAGTGAGTGTGAATTTGGAGGCAGATTCTGGAGGTGCGTTGCAAATCGCTCCCCTTATTTTCATATCGCTGATAGAAAATGCCTTCAAGCATGGTATCAGCCCCACGGTAGACAGTTTTATCAGTATCTCTATCTTTGGGCATACGGATGGTACGGTGAGATGTGAGATCCTTAACAGCAATCATCCGAAGTCCGGGCAAGATAAAAGTGGAAGTGGAGTGGGGCTGGAACAGGTAAGCAAGCGGTTGGAACTGATTTATCCGGGACATTACGAATGGATAAAAGGGATCAGTGAAAACGGACAGGTATATTCTTCTATATTAACTATACAGACTAAAAGTTTATGATACTGAATTGTGCTATTGTAGATGATGAGCCGCTGGCTTTGGAATTGCTGAAAAGCTATGTGGAAAAAACGTCTTTCCTCCGGTTGGTAGGGAGGTATTCCAGTGCGGTGCAAGCTATGACAGAAATTCCTCTTCACGAGGAGGTGCATGTCTTGTTCCTTGATATTCAAATGCCCGAGTTGAACGGTTTGGAGTTTTCACGCATGGTCAGTCCTGAAACAAGAATTATTTTTACTACTGCATTCGGACAGTATGCCTTGGATAGTTATAAAGTCAATGCCTTGGACTATTTGTTGAAACCTATCAGCTATGTCGATTTTTTGCAATCAGTGAATAAAGCGGTGCAATGGTATGAATTGAAACAAAAGGCGGATAATGGTGTTGATGCCGATGAGGCGGATGATTGTATATATGTAAAAAGTGATTATAAATTTCTCCGAATTGCTTTAGACCGGATATTGTATATAGAAGGGTTGAAGGATTATATTAAAATACATGTGGAGGATGAGCCGAAAGCTATCCTGTCACTTATCAGTATGAAAGCTATGGAAGAGAAGCTTCCTTCCAGTCGTTTTATTCGCGTACATCGCTCGTTTATAGTGCAAAAGAGTAAAATTAAGGTGCTTGATCGGGGGCGGATTGTTTTCGGTAAAGAGTATATTCCGATTTCCGATAGTTATAAACAGGAGTTACAGATATATTTGAATAGTCATTCTGTTTGAAAAATGTGATATTTGAATGATAAAAGTTGATATTTTGTCGATATCCTTTTGCAAAAAAGAAATAATCTTTTTATATTTGCAGCATAGACAAGGGAAGTTGTGAAACTTCTTAATAGAATAGTTTAGTTAAGTCTAGTTTAGTTTTTGTGTTGTAAGTGCTCCCATCGTAAGCGAACGAATGGGAGCACGTTTTTTAGATACCTGCAGGGGAGAAGTGTTCTGTTTCTGCAACAAATCCGGAGGTTGGTTTGTTAATTATGGCATAAATAGAAATAATTCTCCTTATGAAAAGAATAATCCCCATACTGATTGCTATACTTATCTGTTTTAGTGTAGGCTGTACTGCTTCTTATTTTCAGTCGGAGTCTATACTCAACTGGTATCCTGCATTGGAAAAACCTTCTTGTACCCCCCCTGATATAGCTTTTCCCATTGCTTGGAGTTTTATCTATCTGTGCATGGGAATTTCTATCGGGTTGATTTGGCATATATGGACAATAAGACGACAAATGATTATCAGATTATTCGGATTCCAGCTTCTGTTTAATTTTACATGGAGCATTTTCTTCTTTTATTTTCGGAGTCCGTTGCTAGGTTTTGCAAATATTCTGGTGCTGGATGTGCTTGTTATTTATTATATGATAGAAAGTTATCCGGTGAGGAAATCTTCGGCATATCTTTTTGTTCCTTATCTTTTGTGGTTGCTTCTTGCCACTTATCTTAACGGCTATATATTAATGTATAATTAAAAGACTGGCATTGGCCGGTTGAACGGGAATTATGGGTACAAGAGAAAATACCTATTTATAGTGATTGATAACCCTGGTGATTTTCCGTAACTTTGCGGCCATAAAGAGAAACAAAAAACATAACTATGTATAAAACAAGTAAATATACTCCGACGGACAAAATGAGTTATCTTATCTGTGATAACTATACATTGCTACAGGTAATGAGCCGTTTTGATCTTTCGTTAGGGTTTGGAGACAAGACAGTACAGGAGGTGTGCCGTGAAAATGGAGTGGATTGTCGTACTTTCCTTGCGGTGGTAAACTTCATGATTGAAGATAGCGACCGGATGGAGGATGATGTGAAGGATATTTCTATGCCTTCATTGATGAATTATTTAAAACAGGCACATCATTATTTCCTTGATTTCTGTCTGCCTACCATACGCCGTAAATTGATAGAAGCTATAGATTGTTCCACGGAAAACGAGGTTGCATTTCTCATTCTGAAATTTTTTGATCAGTATGCCGGAGAAGTGCGTAAACACATGGATTATGAAGATATGAATGTGTTTACTTATGTAGAGAATCTGATGACGGGACGAGAAACGGGAGGATTCCGTATCTCACAGTTTGCCCGCAGGCATGATCAGATAGATGCGACACTGACTGAGTTAAAAAACATCATTATTAAATATTATCCGGCAAAAGGAAATAACCATTTGTTGAACGCCGTATTATTCGACATATTCAGTTGTGAACAAGATTTGGCATCTCATTGCCGCGTAGAGGATTACTTGTTTGTGCCTGCTGTACTTAGGCTGGAAAAGGAGGGGAAATGAAACGGACAGAACTTGTGCACGTTGCGGTGGCCGAAACTTCAGTCATTGTGCGTAGCGGACTTGTGGCTGTGCTGAAGCGCATGCCTGATCTTATAATACAGCCGGTGGAAATAACTTCTCTTGAAGGACTGCAAAATTGTATGCAGGGACATCAGCCGGATATTCTAATCATAAATCCTACTTTCGGAGGATGGTTTAACGTGGACGAGTTCAAATCGAACTATCCACAGGCATCTGTCAAATGCGTTTCTTTGTTGTGTTCAGTCACAGATACCAATCTGTTGAAGGGATACGATGAGAGTATAGCGCTATATGATGACATCGAAGTTTTAAATAAAAAGTTAGTAGACCTGATGAATCTTGGTGTGGATGAAACAGATGGCGAACAGGAAGCGTTGAGCCAGCGTGAGAAAGAAATTATTTGTTGCGTGGTACGTGGGATGACAAATAAGGAAACGGCGGAAAAACTGTTCCTCTCCATTCATACGGTGATAACTCACCGTCGGAATATTGCGCGCAAGCTACAGATACATTCACCTGCCGGATTGACTATTTACGCTATCGTAAATAAACTGGTTGAACTAAGCGAGGGGAAGATGAACTTATAATACCTACAAATGGTGAGTGGAATAAGATAGAATACCTAAATGAAGTGATTGTGGATGTGGTCCCTAACCTCTATCTTTGCACTATAAGTTAGTCATATAGAAATTACGTAAACCACAAAGTTAGTTATTAGTTAAAAGTGCTCCCTGCGAAGTGATTCGCGGGGAGTACTTTTTTATTAGTAAGGCTTTTGCTCACAATATTATGCTTTTTTACCTATTCCGCTTCATTATTCGTTAGAAATCTCGTTGTTTTCTTAACAAATATCCTCTAACTTTGTTATTCAATATAGGACACATATTAACTAATGACAATGAAAGTAGGTTTATTTATTCCTTGTTATATCAATGCGGTATATCCGCAGGTGGGGATAGCCTCGTACAAGCTGCTGAAAAGTTTGGGAGTGGATGTGGATTATCCTCTCAATCAGACTTGTTGCGGCCAACCGATGGCGAATGCAGGTTTCGAGAATAAAGCGGTAGATTTGGCCCGTCATTTTGACGAACAGTTTAAGAATTACGATTATATAGTGGGCCCTTCGGCCAGTTGCGTCGTTTTTGTGCGTGATAACTACAGTCGTCTGTTGAAAGAAGACAAACATCGGTGTGCCAGCGAAGGTAAGATATATGATATCTGTGAGTTTATTCATGATATCGTCAAGCCTTCTTCGTTGAAAGCCAAGTTTCCACATAAAGTGAGTCTGCAAAACAGTTGTCATGGAGTGAGATTGATGAAACTTTCTTCTGCCAGCGAACTTAATATTCCTTATTTCAGCAAATTGCGTGATTTGCTCTCTTTGGTAGAAGGAGTGGAAGTTGTGGAACCGGAACGCAAAGACGAATGTTGCGGTTTCGGCGGTATGTTTGCCGTAGAGGAAGATGCGGTTTCCGTGCAGATGGGGCATGACAAGGTGATGCGTCATATTGCTACCGGTGCTGAATACATTGTGGGGGCCGACAGTTCGTGCCTGATGCATCAGAATGGTATCATTGCCCGTGACAAACTTCCTATCAAGACATTGCACATTGTTGAAATCTTAGCGGCAGGATTATGAGTACGAAACATTCAAAAGCAGCTGCGGAGTTTCTGAAAAACAAGAAACAGGCCGCATGGCATGACGAAACACTTTGGCTGGTTAGGGCAAAGCGTGACAGACTGAGTAAAGAAGTTCCCGAATGGGAGGAATTGCGTAATATGGCATGTGCTACTAAACTATATAGTAACAGCCATTTGGACGAATTATTGGTGGAGTTTGAAAACAATGCGCGTGCTAACGGAGCTCATGTCTATTGGGCAAAGGATGCGGATGAGTATTGTAACATTGTCTACAATATTCTGAACCAGCACGGAGTGAAGCATTTTATAAAAAGCAAATCCATGTTGGCCGAGGAGTGTGAACTTAATCCTTTTTTGGAAAGCAAAGGGATTGAAGTGGTAGAAAGCGACTTGGGAGAGCGTATCTTGCAATTGATGCATCTGAAGCCGAGCCATATTGTATTGCCTGCTATTCATATCAAACGTGAACAGGTAGGTGAGCTTTTCGAGCGAGAGATGGGTACGGAGAAAGGAAATTTTGACCCTACTTACCTTACACATGCAGCCCGGAAAAATCTCCGTCAGAAATTTATTCATGCTGAGGCGGCTATGACAGGTGCTAACTTTGCTGTAGCTTCTACTGGTGAGATTGTGGTATGTACCAATGAAGGAAATGCGGATATGGGTACTTCCCAGCCTAAATTACAGATTGCGGCTTTTGGTATGGAAAAAATTGTGCCGGATCGTGAATCATTGGGAGTGTTCACCCGTTTGTTGGCCCGTTCGGCTACAGGACAACCCATTACTACATATACTTCTCATTATCGAAAGCCTAGAGAGGGTGGGGAACTTCATATTATTATTGTAGATAACGGACGTAGTAAGATATTAGCCGACCCAAAGCATATCAAGACTTTGAATTGTATTCGTTGTGGAGCCTGTATGAATACATGTCCTGTATATAGACGTAGTGGGGGGTACTCTTATACTTATTTTATTCCCGGCCCTATCGGGATTAACCTGGGGATGTTGAAGGCGCCGTTACATTATTATGACAATGTGTCGGCTTGTTCTTTGTGTTATTCCTGTTCGTTTGTATGTCCGGCTAAAGTGGATTTGGCGGAGCAGATCTATTTGTGGCGCCAGGATTTGGATAAATTGGGTAAGGCAGACCGGATGAAAAAGGTAATGTCCGGTGGCATGGAATTCATGATGAACCGCCCTTCGATATTCAATATGGCATTAAAATGGGCGCCATTGGTAAACGGAGTGCCGCGTTTCCTTATCTATAACGGATTGAATGACTGGGGGAAAGGACGTGAAATGCCGAAATTTGCTAAGGAGAGTTTCAATGAAATGTGGAAGAAAGGTAAAGTGAAGTAAATTATGAGCAGCAGAGAAGATATATTGCAGAGCATCCGGCGTGCTACACATGTAAAATATGAGAAACCGGATTTAAAGCCATTGGAAGATATGGCATTGACTTATCCCAGTATGGTAGAACAGTTTTATTTCGTCATGAAGCAAGTAGGAGGAGAAGCCATTTTTTTGGAAAAAGAGGAGAACGTGAATGATTTCATTAAAAAAGCTTATCCTGGAGCCAAACGCATCGCTTCTAATCTGAAGAGTATTACTTGTGCAACATTTAATCCCGATGATTTGGAAGATCCTGCAGAATTGAATGGGACGGATTTGGCTGTCATAGATGGAAAGATTGGGGTTGCGGAGAATGGTGGGGTATGGATAGAGCAGGATGTAAAGCAGCGTGCCATTTATTTTATTGCCGAAAAGTTGGTTATTCTTCTAGATAAGAATAAGATTGTGAACAATATGCATGAAGCATATAAACTGATAGATACAGGCGAATATGGTTTCGGAACCTTTATTTCCGGTCCGTCAAAGACAGCTGATATTGAGCAGGCCTTGGTAATGGGTGCTCATGGGGCACGGGATGTGATGGTAGTGCTGATATAAATATATTGTTTCTTATACATAAAAAGGAGATGAGGCGAAAATTATGGGGCTCATCTCCTTAACGGAACTTAAGTACCGGATAGACGGTAAGTTTGTCTTTTCTAATTTAAATATACGGTATTGAAATATTCACCAAATAACGTTTTGGCTGTTTCCAATTGTTCTAGGGTATTTTCTTTTATTCCGTTCAGTTTGTATTCTTTTCCCATGGCTTCATATTTGTGTACGCCTAATGTATGATAAGGTAGTATTTCTACTCTTTGAATCATGTGATAGTTCTTGAAGTGCTCTCCTAATGCCCGTATGTCTTCCTCAAAGGAACTATAGCCTGGAACTAATACGTAGCGCAACCAAAAAGGTTTTCCGTTTTTTTCAAGCCATTCAGCGGTACGTATGGTTTGTTCGTTGCTACGTTCTGTCAGTTGCCGATGACGCACATTATTAAATTCCTTGATATCTAATAATACGAGGTCTGTCCATTTTAGCAGTTCCTCTACTTCCTCATTCCATATACTGCCGTTGGTATCTATACAGATGTGGATGTTTTGTTCTTTTAACCGCTGGAATAACGGAATCAGTGCTTTTGCTTGCAATGTAGGTTCGCCGCCGCTGAAAGTCACACCTCCTTTTTTACCGAAAAAAGCTTTTTGGCTGACAGCCATACGCACAATTTCGTCTATTGCCGTTTCCGTACTTTCACCTTTGGTGTCAATTGTGTCGGGGTTGGCACAATAGAGACATCGGAAATTGCATCCTTGTAAAAATACGACTAAGCGTAAGCCGGGACCGTCAAACGTCCCCATTGACTCGTAAGAATGTACTCTGATCATAATGGTTTGTCTTTAAACTGGTAAGGGCAGGTTTAAAACCCGCCCCTACGATTAATGTATATGTGATGTTACATTCTTTCGTGGAAAGAACGGCTGATTACTTCCAGCTGATGTTCACGGCTCAATTTGATGAAATTTACGGCATAACCTGATACGCGGATAGTAAGTTGCGGGTATTTTTCAGGATGCTCCATTGCATCTTCCAGCATTTCACGGTTCAGCACATTTACATTCAGGTGGTGTGCCCCTTTGGTGAAATAACCGTCCATCATGGTTATCAGATTCTCTATGCGGGTTTCCCGATCCACTCCTAGTGATTTTGGTACGATAGAGAATGTGTTACTGATGCCGTCCTGAGCATCACGATAGCGTAGTTTGGCTACAGAACTCAATGAGGCGATGGCACCGTTCTTATCACGTCCGTGCATCGGGTTGGCACCCGGAGCGAAAGCAACCCCTTTGGCACGACCGTCAGGAGTGGCACCTGTTTTCTTACCGTACATTACATTGGAGGTGATAGTCAGCAGTGACAGGGTAGGACGGGCGTTTTTGTATACCGGATGTTTCTTTAATTCTTCACTGAAGAAATAAACCAAATTTACTCCTAAGTGGTCTACGCGGTCATCATCATTACCGAAGCAAGGATATGTATTTTCAATATCAAAGCCTTCAGCCAAACCTATATCATTACGTTTGGCACGTACCTTGCCGTATTTGATGGCAGACAATGAGTCAATGGCAATGGACAGACCGGCTACGCCATATGCCAGATTGATACGTGGATCAGTATCAATGAATGCCATTTGAGCCTTTTCGTAATAATATTTGTCATGCATATAGTGAATGATATTCATCGCATCATTATACACACGTGCAATCTGCATCAATACTTTCTTATAATTAGACCATACTTCTTCAAAGTTCAGCAAGTCTCCTGTCAATACAGGAATATCTTTCACCATTACAGTTCCTGTATTTTCGCAACGTCCGCCATTGATAGCTAGTAACAGAGCCTTAGCCAGATTACAGCGTGCCCCGAAGAATTGGATTTGTTTGCCGATAGCCTGATAAGACACACAGCAGGCAATGCCATAATCGTCACAGTTACGCACTTCGCGCATCAGCGTATCGTTTTCGTACTGTATGGAAGAAGTGTCGATAGAAACCTGTGCGCAGAATTCTTTGAAACCTTCCGGCAACTCCGGACTCCACAGTACAGTCATATTGGGTTCAGGTGACGGACCCAGATTGTATAGTGTTTGTAAGAAGCGGAAAGAAGTTTTTGTTACTTTGGTGCGTCCGTCGTTGAATCGTCCGCCGATAGATTCGGTCACCCAAGTGGGGTCACCTGCAAAGATGTCATTGTATGATTGCATACGCAGATGGCGGACCATACGTAACTTGATGATAAACTGATCCACTAGCTCCTGAGCGAATGACTCGTCAATTTTACCATGATCCAAATCATATTGAATATAGATATCCAGGAATGAAGAAACGTTGCCCAATGACATAGCTGCTCCATCTTGTTCTTTCACGGCAGCAAGATATGCCATATAAACCCACTGAACCGCTTCTTGTGCATTAGTAGCGGGACGGCTCAAATCGAGTCCGTAATATTCACCCAATATTTTTATTTCTTTCAGTGCTTTAATTTGTTCGGCTACTTCTTCGCGCAGGCGGATACGGGCATCGGTCATCGGACTGGTGATATTGCGCAAATCTTCTTGTTTTGCTTCAATCAGTCGGTCGATACCATACAGTGCCAAACGGCGGTAGTCACCAATAATGCGTCCGCGTGCATAGTTATCGGGCAGACCGGTCAGGAAACCGAGTGAACGGAAAGAGCGGATTTCTTCGGTATAAGCATCAAATACGCCATCATTATGGGTTTTGCGATAATGAGTAAAGATATCCTTTACTTTTTCATCTACTTCCACACCGTTTTCATGGCAGGCTTTTTCTACGACCTTGATACCACCGTAAGGTTTGATGGCACGGCGCAGAAGTTCGTCCGTCTGAAGACCTACAATCAGTTCGTTTTCACGGTCAATGTATCCTGCTTTATGTGAGGTGATAGTAGATACTGTTACATTATCAAGGGAACGAACTCCGTTATTGGCACGTTCTTCTTCTAGTGCCTTGAGGCATTCGTTCCACACTTTTTTAGTTCGCTCTGTGGGGCCTGCCAAGAATGAGGCATCGCCCTCATAAGGGGTAATGTTGGTATATACGAAGTCTGAAACATTAATTTCCTTACTCCACAATCCATCCTTAAAAACTTTGTTCATTTCCATACTGTCATTATTAAGATGATTTAGGGCTGCAAAGGTACTCCTTTTTTGTGAGCTATGCATCACTATTAGTAGGTATAATGCGAATACTTGTGCATTTTTAAGTATAAAGTAGTCAATAAATGAAAAAATGATAAGTACTCTTTTTATTTTAGTTTTATAAAAAAATAAAGCTAATTGGTGACAATAAACCAATTAGCTTCTAAAGGTAGCGGAACCGGGAATCGAACCCGAGTTTCAGCCGTGAGAGGGCCGCGTCCTAGGCCACTAGACGATACCGCCATCAGTTGCCCTTAACTCTTTTTCTAAGACGCTGCAAAGTTAAAAGTTTGTTTTTAATCTGCAAAATAAAAAATGATTTTTTTTGTGCTGTTACTATAAAATAGGAATTTAATGGTCAGTCCGAAAAAACTGTGGGTATGTTATGTTAATACGCGAAAGTAAGCTATCAGTGCGGTTGGATTAAAAAAAACAACCCAATGCGATTCTGATCGCAATCTACATAAGTTACTACTGGTTATCTTCCCTGAAGTTTTAATGAAGTATTTTGAGCCGTCTTTTTAGGGCTTCCGAAAGCCTTGATCTCAAATCATTGAAAAATAAAAGCGGGTCATAAACTACTTTTATGACCCGCTTGCGGAAGCTGGGGGATTCGAACCCCCGGTACGGTTACCCGTACGTCAGTTTAGCAAACTGGTGGTTTCAGCCACTCACCCAAACTTCCTTCTTTTCAGAAGCGTTATCTCTCAAACGCGGTGCAAAGATAAGGGGATAAATTGAATTATGCAAACATTTTGCTCTTTTTTTAGATATATTTTTTTGATGGAAGTAATAAGATGCTGATAGTGAAGTGCTAATGGATGGAATTAATTTTTCTCCCAAAAATCCAAACATTCTTTAGCCACCTTATTGGGCAATGGTATTTTTTGATATATTCAATGCTGTCGGCGGATAATTGAGAAATTTGGGTTAGCTAATAAACTATCTAGTTTATTATAAATGTCATTTTCTTCAGGGTATACGTTGATGATAGGATGAAGTCTGTCTTTGCCTAATAAGTTGTAATGTTCCTCTTCTGCACCTCCTACAACTATAATTCCTTTGCTCATGGCATATAATGCATTTTAATCCCAGGGGATAAGAATAAAGTTGATCTAACATTATATCGCACCCGTCCATAAAATATTCACATTCGTCATACGGGGTGAAAACGGTTTGTTGTTTGATTTCGCATGCAGATGGATGTCTGTAATATAATTTATAGAGGGAGCTATAAAGCCTCAACATCTCCAGTGGAGTCGCGGGGGTGGAAAGCCCACCCTTCTCTACTTCTACCACAGAGGACGTAAGTTGCTGAAAAACAAAAGGATTAGAAATTTTCATTCTAATCCTTTCTTGCTTTTGGAGGTTCCTGGCGGATTCGAACCGCCGTACACGGTTTTGCAGACCGCTGACTAAGCCACTCATCCAAGGAACCTTGTCGTTAGCAATCTTTGTTTCTCGATTGCGGTTGCAAAGGTACGACATTTTTTTTAATCTGCAAATATTCTGCTATTTTTTTCTCACTTTTTCTGCATTTTTTTCGCAACCGTACTTTGGCTTGTTCTGCATAGACTTCATGGCGCAGTCCGAACTACAGCATTCACACGGATTGCTATTGTTCTTTATGCGCTTGAAATACTGAAAGATACGTATGCTTATCCATATGGTGCAGAGGCATACAGTTGCAATAACTATAATTTGTTGTAATTCCATGCTTGATAAACAAATAATTTTAGGTTTAGGTTTATTAAACGATAAGACTTCCTATTTGAAATACAGTAAATGCAACAAGCCAAGCCAATCCAGTGGTGTATCCTGCTGTGAATATGGCCCATTTCCAACTGCCGGATTCTTGCTTGATTGCTGCGAAAGTGGCAATACAGGGGAAGTAAATCAATACAAACAGCATGTAAGCTAATGCAACCAGTGGAGTAATGGGGATGCGGTTAGAAAGATTCACATTTTCCACATCTCCTTCATTTGTGTATAATACTCCTAGTGTGCTTACTACCAGTTCTTTAGCACCCACACCTGAAATAAGTCCGATTCCTAACTTCCAGTCAAATCCTAGCGGTTTGATAACAGGCTCTATGGCTTTGCCTATTTGTCCGATATATGAATTTTTTTGTTGCTCAGCCACGCTTTCGTAAGTATCATGTTGTGGATAATACCCTAGAAACCAGATAATAATTGAGGCAATCATGATAATGCCTCCCATCTTTTTCAGATATTGTGCTCCTTTTTCCCATGTATGGCGCATGATACTTTTAGAGGTAGGCATACGATAGGGGGGGAGTTCCATCACAAATGGAGAATCTTCTCCTTTCACCAGAAATTTACTGAAAATACGGGCCATTATTACTGCCAATAAAATGCCTGCTGTGTAGATGCAAAGTAGCATAAAGCTGGCGCAGTTAGGGAAAAAAGCACCTATCATAACTAAATATATGGGAAGACGAGCACTACAGGACATTAAAGGATTCACCAACATGGTGATTAGTCTGGACTTTCGGTCTTCTATAGTACGTGTTGCCATTATGGCAGGTACATTACAGCCGAATCCCATAATCAGTGGAATAAAGGACTTGCCATGCAGTCCCATCCGATGCATTATTTTATCCATGATAAATGCAGCGCGTGCCATATACCCCGAATCTTCCAATATAGAAATAAAAAAGTATAATATGAGGATATTCGGCAGGAAAACGATAACACCGCCCACTCCACCGATAATACCATCTATCAGTAAGTCTTTCAAAGGACCTTCAGCCATATTGTTCCGTATCAGGTTGCCCAACTGGTCTACTAGCCATTCAATACCTTGCATAGGGTAGTCACCCAAAACAAAGGTTCCCTCAAACATGATGTAAAGGAACAGGAAAAAAATAGGATATCCCCAAATGCGATGTGTCACAATACTGTCTATCACGCGGGTTGTTTGTTCTTTTTCCAAATGATTGTCGGTGAATGTTTCCTTCAAAGCTCCGGTAATAAAACCATATTTAGCATCCGTAATAGCTTGCTCGCTGTCTTCGTTCATCACTTTACGGATACGTAAGGTTTCCTTGTTGCGTATCGCTATGATTTCTTTGCCATTAGGCAGTGTAGAGATGAAATTTTCTATTTCCTTATCGTTTTCCAGTAATTTGATAGATAGGAAGCGGGTGGAGTATTTATGGCGTATGTCTTCGTTTTGACTGATTGCTTTTTTTACTTCTTCGATACTGCGCTCCAGTTCAGGACCGTGGTTAATGTGAATATGGCGCATATATCCGCGTGGGCGGGCATCTTCCTCTTCTTTGTGACTTCCGAATTCGTGGTCGGGTACATAGGTTTTGTGCCAGTCTCTCAGATCTTCCAGAATTTCAGAACGTATTTCGCCCTTTTGTGACAGGAAATCCCCGCCTTCGTAAATACCGATGATAACATGAAACAGTTGGTCTATGCCTTCACCCCGCCGGCAGACAGTAGGTATCATAGGCACTCCGATCAATTGGCTTAACTTGATGTAATCCAGTTTGTTGCCGCTGCTTTCCAGTTCGTCATACATATTCAGTGCGATGACCATACGCACATTCATGTCAATCAATTGGGTGGTAAGATAGAAATTACGTTCCAGGTTGGAAGAGTCTGCCACATTGATGATTACATCCGGAGTTTCTTCAATGATATGTTTGCGTACATAAAGTTCTTCCGGAGTATAGGCTGAAAGAGAATAGGTTCCGGGTAAATCTACAATACGGAAATGATAACCTTGGAAGTCGAAAAAACCTTCTTTGGCATCTACTGTCACACCACTGTAGTTTCCTACATGTTCATGGGCGCCGGATGCAATATTGAATAGCGAAGTCTTTCCACAATTAGGATTACCTACTAAGGCTACATTGATTGTACGGCGTTTGCCTTTTGCCAGTGCCACCAGTTCTGATTCGGACACGGGTACATCTTCTGTTATGGAACCATGGTAAGGGTTTTGCATCGTGCGTGCTTCCTGCTCGCTTACCACCTCAATCATATCTGCCTCTTGTCTTCGGAGAGAGATCTCGTAACCTAGTAGTCTGTATTTTATAGGGTCTTTCAAAGGGGCGTTCAAGATTACCTCTACGGTTTTTCCTTTAATAAAACCCATTTCAACGATTCGCTTGCGGAAACCACCGTGACCTAAAACCTTGACTATTACGCCTTTTTCTCCTGTTCTTAATTCGGATAAACGCATCTTGTTTTAAATTTTTCGCAAAGATAAGTTATTACTTAGAAGTATGCAAACTATTTAGATTGTTTTTAAATAAAGAACAGGCACTTTGTTTTTGTCTTGCAGAACCCTTATCTTTGTGTCATGTTTCATTGGAATATTCAGAAGTATATAGAGGAAAAACAACTTTTCACTTTGCATGATAAGGTGTTAGTGGCATTGAGTGGCGGAGCAGATTCGGTAGCTTTGTTGCGTGTCTTGCTTGTTTTAGGGTATCATTGTGAGGCTGCCCATTGTAACTTCCATCTTCGTGGTGAGGAGTCCGATAGAGATGAAAGGTTTGTCAATGAGTTGTGTAAAGGGCTGGGAGTGACTTTGCATGTTACTCATTTTGATACAGTCACTTATGCTTCAAGGCATCATGTTTCTATTGAGATGGCAGCTCGCGAAATGCGCTATGATTGGTTCGAACAACTGCGTAAGGAGAGGGGGATGGCTGTTATTGCCGTAGCCCATCATCGGGACGATAGTGTGGAAACTTTTTTATTGAATTTGATACGTGGCGCGGGAATTAATGGCTTGAAAGGTATCAGTCCGCATAACGGCTGCATTGTACGGCCTTTGTTGGAGGTGAGCCGTCAGGATATTTTGGATTATTTGCGTTGTTTGCGTCAAGGTTATGTTACAGACAGTACCAATCTGCAAGATGAATATATGCGTAATAAAATCCGTCTGAATATTCTTCCGATGTTGCGTGAACTGAATCCTTCTGTCAGTGAAAGTATAGCTGAAACATCCAGACGTCTGACTGATGTTTCTCTTATATATAATAAGGAAATAGAGGCGGGGAAAGAAAGGGTGATGGAAAAGTCCGGCCATATTCTTATTTCTCGTTTGATGGAAGAGAGTGCTCCGGCGGCTTTGCTGTTTGAGATTCTTCATCCGTTAGGTTTCAATTCCGTTCAGGTAGGAGATGTATTCCGCAGTTTGTCTGCCCAGTCGGGAAAAAGATTCGTTTCTGCCGGATGGGAGGTGCTGCGCGACAGGACGGAGCTGATTATTCGCAGGAGGAAGCCGGCGGATGAGGAAGTGGAGGAAAATGTGCCCCCATTCCGGCTTGCAATGGAAACGCAGGAAATAATGCCGGACTTTGTCATCCCCAGGAATAAGAATACGGCCTGTTTGGATGCGGATAAGGTGGTACTACCTCTCACGGTGCGTAAATGGCGGCAGGGGGATAAGTTTGTTCCTTTCGGAATGAAAGGGAAAAAGAAGGTCAGCGATTATCTGACAGATCGTAAGTTTTCTCTTTTCCAGAAAGAAAATCAGTATGTGGTTTGCTCAGCAGACCGGATTGTATGGCTGGTAGGAGAGCGTAGCGATGACCGTTTCCGGGTGACGGAAGATACGAAACGGGTACTGATTATACGGCAGTTGGAAGATAAGTAGAATTTTTTTCTTTCCTGCTTTTTCATGAATGACAGGGAATGTTTCCTGAAATCTTGTAGCAAAAATCCGCGAATCATGCAACAAGATTTCAGAAATCATGTAGCAAGATTCGCGGATTTCAGATGGAGCTTCCCGGTATTATTTGCAATACTTCTGTATCAGTCCGTCTACCACTTCATCGCCCAGTTCTTTTGCTTTGGCAAAATTTGCACAGGCTTCTTTGTTTTTCTTTAATTGTATCTGGCAGTATCCCAGCATACGATATGCGGCTGCGGCTTTCGGGTCTAAAGAGATAGCCTTTTCCAATGCTTCTATTGCTTCGTTATGTTGCCCTACACGTAGATGCACCGAACCTTTTTCCACCCACATGGCTACATCCTCAGGAGTCATTTCTACTGCTTTATTAATGTCGTTGATAGCTTGCTGATACATTTTACATTGTATTTCCGCCTGTTCGCGTTGCAGATAAAAGGCGGCTGTAACGCGTCCACCAATGGCATCATAAAAAGTATCATAATCTATTACCGCTTCACGGTATTTGCCTGTCTGGGCTTTTATCTCTGCCCGTTCATAGAAATAAGGAGCCGCTTCCGATGTATAAGGCTTGGTGAAACGTGCCACAGCACTATCCATCAAGGCAATAACCTCGTTCATATCTGTTCCTTCAATCAGTTGTTTGGTTTTGGCTGCCGAGTAAAATGTAGCGGCAGAGGCTATGGAAGACTGGTTCACTTTTTCATAAGCGGCGTATGCCTCAGGATATTTTTTCATAGCAAACAGAATGTCTCCCTCCAATTGTGTGTAAATGGGTTGGTTGTCGGCCTGCATGGCATCATGAATAATGGAGAGAGCTTTGTCGTAACTCCAGTCACCGTATGGTTTCTTGTCACCTAAAGAGATGGTGTACGAATAAATTAATTTAGCGATATTATATTGCGTTTCACTCTTGTTGGCTGTCACTTCCAGTGCTTTCTTCAGGTCGGCATCTGCCAAAGCGTTGTGTTCATCATCATTAAATCCCATATAAGTAGTGGCACGGCGTATATATCCGTCCGCGCTGTTGGGATATTGTTCCAGGAAATCGTTTAATGTGGTGATATATTCGTCCTGATTTTGTTGTGAAGATGCCATGAACAGGTACACCAGTGCTTGGTCTTCTGTTTCGGGCAGTCCTTTTTTGATGCCGATTTTATTCAGTGACATGTCATTCAAAGAAAGGGCGGTGATGCTCAGCGAGGCACCGTATGTAGCTCCGATGGCATAACTTTCCTTGGCTTCATCCGATGCGTTTTTTTGGATTAAACCTAATACTTCTCCATTGGCATTCATAATAGGGCAACTTACTGTTTTTTCGTTGGTTGTCATTGCCAGTGTATAGTAATATGCCTTGTCGCCGATGGTGTCTACTTTGGTGACGGTCCCTGTCTGGCAGGTTGCCGCTTTTTGAGTCGAGTAGGGTAGCAGATAGACTGTTTCACCTACCGATGCCGGCTGTGATGCCGATTTTAATGCTATGGTCTTTTTATCGGTTTCAGTATTAAATTTTACGATGTCATACATGGAGTTGGCTCCCAAGATACGCAATACAGGCAATTCTTTACTGTCCGCATTAATGATTACTGCACGTTCGGCTCCTTCAAACAGGGTATAATCGGATAATGCCGTTCCATTTTCATTGATATAGAATCCATTTCCTGTATTCTTGATTTTGTTATCTTTATCGTATGTAACGATGGAAAAAACGGCTTTTTTAGCTTTGCCGGCCCACTTTGGGGTTGCTTGTGCATAGCTTAGCTGGGCGGCTATGCCGCATGCCAGTATCAAAAGTACTTTCTTCATGATATAGTTAGTTGTTTGTTAACGATGATACGGTATTTATAAAGCGGATGCCGTTTTGTCTTCTGTGAAGCCGCGTTGCTTTACAGCTTCATAAATCAGAATACCTGCGGCAACCGATACGTTCAATGATTCTATTTTACCCATTAACGGTATTTTGATCCATTCATCGCACAGGGAAAGGTGTTCGTAGGGAACACCTGTGTCCTCGGCTCCCATAATGATACATACAGGGTCTTTATAGTTTGCTTTGGTGTAATCATAATCACCTTTTTCCGTGGCTGCTACAATCTTGAATCCGCAGTCTTTCAGATACTTGATGGTATTAGTCAGATTTTGTTCGCGGCATACGGGAAGAGTGTGCAGAGCTCCTGCTGATGTTTTCATTGCGTCGGCATTGACACTGACACTGTTTTTCGAGGGAATAATAATGGCATCTGCACCGGCACATTCGCAGGTACGGGCAATGGCTCCGAAGTTACGTACATCGGTAATTCCATCCAGCATGACGAATAGGGGTGTTTTTCCTTCTTCAAACAAGAAAGGTACCAGATCTTCTGTTTTCTGGTAGGTGACAGAGGAGATGAATGCTACAACTCCCTGATGGTTTTTCCGGGTAATACGGTTAATACGCTCCACGGGTACACGCTGAACAGGGATGAGGGTATTTTTCAAGCAGGCAAACAGTTCTTTGGACAGTTCGCTCTGTATATCTTTCTTCACCAATACTTTATCTATCTCTCTTCCGGCTTGTATGGCTTCAATAACAGCGCGTACACCGAAAATCATTTCATTCTTTTCTAACATATTTAATAAGTGGTTAATGGTTAGTGACAGGTGGTTAGTGGTAATTGGCACTAGCCACTTATCAGCGCCTTTGCATTGTTCAGGGCTGCCTCTGTCAAGGTAGCCCCACTTAGCATATTGGCAATTTCTTTTACTCTTTCTTCATCAGTCAGGCGGCGGATGTGGCTGTTGGTGCCTGTTTCCGTATCTTCCTTATATACTTTATAATGAGTGATGCCGCGTGCTGCAATCTGGGGCAGGTGGGTGATGCTGATGACCTGACGGTTTTGTTTTCCCATCTCCTGCATGATGAGCGCCATTTTCTCGGCGATGGAACCGGAAACTCCGGTGTCTATTTCATCAAAGATGATAGTAGGCAGTTTCACAGCTCCGGCTATCATGGCTTTCAGCGAAAGCATGACACGGGCAATCTCACCACCCGATGCTACGGAAGCTACATTTTGTAATGTTCCATTCTTGTTGGCCGAAAACAGGAATGTCACACTGTCCATCCCTTTACTGTCCGGTTCCTTGCGCGGATTCAGTTCCACCACAAAGCGCACATTGGGCATACCGAGAGGAACCAGCAGGCTTTGCATCTGTCTTTCAATGTGCTTGCCCGATTGGGAACGGAGTTTTGTCAACACAGCAGCTTGCTTTATCACTTTGTCATATAGCGTTTCTTTTTGGGCGGTAAGTTCTGCTATACGGTCATCAAAAGAAGTGATGGCGTTCAGCTTCTCATGATAGTCGGTTTGCACGGCTATCAATTCCTCTATTGTTTGTACGTGATGCTTCTGTTGCAAAGAGTAGATTAAGTTCAGGCGTTCATTTACATAATCCAGACGGGTGGGGTTGAACTCCACTTCCTCCTGTGCGCCTGCTATTTCATGCGACAGATCTTTCAGCTCTATGTAACAACTGTCTAAACGCCCTATCCATTCCTGGGCACGTGTGTACACTCTCGCTATGTTATGCAGGGTTTGCATACATTCTTTGGTAGCGGACAACAGGCTGGCATCTTCCGAAGCCATTATTTGGTCCACTTTGTACAAGCCCGCTTTTATCTCTTCGGCATGATTCAAGGTTTCGGCTTCCTGTTCCAGTTCGGTTTGTTCTCCTTCCTGAAGGTTTGCATCATCCAGCTGTTCCAGTTGGAACCGGATGTAATCTTCATCCTTCCGGCTTTGCTCGGCTTGCGTTATGAAGTCGGCCAGCTGTTTGCATACGTTCCTGTACTCGGTATAAATATCCTTGTATGCTGAAAGTTCGTTGTCATCTTGTGCCAGGATATCCAATACATTCAATTGGAATCCCTCACTGTTGAGCAACAGGTTTTGATGCTGGCTATGTACATCTATCAGTTTCTCGCCCAGTTCTTTCATCTGCGCCAATGAGGCCGGAGTATCGTTTATGAATGCGCGGCTTTTACCTGATGCATATAACTCGCGGCGGATAATACATTCATCCGGATCATATTCCAAATCTCTTTGGGTAAAGAAAGGCTCCATCTGATAGGCGGAGATGTTGAAACGTGCTTCTACAATACATTTATTGGCGCCTTTCTTGATCGCTTTGATATCGGCCCGTTGTCCCAGTAACAAGCCGATAGCGCCTAGAATAATCGATTTACCGGCGCCGGTCTCTCCGGTGATGACAGAGAAGCCGGGGGTGAAACTGATATCCAATGTATCAATCAATGCATAATTCTGTATATAGATAGATTGCAGCATATTCTTGCTCCTTTTTAATAATTTGCTGATTGGTCAATTTGCTAATTTGCTGCGCTGTTGTATTCCGCATGGTAATTAGCACATTGGCAACATGGCAAATTAAGAAATTATTTATTATTTACCAGTCTGTCAATAATATCCCTTGCTACTTCCTGTTTGCTTTTCAGCGGATAAGGAGTTGCTCCCTGACGGTCTATAATCGTTATTTTGTTGGTGTCACAACGAAACCCGGCTCCTTGGTCGTTCAATGAGTTCAGTACAATGAAATCAAGGTTCTTACGTTCCAGTTTTCCTTGTGCATTTTTTGTTTCATCATTTGTTTCCAAGGCAAATCCCACTAATGTCTGTCCGTCTTTTTTCCGGTTTCCCAGTGCGGCGGCAATGTCTTGTGTGGGTTTCAGTTGCAGTATTAAATTATCTTTCTCTCTTTTGATTTTATGACCGGCTACGGTTTCCGGGGTAAAGTCGGCCACTGCCGCACACAGGATGCCGGCCGAAGCTGTAGGAAACTCGCGGATGGCGGCTTCGTACATTTCTCCGGCACTTTCCACATCTATGCGGCGGATGTTAGGGTGATGGGCCTGAATCGTTACCGGTCCGCTGATTAGCGATACTTCCGCTCCACGTGAAGCGCATTCCTCGGCAAGTGCGAATCCCATTTTTCCTGAAGAATAATTGCCGATAAAGCGTACCGGATCTATTTTCTCGTAGGTTGGACCGGCGGTAATGACTACTTTCTTTCCGGCCATGTCTTGTTGTTTGGCAAAGAAAGCTTCCAGAATTTCCACTATTTTTTCCGGTTCTTCCATTCTGCCTTTTCCTACCAGATGGCTTGCCAGTTCCCCTTCTGCCGGTTCTATAATATGATTTCCGTAAGAACGGAGCGTGTCCAGATTCTTCCGGGTGGAAGGGTGTGCGAACATATCCAGATCCATTGCCGGAGCTACGAATACGGGAGCTTTCATTGACAGATAAGTCGTGATCAGCATATTGTCCGCTATTCCGTTGGCCATTTTACCAATAGTGGATGCGGTAGCCGGAGCGATAATCATGGCATCCGCCCATAGTCCCAAATCAACGTGGCTGTTCCATGTCCCGTCACGTTGGGCAAAAAACTCGCTGATAACAGGTTTGCTTGTTAATGCAGACAAAGTGATAGGTGTGATGAATTCTTTGCCTGCGGGGGTAATCACGACTTGTACTTCCGCTCCCTTCTTAATAAGTCCGCGAATGAGTATAGCCGCTTTATAGGCGGCTATACTTCCGGTTATACCTAGTACGATTTTTTTTCCTTTCATACTCATTTCATCATTCCCGATTCACGTAGTCTGATTTTTGTCAGTACGTTTTTCGTGTTCAGCGTAAAGTCACCGTTCAGTATCCAGCTGTAGTAGCCCGGATCTTTTTGTAATACTTCGCTGACCGACATTCCTTTGTATTTCCCAAAATTAAAGACTTCCACGCCTTTGTCATCATAAACAATGCGTCCGGCGAAATCTACGTTCTTGTTGAAACTTGAATATTCGGCTAGAAATGCCATATCGTTTTGCAATTCTTCCGGATAGCGGTCCAATTGGGATTTCAGTACTTCGTATGTGGCACGTGTGTCGGCTTCGGCTGTATGGGCATCTTCCAGATTCTTTCCGCAATAGAATTTATAGGCGGCAGACAGGGTGCGCTGTTCCAGTTTGTGATAAATCACCTGCACGTCAATGAATTTTCGTTTCATCATGTCAATGTCTACTCCTGCGCGCAGGAACTCCTCGGCCAGAACCGGAATGTCGAAACGATTGGAATTGAAACCGGCAAGGTCACATCCCTCAATGTCCCGGGCTATCTCTTTTGCCACTTCCTTGAAAGTAGGGCAGTCCGCCACATCTGCGTCATAAATACCGTGGATGGCAGAAGATTGTTCGGGAATATGCATTTCCGGATTGATACGCATGGTCTTCGTTTCTTCGTTGCCGTTTGGATACACCTTCAGATAGCATATTTCCACTATTCTGTCTGTGTTTATATTTGTTCCCGTTGTTTCCAAATCGAAAAAAACAATAGGATTCTTCAAGTTCAATTTCATTTTCAGCTTGTATTATATATTGTTTTTCCGCTACATGGTGGCGTGTCGTTTTTAGTCGTTCAGCATCATAGGCATCAGCAGCATCAGCAGGTCTTCCTTTTCTTCCTGTTCTACAGGAACAATAACACCCGCACGTGAAGGATCAGCCAGCTCGAAAAGTATTTCCTGTGCCGAGATATTGTTTAAAATATCGATCAGGAATGTTGATTTAAAGCCGATGCTCATGGGGCTTCCTGTATATTGGCAAGTCAGTGTTTCTTCTGCTGAGGTGGAGAAGTCTATGTCTTGTGCGGAAATCTGGATCTGATTTTCACTGAGGCGGAGTTTTATCAAACTGCTTGCTTGTGATGAGAATACAGATACACGGCGGAGCGCACTGATCAGCATCATGCGGTCAATGGTGGCCTTGTGCGGATTATCCTGCGGAATTACTGAATTATAATTGGGATAGCGTCCTTCGATAAGACGGCATATCATGCTGTAGTTTTCTAATGTAAACGTAGCGTTACGGTCGTCAAAATCAATTTGCACATCTCCTTGTTCTTTCGGCAACAGGTTCTTCAGCAGGGTTGCCGGTTTCTTGGGCAGAATGAAAGCGGCTTTTTCATCGCCGTGTGCCACAAATGTTTTATTGCGTACTAATTTGTGCCCGTCTGAGGCTACGAAAGTGATGTCTTCGGTAGTGATATCAAAATAAATACCATTCATTACCGGACGTAACTCGTCATCGGCAGTAGCGAACAAGGAACGGTTGATACCCGCCAGCATCACCGGAGCGCCCATTGTTACGTGTACCGCATTTGCGCCTAATGCGGGAGCCTGCGGATATTCGTCGGCATTTTGTCCCATCAGACTGTATTTACCATTCTGATATTGTACGGTGATTTCCAGATTCTCTGTATTTACCAGGAAAGTCAGTGGTTGTTCGGGTATTTCTTTCAGGGCTTCGAGTATGGTTTTTGAAGAAACGGCAAAGCGTCCGTCACCGTCACTTTCATTTACTTCCAAAGAAGTGGACAGGGTCGTTTCGCTGTCAGAGGCAGTGAGCGACAACGTTCCGTCAGTCAGTTCCATTAAGAAACAATCAAGAATAGGTAACGAATTTTTGGAGTTGATTACTCGGCTAATAGCTTGTAAATGACTGAATAATCCAGTACTTGAAACGATGAACTTCATAGTTTTATATTATTATATTTATATTCTATATCTCTATATTCATTTAACTGCCAAAGTTACGAAAAGATTATGGTTCAAGCGCAAAAAATGGCGAAAAAATTAGTTTACTCGCAAGGAAAAGTGTACTTTCGTGGCGAATTTAAATAACGTAATATGGAATTAGCAGGAAAAGTAATAGCAGTCCTCGAACCGAGAGGAGGAGTTTCAAAGACAGGAAATGAATGGAAAGTACAAGAATACGTAATTGAAACGCATGATCAATATCCTAAAAAAATGTGTTTTGACGTATTTGGAGCAGATAAGATAGCGCAATTTAATATTCAGGCAGGTGAAGAGTTGAATGTGTTTTTTGATGTGGATGCCCGCGAGTGGAATGGTCGTTGGTTCAACAGTATCCGTGCGTGGAAAGTAGAGCGTGTGGGTGCCCAGGGACCTGTTGCACCGGATGCTCCGTTTCCTCCCATGAATGCTGCTCCCGCTGCACCGGTAGATTTTGCCGCGACAGACGAGAAGGATGATTTGCCTTTCTAGGGGATAGAGGATTCCCATAAACATAAATAAGCCGGCAGGATCCGTGAAAAGGATTTTGCCGGCTTATTTTATATAGTCTGTTTTTATGGTCATTCTCAATCATGGTGTGAAGTGTTGATGGGATATTTGCGTTCCATGAATTTCCATTTATCATCCGGTGTGGTATGATTACGGTGGAGTAAATTAAACAGGCGGAAACTATATTGCTGTAGTTGCCGCCTGTTCTTTATTTGGTTAAATAAAAAAGTCTTAAAATGTAGTGTAGAAGATTTGCATTTTCAGCTTATTCTCAGGATTCGTTCCACCTTTTAACATAGCGCTTTCCATACCTAAGCTGTTGGATATTTCAACTATTTCATTGTTTGAATTGGATACTGCTTTGACAGGTATGATGACAACTCTGTTCCAGTCCGGATTTTCAGCGTCCCATTTTTTTCCGTCTTCTTCCTTTTCAGGATCTCCACCTGCTGCTGTTATGCCTTTTTTCCGTTCCTCAATGCAGTAAGTGATTAAGGGAGCGATGTTGGTAAAGGTGTATGTATTGTTACTGCTGCTATATGAACTTAAGAAAGAAGTCTTGTTATCGATAATCTTGTTTTCTTCAAAGAACGAGAACATATCTTTCTTTCTGACCATCAATACATATTGGGGGATGCCCATTTTGTATTTGGACTCTTTCTCGTTGTAGCGTGTGAATGATACATTTACACCATTTAGCGTATCTCTTTTATGTTCATTGTAAATCTCTGCAATGGGGAAAGTCGCTTCTGTAAAAATACCTGCCGGACTTTTGAGGTAAGTATGGTCCGGATCTTGGGCTAACTCTTCCAATCTGTTACCGTTACTGAAGTGGTTGGCTTGTATCACTTCCTTGGTTGCTCCAAAGAAATAGGACTTGTAAACCAACGAATCCCGCTTGCCGGAAGAACTTTCTATCAGGGCTTCAAAATTAAGATTCAGGCTTAAACCGTCAATGTATAAAATGGTTCCGTCGCCATGAGTACAGCGAATGTAAACTCCCTTTAATACATTCTTGATAAAACTTTCAGGAGTCTTGAAATACTCTTTGTTCTCCTTGTATTTGTTGAAGATGTGATCGCCTAATGAATTGGGCAATTTGATAGTCTGTATAATTGTTCTTTGCTTGACACCGCTGCTTGTGGTTGTAGTTTCATCTTTGCTTGTAGACGGACCTACTGCCGAATAGGCTTTTACAGCGATAGGCTTTCCTTTTTCGTTGTAATAATCTTTAGGATCCACACTGGTATAGAAAGTACTTAGTTCTTTTTCAGGAATAACCTTGTCCAATGTGTCAACCTGTAAGCGCATGGCATTCAGTGAGTCGCCAAAGAAAGACCCGTATTGCAGACTTATATTTACTCCGATGACTTTGGTCAGCTCTTCTTCAAATTTGAAGTTGTCCATACAGGTGAACTGTGCTATAAAGTCGGCAGTAAATTCTCCAAATTGCTCATCGGTATATCGTCCTAAATATGCAGTACTGGTACGTGCATAAACAGAGTCGGCCAACAGAGATTTGGTGGTAAACTCATAACTGTCTGTATTTGCCGGAATCTTATCTCCACCGGGGATAAGATCAGTCCCGATGCCGGTTGTTGAATCATCGCAACTATAAATAAGTGCAGCCAACAACAATGCGCATAAGTATTTGATTTTCATCTTTATTATTCTTAGTGAGTTATTTCTTTTCAAACTCCCATACTTTGTCATAGAACTCATTGAAAGCATCTACATAGGTATCGGCAGGCTGATAGTCGAGCACGGGCACACCCGATTCACGGGCGAACTTCATGACATTCTCGTTCACTTTTTCGCTGTTTTGTATCACACCGTCGGAGTAGGCAATGGCCAGTTTGCACAGCTCCTCGTAATTTGCCGGAGATTTGACGATGCTTTCCACATCATTCTTTTCAATGCCTTTCAGCATGAGTTTTTCAGTCAGATTACCTTCGCAGTCCGATTTGAAATCATCTTCAAACACCGAAAATACTACTTTTGAGTCTCTGAATGACGGTTCATCCTGATAAGCCTTCTTGATATAAAGAGGTACAAATGCACTCATCCACCCTTGGCAATGGATAATGTCCGGACACCAGCGTAATTTCTTTACCGTTTCCAATACGCCGCGTGCATAAAAAATAGCACGTTCGTCATTGTCTTTGTATTCTACACCGTTTTCGTCAGCTACCATTTGGCGGTGCTGGAAATAGTCGTCATTGTCAATGAAGTAAACCTGCATACGTGCAGCTTGGATAGATGCTACCTTGATAATCAGCGGATGGTCCGTATCGTCTATGATTAAATTCATGCCGGACAGGCGGATGACTTCGTGTAATTGGTTTCTGCGCTCATTGACATTGCCCCATTTTGGCATAAAAGTTCTGATTTCTCTGCCTTTTTCCTGAATAGCCTGAGGAAGAAATCTTCCCATGTTTGCCATTTCGGATTCGGGAACGTAAGGGGTAATCTCTTGTGTAATAAATAAAACTTTATTTGCCTTCATCTTAACTTTTTGTTGCTCATAATCATTTTGCAAAGATATAAAAAAAATAGATGAGAGTGGCAAGAAACGAGGAATAATAATTCCTTATGATATGTTAAGTGGCTGGTAATTAGTAATTAGCAGTTGGAAGTTAATGGCCGATGCCTTGCGGAATTAGGTGAAAAATGGGAAAGAACAGGTGGCCGGCCGGTGGCTGAAGAGGGCTTATTGCGCCATATCTGCAAGCTATTAACCACTTATTACTAACCACTCATCATTAATTAAAACTCTTTTTTTCTTCGTTATCTCCCAAATAATGGTTTACTTTGCAGCCGTTTTAAATGAAACTACTCAAACAAAAGAGATAAAAAGATGAAGTTAGTTCAAACAATCAAAGAGCTTCAGTCAGAGCTGGATGCCCTGCGCAGTGAGGGAAAGACAATAGGTCTGGTACCTACGATGGGTGCACTCCATGCCGGACACGCTTCGTTGGTGAAACGTGCTGTTGCAGAAAATGATGTAGTGGTGGTAAGTGATTTTGTGAATCCTACCCAGTTTAACGACAAAAATGACTTGGCAAAATATCCGCGTACATTGGATGCCGATTGTGAATTGTTGGAAAAAGTAGGGGCGGCTTTTGTTTTTGCTCCGTCTGTAGAAGAGATTTATCCTGAGCCTGATACCCGGCAGTTCAGCTATGCGCCGTTGGACACAGTGATGGAAGGCCGTTTCCGTCCGGGACATTTCAATGGAGTATGCCAGATAGTGAGCAAGCTGTTTATGATTGTAAATCCTACCCGTGCTTATTTCGGTGAGAAAGATTTCCAGCAGTTGGCTATTATTCGTGAAATGGTGAAACAGATAGGGTTCAACGGACTGGAAATTGTAGGTTGTCCTATTGTGCGTGAGGAAGACGGGCTGGCATTGAGCAGCCGCAATGCACGGCTTTCTGCGGTGGAGAGAGAGTATGCGCTGAATATTTCGCAGACTTTATTTAAGAGTTGTACTTTTGCAAAATCTCATCTGGTCGCTGAGACTCAGAAGTTTGTAGAAGATGCGATTGCTGCCGCTCCGGGTTTGCGTCTGGAATATTTTGAAATAGTAGACGGCACTACGCTTCAGAAAATAACGGATTGGGAAGATACGGATTATGCAGTAGGTTGCATTACGGTATTTTGCGGAGAGGTACGTTTGATAGATAATATAAAATATAAGGGATAGTGATCGTTAACCATTAGAATTATGATGATTGAGGTATTAAAGTCGAAACTGCATTGTGTCCGTGTAACGGAAGCCAATTTGAATTACATGGGTAGTATTACGATTGACGAGGACTTGATGGATGCCGCCAACATGATTGCCGGCGAGAAAGTGCACATTGTGGATAATAATAACGGCGAGAGGTTTGAAACTTATATTATTAAGGGTGAGCGCGGTTCGGGATGTATTTGTCTGAATGGGGCTGCTGCCCGGAAAGTACAGGTGGGTGACATTGTGATTATCATGTCATACGCCATGATGGATTTTGAGGAAGCTAAATCGTTCAAGCCGACGGTGGTTTTCCCTGATTCGGCGATGAACAAGATTGTATAACGATATTTTTGTTCGGTAATCCAAAAGCCCGGTAGACGTGAGTCTGATACGGGCTTTATTTTTTATCCGCAATCATAGGGGGCAATAAACTTTCATTTATTATCCGGTAGTATGATTGCGGATAATCTGTTTATATGGATTTCTCCTTGATAAGTCCTGTCCGGTAGGCCATCAGCAATTTCTTTAAATCGTTGATCTGTGTCACCAGTTCCCGTCCTTTGTCAGTGTCCTTTACCATCATGCGTTGGGTGCTCATTTCTACTATCTGGGTGCTCGATTTGATATCCTGCCCTTCTTCAATGGCTTTTTGCATTGAGGTGAACGGTTCGTGCTGTACCAGTTGGAATCCGCGCGAATGGTATACCAGTGTATATCCGGCAATTCCGGTTTCCGAATGGTACGCTTTAGAGAATCCTCCGTCTATGACCATCATCTTGCCGTTTGCTTTTATCGGATTCTCACCTTGGATGGTTTTTACGGGTACATGCCCGTTGATGATATGGCGGTGTGTTCCTATCACGCCGAACTCGTCCAGCAGCATGTCACATACTTTTTCTTCATTGCGCAGGCTGTAATAGTGACCTTTCACTTCCTTGTGCAACTCTTTCTCTTTTAAGAAGTAACGTTCAAAAGTAGCCATTTTGTCTTTGTCGAAAGCAGGGGAGTCTTTGCCACACCACAAGTACCATACATAGTCTACGGCAAAGGGTCTGTCCTCGTTGTCTTCCTCAGCGAAGAAGGCGGTACGGATCAAATGCCCTACTTTTTCCAGCAAGGCTTTTCCCTTGTACGTTTTTCCGGCTATGGACACATCTTTCAGCGTACCGTCGGCATTCAAGGGGATGGAGGCGTGGAACAGCAGATTTGAGTTGCTCACCGTGTACATGCATCCGTAACGGAACAGGCAGCGGATATGTTTTTTCAATTTCTCACTGCTGACAAATGAACGATGGAGTTTGTTCATAATTTCCCGTTCTTCGTCTGTCAGCTTATAAGGATCGGCAGGATCTACCGTAGGAAGAAAACTGTCTTTCAGCTCATATTCTTTTCCATTGGGCATTGTGATGGTCTTACGCTCGAAGTCTATACGGTGTAGCAGCATACGGTCGTCCATCTCGAAATCGGGGCGGCGCCTGATAATCTCCGCTTCCAGCTTGAACTGGATAACACTGATTGCTTTGTGCATCTGGCCTATCATGCGCAGCGTCTTGGCATTGTACGTACAGTCTTCTTTCTCTACTTTCGGTCCGAACAGGGTGCAGGGATCATCAGCGTATGTTTCCATGGCAAAGGTGGCCAGGGGCAGAAGGTTGATGCCATATCCGTCCTCCAGAGCGGCAAGGTTGCCATAACGCATGGCCAGGCGTAGCACGTTTGCCATACAGCAGTCGTTGCCGGCTGCGGCTCCCATCCATAAAATGTCATGGTTTCCCCATTGTACGTCGAAATTATGATAATCGCATAATATGTCCATAATGCGGTGGGGGGCAGGGCCACGGTCGAATATATCACCCAGCACATGCAGTGTGTCTATGGTGAGCCGTTGGATGAGGTTGCATAGGGCAATGATAAAGTCATCGGCGCGGCGGGTAGAAATGATGGTGCTGATGATGACATTAATATACGCCTGCTTGTTGGGAACCATTGAGTTTTCGTGCAACAACTCCTGAATGATATACGAGAATTCTTTGGGAAGCGACTTCCGCACTTTGGAACGGGTATATTTGGAGGATACATTCTGGCATACACGTACCAGTTGGTTCAACGTGATGACATACCAGTCGTCCAGATCCGTTTCCACTGCTTTTACCAGATCCAGTTTTTGTTCCGGATAATAAATCAGCGTACATAGTTCTTTTTTTTCATTCTCGCGCAGGGTATTGCCGAATATTTCATTTACTTTTCTTTTGATGGCCCCGGAAGCATTCCGCAATACATGCTGGAATGCCTCGTACTCTCCGTGCAGGTCGGCAAGGAAATGTTCTGTACCTTTAGGCAGGTTCAGAATAGCTTCCAGGTTGATTATTTCCGTACTGGCATCGGCTATAGTGGGGAAACTATGCGACAGCAGTTGCAGGTATCGCATATCTTCCTGTATGGTTTCCGGTGTGATAGAATTATAAGCGTTCATAGCTGGAAATTATATAAAAAACATAAGTATTAATTGGGCTATAATGACCCGGCTGAACATGGACAGCGGATATACGGTGGCATAACTCACTGCCGGATTATCACCGGGTAACGTGTCATTGGCATAGTTCAATGCCATAGGGTTTGCCATGCTTCCACACAGCATGCCACAGGTGCTTCCGAAGTCGAGGTGGCTTATGCGGAGGGCCACTAATGCCATAATGACTACCGGAATAAAGGTGATGGCGAAGCCTACAGCTATCCAGATGGCTCCTTCGGGGCGCATCACTGTCTCGAAGAAATGTGCGCCTGCATCCAGTCCCAGGCAAGCCAGATAGAGGGATAACCCGATACCGCGCAGCATCAGGTTGGCACTCCGGGTGGTATAAGTGATGAGGTGGAAACGGGGGCCAAAGCATCCGATAAGAATTCCTACTACGATAGGTCCGCCTGCCAGGCCTAATTTAACGGGAGTGCTGATGCCGGGGATGGCGATAGGGATGGAGCCTAGTATCAATCCCAGTACAATACCTATAAAAATGGCGGCAAGATTAGGGTCCTTCAACGTTTTAACCGCATTGCCCAATACTTTTTCCACATTCTCTATGGCTTTGGCTTCTCCCACTACGGTCAGCCGGTCGCCCAGTTGGAGGATCAGCCCCGGTGTGGCAAGCAGTTGTACCCCGCTGCGCATCACACGGCTGATGTTGATGCCATAGCTGTTGCGCAGACGTAAAGAGCCTAGTTTTTTCCCGTTTATTTCGGGGCGGCTGATAACGATATGTTTGGAAATCAATTGGCTGTCTATGGCATTCCAGTCGATGTCTTCTTTATTCCAATCCTGGTTTTCCTGTTCGCCGAAAAGAATTGTGAGCGAGGGAGCGTCCTTTTCGGTGGTGATAACCAGCAGGCGGTCATTCTCTTTCAGTATTTTTTCTGAAGTGGGGATGCTTACCGTGCCTTCCCGCCATAAACGGGAGATAACAAATTTAGGATAGCTTAATAAAGCTACTTCTTTTATGCTTTTATTGAAAATGGCGGGATTGTGCACTTTGAAGGTGGCAATGAATGTCTGATTGGTGTCCTCGTGCTCGTGAATGTCGATATCTGAGGGACGGACAAATAATTTGCGTACCAGCAGCATGGCCAGAATAATACCTACCACTCCCAGCGGATAGGTTACGGCGCAACTTAACGCAGCGCCACTGGCGGGTTCCCCCATTTGTTTCAATGTCTGTTGGGCGGCCCCCAGAGCGGGAGTATTGGTGGTGGCTCCACAAAGGATGCCTACCATATCGCTCATCGGTATGCCTCCCAGTTTGCTGAAAAGCACCGTCATGACCGTACCTGTCAGAATAACGCCTATGCCCAGCATATTGAGCTGTACGCCGCCTTTACGGAATGAACTGAAAAAGCCGGGACCTACCTGCAAGCCAAGTTCGTATACAAAAAGCACAAGACCGAAACTCTCGGCGTAATTCAGCATATTCGGGTCGATTGAGAATCCCAGGTGTCCGGCCAGAATACCGGCAAAAAAGACGAAGGTAACTCCCAATGAAATGCCAAACAGGTGGATTTTACCTAAACCGAGCCCTACGGCAATGATAATCGAGAGGATTACAACCGCCTGTAAAGGCGTGTGTTCAAAAAATAAGCTATTTAACCATTCCATATTGCAAAGATAGTACATTTTTAAGTTCTGCAAGCGATAAATAGGTATTTATGGATGGAACATGACTCATCTCGTTCTATAAATGATCCTTTTCCTCCAGCCACGCATCAATCAGTTTTCTTGCCAGGCTCAGCTTTTTGGGTATCTCCGGCAAGTTGTCTTTGGTATAGAAAGCGCCGGCACTCAGTTCTTCTTGTTGTAGTTTGATGTTTCCGCTTTCATAATCGGCGGTGAAGCCTATCATGATTCCGCTGGGATAAGGCCACGGCTGGCTGCCGAAATATTTCAGGTTTTTGATATGGAGTCCTGTTTCTTCCAGTACCTCGCGGTGCACACATTCCTCCAAAGTTTCGCCCGGTTCAAGAAAACCGGCTACCAAACCGTTGAAGGTTCCCCGGAAGTTGCGGGCGTGGACCAGCAGTATGCTGTCTTCCCGGCGTATCAATACAATGATGGCAGGAGAGATGCGCGGATAAATTTCCTGACGACATTGGGGGCATTTTTTAGCAATAGGAGAAATCTGTACGGTAGGTACGCCGCACATGGGGCAATAGCGGCTGTTCTTGTCCCAATTCAGTATCTGGAAGGCTTTGCCACCCACATTGTACTCTTCCCAAGGCAATACGTCGTATGAACTCCGGAGATCCATCATCAGGTGGCGGTCATTTTCGCTGCCGGGCACCGGGGCATGTACGGAGAAAGTCTTGGCAGTGCGTCCCTCTATCTCTCCGATGGTGTGGATAGTGCTTCCCACCGGAACAGGCATGGGAGGCTCTGTTCCGAAAGGTATGGTGTACATTCCGTTCTTTTTCTCTATCAGCAGCTGATCCTTATAAAAAACGAACCAGCCGCAGGTTTCTATATCTTCTTCCATATTCTTTTTTACCTTGTTGCAATTATTGATTCAATCCTTTCATAGTGAGCTGGATGCGCTTGCGCTCTAGGTCTATGCTCATCACTTTCACCCGTACATGCTGATGGATGCTGACTACGGTGGTGGGGTCGCTCACAAATTTGTCGGCCAGTTGTGATACGTGCACCAGACCCTTCTCTTTGATTCCTATATCTACAAAGCAACCGAAGTTGGTAATATTGTTCACAATGCCGGGCAGTTCCATTCCTTCAGTCAAATCCTCTATGGTCTTTACATTCTTGTCAAATTCAAAAACTTGGATTTGTTGCCTTGGGTCGCGTCCCGGCTTGTCCAATTCCTGCATGATGTCTGTCAGGGTGGGAAGCCCCACTGTCGGGGTGACATACTTCTTGATATCAATCCGGCTGCGCAGTTCTTTGCTTTTTATCAGTTCGTCTACGGTGCAGTTCAGGTCTTTGGCTATCTGCTCCACTATGGGATAGCTTTCGGGATGCACGGCCGAGTTGTCCAGCGGATTCTTCGCTTGTGGGATACGCAGGAACCCTGCGCATTGCTCAAACGCTTTCGCTCCCATCCGGGGTACTTTCAATAACTCCTTGCGTGAACTGAAAGGCCCGTTCTCGGTGCGGTAATCCACAATGTTTTGAGCCAAGGCAGGACCTAGTCCCGATATATAAGTCAGCAGATGGCGGCTGGCGGTATTGAGGTTCACACCTACCAGGTTCACACAACTTTCCACTGTCTGGTCCAATGATTTCTTCAATAAAGTCTGGTCCACATCATGCTGGTATTGTCCCACTCCGATAGATTTGGCATCTATTTTCACCAGTTCGGCCAGCGGGTCCATCAACCGGCGGCCTATGGATACGGCTCCACGCACGGTCACGTCGTATTCAGGGAACTCGTCTCGGGCGGTTTTCGAGGCCGAGTAAATGGATGCTCCGTCCTCGCTTACTACAAATACTTGCAATTCACGGTCATAGCGTTGTGAAGTGATGAATTGTTCTGTCTCACGGCTGGCGGTGCCATTGCCTATGGCGATTGCCTCTATCTGATATTGTTCTACCAATTTCACGATGCTGCGGGCTGCCTGTGAGTATTCATTCTTGGGCGGATGCGGATAAATGGTTTCATTGTGCAGCAAAGAGCCTTGGGCGTCCAGACAGACTATTTTACATCCGGTACGGTAGCCGGGATCAACTCCCATGACCCGTTTCTGTCCCAAAGGAGGAGCCAGCAGAAGCTGTCTCAGGTTTCCGGCGAAGACGCGGATTGCCTCCTCGTCGGCTTTCTCCTTGCTCAAGGCTGAAAATTCGGTTTCGATGGAAGGCTTCAGAAGCCGCTTGTACGCATCACGCACTGCCTCGCCTACCTGGCGGCTGCATTCATTGTTGCCACGGACATACATTTGTTCCAGCCGTCCGGCGCACTCTTCGTCATCAGGACTTATACTTACTTTCAACAGGCCTTCCGACTCTCCCCGGCGGATAGCCAGCAGACGGTGGGAGGAACAGCGTTTCAAAGGTTCGCTGAAATCGAAATAATCGCGGTATTTGGCAGCTTCTTCCTCTTTGCCTTTCACCACTTTGGAGGTGATGACAGCTTGTCGGGAAAATTGGTTGCGCAGTTGGTTGCGGGCGCGCTCGTCCTCGCTCACTTGTTCGGCTATGATGTCGCGCGCGCCTTTCAGCGCATCCTCTTCGTCTTTCACATCTCCTTTCACAAAAGCGGGGAGACGGCTGTCCAGATGGTTTTCGCGTTGCAATAACAGTAAGGTGGCAAGCGGTTCCAGTCCTTTTTGCCGTGCCGCTTCGGCGCGGGTCTTACGTTTCGGCTTATAGGGCAGATATATGTCTTCCACTTCGGTGGCATCCCAACTCTGTTCAATGCGTTTGCGCAATTCTTCTGTCAGTTTGCCCTGTTCTTCTATGGTAGAAAGAATGGTTTCTTTTCGCTTGGCCAGTTCACACAACTTGTCATTTCTGTCTTTAATTTCGCCTATTTGTACTTCGTCCAGCCCTCCGGTTGCCTCTTTCCGGTATCGGCTTATGAAAGGGATGGTAGCTCCCCCGCCCAGTAGAGATAATGTATTGTCTACTTGATGTACGGAAACCTTCAGGGCTGCGGCAATCATTTTATTGAATAGTTCCATGTCTGTTGTTTTCTTTTGGGGGCAAAGGTATAAAAAAGGTATGGGTTTTTCCGTATAATTTGAGGTTGAAAACAGTGTATCTTATCCGTTCGCTCGGTATGGTTATTTCTAAATATTTAAGCCATAACCACATAAAATCATGGATAACCTTTATATATTTGCAAAATAATTATGTTAATATGGATATACAAATAGGTAATATAATACTTCAACTTCAACAAGATGATAAGTATGCATTTAAACAGCTCTATGAACAATATTATTCAAGAGTTGTAGCTTTCATTGTCGGAATGATAAAAAAAGAAGATATAGCCAATGATTTAGCACAGGATGTGTTTGTTAATTTATGGCTTGGCAGAAAGAGGTTGGATATATCTCAAAATCTTCAGAATTATATTTTCGTTGCATCCCGTAATGCAGCCATTAACTATTTGAGGAAAGAATTGGCTCATGTGCATGAACAAATTGAAACTGTGCAGGAAAAAATATACGCAGAATCAAATGTTGAAGATTCAATATTTGCCAGAGAAATTAATTTGCTAGTTGAAATGGTAGTTTCAGATATGCCAAAACAACGGCAGCTTATTTATCGGATGAGCCGAGAAGAAGGTCTAAGCAATAATGAAATTGCCAATAAGCTGGGAATATCAAAAAGAAGTGTTGAAAATCAATTAAGTATAGCTCTAAAGGAAATTAGGCAATCTATATTAACTTATATTATTTTTCTGCTTTATATGTTGTCATAAGTTAAAAATATATTTTGTAGATGTGAGTATATCCATTAGTTCTTGTACTTTAAAAAAAAGAATTATGGACTACATTCATGAAATCATAAAACGTTATTTAAAAAACAGGTATCCACAAAATCTGGAAACAAAAATCCAGCAATGGCTTTGTGAGGACAAATTTTCAGAAGAAAAGAATGAAGCCTTGTTTCGGTGTTGGAGTGAAATAAAGTCGGATTCTGACAGTTATTGTTCACAAAGTTCTTGGGAGAATATTTCTATTCGTTTGGGCTTTAGAACATCTGCTGTTTCTTGGAAAAAGTACGGATACATTGTTGCTTCCCTCCTGTTGTGTACTTTTATGACTACAGTATGGTTATTGCACAACTATGACACTACAAAGACATTAGTTGTAAAAACAGGTAAAGGAGAATATAAAACAATAATCTTATCCGATAGTTCCACTATATGTCTGGGACCATCTTCCGAAATAACTTGTGCAGAGAATTTTATCGATACAGTTCGATTAGTCAGACTGAAAGGTGATGCTTGGTTTGAGGTTTCCCATATGTTAGATAAACCTTTTATTGTTAAAAGTACGAATCTGACAACCAAAGTTATAGGAACCAAATTCAATGTGAGAGACTATAAAAAAGATACTTGTGCTATTGCATACCTACTCACAGGGTCGATTGAAATTCTCACGCCAGAAAATACATCAGTCTATATATTAAAACCCAATGAGTTTTTTTCTTATAATAAGTTAACACACCAAACACACATCTCTACCCAAGAACGAGTTAGTTTGTTATTCAAAAATGCAACATTGGGAGATATAAAGAATACTTTAGAGCAGAGGTTCAAAATATCAATAAAGTTAAGTGGCTACTCAGATGAAAGGTATACTCTTGATTTTGAAGCGACTGCATCAATCCAGGAAGTCATGGAAACATTGTGTTTATTGGATGACAACTTATCATGGGAAAAGAAAAATGCAGGACAAATAATTATTTATGTAAAATCAGAATCACGATGAGGACTAAAGTACTTGTTTTGATGTTTTTGTTAGGATTTATTATTGAATATCCTATATATTCTCAAGAACATAATGGTAGAACCTATACGGTAAAAGGAACTTATAACTTGGTCGAATTTATAGAAATGCTAAAAGAAAAGACCGATTGTAAGATAGCCTACAAGGAATCAGATGTAAAGAAAGGAAAAAAGATTAGTATTGATTACAAAAATACCCCCATAGATGTTATTCTTAAAAACGTATTGAAAAAATACGGATTAACCTTTATACAACAAGGTGACAGAATTATAATTAAACAGGAATATATACATTCGGAAGGAGGTATAAGAGGGGCAGTCAAAAACAAGTTATCTTTAAAACCTTTAGAATATGTCAATGTTATATTGTTGGATGCTAACAATAATCAAATAGATGGCACTTCTACCGACAGCTGTGGAACTTTTAAGTTCCCTAATCTCAAAGTAGGACGTTATCTTATAAAAGCAAGTATGCTTGGATATACTTCAGTATTATCGGATTATATTATAGTTACGTCAACGAAAACAAGCAATTTGGAGTTGTTTCTGGAGGAAAATTCAGAGAATATTGATGAAGTGACCATCATCGCATCAACTCCAAGAAATTATCCCCAGAATATAATGTCACTTACCGGAGGGAGGATATTGAGCATTGAAGAAACAAACAGGTTTGCAGGTAACTTTGATGATCCTACAAGGCTGGCATCTTCATTTGCCGGCATAACATCTGGCAGCGTGAACTCGAATGCTATGGAGATAAGAGGAAACTCTCCACAGTTTGCCCAATGGAGAATGGAAGGTATTGAAACACCTAATTTGTCGCATTATGCGGATATGTCAGGTTTAGGTGGAGGCATATTGACCGGATTAAGTTTACAGACAATGGCAAATTCGGATTTCTATTATGGTGCTTATCCAGCAGAGTATTCTAATTCGTTGTCTGGAATTTTTAATATGAAAATGCGAAATGGCAATACTACGGATTTTGCACATGCTGTTCAATTAGGCATTTGGGGATTTGATTTATCATCAGAAGGACCAATAAATAAGAAAAGTGGAAGTTCGTACCTCTTTAATTACCGTTACTCATATTCTGGTTTGGCAGATAAGATTAGTGGTTCTGACGAGGGGCTTAATTATCAGGATTTGGCTTTTAAGATAAACTTGCCAACAAAAAAATTGGGAACTTTCACATTTTGGGGTATCGGACTCTTGGATAAAATAATTCAAAGACCGGAAGATGACCCTAAACAATGGGAAACATCTATGGAAAGACAAGAACAGAAGGCTGACTTCCAAAAAGGAGCAATTGGAATGGCACATACTTTATCTTGGAATGATAATACATATCTGAGAAGCAATATAGGCATAACCTTTTCTGGAACCAAAGCAGAGAATCATATTTATGATAATGAATTAAATAGAATACCTGTCGCATTTGCAACAAAGCATGAGACCAATCTTCAAATCAATACATTTATCAATAAACGCTTTAATGCTTTCCATACAAATCGAACTGGAATAAGCTATACAGGAATATTCTATGATTTGAATTTTAATATAAGTCCTAATATCGGATTATTCTATCCAATGGAATGTTATGCTTATGGGGAAGGACAGAATAATGTATTATACATATATTCAAATTCTCTTTTTCAGTTAACAAACAAATTGAAAATGAATGTAGGTGTAGGTACTCAATATATTGATTTAAATAAAGCATGGACTATTGAGCCGCGCCTAAGTTTTAAATGGAACTTTCATCCAAAGCAATATCTATCATTCGGATATGGCCTTTCCGGTAGAAGAGAGAGGATTGAGTATTATTATACATATGTTCCCAATCAAAAGGATATAGACAATACCCGATTAGGTATGGGTAAAACACATCAACTTAATCTGACCTATGACTGGATGATAACAAACAATCTGAATTTAAGAATAGAACCTTATTTCCAATATTTATATAATATTCCAGTGCAAGAGAACTCTTCTTTTTCCATCATCAATTTTAATGCTTTTATTCTTGATAAGCAATTAGCCAGTACAGGCAAAGGGAAAAACTATGGTATTGATATATCATTGGAACATTATCTGAAAAAAGGTTGGTATTGGATGGTAAATGGCTCCTTATTCAAATCAAAGTATATGGGAGGAGACAATATTTGGAGAAACTCTCGTATGGACAGAGGCTTTGTTGTTAAGGCTCTCGCAGGAAAAGAATGGATTTTAGGTAAAAAAGGAAACAAGATATTGGGTGTCAATGTAAAATTAACTTATCAAGGAGGAGAACGATATTCGCCTATTGATTATATCGAATCCGAAAAGAATCATCTTATTGAGGTTGATGAAACAAAAGCATATTCTCTTCAACTGCCTCCTTCTTTTATTTCAGATTTATCAATAAATTATAGAATAAACAAGGAAAAAGTGTCTCATGAGTTTTCTTTTCAGTTACTAAACTTGAATGGTTTTAAGAATACATATTATCAATATAACATATTAACAAATCAGGTGGAGAAGAAGCATAGTGCATCACTTGTCCCCAATATACGATACAAACTGTTTTTTTAACAAATAAATTAAACGTATGATAGTAAGAATATTCGAAAATAAAGAAACAATGAATTTATCTTATGATAAGAAGATAATTCAGTGCTATTGTGCGTTTAAAACACATCTTTTCGGGAAAATCATAGTATTCATCGTTTTTTCTTTTTTTGTCGACATTCTCAGTGCGCAAGAAGTATGGACAAAGGAAGATTCTGTTAAATTATCTAAAATATTGAATAACGAAACTCCGATTTATATAGATGATGATTTAAAAAAAGAGTTGGAAAATAGCTTCATCGGGAGTCAGGTAAAAGAGAATAGCAGTTCTTGGAATGATTTTATATTGGATATCAAGCCTGGCGATTATTTTGTTCAGAAGTATCACACCATAAATCTGAATGACATTCTTTACAAATCGACATCCGGCAATTTTTTTAATTTAAACAATGAATATCTAAAACTCAAAAAGTTTACAATAGATAGTCATATAGATGTACCATTTATATACATACAACGAAATACGGATCTTGTGTTCCCACTGAACAGGAATTTGCGTTTTAATATATCCGGTAGTTATACCATAGATAAATCTCATAATCCTATACTTCCAATAAATCCTATTCCCTATTCTATGGGAGCAGGATTCTCCTATAATATAGGAAAAAAAATTGTGATTGGTTCTCAAGCAAACTATCGGTTTAATATTATACAAAAAAGATGGGAATGGTTTTGGAATTTAAAAATATCAATAATATTCTAAGAGCCTGTTTAAATTTTGTTCAGCAACATTTTTATTGCAGCAAGTTTCACCATTTCTTCAGCCGAATCGAACGTGAATTCGTCGTTCCGGCAGAGTCTTCTGTAATTATCGAAGCAAGAGATTTAATTCGAAATCTCCAAACAAGATATTATTTACTTTATATAATTTTGAAAAATAGACTTGTTTGCAAAAATTGAATATCGGCATCGGTTTCCGGCTCCAATATTCAGCTTCGTATCGGTCAAGAGTTTCTTGCTTGGCAAGAGCAGTAGATGCTTGTGTATCGAACAAGAGCGTGTCGGCATGTTGACCGTTTATTATAGCGGCTACTCCATAATAACCGTTTGGGTCACAGATTATTTGAGAGGTTTGAATGAACTCAGAATCAATATTTTCTACAGCACTTCTTTGCTCTGCATTAAAGTTTTTAATTCAAATGCTTATATAAACAAAGTAAATAAGTATACAAATCAGCAAAGCTGATAATGTGCGGACTAAATATCTAAACAACTTTTTTACCATATTATTTATAGATTTAATCAGTTAAAGAGAAATAGCATTCGTGAAGTTTGAGGTATTCCATGACCAATTTCATAGTTAGGGGTAGAACTGTTTAATCTTGATGTATGTAAGAGATTGATAAGTTCATTTCATTGACTGTCAGACGCTAATTCTTTCTCAATTTCTTCAATCGTAGGCAGACTGCCATGGAAGTCTTTCGGCAGGACTTGCCCCAATTCGTAGTCGGATATGCCGATTGGCTTCTGAAGATCACGCAAGGCATATTCAGCCTTGATACGGTCTTTGCTTTTGCAAAGCAACAATCCAATCGTTCGGTTATCTCCCTCTCGGCAAAGGATGTCATCCACAGCAGAACAGTAGAAGTTGAGTTTACCGATATATTCCGGTATGAACTCCGTGTCTTTCAACTCATATGTTGCGTAGCCATTTATGTTGGCTTCCAACTCTAATCCTTTGTATATAAACAATCTCTTCATTTTCTACACAACATAAATTTCTACGCAAAGTTGGCATAATATCACAGACTATCCAAAAAATCCATTAGTTTTTTATCGTCCTTCCAATGGCTTTTCACTTTATACTTCTTCTCTATTTCACAATTTGACAACGCTTTCGCCTTCATTTCCATATTAACTTCAGCATAAATATTGGTCGTATTAATGGATACATGCCCAAGCCAAGCTCTGATAGTATTGATATCAACACCTGATTGGAGTAGATGGGTTGCGGTTGTATGTCTGATTGTATGCGGACTGACGCGTTTCTTTTTAATTGTAGGCATCTTATTTTCTATCTTTTCTGCATAACGGGTTACCATCTCATAGATGCCAAAGCGGGTTATTGGTTGTCCAACTCGGTTTAAAAAGACATGGTCATCCTCTGTTCTGTTTTTGATAATGGAAGATAGTGCCTCACGGGTATGTTGCCATAATGGACATCTTCTTGTTTTATTTCCCTTGCCCGTTATAGTCACTACAGCCAAGCCCTTTTTCTTGGGTAGGGATAAATCCCTTATCAATAAAGTAGCAGCTTCTTCTGCCCGCGCTCCCGTATTATACAAAAAAAGTAAGAGGGCATAATCTCTCCACCCTTGGCTTGTACTTTTATCTGGTGCGTCCAGTAGTGCATTCATTTCCTCTTTTTCAAGGTACGTTATCAAAGTCCTCCTGGTCTTCTTGACAGGTATGTTTCTTATATTTCGACTCCATTCTATATGCTCCGGACTGTTGGCGGATACATACTTTGCAAGAGAACAAAAAGCAGCCAGTCTGATATTTCTGGTCTTGATTGAACATGACCTGTCTTTTTCAAGACTTTCCAGGAAGTCGGCAACCCTGGTATCTGTAATATCAGTAAGGAGTATCTTGTCCACTTCTTTTTTCACACACTTGGCAATAAAAGGCATCAGCAATCTGATCGCATCCCGGTACGATTTAAGCGTATTGGCAGACAGGTTACGTATATTTGTCAGATATTCACAAAGAAACCTTCGTATCCAGTATCCGGCATAAAACTTATTTTCTTCATTCATCTTTTCCTTGTTTTATGTATGATTCAAAACGGTTGTTTGCTTCTCCCAGCAGTCCATCGGTCATGGTCAGGTAGACTGACGTATGGGATAAATGTGTATGTCCAAGATATGTGCTCAACACAGGGAGCAACTGTTGGACGTCCTGATTCTCCCTATACCATGAAGTAAGCCGATGGACGGCGAAGGTGTGCCTCAAGTCATGTAATCTTGGCTGGAAGGGGGATTTATCCGAACGGGAGATACCGGCATGTTCCCTGATTCTTTCAAAAGCACCTCTCACGGTGTCTATATGCATGTCCAAGCCTTTCTTATCTAAAAAGAGTTTGCTTTCGGGTACGCAGCACATGCCTTGTTTCTCTCTCCATTTCAAAAAAGTATCAATCAACTCTCCAACCTTATGGTTGTATGTGACAATCCGTGACTTGTAAAATTTCGATTCTCGTATATGCACATACAAATCCGGTTGGTTCAGGTCTCTTATTCTCAAAGACATCGTTTCGTGGAGCCTCAATCCAAGAAAATAGGTCAGTTGCAGTATCATCTTCATGCATTCAGGATGGATTTTACTCCGGTTTTTCTGATATTCCATGGCTGAGCGGAACAACCGTTGCAGTTCCGGTTTGCTATAAATATAAGGTGTCATGTGCTCCAAACGCTTGGGCAAGTCTGCGGGAAGGGGTACATTGTTCATTATACCCCGTGACATGGCCCATTGGAACATGCCCTTTAAGGCTGTGTGCCTTATGAACCAGCCGGCAGTGACCGTTCCTGTGGGATAATATAAATAGGGTTCGACCTGTCCTACTGTCAGTTCCACCGGATTCGTATCGCCACCGATATGCTTCATAAAAGAACGCAATGCTTGCGCGTTTGTCTTGAACTTTTCTCCCAAAGCCCGTCTGTAACTTATATAAAGTTCTGTCATTTCATTCAGTTTCATAGCAAGCCCTCCCAATCCATGTCAGCAACCTTACGTAAGTTCTTAATGTCGACTTTGGCATATATGCGTGTGGTATCGATAACACATTTGCAGGTACAACTATTATTATTATCTTTGCACCAACTTAATAGTCAAGAATATGAGAGGTGCAATCTATTCACGTGTTTCTACCTTAGACCAAGATTACAACAGGCAGACCAACGAATTAAAGGAATATGCCAAATATATGGGCATAGAGATAACCCATGTCTTTGAAGAAAAGGAAAGCGGTTTTAATGATGACAGACCAGAGTTTGCCAAGTTAAAGGAACTGACCAAAGATGATATTGATATAGTTTTGGTTTGGGAATTATCAAGACTTAGCAGGAGGTCGCTCTATCTCCAACAGCAGATTGAATATTTCACAAAGAAAGGAATATGCGTTTATGCCAAGAAAGAGAATCTTAGGACATTGGACGAGAAAGGAGAGGAAGACAGGAATACCAAATTCATCATTGGCATAATCGCCATGATTGCAGAGCAGGAAGTGGCTACCTTCAAAGCACGAAGCCTTTCTTCCAAGAAGAACAAGATTCTTAAAGAAGGGAACAGCTACACATACAAAGCCCCTTATGGCTATGATTACAGCACAGAAACGAAGAAACTAAGCATCAATGAGGAAGAAGCCAAGACTGTCAGACGAGTTATAGAACTCTCTGCCAACGGTTATTCAAGTGCAAGGATAGCCCTCATTCTGAATGCAGAGAACATACCAACAAGGAGCAAGACCAAAATATGGACTATGGGAACAATCAATTCCATGCTGACTAATCCTGTCTATAAGGGTGAAGCTGAATATATGCTTAAAGGTACTGAACCCAAGAAAGGCAAGAGATATAAGAGACCCATTGAAGTTGCCATTGTCAAAACTCCTGCCATTGTCTCTGCTGAATTATATGACCTTTCAAAGGAGAAGATGAAAGGTAGGGCTATCAGAAGCAAGAGCACAGGTGTCAAGCACTTTCAATTACTAAGAGGGCTGATTTATTGTCCTTACTGCAAGATTAAATATACCTATGAGGGTGGCAGGGACTTATATGTCTGCCATGACAAGCACATGAAATCCAAGAACAAGTCTGCCTGTTTCAGCAAGGCTATCAAAGCTGCAAGAATAGAGAAGATTGTTTGGGAATTGGTAAAGCTGCTGTTCTCACAGGAATTAGCCACAGGCAAAGCCCAAGAGCAGGAAGAACCGTTAAGACAGGAGATTGAAGCCCACAAGAAGCTGCTCATGGGCATAGAGGAGAAGTTGAACGATTTGACAGCGCAAGCCAATGCCATAGTAAATGCAGCGATTGACATCAAGCGTGAAATGCCCAATATGCCAGACTTATATATCAACAAGATAAGAGAGGCTGCATCTTTAGACAAGGAATCCAAGAAGTACCAATATGAGAAAGACAGACTAAACAAACTTATCCTGTCCTGTGAGAACAAGATTAAGGCTATCAATTCATTATCCAACGAGAAAGTTCTTGTGGATAGCATTACTGATGATATGGAACGCTACGAGTTGATTCACAAGGTTATTGACCACATGATTATATATGGTGAAGATTCTGCATATTCTTTGGTGGTGGTAACTTTCAAAACAGGACAGGAGGTTTACATTGGCTACAAGTCAAAAGGCTATCAATACTATACGATATTCTATCCCTCGCAGAGTGTTTGGGTTGATACAGAGAAGCGATTGGGCTGCATCATGACAATGAAAGCCCCCAAGTCTTTAGAACTCTCATTGGAAACCATCACTAAGGAATATTCCATTACAGACTTTATAAAGATGTTTGATATTCCAAAGAACAGACATTATTATGAGAACCACTAAATCACTCATACCTTTGTAGAATTAAATAGTTACATGCAATGAATCCAATAGACAAGTTTATCAACATAGATGCAGTTTACCCTACAACTGACGCAAGGGAGGAAGATATAATATTAGATTATGTTTGGGATTTTGCCCTGCTGATACATCCAGCAGAACCTAAGATTATAGATGAAAGGTTTGCATTGGAGGGCACTCATGCCATATCCACCTTTAAGAAAAGATACAACGAACGGCTGATTAAAATGCCTCTTACCTATAAGGATTATAAGAATGATATAGAAATCAAGAAAGCCATATCAGCTTTACAGTTGGATATTGATAAGTTCTGGTTTGCCATACTGTTTATATGGGACTATGTGGATGGTGAGTGCTGGCAAACATTTGAACGTGGCGATTATCCTGCCAATGAAGTTAGCAAGCTGCTTCAAACCATAGCCCAATATGAAGAGAATCCCAATGCCAACCCATTGACTGAATACATCACTTTTAAGGAAGAATTGTCTTTGTCCTTGCAAGTAAACGGTAAATCCATACATACCATAGAGACAGCCAATGCCATCAAGTTTATTATGAAATGCTGTCAAGAACATTTTGATGATTTAAGACTAAAGAATGAATTTGATGTAGCGCATCTTAATGATAATATTGAAATGGTAAGCTACTATCCAACCAAGAAGCAAACAACGGCAAGCGCGACCAAGAGGATATGTCTCTTTGCCCAGAGATTCCAACTGTTCTTTGATACCCTTTCACCTGCATTCTCCAATTACAGGAAAGGTGAAAGGAGCGCATATAATGTAACTTTCCTAATATCACAGCTTGTCTATCTCACAGGAATATCAGATAATGAAGACTTCCAAACAGACAAGCGAACTTTAAAAGGATATTTAAGCAAGAACAAGAATATGAATTGGGATGTGCATAACAATATCTACTAATAATCAATATATTATATAAGGGAGAGTAGCTTCTCCCTTAATTTTACTCTCGCTACTCCTCCTGCCCCCTATCTATCTTTGCAGCGTCAAAGGAACAGGACTTGTAAGGCAGACAAGTAAAGAGAGAACCAATTTCACTAAAATTTTACTCTCTCTTAATCTTCTCCAAAGTTCCCACCTTTGCAGCGTAATCAAAAAGCCAAGTGCGCATAGGTTTGACGGTTACACAGAACATTATTAACAATTAAAATTTAAAGAACAATGAAGAAGATTTATTTAGATGTTAAGGTTGTAGCTAATAATGAAGTAAGGAATGTAGCTTTCGCACAAGGCATTAACAGAACCATCAACTTAAATAATGTAGAGAAGATTTTAGCCATAATGAAAGTCAAGGGTTACAGAAAGGCTGAAATGGTGCAGGTAATCAAGGCTGAGGAAGCAATTAAAACAGGAGATATTGTTTTAGTTGACATTAACGGTAAAGAGATTGCCCCATCAGAAGCAGCCAACTACTTCCTTGTCGTGGACGGACAGCACAGAACTGTCGCTGCAAGCCTTTATAATGAATGGGCAAGAGCTAACAAACAAAATGAAATAGTAGTACCAGCCATTATTGTAGAGTTGCAGGATGAAACTATCGCAGAATACATTAACGACATTAATATCACCAAGAAAGAATGGGGTACTCCAGACTATGTGCGTGGTGCAGCCAACATCAATCCAGAGAATGAGTTCTTAAAACGATATAATGAACTTATAAAGAGCGAGAACAATCCCAACGGTTATCCCATATCAACATTAAACCTTATCTTCTGTGGCAGCAACAATGCCATATCCAAGAGCGACTTCTCACTATTATGTTCTGGTAAAGAGGAGAAAGGCAAGAAGACCAAGAAGCCAATCATCCCTGCACATAACATGGAAGTAGGAAACAAGTTCATTAAAATCTGCAAGGATAAAGGGTTTAAAGATGTGGATATAGCCAAGAGATACTTAATTACAGAGTTCAATAACATCAAGACTACAACTTCCAGCGTTGATGAAGCATACAAGATATTCCAATCAATAACTTCCAATGACAGAGCCGCAATGTTCAATTCAAATGGTAATCTGGATGAAAACTTGGTAATATTGCAATTTGAGAAGATTAAGAAAAGACATAATGCTAAGGCAAATAAAACCACTATTGTTATTCAGCCATCAAGTACCAAAGAAGAAATGACAGATGAAGCTACTGAAGATATACCTTATGCAGAAGTTGAAGAAGCAGAAGATATGATTGGAACACCCTTTGGGTTGCTAAGAAAGAAGTAACCCCGTTCTCCAATATAGTTCTTAGATATTCTGAATAGCATAAAGTCTGATTCTTAAATGTGTGGTCTTATCATTAGTTCCCCATTCATGGAATTACTATATTTACAGTACCACAGACAGATAATCCCACCACACAGATTGACGGACTACAAACTATTCAGAATATCTAAAATGGAAGAATTTACCTATGAACAGATAAGGGCTAAGGCTCTTAAACAGGGAATAAAAGATAACAAGGTTCACATTGGATTGTGGGCTAATCTTAATAACTATCTAAAGACAAGGAGAAAGAAGAATGGAAAGGTTACTACCTATTATATTGCATTGCAGAAGTTGGCTTACTGACAAGATAAAAATTGAAACTGAGAGATTCATATTGTCAAATCTTTTGGGCGTGCTTATTCACTTTTTGCCCCGTGCCTAAACACCCCATCTCTACACTCCTACACTACATTCCAATAAGACCTATGCAATGTCCTAACGGACACCGCACAGGTAATCTGTAAACTGGGAGTGACTAAAATCAATGATATGTGGATTTATAACAATCATTTCTATAACAAACTGAGCGAACTTAGGAAATCCAACAGATTAAGTTCCTCTAAGATGAGATTCTTACTAAAGACCAACCAAATCATTTTAATCAAACATATTGAGCGATTGCCTTATGAAACTACCATTCAAGGAATATACAGTAATGAGCAACAATCTGATTCAGAAGTTGGGTTGTGCTGATGTTTACAGGACATACGTGTTACTATTGACAGCAGACAAATATACATTGACTACTGACACTACAATAGACCAACTTGCATCATTCGTTGGTGATAAACCTGCCAACTATAAAGGTGGTAAGAGTTCCAAATCATTCAATGACAAGTTAAGAGCCACAGGGGAAGTCAGCATACAGAATAAGGACAGTGGCAGGAATGACAGGACTTGGACAGATTATATATTCTTTCCTGTCAGTTTTGGGCATTACAGAAGAATCAACAGAGAGTTTTACGATTCATACAACAATACTCTGGATTTAAAACTAAGAGGATTCATCCTTAAATTGTTCAGTGCAGCAGAACCACACAGCCATACTATTACTTTACCTGTAAGGAGAATGAAAGAACTAATCCATATGGGACATGGTACTATCTCCAACTATATAGAGCAACTAAGGGATATGGACTTATTGGATGAAGTTGGAGATACAATCATATTAAAAGCCAAAGGTTTGCTTATAGACCTACCCAAAGACAAATATGTGGAGGAAGTGAAAGCTGCCTTTGAACACATGATAACATTTAACGAGAACAGAGGAAAACCCATTTCAAGGGAGTGCATGATTTATAAGAAGTACAAGGAGAATAACTTTGAGGGAGTTAAGAATATGCACGCTCTTATGAAATCATTGTCAAGTGGATTGGTAGGCAGGAAGCAGGAGGTAAAGGACAAGGAGGAACTTCCAGATTTATACCTATGAATCAGTCTAAGCAACCATCAATAAGCGTACCATTGGCAGCATTTCCAATTCTAAAGAGTTATGCACGAGACACCCCTACCCACATAAACACCCCCTCATGGCTCTTAAATAAAAAGAATGCTTTAGAAATGCAGTCTGATAACTGACAGGAATAAGCATTCTTATTAATCCAAGAGTAGGCACGATGCACTATTACCATAGCCAACCATTAATTTACTAATGCTCCTCATTTCCTTTGAAAGAATCTTTAGGGAAAGACATAGAACAGCCTAAGATGCAAGCGAAGAAATTCACTTGTGTTTTAGGTTTGTTCCTATTAAATCCATTCAATCAATAACCATTTAATTCAATTTCATTATGAGAGATTTAGTAATTATGCCAGCTATGGCACAGCGTAGAGAATCATTAAACATGGGTGAGTTTGCAGAAGAAGCAATCATTGTGGAAGAAGTTGCAGCCCCCAAGAGAGTAAACCATTTCATTGAAGCCAACACGCAAGAAGTAACCTTGCAGCATCTACAACAAGACTGCATTATTCCAAGTTTTGCATCAATGGAAGAAACCATTAGTCACCAATCCTTTATAGGTGCAGTAGTGGATGCAGCTAAGGATTACTTTCATGGGGAGCAGTTTGATATGCCAGAGATTAGAATCTCACACCCTATCAATGGCAGAATACCAAGTGCATTGGGTAAGAAAGCATCTGAACTGACTGATGAAGAGAAGACTCTGTTCTATCAGAGAATGTGCTTCTGCTTTGAAATTCCATCCATTGTACATGATGAATACGGTAATCGTTTAGCTTTATCCATTGGTGGAGTGAGAGCATATAACGAGATTAACCTATACAGTAAGAAGTCTGTTGAGAGATTTAAAATCTTCATAGGCTTTCGTAATCGTGTGTGCTCAAATTTAATGCTTACTACTGACGGCTTGCAGGATAAGATAGAAGTCCTAAGCGTACAGGAACTATATGCGGCAGCATTGAATCTGTTCCATGCTTACAACCCATCCAAAGACCTGCATCTGTTAAGGACACTTGGGCAGATGTCAATCTCAACGAGTGAGTTCTGCCAGATAATAGGCAGGATGAGATTATATCAAGCTCTTACACCCAACCAACAGAAACGCTTACCTCGTCTATTGTTGGGAGACAGTCAAATTAATGCAGCTTGTAGAGCATTCGTTTCTGATGTGAATTTCAAGAGTACAGGGGACAGCATTACAGGCTGGCAGCTCTTAAACCTGCTCAATGGTTCTGTAAAGTCAAGTTACATTGATAACTTCTTGGAGAGGAATCTTAACTGCACAGAGTTTGTACAAGGCATACAACGTGCCAAATTAGGAGATAGTGAATACGCTTGGTTCTTGGGCTGAGTGGATTGTTGATTGAGAGAGGAAGGGACATCATTAAGTTGGTGTCCTTTCTTTATTTCTACCAACTTATTAAACATTGTACATTATGGATATAGATTATACTGTGGGTGAAGTGGAACTGTCCTACAAACCAAAATTTAAAAGTCTGCATCAAGTAACTTGTTCAGAGGATGCTTATAAATACTTGCTTCCTACCTATAAGGTGGGTACAATCTGTTACAAGGAATACTTCAAAGTACTGTTTCTTAACCAATCCAACCAAGTTTTAGGCTACATTCTTATATCAGAGGGAGGAATAACAGACACAACCGTAGATGTAAGAGTAATTCTACAAGCTGCATTACTCACCAATTCAGTAGCCATTATCCTTGCACATAATCATCCAAGCGGTAATCTGAAACCAAGCAGGCAGGATATGGAGATTACTAAACAGGTCAAGGAAGCTGCAAGACTTATGAGAATTACAGTTTTAGACCACCTCATATTAACAGATACAGGATATTACAGTTTTGCTGACGAGGGAGAATTATAATAAGGTAGAGGGCACTCAATTTCTAAGTTGGGTGTCCTTATCATATTCACTTCTACTATTAGTGAATGTTCCTTTAGTAATCAATGAGTTAGTAAATCCAACTCAGAATTAATATTCACTTCTATTCATTTCATTATAAAACAGAACATTATGTCACTTAAATATTCAAGCACAACGGCAGACTATCTTGTTTGGTCTGATGCAATGAACCTCATAAGGAAGTTAGCCAAAGACGAGAATTATAAAATCTCACTTCTTATAGCTTTGGGATGCTTCACAGGATTAAGAATATCTGATATTCTATCTTTAAGGTGGAAGCAGATATTAGGTACTGACGAGTTTACAGTAATTGAGAAGAAGACAAGCAAAGTAAGAACTATCAGACTGAACCCACAATTACAGCAACATATTAAGGAATGCTACGAGCATATAAATCCTGTTGGAATCAATGCGCCAATTCTTATCAGTCAGAAAGGCACTATCTTCACAGTACAGAGAATCAATATCATTCTTAAAGAGGTGAAGAAGAAGTACAGATTAAAGATTAAGAACTTTAGCTGCCATTCACTTAGAAAGACTTTTGGCAGGCAGGTCTATAACATGAACAGCGATAATGCTGAACTTGCCTTAGTAAAGCTGATGGAACTGTTCAACCATAGTTCTGTTGCCATTACTAAAAGATACTTGGGATTAAGGCAGGAAGAAATCTTACAGACTTATGACTGTTTGAGCTTCTAATGAATTGGGACAGGATTATTAAGATTCATCTTTATAGTGGTCTGAATGGTTCTGTCCCAAATCAATGAAATATTGAGCTTAGATACATCTAAAGTCTGATTCTTTAGGTTTGGCATTTCAGCCTTATAGAAGTAAGTCAATTCCATAAGTTTACAGAGTTTAAAGCTATCTCAACTCTTATTAGTCATGTTACAGGTAGCACTTCTTGAATATCCAACAATATGCAGACTTAAAGATGATAATTCAAGACAGGTAAGAATATTCAGAATTTAGTCCTTACATGGGAAGAAGTGAATTTGATACCCACATGGATTTAGAGATTTCAGATGCAATTCTGATTAAATACTCCATTAATTCCTTGTTTAGTAACACAATAATTACTATTTATCCTCACTCCATGCTGATAGATTTAAAACCTTTTGTTACCTTTGCACCAATTCCAATGAACTAATGCGTTAGGAAGTTGGAAGGACATATTTAACGAAAGGTGTTATTGAAATTATCTTCGTGATGAAATTCTCGCAAAATTTCAACTGACTGTGAAGATGATAGCAATAGCACCCCGCCATTGATATATACCTACCTTATGCTTGTAAGGCTTAGATATTGTCAAATTGGTGTGGGTTGCTATTGTTTTATCCACAGTCAAGGCAATGCGAGAAGCCCCATCACAGGATAAGACAGATATAGTTCCCACACCTCTTTTATTTTAACAGCTTATCCATAGGGAACAGGTGGGCATAGTTAATTTAGTAATGAGAACTATTAGATTATTGGCAACCTCATTATTGGTTGCATTAGGCATGGGAATTAGTTCCTGTGGGGATGATGAATTGGAATCTGCTCCTACCACAAGTCTTGACACTGAAACCATTTATGATAAGACAGATAAATTGTTTGCTGAATATATAGAGAATTATTCCAATATTAAATGCAGAAGTGGCTTACAAGGAGAAAGTTCTGTTCTGTTATCAGGATTGAAAGACAATCACTATTGGTTTAGTGAATATGATGCAGCCACCAAGCAGCTTAAATCTGAATGGACTGACATAGAAGAATCTGATACCATATTGAATATTTACAAAGGATATGGAGAATATGAAACAGTCAAACTCAATTATATTCTACCAACATTCTATAAAAAGACAAGCACAGGAGATATTGTTACATTGAAACTGAATGGCTATAACCAAACTATCTTTACTTTCAACAAACAGTCAAAGCGTACAGAATTGCAATCAGACTATCAGAAGAATGTTGTAGCTAATGATTGGTACGCTGAATCAGTCTTTATTGGTAACTGTTGCTATTCTAATGAGGGTGAAATCATTTATGAAGCTAAGAAAGCTCCAAGATTTGAAAATGGAAAGACAGACGCTTTACTTATCTCTTACGAAGAGGGGATAGAATGTACAGGTAGACATATAAGCAAATACAACTATAAGGATTCAAAGACTGTTTGGGCTACATACATTGAATCGCCTTTTGAGATAACTTCTGACGCTAAGATTAATAACACTCTATTAGACAACAGTACGAATGTTTGGCAATATAAATGTGAAGTAATGTTTTACGACGGAAGTAAGAATGAATTTACTTTCAAGGTTGATATAAATAACGGTAAAATCATCAATAACATTACAGGAATTACATTGAATGAGACTTCCAAGGAGTTGGATATTATTGATAAGTTCCAACTGATAGCCACTATTGAACCAGCAAATGCAACCAATACAAATATAATATGGAGCAGCTCCAATGAAGAAGTGGCAACGGTTAATCAGAAAGGATTGGTAACAGCCAAATCCATAGGAGAAACTATAATCACAGCAACCACAGAGGAAGGTAACTTTACAGCATCAGCGACTATTACTGTGAAGATGAAGCAGGACATTAATGCTTACATTGAAACAAAAGTAGTCGCTAACGGTAGTAACTCAATGGGGCAGTTTTGGGGAGTGCTTGATTGCACGATAACCAATAACAGCACAGAACCTATTGCACTTACAAAGATAGTAATCGTCAATGGGGACGGTAATACTATATATGGGAAACAATATGACAATCAGACCATAAGTCCCAAGCAAAGTCATTTGGAAAGTGTGCAAGGCTTGCCAGCTATTTACTCTCCAACGGTCAAGTGGACTTACACATATAATGGAATTGAATACACAACATCTAAAACTTATCAAAAATGAAAACATTAAGATTCTTAGGAATGACCTTGTTAATGGTCATGTTGGCTGTAAATTTTACAGCTTGTAGTGATGATGAAGATGAACCAAACTCCCCCATTGTTGGTACATGGGTAGGTGGAGAAGTCGGCTTCGACTTTGAAGAAACACTTACCTTTAACAACAATGGGACAGGACAATGGGATGAAGATTCATTCAATTACACAACTAATTCCAATAAGGTTGTAATTGATTATGGAGACGGAGACCCTGAAAATTGGACTTATTCTATATCTTCAAATACACTTAACATGACAGCAGAAGATGGTGTAGAATATCGTTTCACCAAGAAATAACTAAATAATACTATTAGTAGAATGGAGCAGCATTTGAGGAAACTCTTATGCTGCTCTTTCTTTACATAAAGACTTCTCTCCTCTGAATAATTTTCAATAATTCTTAGTGTGTTAATAATCAAATCATTATACTTAGATTTAATTTAGTAGTACCTGCTAATGTTAAATATCAAGCCCGATGTGCCCCAGCAAATCTGCGATTTCTTTCAAGGAATGCCCGGTGTTGATAAGGCGTGTGGCACAAGTATGACGCAGGCTGTGCGGCCCGTAATGGCGCAACTCCAGTCCTTTGCCTTTCAGCTCGTCCCTGACCAGCTTGTATATAGTCGAAGTGGAAAGCTGTTCATGAGGGGCACGTCTGCATAAAAAGAGGTATTCGTTTCCGCTTTTATTAAAGCGTGCCTCTTTGATGTATCTGATAATGGCATCGCCAACGATGGGAAGCAAAGGTAGCACTTGTGGCCTGCAGTTCTTGGCCCGTCTTAAATACAGCGTTTCATTCCGCCAGTCTATATCTTTCAACTTCATGTTTGTCACCTCACTGCAACGAAGGCCATAGACAGTCAAAAGAAGCAATATGGCATAATCCCTGACACCTGTCCCGGCGGCATCCTTTTTGGATTGCAGGATATCTTGAACTGTCTCCCAAGGGACAAACGAAGGCAGGTTTTCATGGGCATATACTCTCGGGGCTTTTAAGCTATACACAAGTCCGGGATTACACAGACCTTTTTCTTCTGCGTATCTGAAAAATCCACGAAGGACAGTGACGGTATCGGCTATCGTTCTTCTGTTACAACCGTCCTCATCATGTCTCTTACGTATATAGTCATCAAGAACTGAAGACGTTATATCTTTCAATCCGTCGACTTTTAAGTTCAGCATCATCGTTTTGAGCTGACTGTATCTGCCTTCGGTGGTGCTTGAAGAATAGCCTTTGTTTTGTTTCAGCCAATCAAGATATTCCATCACATGTTCTTTAAAGGGAAACGCATCATCTTCACATATAAGCTGACCCATATAAGATAACCAACTGGTAGTATATGATATAAAACGTCTTCTTGCGTATATCCCGGATGCATCTCTTACACCGGGCTTCTGTACAGTCATCCAACTGTCAGCGGATTCTCGGATATCCTCAATACTGACCATGCGTCTGTCCTCAACATGCAGATAGTCAATTAAATGAAGTTGGTATGCGGCTATATCCCGTAGTGTTTGTGTAGCCGCACCTTTGTCTTCCCATATTTGAAGATACTCAGCCCGTTCTTTTAACAAAGGATAGGTGAGATAACGTAACTTATGATGTTTACGGGTAAAAAGGCGGTTCAAAATAATAGCATTATTTGTATAGATGCCATCTAACTTGCCTATGTAGGCAAGCCATGAAAAAGCAATATCCATATATTTTCGAACACTGCTGGGACTGTTGTCCTTTCTCTTCATCGGATGGTTCTTTTTTGTCTTTGACCATGTGATGGCGGCATCCTTGATGCTACTGATAGGGACCTGTTCAGAGAAGCCATCTTCAAGCTTGAGGCTTGTGACTATCAGTAGTAGATAATCTGCCAAAGAAAGCAGATAATTATGGCTGTAGTTGCGCTTTTCAGCCATGAAAGCAAGATAGTTTTCACGTTCCTTCAATAAAGGAGCGTCGAGGTGCTTTTGCAAGTACCATTTGCGTCGAATGATTGTTTCAAGCATAATTCTTCTTTTTAAAGTTAATACTTAGGCTGTTTCCTAAATATGAAGAATTAAGGCGAGTTATATGCTTTTTAGAGCAAGTAAGTTTGGTCAAATGGAGACTTTTAGCTTCTTTTGCAGCTAAATTTATGTTGTGTAGAAAATGAAGAGATTGTTTATATACAAAGGATTAGAGTTAGAAGCCAACATAAATGGCTACGCAACATATGATTTGTTATGTTGTGCACAACATAACAACTCAATCACTAAATATCTATGCAAAAATGCGTTATACATTAATATGTCGATATAGTAATCATCGCCCGACACCTCTATGTGATACTGCCGCCCCATGAAAGCAAAGCCGGCTCCCATTTCCACAAGGAATTTTTCTACATGCTTGACCAATCCTATTTCCACATCACGCTCATTGTATTCTTTTGTGAAAGTCAGCATATCGAATATATACGGATCTTTGAGCATGGATTTCACATCGTTTGCCTCTGGTATAGGCAGGGTTTCACTGAAATTGTTTGCCAACGCTCCATGTTTGCCGTAATCATCCAGTTTGATAGCTTCTTGCAGATAACGTTTTGACCAATGGGAGGTGATGCTCTGTACCATGTACCAATAGCGTGCCCGAATGTCCTTGACTTGCTGCAAGAGTATGAGATTGTGAACCCATCCCAAATGTTTGATAGGAAGTGAAAAGTTGTACTGACCTAATTGCGCAACCACTGGTTGCGCAATTGAAGGAGCACCACCTTTCACCATCGTAAGTTCCTGATTATATTCATTGAAAAATTGTATCATACACTGCATATTGCGTACAGAGAAGCCCTTTATTTCGGAATACTCGTTCTTCAAATCCACGGATAAGCGTTGCAAAGTTTTCTTGCCCCAACCGTCAGCGTCTTGGCTTTTTTGTAACATCTCGCCCACGTCCCAATACATTCTGAGCATTTCTTCGTTGGCGGCATAAATTGCCCGTTGCTGGGCAATCAGCACCCTTTGCTTGATTTTGCGAAGCAATACCGCGTAACCATGAAAGTTATTCGCCAAGTTGTCAATCATTTGTATATTTGTGTTCTTAGGCATATTTTTCTTTAATTCGTTTACAAAGTTACTATTATTATTCGGTTGTGCATCAAAAACTTACGATTATTGCTGATTACATCCTATCAATTATTATCTTCGCATAGAAAAGCTCCTCTTTTGTTGCTGGTCATAATCTCCCTCCACCACGTTATCGGCTTCCCGTTTAGCTTTGATTCGTTCCCAGTTATCCAAATTCCCTTTTTGCTTGGCAGTGATATACAGGAAATCTCTGGTTGTACGATGTGGTTGTTTGTTGTTACCGAACAGGTTAAGGACACTCTTAATGTCTGATACATGCTCCGCATCAAAACAGGGCTTGTAATAGTTCCTTGCCAAACGAATGATGTTGTTTACTGCCTTACGGAAGATATCGCTTGTTTTGAGCCTCGTTGTTTCCTCCGTATGCACAGCTTCCTTGCGGTTAAGTTCGGATTGGTGCTTTGCCTCCAGCTTCATTAGTTCCCTATGGTGGTCACTCTGCATGGTCTGAATTTTATCCTGTAACCGTTCAATGGTTTCCACATGTGTGGAAATATTATCTCTTTGAGCGGATGTTTCCGTTTCCTTTCTTGCAGTTCTAAATCTTTTTTTATAAACTTGCCATTGTTTTTCAGTCAGATCGGTTGGATACTGTGTCATAACTGTATTGCTTGCTACTTTTCAAGATATAATATTTTTCCGATTGACTTGCTGATTTTGAATTTCGGAAATGCCTATAACATTATTCTTTGATTAATTCAAAACAGTTTCTAAGAATTATCTTGAATTTAATAGAAAGATTGTCAGTAAATAAACACATATTTATGGAATGTAAAAGGGTCATGACAGGTTTCTTGATTTGTACAGGTCTTTCAATATCTGCCTTTAGTCAGACAACAGGGAAAATAATAGATACAAAACAGCAACCGATAGAAGGTGCTACGATTGTCATGCAGTTGCCGGATTCCACCTATTTAGGAGCAGCCATATCTGCGGCTGACGGTACATTTACGTTGGAGCAGGAGCCGGACGGTTATTTGCTCATAGTCCAACACCTGCTTTACCAAACCAAACAGGTAAAGGGGCAGACAGCAGATGCGGGCATCATTACGCTGGAGCAGAAAGACTATAATCTGGACGAAGTGGTAATAAAGGGAGAAAGACCATTGGTTAAGGTAGAAAACGGACGGCTTGGCTATGACCTTTCCGCACTATCAGAAAAGCAGTCCGTAAATAATGCTTACGAAGCCATAATCAAACTGCCGGGAGTACAGGAAAAAAATGGAATTCTTTCTCTTGCCGGAGCAAATTCTCTCACAATAGTGATGAACGGCAAGCCTACCACTATGACCTCTGAACAGCTGGAAACATTATTACGCAATACTCCTGTAAATCGTGTGGAAAAAGCGGAAGTAATGTACAGTGCCCCTCCGGAACTTCATGTACGCGGAGCAGTTATCAATGTGGTAATAAAACGCTCACACGACTATTCCTTTCAGGGTGAATTAAGTACCAATTACCAGAACAGATATTTCAGCAGTGGCGGTGCAAACGGAAATTTTCGCTTTTCCACACCAAAAATCACTTTAGATGTAATGTATGGAGCTGACAATATCAAAACTATGGAATACACAGACTTGCTCTCCAGACACACTTTGAATAATAATGTATATGAAATAATGCAGAACGAGAAACTGAGTTCCAAAAGTTGGATGCACAATGTGAGAACCGCTCTGGAATATAACTTCAACGAAAAGAATCATCTGAATGTAGCCTACACGGGAAGTTTTACCCCTGACGGGCATAACCGCAGTATAGCTGATGGAAGTTTTCAGCAGTCCAATCTTGATAAGTTTACAGATAATAAGATGAACAATATAACAGTACAATATAGTTCGGGTATCGGTCTGGAAGTAGGCGGTGATTATACACGTTACACCTCAGACAATAGCCAGACCATGTTCACACAATTATCTGATAAGAGTAAAAACTCATATACCCTGACTGGCGGTCAGCGTATAGACCGTTATTCGATTTATGCAGACCAGAAACATAATCTGACAAATAACTGGGGTATCGGTTACGGAATATCCTACCGTTATGCAAAAGATTATGATTTTCAAACTTATGATAATGTGTCTGGTAATATAAAACCTGAAAATACAGAAGCCGGACTTAATGAACAGACAACTGGTTTTTATTTTTCATTGAATAAAAACTGGGCAACCGGAACCTCATTCTCCATCTCTGCCACAGGAGAATATTATACCATCGGGAATTATCATAAATGGGCTGTATATCCGCAAGCCTCACTGACCTATTTGAAAGGTCCGCAACACATCTTCCAGCTATCCCTATCAACAGACAAGAGCTATCCGGGCTACTGGGATATGCAATCATCCGTTACATATCTGAACGGATATTCCGAACTTCAGGGAACACCGGGATTGCGCCCTATGACAAACTATAACCTGAATGGTACGTACATACTGAAACAGAAGTATATTTTCGGTCTGTTCTACACGCATACATCCGATTACTTTGCCCAAACACCTTATCAGGCAACAGGCCGACTGGCATTGATATACAAAAATACCAACTGGAATTATATGCGTATGATAGGTGTGAATGTCATTTTGCCGCTCAGCATGGGAAACTGGTATGATGCAAGACTCACGCTTGTAGGCATGCAGGCACGGCAAAAATGCGACCGTTTTTTTGATGTACCATTTGACCGCAAAAAATGGCTGTTTATCGGCACACTTGACAACAGCTTCAAAGTAGGCAAGAACCTATCCTTTGAATTGATAGGAAACATACAGACACCTTTCATTCAGGGAACGTTGGATCTTGCCAGTTCATTTAATCTCACAGCCGGAATGAAATGGAATTTTGCCAAGGACAGATGTTCGCTTACGGCACGTTGCAGTGATATATCCAACTCCAATATGCCGGATATGAAGGTTCACTTCAAGGAACAATATTTGGATATGGATAGCGGATACTATACCCGTACTGTATCTCTGAATTTCACATACCGTTTCGGTGGTTATAAAAAACAGAAAGTAAAAGGAGTGGATATATCACGATTTGGACATTAAAAAAATGAAAAACAAATAGTGCAACGTAATTTGTATTAGATGCTTACTGATAATGGTTTATGCTATCAATAGTCTATTAATCAATTCGTTTCCGATATTTCACTTCTATTTGGGCTCAATGTCTAAGCCAATACAAAGGTACAATATTTTATCCGATATTGTCTGTTACTTATTGTTTTTTGGAAATAATTTTATTGTAGATATTATTACCTCCACAAAGGCTCTTGTTCCCGATTACGAGGGAAGCCCAACAAGCGAGTTTTCACTGATGGATGGCTTATCAAGAGTTGCTTGAAATCGGTAATGAATGTATTTTCAAGAACAATGGAGTTGAGCCAATACACAACACAGCATAATTGTGGATAAAGAGTTTGTTCTCGGAATGAGAAATCAGCAATCCATGTATTTGGCATACGTTCTGGCATCTTTGGTTTTACTGGAAAGACACGGTTGGACAGTCGTGAATGATGAGCACAACAATTACGAAGCACCGCAAGACACTCTAACCAGCTTCTCAAAAATTTGTGATGATTCAAACCGAACTCTCTTGCGACAGCATGTTTTGCCGTGGCATTTGAAAAATTGGAATAGAGCTTAGAGAGTGTTCCCATTGAGATAACCTCCAATGTTTTCCATACAGGAGGCAGCTCTGGTTCGTTGTATTTGCGGAAATGCTCAGTAACAAAATCATCGTGTGAGCGTTCCACCTCTTTACGGATAACAGCTAAATTGGTAGCAAAACGAGCCTCATTGGTGGCAAAGTTTTCGTCCATAAACCAAAATGCTCCAAATTCAAGAGCAAAGTGCTTGATTATTTTTGTGCGAACAGCAACTTCAATCGTTTGAATGGCAGTAAAGAGCAAAGCCCTAAGTTGCTTATCAAAGGAATACAGGTCGATAATATCTGCAAAACGACAACCTTCTCTAAATTGATGCGTAGTGTGGTCAGCTTCAAAATGTCGCCAATAACCAGCAAGACGAAAATAGCTTATGATGTCAAGGGCTTTAACAGCTCGCTCAACATCATCAATAAGCAAACCTCTTTCTTTGAGAATATCAATTTGTTGTTCCGTGGTTATGGCTCGATTTGTATACCTGACTCCCATAAATAAAAATGTCCCGCTGGGTACGCTAATCTTACGGGAAGCGAGCGGGATTTGTTGGTGCAAAGGTAATTAATTATTTCTAACCTACCAAACAATAGAGCAAATATCAAACAGATATTTTTATCTTACCGCTTCTTTTTCAAATGTTTTTCCGTAATTCTGTACTCGGATTTGGGTAACCATTTCCATGCATTTGAAAATAAAGAAGCGTTATGCTACTCTTGTAAGTGCGAAGCTTGAGAAACTAAACACAAAATCAACAAGAATAGGCATGGTAGTTCCCACGTTATAGCGTGGGCTGCTTTACCATATCTGTTGATTTAGGTTTTCTCAGGACCTGCACTTTAAAATGTGGTTATTGGCAGTGTCACACTTCTTTTTTAGGAGAAAGTGTTACGACAAAAAGAAAAAAGTCAATAGATCTAGCAGTTCAATCCGGGGCAGCTAACGAAGTTGTGTCTAGATATGGATCGGCCTCAAAAGAACATTTAGTATCCTATTCTGGTGTTGACTCACAGTACATAAATGGGATTAAAATTTGGAATAAATAAATCGGGTGTCTTTCTGCAAAGAAAAAGAGTCGTTCCGATGCGTTTCCAGGGCTCACAAGGCTCAAGGCTCACTTATGCGGTATTTTAAACCTTGGTAGATGTGTAAGTGTTTGCTTTACAGTCTGTTTGGTGGGACAAAACGTGCGGGTTGAATATTATTCTTTGGTCTTTGGAAAGTTCAGGATTGTCTTGACTTTGTCTGTCGTTTTATAGAATTTGTGTTTGCTTTGACCAGGCTTGTTTTTTGCCGGGTTTTATTCATAATGGCCGGATCAATGGATATGGGGCACATTCGGATTTTTCACGATGCCCGGAATGACCAAGTGATGATGTCAATAGAAGTTTCTTTTATTTATACATTTTTCTTTCCGGTAAATGTCGGATGCGTTCGTGTATGTCTGGGGCTCATTATATTATTCATTTTATTTTTCAGAATATAGTCTTGTTCCCTTCTTTTTATTGTAATTAATTAAAAATCAGCGCGTTATTAGGTTTCTTGAAGCTTGTTTTGGGCTTAAATACCGCCTAAGTGAGCCTTTGAGCCCTGAGCCTTGGAAAGCTTGGTGAAAAGACCTTGTAATTCCTTTCAAAAGACCTGTTCTTTGTATAAAAAGACCTTGACGTTTTTTTAAAAGAACCTTGTCTTTGACGCCAAACATCAGGACCTTTTTTTAAAATGTCTGGATCTTTTTCAAAAACAACAAGACCTTTTTTCAAAAGGAACGGGTACAAACGGACGGCCGGTCCGTCTCTTTTCCCAGATAGTGTAATAATTATGAAGAAACTGTTTATTTTACTTGTGTGCCTGTTGCCTGTGTTGGCACAAGCTCAAATGGAAACCTCTGTAGCCGGATTCATCCCTTTATCCGGTAGCGGAAGAATAGTATATAATTTCAATCCCGGATGGCGCTTTCATCGTGGAGACATAAAAGGCGCGGAAGCCGTACGTTTTGATGATACATCCTGGCAGGTAGTGTCTGTTCCGCATACTGTGGAACTGATGCCTGCCGAGGCAAGCGGTTGCCGTAACTATCAGGGTGTGGCATGGTACCGGAAACATTTTGTGATTCCTCAAGATATGAAAGGAAAAGAGGTGTCGCTTCATTTTGAGGGAGCTATGGGAAAACAGGTGATTTATTTAAATGGCAAGAGGGTGCAAGAGCACTTGGGAGGATACCTTCCTTTCACTGTGCAACTGACGGAACAGGGGGTACAGCCCGGAGACAGTTGCTTGCTGGCAGTGATGACGGATAATAGTGATGATAAGAATTTTCCTCCGGGAAAACGTCAATATACCTTGGATTTCGCTTATCATGGAGGAATTTACCGGGATGTGTGGATGATAGGAAAATCAAGTGTAGCTATTACAGATGCCTTGGAGGCCGATAAGGTGGCCGGAGGTGGAGTTTTTGTGCATTTTGACAATATAAGCGGGAAAAAAGCGGAAGTGTATGTGGATACGGAAGTGCATAACAGTGGAAAGCAGACGCGTACCGTAGCCGTGGAGACGGTTTTGGCGGATGCCGGCGATGTTCCCGTAAAACGGGTTTCGCAACAGGTGAAGCTGCAAGCAGGGGAATCGAAGACGGTGCGGCAACGGTTTGCAGTTCGCAATCCTAAGTTATGGTCTCCTGACTCGCCTTATTTGTATAGGATACAATCTCGTGTCAAAGCCGGACATGAAGTGTTGGATGGGGGAGTGACACGTGTGGGGATCCGCAAAGCGGAATTTAAAGGTAAGGATGGCTTTTGGTTGAATGGCAAGCCTTTTGGTCAATTGGTCGGCGCGAACCGTCATCAGGATTTTGCATACGTGGGTAATGCGCTGCCCAACAGCCAGCAATGGAGGGATGCCAAACGCTTGCGTGATGCAGGATGTACCATTATCCGTGTAGCTCATTATCCGCAAGATCCGGCATTCATGGATGCTTGCGACGAAATGGGGCTGTTTGTTATTGTGGCTACTCCGGGATGGCAATATTGGAATAAAAATCCGGAGTTCGCAAAGCTGGTACATCGGAATACCCGTGAGATGATACGCCGGGACCGCAATCATCCCAGTGTGCTGATGTGGGAGCCTATTTTGAATGAAACGCCTTATCCGCGCGATTTCGCACTGGAGGCGTTACGGATTACACGGGAGGAGTTTCCTTATCCCGGACGTCCTGTAGCGGCAGCCGATGTTCATTCGAAAGGAGTGGCGGAAAACTATGATGTGGTGTACGGATGGCCGGGAGATGATGAGAAGGCAGACCGTCCGGAACAATGTATTTTTACTCGTGAGTTTGGCGAGAATGTGGATGACTGGTATGCACATAATAATAATAACCGTGCCAGCCGTAGCTGGGGGGAACGCCCGTTGCTGGTGCAGGCGTTGTCATTATCAAAGAGTTATGATGAAATGTACCGCACTACAGGGCAGTTTGTCGGTGGGGCGCAATGGCATCCTTTTGACCATCAGCGGGGGTATCATCCCGATCCGTATTTCGGGGGCATTTATGATGCGTTCCGTCAGCCTAAATACGCTTATTATGCTTTTCGCAGCCAGTCTGCCGCGACATTGAAGCATCCTGTGGCGGAATGTGGTCCTATGGTGTTTATCGCCCATGAGATGTCTCCTTTCTCGGATGCCGATGTGGTGGTGTTCAGTAATTGTGACTCGGTTCGTCTCTCTGTCTATGACGGTACTGAGAGCCGGACGCTTCCGGTTGTTCATGCGCAGGGACACATGCCTAATGCCCCGGTGATATTCAAGGATGTATGGGATTTCTGGGAAGCACGCGAGTATAGTTATAAGCAAAAAAACTGGCAGAAAGTAAATATGGTGGCAGAAGGAATTATAGACGGTAAAGTGGTTTGCACCTATAAGCGGATGCCGTCACGCCGCAGCACGAAGTTGCGTATGTATGTGGATACGGAAGGAAAGCAATTGGTGGCAGACGGTTCGGATTTTATCGTAGTGGTGGCCGAAGTGACGGATGATAGCGGTAATGTGCGCCGTCTGGTCAAAGAAAATATCGTATTTACTGTAGAAGGTGAAGGACGAATTATAGGGGATGCCTCTATCAATGCCAATCCGCGCACGGTGGAGTTTGGCTCTGCTCCCGTATTGATCCGTTCTACCCGCAAGCCCGGCAAAATAAAGGTGAAGGCCCATGTGCAGTTTGAAGGAACGAATGCACCGGTTGCTACGGAAATAGAATTAGAAAGTATTCCGTCAGAACTGCCTTTCTGTTATACGGAGGAGGAGACGGATGCCCAATCAGCCGGAGCAGGACTGGCCGGAAGCCCTGTTAGAACAGAAAGAATGGCGGGGAAAGTTGTGCTGACAGAAGAGGAAAGGCAAAAAGTATTGATGGAGGTGGAGAGACAGCAAACTGAATTCGGTACGGAGAAGTAATATAGATGGAACGCGGATTTATCTCGTTCCAATCTAACAATAGTTGGTATTTAACTAATTTCAATTTAAGTACCAACGGATTTTTTCGTATCTTTGACCCTCGGTTTGAAGAAAACTAAATACTTATGAAGAAATATATACTTATTATACTTTGTTGCCTGACAAGCTTTCCTCTGTGGTCATATAATGTGAATATGATTGTGGAACATTATTCTGTAGAACAAGGGCTTCCTAATAATACGGTAAACTGTACCTTGAAAGACAGAGATGGCTTTATCTGGTTCGGAACCTGGTATGGCTTATGTTGTTTCGATGGAGTGAAGTTTAAAACATTCAATAAACAGGAGCACGACTCGGATGTGCCGCCACGTAAGATCCAGCGCATAGTCGAGGATAAAAACGGGTATATATGGGTAAAGACCATTGACCGTAAGTTATATGTCTTCAATAAAGTGACCGAATGTTTTCATGCTGTTTATGATGACATGAAGAACTATTCGGAGAATATTCAGGTGATAAAATTACAAAATACGGCCGAGGGGGATGTGTTGCTGCTGACCAAAGATAAAAATCTGTTATTGGCGGGGGTAGATGAAAAAGGGCAGGTAACTATCAAGATTTTGTTCGACTCTCGGAACGAAATAAACAAGCATGATTATACACTGAAACACCATGTCCTGTGTGAGACGGAGGAATATATCAGTTGGATAGGAACTGATTATAAGGTAGCCGCCGTGCATAAAGGACCGGAATTGGCATCCCGGCCTGCCGATTTCATAACCAGTAAAATTAATTCCGGCGACAAGGATAGTTTTACCAGTTTCTTTGAGGATGGCAGGAAGGTATGGGTCGGAGATCGTGCGGGTATTTTTTACAGTATCGATGTAAGGACCGGTTTGGTAAACCGGTATGTACTTTCCGAAATAAAAGGTGCGATCAGCAATTTGCTGGTTACTCCGGCAGGTTATGTCTATCTCAGTGTGACCGGACAAGGTACATACGAATATGATTTGGCCGAGCGCAGGTTGCAAAAGATAAATACTGAAATGAATGACGCTATGGTAACTCATGCATTCATAGACCAGTATGATAAAATATGGTTTCACGAAAATGAGAAGGCGCTGATTTATTATGATCCGTTGAACCATACCGCAAAACGGTTTCCGTTTACCATGTTCGGCAAGATAACCACCCTGTATTCGGAAGATGCCGGCGAAAGAGGGCTCTTTTTCCTGTCTCCGGCAGGAGAGGCCTGGTTGTTCGACAGGGAACATGCGGAGATGGTTTATATTAATAAATTGAAACAACTTTCTAATGATAGGGCAAATCAGCAGTTTTATCATCTGATGTTGGATAATGACGGGGTATTGTGGCTTTCCTCTGCCGATGAAGGGGTGTATTGCATGAATTTCCCCAAGAAGCAATTCAATCTGCTTTCGTTGTCTCCGCAATCAGCCGGTCGGGAAAATTATGCGACAGGGGTAAGAGCCCTTTTCCAATCAAAAAGTGGTGATATCTGGGTGGGCACCCGTTGGCAGAGTGTTTATCGGATGGACCGGAACGGTGTAACCAAACATGTTTTTTCGACAGGTGACGAGCATATAGGTAATGTATATCACATCATGGAAGACGACAAGGGAAACCTTTGGTTCTCTACCAAAGGCGACGGATTGGTGAAAGCTGTTCCTGATGAGAAAGCTGCAGGTGGTTTCCGTTTTAAACGCTATCTGCATAATTTGTCTGATTTGTCGTCGATCAGCGGGAATGATGTGTATTTCACTTATCAGGATGAAAAGAAACGTATCTGGGTGGGTACTTTGGACGGAGGATTGAATCTGCTTTGTGAGGAAAATGGGGAAGTCACTTTTAAGAATAAATATAACGGATTCAAGAACTATCCTACGTATGGCCTTTATATGGAAGTGAGAAATATGATAGAGGATAATGACGGGCGTATGTGGGTAGGTACGATGGACGGGCTGATGTCTTTTAAAAACAACTTTGCCTCAGTGGAGCAGATTGATTTTGAAACCTATCGTGGTTCCAACCGGGTAAATTATGCCGATAGCGATGTGTACGCGCTTTATAAAGACGAGTTCTCTCAGATATGGGTATGCGTGTTTGGTGGAGGATTGAGCAAATTGTCGGGATACGATGAGGAAACGCATAAGCTTTCATTTAAATCGTATGGCTGGGAAGACGGATTGAATAATGATGTGGTGATGTCTATTATAGAAGATGATAACGGTTTCCTTTGGCTTGTTACGGAAAAAGGACTCTCTTGTTTTGACAGGGCGACAAGCCAGGTACGTAACTATGACAAATACGATGGCTTTCCCCCGGTTGTGATGGAAGAAAGCACCACATTGAAAACGCTGGACGGAGAACTCTGGGTAGGGTGTAAAGAGGGTATCTTGACCTTTTCTCCCGATAAGCTGGAAACGCAAAGATTTGATTATAACACATTTATTGTAGGATGTCAGATATCAAACCGGGATATACGCAGCTATACGGACCATCCCATTATTGACCGGTCCATTACCTATACAGACAGGATTACATTGAATCATAACCAGTCCATGTTTACTTTAGAGTTTGCGGCGTTGAACTATAATAATCAGAACCGTGTGTCTTACAAATATATTTTGGAAGGATATGAAAAAGAATGGCACTATAACGGGAAGAACCGTATAGCATCCTATACCAATGTTCCTCCCGGCAAGTATCTTTTCAGAGTACAGACACTGGATGAGGCAAATCCCGGTTTGGAGTCTTTCCGTGAGTTGACCGTTGTCATTCTGCCGCCTTGGTGGGCCAGTTGGTGGGCGTATGTTATCTATATGATTATAGCCGTAGCCTTATTGCTGGTGGCTATAAAATTATCTCTTTTCATGATTAAGGTGAAGAATGATGTGTATATCGAACAAAAATTGTCCGAATTGAAAATCAAGTTCTTTACCAATATCTCGCATGAGTTGCGTACTCCGCTGACTCTGATCCAAGGGCCTATTCAGGAGTTGAAAGAGAAAGAAAAACTATCTCAGAAAGGAATGCAATACGTGGATCTGATGGAAAAGAATACCAAACAGATGCTGCAACTGGTCAATCAGATATTGGATTTCCGTAAAATACAGAACGGAAAAATGCGTCTGCATGTGTCGTTGTTCAACCTGAATGAGATGGTAGACTCTTTTGAGAAAGAATTCAGGGTGATGGCCGAAGAAAATGAAGTCAGCTTCACGTTCCAGCTGGCCGGTGAGGATATCATGGTATGGGCGGATAAGGAGAAAGTGGCCATCGTGATCCGCAACATCATCTCCAATGCGTTCAAGTTCACTCCTGCCGGGGGGAATATTTATGTCACGATGGGAGTGTCGGATGATGACAGGCATTGTTATGTACGGGTGGAAGATAGCGGTGTGGGGATTCCCCAAAGCAAGCTTTCTGAAATCTTCGAGCGTTTCTCGCAGGCTGACAATGCACGGGGCGCTTATTATCAGGGAACGGGCATCGGATTGGCTTTGTCTAAGGAAATTATCAGTCTGCATCATGGGGAAATCTATGCAGAGAGTCCTGAAGGGAAGGGAGCGGTCTTTACCATTGAATTGCAATTGGGTAAGGAGCATTACAAACCGTCGGAAGTCGATTTCTATATGGGCGGGGAAACGGTGAGTGTTCCTGAGGCTGAATCTGTTTCTGTCTCTGCCGGCAAGGAAAGCGAGGAGGAGAAAGAACAGCCTGTCGATTCGTCTTTGCCTACCGTGCTGATTGTAGAAGATAATAAGGATTTATGCAATATGTTGAAGCTGCAATTGGAAGATAAATTCAATATTTATATGGCCAATGATGGTGTGGAGGGGCTGAAGAAAGTACATCTCTATCATCCCGACATGGTAGTCACCGACCAGATGATGCCGAATATGGATGGAATAGAGATGTTGCAACGCATCCGTAAAGATTTCCAAATCAGTCATATTCCGGTGATTATCCTGACGGCGAAAGGTAATGATGAAGCGAAGACCAAAGCGATAAGCATGGGAGCGAATGCCTATATCATCAAACCTTTCAGCAAAGACTATTTGGTGGCACGTATCGAACAGTTGCTGAATGAACGTAAATTGTTCCGTGAACGTGTATGGCAGCAGCCCGAAGAACATAAGGAGGAACAGGATACATACGAACAGTTCCTAGTGAAGAAAGATGTGCAGTTCATTGAAAAGATTCATCAGGTTATAGAAGAGAATTTGGATAATAGTGATTTTAATATAGATACTATAGCATCAACTATCGGGCTGAGTCGCTCGGCTTTCTTTAAGAAGTTAAAGAGTCTGACCGGGTTTGCTCCGGTGGATTTAGTGAAAGAAATTCGTCTGAATAAATCAATAGAGTTGATTAAAAATTCGGATATGAGTATTTCAGAAATAGCTTTTGCCGTAGGCTTCAAGGATTCCGGTTATTTCAGTAAATGTTTTCGTAAGAAATATGATCAGACTCCGAGGGAATATATGAATGAATGGCGTAAAGGTTGATTTCTTGATCTTATAAAGCAGGAATCCCGTAAACAGATGCGAACGAGCATTGTGTTTGCGGGATTGTCTTGTTTATTCACTAAGTTATTTTTGGACTTTATTAAGATTTAGTGATTACATACTTTTTTGTGATTCGTCTTAATTCTAAACAATAACTAGATTACGATGAATGTGAAAAAAATTATCAGTTTAATTATGCTCCTGTTTATGTTACTGCCTTTGGGAGCACAGAATTCAGAGGGAAAACAACGCTATAAAATAGCTGCGTGTGACTGGATGATGCTAAAACGTCAGAAGATCGGTTCTTTTCAATTAATGAAGGAACTGGGAGGTGATGGCATAGAAATGGACATGGGAGGCTTGGGAAAACGGGATACTTTTGATAATAAGTTCCACCAGCCCCATTTCTGTAAATTATTTAAAGAAACAGCACAGGAACAGCATATTGAAGTCCCTTCTGTGGCGATGTCCGGATTCTTTGGACAATCTTTCTTGACTCATCATAATTATAAAGCTTTAGTGCAGGATTGTTTGAATACGATGAAGGTGATGGGGGCCCAAGTAGCTTTCCTTCCATTAGGCGGCATAAAAGAGGACTGGACAGTAGCGGGTGATGCACGTCAGGAGTTGGTAAGCCGTTTGCATGAAGTGGGAGAAATGGCAGTGAAAGATGGAGTAGTGATAGGTATCCGTACTCCTTTGGACGCCGGAGGGGATATAAAACTGTTGAAAGAAATTAATTCGAAAGGTATAAAGATTTATTATAGTTTTCAAAATGCGTTGGAAAATGGACGCGACCTCTGTAAAGAGTTGAAAAAACTGGGAAAGGATCGGATTTGTCAGATACATTGTACGGATACAGACGGGGTTACTCTTCCTTATAATACCCGTTTGGATATGAATGCCGTAAAGCATACCCTTGATAAGATGGGGTGGAGCGGATGGCTGGTCATTGAACGGTCACGGAATAAGGATGAAGTCCGGAATGTAAAGAAAAACTTCGGGACGAATGTCGCTTATCTGAAACAGATATTTCAACAAGAAAAATAAGATAATATTTTAATTTTAAAAAAGATTCTATGGAGAATGAAAATGCATTTCTTCAGAAGCTGGACAAGATTGGCAACTTGACACAAGTGGTCTGTCTCAGTCTGTTTCTGACAGGAGTTTCTGTTCAGGGAGTATCCGCTGAGACAGGATTCCCTATATCCCAGTCGGTGCAACAGACTAAAACTGTCACCGGACAGGTGGTTGATGAAACTGGTGAACCGGTGATTGGTGCCAGTGTGGTGGTGGAAGGAACTACAAACGGTACCATTACTGATTTTGACGGAAAATTCGCTTTGCAAGTTCCTTCGGGCAAGAAGGTTGTCATTTCATTTGTGGGGTATGTGCCGCAAACGATTGCTCCGAAACAAGGAAAAGACTTTAGAGTGGTGCTGAAGGAAGATTCCAAAATGCTGGACGAAGTGGTTGTAGTCGGTTACGGTACTCAGAAAGCAAAAGATGTGACAGGATCTATCGGGGTTATTACTCCTTCGGAAATTTCAGATTTGCCGGTGTCGAATTTGGGTGCTGCGCTAGCGGGACAGATACCTGGTTTGAGTATCAGTGGTGGTGACAGCCGTCCGGGTGAAGGGGCAACTATGTCTATTCGTCAATCTTTCTCGTATTCTAAAGATGGTGGTAGTACTAATCCGATGGTCATAATCGATGATGTGATTCAGATAGATGCCAACAGCGGTCTTCCGACATTAGAAACTTTCAATGCCCTTGATCCTTCTGAAATTGAAAGTATTTCGGTCCTTCGTGATGCCAGTGCTGCCATTTACGGTTCCCGTGCTTCGCAAGGTGCTATTATTGTAAAGACCAAACGAGGTAAATCAGGAGCTCCCAAAATCAATTATTCAGGTAAATTCGGATTTAATGATGCAGTGGGACATCCTAAAACCTTAAAAGGAGCAGCTTATGGGCGTTTTGCCAATTCCTTTAATTTGGCCAGTAATAAGATAAGTATGGATCCGGATGGAAACTGGATGAATAAAATTTATAATGAAGCGGAACTGGCCGAGATGGATGGCTTGAATTACAATTGGCTGGATGAAGCCTGGTCCGGTGCTTTTACAATGAACCATTCGGTCAATGTAAGTGGCGGTAGCGAGAAAGCTACTTATTTTGCGGGTGCTTCTTACTATACTCAGGGGGCGAATCTTGGAAAACAGGATTATAATAGATGGAACTTCCGTGCGGGTGTGGATATCAAATTGACTTCCGATTTGAAATTTTCTGCAACCATAGCGGGTAACCAGCAGGAAACCACATCGAGTTTTACCAAAGGTTTAAGCAATTTGAACGGTTATGGGGGAACTAAACTCGGTGAATCCGGTGATTATTTAGCTCTTGCTCATATGCCGAATTATTTGCCATGGGAGATAACATTGGATGATGGTAACACCTATTATACATCTCCTTTGTTGAATAGTTATTCGAGTGCTGGTGATGCAGCATCCGGCAATAAGATGAGTACATGGAATTATTTTGCTATGGAGAATAATGACGGTTCTTATTCCACGAATGATAATTTCAGTTATGATGCCAACTTCTCCGTCACTTATGCCGTTCCGTTTATCAAAGGTCTTTCATTCAAGGGAAGCTATGCGTTGAAGCGTAGTGCCAGTGATAGTGAGCAGGCATTTATGCCATTTACGTTGGCTTATCTGAAAGCAAGCGATGCATTGACACCCGGAAATCGTTTTTATAGCGATCATCCGTCTGTTTCCGATTATCAATTCAAAGAATTTACGGGAAGCACTCGTGTGGTATATTCAGACCAGATGGCTAAAAACGAGCAATTGAACTTCTATGTGAATTATGAAGGAAAGTTTGGCAAGCATAGCATTGCCGCCATGGCTGCTGTGGAAAAAATGCAGGCTTATATGCATTCCAAGCGGATGTTGTTTAATAACCCTGACCCGGATGGTTATTTGGGCACTTCGCCAAGTGCGGGAGCGATGGATACAGGTAATTCTATTACACATAAATACAAACAGGGATCTTTGTCTTATTTAGGTCGTGTAAGCTATAATTATGCCGATAAGTATTTGTTCCAATTCCTATTCCGTAGCGATGCTTCCACTAAATTTGCTCCGGCCAATTATTGGGGCTTCTTCCCGGGTGTTTCCGTGGGGTGGGTAGCTTCGGAAGAAGAATTTATGAAGAAGTTGCTGCCGTCATGGTTTGAATACATGAAAGTACGTTTCTCATGGGGACGTACCGGTAAAGATAATATCAAAGCATGGGGATGGAAGCAACTCTATTCATTGGATCCTAGTAGAGGATATGGATTCGGTTCTAACGGTGGTATCCTGCAAACGGGTATCAGGCCGGGAGCGACTCCTAATCCTGATGCGCATTGGGATAATACCGATAAATTTAATCTTGGTTTTGATTTGCGTTTCCTCAATAACCGTTTAAGTGCGACTGTGGATGTGTACTATGATATAAATTCTGACATCTTGAATCAGAATATCGGTGGTATCATAGGTACTCCTATTTTTGCAGGAGGTGCTTTGACAGAAGTGAACTTTGGGCGTATTGATGCTTTTGGTAGTGAATTCTCTTTGAATTGGCGCGATAAAATAGATCAGGTGAAATATAATATCGGAGTGAATTTTGGATTTAATGGCAACAGGGTAAGAGAATGGCCCCAGTCTGCTCCGAGTTATATACAGGAAAATTCTGTAAGAGAGGGTGCTTCTACTATATTCCCTACATACGGGTATAAAGTATGGAGAGGTACAAGTTCCGGAGATGGTATTTTACGGAACAGTGATGATATTGAGAATTATTGGAACTATTTATCGGCCAATGCAGAAGCTGCAGGCACTTCTCCGGAATATTTGGGCGTAAAAGATGCCAGTCAGTTAAAACCGGGTATGTTGGCTTATCAGGATTTGGGTGGCGTATTGAATGAGGATGGAACGCAGTCGGGGCCCGACGGACGTATTGCCAAGACCCAGGATTATGCCAAACTGAATAAGAGTGGAAAGACATATGGTTTTACCACCAAACTGGGGGCGGAATGGAAAGGTATCAGCTTTAATATGATGATTGCCACTTCATGGGGCGGCTATCGCCAGATTGACGTCAATAAAATCACAACATCCAGTGGGAATATGCTTTGGACACCGGACTCATTCTGGGAAGATATGTTTGATGAAAGAAATAATACGACGGGGAAATATCCTAATTTAGGTTTAGACAACAGAATATCAGGATCAGTGATTGCACCGTCTGATTTTTGGTCTATCAGTACGTTCCGTTGCTATATCCGTAACTTAAGTATCGGTTATACGCTGCCTAAGGCATGGTTGTCACCTTTAAAGATCCAGTCGGCTAAATTAAGTCTGACAGGTAATAATCTATGGGATTTCTATAACCCGTATCCCGATCATTATCGTAATATGTATTGTGGAACAACTTCATTGTATCCTACATTGAGAACGTGGTCGTTGGGAGTAAATGTATCATTCTAAAATTAAAAAGAATCATTGATATGAAAAAGCGCATATTATATACTGTGTTATTGACAGCCGGATTGGCATTTAGCAGTTGCAGTGACCAGTTCTTGCAGGATATGAATCCGTATGACAGTTATTCACCGGAAAAGACTTTCGGCATCGAATCTAATTTGGACTTATATATTCAGAATGTGTATTATAACTATTTTTATAAGTCGGGTATGACCCCTCCACAGTCATACGGCTTGTCCGGTAACTGGAATGACTATTCAACTTATACGGAGGAGAAATGGGGGATCGAGAAGAAATTTGACGCTTCCAGAAGTTTGAAAAAAGCTACGGACTGTGAAACTTATTTTGGCAGTAATCTGGCTACGAATATAAAGAATGATCCATATAGCCGTATCCGCAGTTGCAATGAAATTCTGGAAGGAGTTGATAAATATGGTCAGGACTTGTCGGAAGCTGCCATAAAAAAAGCGAAAGGACAGGCTTATTTCTTCCGTGCCATGCAGTTGTTTGATCTGGTACGTGTATACGGAGCTGTTCCTGTGGTAAATAAAGTGCTTATGGCGGCCGACCGTGAGGGAGCTAAAGATTACAATCGTGAAAGTGTGGAAACATGTGTCAACCAGATCTTGAGTGATTTAAAAGAGGCTGCGAATCTGCTTCCCACTCGTAAAGAATGGGGAAGTGACCAGTATGGACGGTTGACCAAGGAAGCTGCATTGGCATACAGAAGCCGCGTGGCGCTGGTATTTGCAAGCCCTATCTTTAATGCAGATTGGAATAATACAGGCAGTAAACGCTGGAAAGATGCGTTGGATATTACTCTAGAAGCACAGGCTTTCTTGAGCAGCGAAGGTTATGGTTTGTATGGCAATTCCGCCAAAGACTGGAATGAAATGTTCTACAAGTTTGATAATCAGGAATGTAAGGAGGTGATTATGGTCAAACTGTTGGCTAGCTCTACCTCTAAAAATGATGAACATAGTGGATGGCAGAAAACAATCCGTTTGAGAACAATGGGTGGCAGTGGTTCCGGTTATCATGTTCCTATGGGTATGTTGGATATTTTCCCGATGGCGGATGGTTCCAAAGCTGTAAATGATGACGGTGAGGCGATAAACGGGTACGACCGTTCTTTATTCTTCAAGAATCGTGATCCGCGTTTCTATTACACGTTTACTTTCTCCGGAGCGAAATGGGGATATGATCAGGATGCAGATGCCGTAGTTTGGAATTATCGTTGGAGTGAAACGAAAGAAGATGGTTCTCAGTTGCATTATTACACGGAAAATGAAGGCAGCAGTCCGGCGATAGTACGTAAAATGTCCGATCCGGCTGAAAATAGTGCAAACACATATCAATGGGATGGCACTGATGTATACGAATATCGTTATGCTGAATTGTTGTTGAACCTTGCAGAATGTTATGCAGCTACGGGGGATATAAGTAATTCAGTGAAAACAATTGGTGAAATTCGTGCCCGTGTAGGTATTCCTGCATCCAATAATTATGGCTTGGGAACGATTACCGATAAGAATGAAGCTATTAAGGCTTGTCTGCGTGAGCGTCAGGTGGAATTAGCTTATGAGGGTAAGCGTTATTGGGATTTATGGCGTTGGATGCTGTATAATGATGATGCAAGTGATAACAATACCACCTGTACTACCTTGGGTATTGAGCCGTTAAATGGTACTGCCCGTGTGGGTAAATATTTACAAGTGAAGGATTATGACGGAAAGGCAGATCCTCTTGTTTCTGTCATTGCTGATTTTGAGCCTGTAGATGTGGATAATGCGGCAGACTTACAAGCCGAAATGAATAGGTTGGGAGAGTTCTGGAGCCAGCACTTTGTTTTACAGGATAGAGAAACTCCGGTAGATAATGTGAATGGTCAGGAAGCAGTAATTTCATGGCAGGAAAACTATTACCTGTCCGGTCTGCCCTCTAATGTATTGAATATGAATCCGTGGTTGGAACAATCAAAAGGATGGTTGGATTATTATGAATCAGAAGGCACATTGGATGCTAGGAAATAATTTAATACGATAGTTTTATATCTGCTAGTTTATTATGACAGATACAAGCATTTTTGAGTACATATCCCCGAAAAGTGCGTCTTGAAAAAGATAATTGTTAAGAAAAAGAGAACGGAATATAAATTCCAACTTACTTATAGCACAGATATAATTTTTTAAGAATAAAGTATGAAAAGAAAAATGTTTTTAGGACTGTGTATGGCTACTTTTATTGCTCCAGTGGCAATGGCCCAGTATCCCCAGTTGACTGAGGAAGCGAAGCAAGCCTACCAGAAAATGATGAGTGAAGAACGTCGCCGCTCTGACGAAGCCTGGGCAAAAGCATTGCCTGTTGTACAGAAAGAAGCGAGAGAAGGTCGTCCGTATATTTCGTGGGCTTCCCGTCCATACGATTTGCCGCAGGCACGAATTCCTGCTTTCCCTGGTGCTGAAGGAGGAGGTATGTACAGTTTCGGCGGTCGTGGCGGTAAGGTGATTACCGTGACTAATTTGAATGACCGTGGTCCCGGTTCTTTCCGTGAGGCTTGTGAGACAGGTGGAGCACGTATCATTGTCTTCAATGTTTCAGGTATTATTAAATTGGAATCTCCCATTATCGTCCGGGCTCCATATGTCACTATTGCAGGACAGACAGCTCCGGGTGACGGGGTATGTATTGCCGGAGAGTCTTTTTGGGTAAATACGCATGATGTAGTGGTACGCCATATGCGTTTCCGCCGTGGCGAAACAAAAGTATGGCATCGTGACGATTCTTTCGGAGGCAACCCGATTGGAAATATCATGATTGACCATTGCTCTTGTACTTGGGGATTGGATGAGAACATTTCTTTCTATCGCCATATGTACGACCCCAGCGAAGGACAATATGAATCAAAAGATCTGAAACTGCCTACCGTAAATGTTACCATACAGAATACTATCTCGGCAAAAGCGCTGGATACTTACAATCATGCATTCGGCAGCACTTTAGGTGGTGAGAATTGTGCATTTATGCGTAACCTGTGGGCAAGTAATTCGGGACGTAATCCTTCCGTCGGTTGGAATGGTGTTTTCAATTTTGTAAACAATGTGGTGTTCAACTGGGTACATCGCTCTTCGGACGGTGGCGATTATACCGCTATGTTCAATATGATAAACAACTATTATAAACCGGGACCGGCCACTCCGAAAGATACTCCTGTGGGGCATCGCATCCTGAAACCCGAAGCGGGACGAAGCAAATTGGATCATAAAGTGTATGGCCGTGTTTATGCTGATGGTAATATTATGGAAGGCTATCCTGCCATTACAGAGGACAACTGGGCAGGTGGTATCCAGATTGAAACTCAGCCGAATACAGATGGATATACGGAGAATATGCGTAGCAACCGTCCTTTTGAAATGCCGTACATCCGCATTACTTCCGCACATGATGCATACGATTTTGTACTGAAAAATGCAGGTGCCAACATTCCTTGCCGTGATATTGTGGATGAACGTATTGTAGAGGAAGTGAGAACAGGCGTTCCTTATTATGATAAGAAGATGGCCAAGGATGCTAACGGTGATTTGACCGGGCTGGCTCCTAAATCAATGGGAGAAGACGGACAGTTTAAATATCGCCGCTTGCCGAAAGATTCTTATAAACAGGGTATCATCACCGATATCCGCCAGATGGGGGGATATCCGGAATACAAAGGCACTCCGTATGTGGATACGGATGGTGACGGTATGCCCGATGAATGGGAAAAGGCAAATGGCTTGAATCCTAATGATCCTTCGGATGCTAATAAGGACTGTACCGGTGACGGCTATACAAATATTGAGAAATATATTAATGGTATCAGCACTAGAAATTGTATTGACTGGTCTGATTTGAGAAACAATTATGATACATTGGCTTCTAAAGGAAAGTTGATGTAATAAACGGAGGAAAGAAGACAGGATATGATACAAAAGTCAGGTATAATGTTTCTGTTGCTCATGGCGGTAGTCATTACCGCCGGAGCAGTGGATTTGGACCGTGAAGGCCGCGATCCGGCTTACGTGGAATCTATTGTGAAACGTTCGCAGAAGATTGTAGATAAACTGGAGTTGACAGATACCGTTGCCGCCCGTGAAGTGACAACTATCATAGCCAACCGTTATTTTAAACTGAATGACATATACGAAACGCGCGATGCCAAAGTGAAGCTGGCAAAAGAAACCCTGACGGGCGATGCGAAACAAGAAGCCGTTAAAGCTGCCGAAGCTGAAAAGGATGCGGCGCTTTACCGTACTCATTTCGCTTTCCCGGCCGATCTTTCGCTCTATTTGGATGCCAAGCAGATAGATGCAGTGAAAGATGGCATGACTTATGGTGTGGTAATGGTAACTTATAAAGCTACGGTTGACATGATTCCTACCTTGAAAGAAGAAGAGAAAGCGCAGATTATGGCATGGCTTGTTGAAGCCCGTGAATTTGCCATGGATGCTGAAAATTCAAATAAGAAACATGCTGCTTTCGGCAAATACAAAGGCCGGATTAATAATTACCTCTCTAAGCGGGGATATGATTTAGTGAAAGAACGTAAGGCTTGGTATGAACGTATCAAGGCACGTGGAGGAAAGATATAAATTAATGTTTATTGAAAAGCGGAAAAGGAGCTTGCCCGGTGAAACGGTGTCAAGCTCTTTTTTTATGTGCGGATAGAGAGTACAACAGGCTTTCTGTTCCGTCTTTGATATAGAAATACTCGCAATGTGTGTTTGAATCATGTTAAAAGCAGGGTGTTATGTTACGAAGTTATAGAAAAAATAATAATTTAGCGACCAAATGAATCAACTAAAGAAACTATTTGCAGTGGCAGCATTGACTGCATGTGTGTTGCCTGTGGCGGCACAGTATCCTGTAATTCCTGATTCGGTAAAAATCAGAGGAGAAGAACAACAAAAGGAAATAGACCGGAAATCGGATGAGGCATGGGCGAAAGCATTACCTGTAGTAATGTCTGAGGCTGTTCAAGGACGTCCTTATAAACCATGGGCATCCAAACCGGAGGATTTAATAAAGAGCAACATACCTGCCTTTCCCGGGGCAGAAGGGGGAGGGGCCTATACTCCCGGTGGACGTGGAGGAAAAGTAATTGTGGTCAATTCGCTGGCCGACAGTGGGCCCGGAACATTGCGTGAGGCATGTGAGACCGGTGGCGCGCGTATTGTTGTATTCAATGTTTCGGGCGTTATCCGGCTGAAAACCCCTATAAACGTCCGTGCTCCGTATATCACTATTGCAGGTCAGACAGCTCCGGGGGATGGGGTTTGTGTAACAGGAGCCTCTTTCCTGCTTGATACGCATGATATTATTATCCGCCATATGCGTTTCCGTCGGGGGGCGCAGGATGTGTTCTTCCGGGATGATGCTTTGGGAGGTAACTGTGTGGGTAATGTTATTATCGATCACTGCTCTGCCAGTTGGGGACTGGATGAAAACATGTCTGTTTACCGCCATGTATACAATCGCGATTCCACAGGGCATGGTCTGAAGCTTCCTACTGTCAACATAACTATTCAGAACTCTATTTTTTCGGAAGCTTTGGATTGTTACAATCATGCTTTCGGGGCGACTATAGGTGGGCATAACAGTATGTTTTGCCGTAACTTGTTCGCATCCAATATCAGCCGTAACTGTTCCATTGGCATGAATGAGGATTTTAATCTGGTAAACAATGTGACTTTTAATTGGTGGAACCGTTCTGTTGACGGGGGAGATGAAACCAGCCGTTTGAATATTATTAATAATTATTTTAAACCGGGGCCTATCACTCCGAAAGATAAGCCGATTGCCCACCGGATTGTGAAACCCGAATCAAGTCGTGACAAGAAGAAACCGGATACATTTGGTAAAGCGTATGTAGCCGGAAATGTAGTGGAAGGTAATGCGCGTGTGACAAAGAATAATTGGGATGGCGGCGTGCAGGTGTACGATATGCCGGACGCAGGGAAGTTTACAGATCAAATTCGTGTAAACGAGCCTTTCTCAATGCCCCATGTGACTATTATGGATGCCAAAACTGCCTATAATTATGTATTGGAAAATGCCGGGGCTACTTTCCCTAAAAGGGATGCGGTGGATGCCCGTGTGATGAAGACGGTGAAGACAGGGAAAGCTATTTACGTGAAAGACGCTCCTGAATTCGTTAGTACTTATGTAAAAAGACGTCTTCCTGTTGACTCTTATAAACAAGGGATCATTACAGATCCCCGTCAGGTAGGTGGTTTGTCCGAATATAAAGGTACTCCTGTGGTTGATACGGATGGTGATGGTATGCCGGATGTCTGGGAGGTGAGATACGGACTCAATCCTAATGATCCGGGTGATGCGGTAAAAGATTGTAATGGTGACGGGTATACCAATATTGAAAAATACATTAATGGCATAGATCCTGCAAAGAAAGTGGATTGGACGGATATAAAGAACAATCATGATACTTTGGCAAAACGTAAAAGTTTGATGTAAAATGAATTATAAGTTATTATTATTTGGATTTTTAAGTTTGGGGTTTGCGCGGATTTCTGCGCAAACCTTTCCTTTACAGGTGAAGGAAGAAAAACTGACTTATGTGGCTGATGAACGCGGAAACCGTATTCTAGATTATTCTTCTTGCGGTTACCGTAACTCGGAACACCCTATACCTGATGTGGCGAATGCCGTTTTTGTTTCATGGAAGCCTGGAGATAATTCCTCTCGTATTCAGCGTGCCATTGACTATGTATCTTCATTGGCTTTGGATAAAAATGGTTTTCGTGGGGCTGTTTTGCTGGATAAAGGAACTTTTGAATTGAATGAGAGCTTGCGTATTTCTGTGTCGGGAGTCGTGCTGCGCGGCAGTGACAGGGAACAGACCGTATTGTTGAAAAAGGGAGTGGACAGAGGAGCTTTGCTTTATATTGAAGGGCGGAATGATTTGGCTGTTACGGATACCTTGGATGTGTTGACATCATACGTTCCTGTAAATACTTGTACTTTTCAGGTAACCAATAATGTACAGCTGGTTTCCGGAGAGCGGATCCGGATTGTCCGCCCCTCTACGAAAGAATGGATTGCTTCTGTCGGTTGTGATATTTTTGGCGGAGGTATTTCCGCTTTGGGCTGGAAAGAAGGAGAGATGGATTTGGTTTGGGATAGGTCGGTAAGTAAGGCGGATGGAAACCAATTGACTTTGGATGCTCCTTTGACAATGGCTTTGGATAATAAATGGGGAACTGTCAAAGTGTTACGTTATAATTGGCCGGGCAGAATCGCAGAAGCAGGTTTGGAGAATCTGACATTGGCTTCTGACTATGATAAGAAGTACCCTAAAGATGAGGATCATTGCTGGACGGGGGTATCTATAGAAAATGCCGAAAACTGTTGGGTGCGCAGGGTAAATTTTAAGCACTTTGCAGGAAGTGCTGTGATTGTACAGCGTACCGGCTCTAAAACAACTGTAGAAGATTGTGTATCCACAGAACCTGTTTCAGAGATAGGTGGAATGCGTCGCAGTACATTTTATACTATGGGGCAGCAGACACTTTTTCAGCGTTGTTATTCTAAACAGGGTATTCATGATTTCTCAGCTGGATTTTGTGCGGCAGGTCCGAATGCTTTTGTACAGTGTGATTCGGAAGAGTCGTTAGGATTCAGCGGTTCTATTGATTCCTGGGCTTGCGGGTTATTATTTGATGTGGTAAACATTGATGGCCATGATTTGGTGTTTAAGAATTTGGGACAGGATAAAAATGGTGCCGGTTGGAATACAGGCAACAGTCTTTTCTGGCAATGTACAGCTGCCGGGATAGAGTGTTATTCACCGGCAAGAGATGCGGTAAACCGTGCATACGGTTGTTGGGCGCAATTCTCGGGTGACGGCCAATGGGCGGAATCAAATAATCACGTACATCCCCGCAGCTTGTTTTATGCACAGTTGGCGGCACGTTTGAATAAAGATTGTTCTGACCAGGCACGTATTCTTCCCAGGGCTACCAACGCAACCAGCAGTCCTACCGTAGAAGCGGCAATGGAGATGGCAAAGGAAGCTTATACTCCCCGTCTTACTATGCAAAAATGGATTGAGGAAGCACCTTATACAGCCAGTGTGTCTTCCGGAAAACTGAAATCTTTAGAAGATTTGAAGTTCAAGACACCTATATATAAGGAAAAAGAGGATCATCTGTTTGCCATTATTAATGGACGTATGCAGGTGGATGGCCGGTTACTGGTAGGCGGCAGGCAGGAGGTTCCTTGGTGGAATGGGAAACTGAGGACCAGCTTCTTGTCTAAAGCCAAGCCACATGTTACCCGTTTCGTGCCGGGACGCGAAGGACTTGGGCTGACGGATAGAATTGATTCTACGGTGAATTATATGGTGAAGAATCAGATTTTGGTTTTAGATCATAATTACGGTTTGTGGTATGAGCGTCGTCGTGACGATCATGAGCGTGTCCGTCGCCGTGATGGAGATGTGTGGGGGCCATTCTACGAACAACCGTTTGCCCGCAGTGGAGAAGGTACTGCTTGGGAAGGATTGAGCAAGTATGATTTGAACCGTCCCAATGCATGGTATTGGAACCGGTTGAAGCAGTTTGCCGAAAAAGGGGCGGAGAAAGGTCTTTTGCTTTTCCATGAGAATTACTTCCAGCATAATATCTTGGAGGCGGGAGCACATTGGGTAGACTGTCCTTGGCGGTCGGCCAATAATATCAATCAGACCGATATGCCTGAACCTGTTCCTTTTGCCGGTGACAAACGTATCTTTGTAGCGGATATGTTTTATGATATCAGTCATCCGGTACGTCGTGAGTTTCATAGAAAGTATATTCGCCAATGCTTGGATAATTTTGCCGATGATGCAAATGTGGTACAACTGATCAGTGCGGAGTTTACCGGTCCGTTGCATTTTGTACAATTCTGGCTGGATGTGATAGGAGAGTGGGAGAAAGAAACCGGTAAGAAAGCGACCGTGGCGTTAAGTGCGACAAAGGATGTTCAAGATGCCATTCTGAATGATACGCAGCGTGCGAAATTAGTTGACATTATTGATATTCGTTACTGGCACTATAAAGTGGATGGTCTTTATGCTCCCGAAGGTGGAAAGAACCTGGCTCCCCGTCAGCATGCCCGTAAAATGAAAGTAGGTAAGGTTACTTTTGATGAAGCTTATCGGGCGGTGAGTGAATATCGTAAGAAGTTCCCGGAAAAAGCGGTTACTTACTATGCGCAGAATTATCCGGATATGGCTTGGGCTGTCTTCATGGCAAGTGGCTCTTGCCCGGTTGTTCCGGTTGCCGATGAAAGCTTTTTAACTGATGCGGCTGCTATGGATATGGAGGATACTGGTACAAATAAGTATCAGAAACTGGTAAAATCTGGTATTGGAAGTATCATTTATTCCCATTCTGCAACAGATATTCCTGTTCATTTATCACCTGGAAAATACATATTGAAGTCTGTTGATCCGAAGACCGGAGCAATAACGGTGATTGCTAAACGGTTGAATATTAAAGATGTATATATGCTTAAAGCAGAGGAGAACAAAGATTGTATTTATTGGTTTCATAGAATTTAGTACATGGAAGGAGAACCGGACTTATTTTGGTTCTCCTTTTTAATGAAAATCTGTATTATTTAGCATATATGTTTTTCAGCAGGTTATCTGTTTTTTCGGTCCAATAATCAAATATTACCTAAAAAAGTAGCGTATCCTCCCTAGTTTTGCATCATCATCAAAACAACCTATAATTAGTATACTGTGATGGAACAAAACTTAAATGATAAGACAGCTTGCTTGGTAACCGCTTTCCAATCTGGAGATGTAAGTGCATTCTCTACATTATATGATATGCATATTAATCTTCTATTTAATTATGGATGTAAGTTAACTACTGACAAAGAATTGTTGAAGGACTGCATTCATGATGTCTTTGTAAAATTGTATACAAAGAAGGCTGAATTGGGTATCATTGACAACTTCAAATCATACCTCCTCATTTCCTTGAAAAACAAGTTATGTGATGAACTTCGCAGACGGATGTTCATGTCGGAAACCGCTGTTGAGGAACTGAATCCCGTTGCAGCAGGTGATGATGTAGAACATCAATATTTGGAAAAGGAAAAAAGTTGTTTTGAAAATATAAAAGTAAAACATTTGTTGGCTCAATTATCTCCGCGCCAACGTGAGGCACTTACCTTATATTATATAGAAGAGAAGAAATATGAAGATATTTGTACCATTATGGATATGAATTATCAGTCGGTACGAAATTTGATGCATAGAGGTATTACAAGATTAAGGGAATTGGTAGGATAATATTTTAAGTTTTCAGGTGAGTACAACTTTGAACCACTATCCGTCATAATGAAAAATGATTGTAACGTGGATACAAAAAAGGTGTATAGCAAGGTAGAAGACTTTTTGAAGGATGACGACTTTATCAAGTATGTTCTGGATGATGCTCCTGAAATGGCTTTTCATTGGGATAAGCTTTTAAAGGAGCATGCAGAACTGCTGAAAGTCTTTGAAGAGGCCAAGAATGTATTATTGGTTTCTGATGAAGCGATGGAAGTAATGACTTTATCTGAAGAGAGAAAACTAAAACATCGTATTTTTACTACATTAGAGATAAATCATATGGATTATTAATTAATTTGTTAACCATAGAAAAATGAGAAAAGACATGAAGAAATGTCCGAATCAGACTTTGAGTTACGGTATCAGACGTACTCCTATAGTTTTGGGACTGTCAGCTGCATTATGTATGCCAGCTGCTTTTTCGTATGCAAATGCTGGTGGCAGAATGGACAGTGAGTCGGTGCAGTCTGTTTTGCAAACGCATACAGTTAAAGGTACAATAGTGGATGAAACAGGAGAACCGTTGATTGGTGTGTCCGTGATAGTGAAAGGACAAGCTACTGTTGGAACGATTACTGATTTCGATGGAAATTTCGTTTTAGATATTCCTACAGGTAAGGGGATGCTTGAGGTATCGTATATCGGTTATAAAACTCAGACTGTGACCATAGGTAAGAACACCCAGATCACTATTAAGATGGAACCGGATACTCAGGCTTTGGAAGAAGTGGTAGTTATTGGTTATGGTGCTGTTAAGAAACGGGATTTGACTGGCGCTGTTTCTTCCGTTAAAAATGAGGATATAACTTTGACACCTGCTACTAATCCTATGCAAGCACTTCAAGGACGTGTTGCAGGGTTGGATATAACTCAGGCCTCAGGGCAACCGGGTGAAGGGCCTAAATTGCAATTGCGTGGAACTCGTTCATTTACAGCTAGCGGTGATCCTATGTTTATTATTGATGGTATGCCGGGTGATTATTCTACATTGAATCCTAATGATATTGAGTCTATTGAAGTTTTGAAAGATGCTTCTTCGACAGCTGTTTATGGTGCGGCAGGTGCCAATGGTGTTATTATAATTACTACTAAAAGTGGTAAAGCAGGAAAAATTAATATCAATTTGAATGCCTATGTCGGTTTCAACGGATGGGCCACGGTTCCTGAGATGCGTAGTGGTGACAGTTATATCAATGTACTTCGTGAAGCAAACCAAATTGCCGGAACATATTCTACGGATGAGGCATTATTTTCTTCCCCCGAAGCTTATAAGGCACATTTGAACGGACAATATATAGACTGGGCTGATGAACTGTTGCAGACTGGCGTTACACAAAATTATAGCTTGTCGGTTTCAGGAGGTACGGAAAAAACAAAAGCATATTTCTCTTTAAACTTCTCAGATGAGCAGGGACAATTTACAGGTGATGATTATAAAGTATATTCTACCAATATGCGTATTGACCATGAAATAAAAAAATGGTTAAGTGTTGGTGTGAATATGCAAGGATCTTATGTCTATAGAAATAAAGCATATTCCAGATTTATTAATTCATTAGTGTCTGTTCCTTTGGGAACCGTTTACAATGAAGATGGAAGTATCAATGTAACTCCGGTTCCGGGTGATGGAAATACTATTAATTTATTATTGAATCAAGATAAAAGTGTATACCGTGATAACAATCAAAATTTCAAACTGTTTTTAAATCCTTATATTGAGATTCGTCCCTTTAAAGGAATGACTATCCAGTCACGGTTGAACGCTAGTCTAGGGTACGATAAAAAGAATTATTTCCAAGGTATTGGTTCCTATCAATATTATGCATCAGATGGTCCTAATGCTTCTGGTACTTCTGCTAGTGTTTATGCCCAGATTGATCAGAACAGAAGCTATAATTATAAATGGGAAAACATTTTCACTTATAATTTTAATATCAAGAAAGACCATGAATTTACTGTAACAGCAGTTACCTCATGGAATCATAATCAAACGGATAAGTCTTGGCAAAAGCAGGATAATATAAAGAATAATTCGTACTTATGGCATAACATGGATGGTACGGGAATTGTTTATTCCAATTATACTATGTCTAAAGGGCTAGGTTTGGTAGGACGTATCAATTATTCGTATTTAGGTAAGTATTTATTCTCTGCATCGGTTCGTCAAGATGGATCTTCAAGACTGGCAAAAGGTAATAAATGGAGTACTTTCCCAGCCGTGTCTTTAGGATGGAGAATATCGGACGAGAAATTTATGCAAGGGACCAGTAACTGGATGAATAATTTGAAACTGCGTTTGGGTTATGGTGTGACTGGTGCAGCATCTATTGATCCCTATTCTTCTGTTGCGACTGTAGAATTGGATGGATATTATAGTTTGGGCGGTCAAAAAACAAACAGCTATAAATTTTCAGAGAATGTAGCGAATGCTGATTTGACTTGGGAAAGATCTCATAACTGGAATATTGGTTTGGATGCATCTTTCTTCAATAACCGTATTGATTTAAGTGCCGATTATTATATAACAAATACGGATGGTGTAATTTGGAAGCAGAATTTGCCGGTTGTCAATGGTGCGTACAATGCTTCTAAGTTATATTATATGAGCAAGAACATTGCAAAGACACAGAATCATGGTTTGGAATTAACATTGAATACACGTAATATTGTTAATAAAGAATTTACATGGACTTCTGCTTTGACTTTCACTTTGAATAATGAAAAAGTAAAATCATTGATAGGCGGTACGGCAGACCATGTTAAGAATGAAGACTATTACTTGTCTATAGGTTATCCTGTAAATTCATTCTATGCTCCAAAAATTGATGGTATGTGGCAGTTGGGTGAAGAAACAGATGCAGCAGCATTTGGCTGTGCTCCTGGTGATATTAAAATCAATGTGCCAGGAATGATTAAGGAAGCCGATGGTAAGTTCTATAAAGTAGGGGATGATGGTCAGCCTTTGACTGACAAGAATGGAGATATTATCTATTATACTAAAGATAATAAATATACTTATAGTGACGCTGATTCGCAAGTATTAGGTCACAATGCTCCCAAATGGACGATGGGTTTCCAAAATTCATTCACATACAAGAATTTTGATTTGACTATTTATGCCTATTTCCGTTGGGGACAGATGATTAATTATGAAATGTTAGGTTGGTATGATTCAACAGGTAAGGGTAATTTCCCTACTTATTTTAACTATTGGACGGAATCTAATCCTTCAAATGATTTCCCGGCATTAAATGCTAATCGTGAAACGAAAAGTTATATAGGATATGGTAGTTTGAATTATGTAGATGGTTCATTCTTTAAAATAAAGAATATTACTTTAGGATATACCTTCCCGGAACGTTTGTTGAAAAATGCCGGCATCAGCAAATGCCGTTTATATGCTACTATTACTAACCCATTGACCGTTGCTAAAAGTCATTTGTTGAAAGATTATGATCCTGAAATGAATGGTGCTTTGAAGTATCCATTATCCAAGCAACTGGTATTTGGTGTGAATGTTTCATTCTAACAAAAACATTAAAGACAAAAGACAATGAAAAGATCATTATATAACATGGCTTTAGCCATTTGCACAGCAGCAGCTATGTACTCATGTTCTTTGGATGAATATAATCCTAGCGATACATCTGGAGAAGGAGAGTTGAAAACTGTAGAAGGCTTGAAAAATTTGGGTACTTATTGCTATTCTCCACTTTATGACCAAATGTTTTCTGCTTCCGATTATTTGGCTGTAGCGGAAACCGGTACAGATTTATGGCTTACCCAAAATAATAAAACAACATTGCAGCAATTGTTCTATTATGAAGGGTTGACTACTAGTACTAATGCTACAGACAAACTGTTTTCTCAAGCTTATGCTTGTATTAATACTTGTAATGCAGTGATAAATCGTGCAGCAGATGTAACTGAGGGAGATAAGAATGTACTGAAAGTTGTAGTAGCTGAAGCAAAGTGTTTGCGTGCTTATTATTATTTGGTACTTGTGACCAATTATGGCAATGTGACGTTAGTAACTACAGAGTCAACAGATACCAAAATAATGAATCCCACTCGCTCGTCACAGGAGGAAATTTACAATCTTATTATAACTGATTTGCAAGAAGCTGCTGCTGACTTGAATACAACTCCTATGGATGGTAATTATGCCCGGGTAACAAAGAAAGCTGCTTTAGGTTTGTTGGCCAGAGCTTATGCGCAGGGAGCAGGTGAAGGTTTAAGCGAAAATGGTGTTTCTTATTGGCAGCGTGCGAAAGAAGTTGCAGAAGACTTGATTGCCAATATGGCTTCTTATAATGCATATTTGTATGATGATGTTGAAGATGTATGGGCACAAAGTAATAATCGTAACAATAAAGAAGCTTTGTTTATAGCTTCGGGACCCCAGGCAGGAACTGATGCTTTTACATATGGTTCGTATGGAGCGAATAAATTATTTACTTTCACATTCTGTGATCCTAATAAATTGAGTGATATTTATCCTGTGGGCAGTAAGCAAAATTACTTCTATGGTCGTGTGAATAATAATTATTATGCGCCTTCTAAATATTTAGTGGACTGTTTTGATGCACGTTATGATAAACGTTGGGAAAACTCATTTACAACAGCTTTTTCTCTGTTCTCCATGGTACAGGCTGGATGGCGCACATACGATGATAAGAATGCAACAATTACATTAACTGAAGATTTGTGCACTAAATATGGCATTGATTCTAAATTTGTAGGAAAGAAGATATATCCATATGTTGATGTTAATGCTATTAATCTAGGTTCTAATGGTGGTAATCAATATGTTGCCAGTGTATGGCCTAAAGGAGAATATTCTGGTGATGTCAATAAGTTGGTTAAAGTGAAGAATCCTTATGTGAATCCTTATCCATTAGCAGAGGATGAAGATCGTTTTATCGTTTATTTATCAAAAGAGTATTTGAGTGATGCTGAAAAAGCAAAGCGAGGATATATTTGTGTGAACATTGATGATTTGTTTGCAGCAGATGGTAAATACAAGGAAACATTTATTGATGCCCAGCAGACAAATACCTATACTTTATTTCCTTCATTGAATAAGTTTAATTTTAATTTCGAGGGAGGTTTTTATGGAAGTAATTTGCAATGCAAAACTGGTGACATGTTTATTATGCGTATGGCTGAAGTGTATCTGATTGCGGCTGAAGCGGAAGAACGTTTGGGAAATGGTGCAAAAGCAGCTGAGTATTTGAATGTTCTTCGTAAGCGTGCTTGTCGTAATGAAGCTGATTTCGAAGATAATATGAAATTGACTACTGCTACAGAGGATGATGTGTTGGATGAATATGCTCGTGAATTGTGTGGTGAGTTTACCCGTTGGGCTTTACTGAAACGACATAAAGCTTTTGAAACTCGATTGCCTAAATATAATCCTCGTGCTGCCGTAAATTTTAGCCAGAAGAATTATTTACGTCCTATCTCATATACATTCTTAAATCAGATAGAGAACTCTGCTGAATACGGTACTAATGGTTATTAATATAATTTTTTGATAGTGACATAAAAGGGGGATATTTCCATTTCGGAAAATCCTCCTGTTTTATTTGTTAATATGATGAGGTCTTTGGTCTTTTGATTATCGGGATGTTCTGTCTTTTCGTATATAAAGATTGGAGGTGGTTTCTATGTAATCCTTTTATGTTCTTATAAATAATCGGAGCATGGCTTTGAATTGAAGCCTCACAGTAACACTACGGTAGATATAAATTGTGCACGAATGGGAGTTGGAGGGAGATAATTCGTGGGGCTACCTGTATTAGAATCTTATCGGCTAAAATCAGGTATTTATAAATTTAAGTTTGTGATTCAGTTAAAAAGAAATACTAAATGAAAGAAAACGTACTTTTGATTTAACCTATTTTTACAATTAATTTTGAGTACAGAGGTTTTTTATCTACGTCATTTTAATAGATATAATAAAATAAATCTAGTTAACTATTATAACAGAAATGAAAAGCATGAAAAAAAGTCCGAAACAAAATTGGGAAAGTAATATCAGACGTACTCCCATTATTTTAGGGTTATCGGCAGCATTATGTATGCCGTCTGCATTTTCTTATGCAAATGCAAGTGATCCTGTTGCCGGTGAATTGGTTCAGTCTGTCCAGCAAGGACGTACTGTCACAGGTAAAATCATAGATGACACAGGGGAGCCGTTAATTGGTGTATCCGTACTGGTGAAAGGTACAACGATGGGTACGATTACCGACTTTGACGGTAATTATTCTCTGGAAGTTCCTTCAGGTAAGCATATTCTCGTCATATCTTATATAGGATATAAAACGCAGGATATAACGGTAGGAAAAAGCAATCAGCTGAACATTAAAATGGAGGCCGATACGCAGGCTTTGGATGAAGTGGTCGTTGTAGGTTATGGCGTGATGAAGAAACGTGATGTGACAGGTGCGGTATCTTCAATGAAGAATAAAGATGTAGTAATTGCTCCTACTAATAATGTCATGGAAGCCTTGTCTGGTAAAATTGCTGGTATGGACATTATGAAAACTAGTGGTCAGGTAGGTGAAGATGTTGAAATTCTATTGCGTGGCTCTCGTTCTATTTATGGTGATAATACTCCTTTGTTCATTATTGATGGTATTCCAGGGAGTTATAACCAAATAAATCCTTCTGATATTGAAACTGTAGATGTATTAAAAGATGCTTCGTCAACAGCGATTTATGGTTCTGCTGGAGCTAATGGTGTAGTTATTATTACGACTAAACGTGGAGCAGTAGGTAAGGCTACGGTAAATTTTGATGCTTATTATGGATTTAGTGGTACTCCTGATTATTATCATGGTATGGTTGGTGATGAATGGACGAGATATCAGCGTGAATCTTATAAATATATTAATGGACAATATCCAGCTGATATGTCTGCCATTCTTACAGATCCCTTTAAATTAGAAGCTTATAATCAAGGAAAATGGATTGATTGGGTAGATGAAGCGGCTGGGAATACCGCTACGACTCAGAAATATAGCTTGTCTGTAACAGGAGGCTCAGAGAAGACAAAGATATTTGCATCGGCTGCTTATACTCGTGAAGAAGGATTGTTGAGTAATGATAACATGGGTAAGTATGCAATGCGGTTAAATGTTGATCAGGAAATATTTTCATGGGCAAAGATTGGTTTTACTTCAAACTTGACATATACAGATAGAAATCAAGGTGTAAAAAATACTTTTACTAAAGCTCTTTCTGTATTTCCGTTAGGAGATGCTTATGATAAGGATGGTAATATTAATCATGAGTACGCTCCTAATGAATACTCTCCATTGGGTGATTTTATACCTAATCAGTATGTGAATAATACTAAAGGTACTTATATCAATGTAAATGGAAATCTAGAATTGACTCCGTTGAAAGGGTTGAGTTTTAAATCAGTAATAAGTGCTACTTTGAATAATTCTCGTGCAGGAACATTTCTAGGTGCACAATGTAATGCTAATCTTCCGACTTATGCAAGTTCTCCACATGCTTCTATTTTAAATTCTTATACACGTGGTTATACATGGGAAAACATATTATCTTACAATATGACCATTGCTGAAGACCATTCTGTTGGAGGTACTTTTGTTACTTCTTGGAGTCATAATCAAGAAGAAAGTAATATGGCGGCAGGTAGTGGTCAGGATTTGGATTCTTGGTCATTTTGGCGTTTGACATCTGCTACTTCACCTCATGTCGAATCTGATTTTTCACAGACTCAAAAATTGTCTTATGCTGTTCGTTTTAATTATTCATATAAGGGAAAGTATTTATTCACATTTTCCAATCGTTGGGATGGAGTATCTTGGCTGGCTAATAAATGGGATAGTTTCCCGGCAGCGGCATTGGCATGGCGTATTTCTGATGAGGCTTTTATGGAGTCAAGTAATGATTGGCTGAGCAACTTGAAATTGCGTATTGGTTATGGTGTTACAGGAAATTCAGGAGGTATTGGTGCATATGGAACTCTTACCAATGCGATAATTTATTCTAGCTCAGGTATTAGTATTGGAGGTAATAATGTTCCATTTGCTCAGTATACAGGTACCTATTCTAATCCGGATCTTGGCTGGGAAAAGTCACATAACTGGAATATAGGTGTTGACTTTGGTCTTTTGAGTAATCGTATTGATGGTTCAATTGAATGGTTTACTACAAAAACGAAGGGATTGTTGTTTAAGCGTACTTTACCTGTAACTACTGGTAACACAGGTTGGGGGCGTCCGTTGGATATATGGGAGAATTTGGCTGAAACTAGTAATATGGGAGTTGAAGCAACTATTAATTCTCATAATATAAAGACTAAAGATTTTTCATGGGATACAACATTATCGTTTACTTGGAGTAAAGAAAAGATAAACTCTTTGCCTACAGGTGACTTGATCAAGGAAAATCTATTTGAAGGACAGCCAATTCATGCCTTGTATGACTATAAATATGCTGGAATTTGGGGAAGTAATGTTCCTCAAGAAACATTGGACGCTTATGGTGTGAAACCGGGTTGGGTAAAAATTGAAACACTTGATAAAGATGGTGATGGTGGTGTACATAAATACGGTGAAGATGATCGTCAAATTTTGGGACACACTAATCCTGATGTTATTCTTGGTTTGAATAATACGCTTACTTATAAAAACTTTGATCTTTCAATTTTTGCGATGGCACGTTATGGACAGACAATCAAAAGTAGTCTGATAGGATGGTATAGGGCAAGCTCTAACTATTCTATTAATCAGCCAGCTGGTGTAGATTATTGGACAGAAAATAATCAAGGCGCTTATTATCCGGTTCCGGGTAGTGGTGACGAGCAAAAGGTAATGTCAGCATTGACTTATCGTGACGGTTCTTTCATCAAAGTAAAAAACATTACTTTAGGATATACTTTGCCACAATCTGTATCACGCAAGGTTTTAATGGAGAAATGTCGTTTTTATGCAACGGCATATAACCCTTTCTTGTATGTAAAAGATAAGGAATTGAGAGGTACGGATCCTGAAACGAATGGTTCGGATGCCTTCCCGTTGTATAAGCAGTTTGTATTTGGTATAAACGTTACATTTTAAATAAGAGGACAACAATGAAAAATAAATTGAAACATATATTCTTTGCATCTGCATTGATGGCGGCTGCGACCAATTTTACGGCTTGTTCATTGGATGAAGTGAACCCGGGAGAATTTACAATGGATTCTTTGGCTGAGACAGAGGAAACTTATGAGAAAATCATAAATAACTGTTACTTCGCTATGGAACGTTATTTCTATGGAGCTAGTGGAGCTAGCGGAATAGAAAGTAACAATTGGATGGCGATGACAGAAGCTACTACGGATTTGTGGACCTATCAGCGTAATAAATCGACTTCGTATACTCAGTGGTTTTGGTTTTATGCTGGTGCATCACCTAATACCACTTATACTGACAATTTTTGGAGTGGTATTTATGATGGTATTGGTGCCTGTAATATAGCTATATCAAAGGTTGATAAAGTGCCGTTCAAAACAGAAGAAGCTCGTAATGCAAAAGTGGCTGAAGCTCACTTCTTACGTGCTGTATATTATTTTAATGCGGTAGAACAATTTGGAGGGGTGACTGTTCTGACAGAACCTACTACTGAGAAGAATTATCATCCGGAGCGGACGGAGCCTATGAAAATTTATGAAGATATCATTCTTCCGGATTTGGAATTTGCTGCTAAATGGTTACCGATTGGTAATGATGCGACAACTACTACTCCGACTAGAAAGGCTGCCATTGGTTTTTTAGCTAAAGCTTATTTGCAGACTATAGAATATGATACATCGAAAAAGTATGCAACAAAAGCTTTGGAGTATGCTAAGATGTTGATTGATGATGCTGAAGCTGGTGGTGCTAAATATAATACTCATTTATATGCTTCATATGTTGATGTTTTTAAAGAGTCAAATAATTATGAGAACAAGGAAGCCCTTTGGAAACATCGATGGTTCTCGGGAAATGGTTCACATGGCTCAAGTAGTGGAAACTACCGATTGAATAGGAATGATGAGTATTTTTTGTGCAATGTATTTAATTTTGGTGCTATAACTGATACTCAAGAATTTCGTTTGGCATGGGAGGGGGGGCCTAATGGCTTATTTATGCCTACCCAACATTTGTTAAGTCTTTATGTGCAGGAAGACGGAACTTTAGATCCTCGTTTTCATGAATCTTTTACAACAGAATGGAAGGCTAATACCGCTTATACATGGGATAAGGGTACTGTAAATAGATTTGACCGTGAAAGTAACGTGGAAGGAAAGAAAATTGAGGTAGGTCAATTGGCTATAAAATTTATTATGCCACAAGATGAAAATTATGCTGAAGAAAGTGCGAAGAAATTGGAAAAGGATTATTTAGTTGTTGATTATAAGGATGTGTATGATGATGCTAAGAAGAATGTAAAGATGAACTATTCATATTCGAATCCGTCTGAGGGGTATACATCAGATGGAAAATCAGAAAATTTGTTTAATTTCTTCTACCCTTCGCTAAATAAGCATAATAGTAGTAATTATTATGTTGCTAATGCAAGTAAGAAACGTAATGGTAATTTGAATGCCACATTTATTATGCGTACTGCAGAAATGTATTTGATTGCTGCTGAAGCTGATATTTATGTAAATGGTGGCTCTAACGCATTAAAATATATAAATAAAATTCGTACACGTGCTGGGGCAAATCCGTTAGTTGGTGTACCTACAATAAATACAGTGTTGGATGAAAGAGCGCGTGAATTGTGTGGTGAATATGCTCGTTTTTATGATTTGAAACGTACTGGTATGTTGAAAGATAATAGTTATTTAGAAGAACATCACCCTGATTTGGCGCAATTCTTTAAGCCAGAATATGCGTTACGTCCTATTTCTACTAATTTCACTTCTACTTTGGAAGGTGGAGGAGGGTATTATCAGAATCCGGGGTATTAATCAATAATTCTTTCTGAGAGGATGTACTAAAATTCGAGTACATCCTCTTTTTTGTTATATCAAACTTTTAGTTTTATAGTATATTGTTCCTATTTACATATTTAAATTTATGTATGAGTACAATGTTTTTTCATATGCGTCATTAAACATAGCCAATATAAATAAAGAATAAAAAGACCATGAGTAAACTGAATATGAAAGAGTGGATAAACGAAATTATCCAAAAGAAAGAAGTGGTGGCTATGCCCATCATGACCCATCCGGGCATAGAGATGATAGGGAAAACGGTACGCGATGCCGTCACTGACGGACAAGTGCATTACAACGCCATCAAGGCATTGAGTGAGAAATATCCCACAGCCGCCGCAACCGTGATTATGGATTTGACGGTAGAAGCCGAGGCTTTCGGAGCGGAGATTGTCTTCCCCGAAAATGAAGTCCCCAGTGTGGTGGGGCGTCTTCTCAATGATGAGGAAGCTATTGACAAACTGGAAATTCCTGCCTTGAATAAAGGAAGAGTTCCCCAGTACTTGAAAGCGAATATGCTGGCAGCCAAGACCATTACGGACCGGCCCGTCTTTGCCGGTTGCATCGGCCCTTACTCATTGGCAGGACGTTTGTATGACATGTCTGAAATCATGATGCTTATTTATATCAATCCGAAAGCAGCCAATTCGCTGTTGAAGAAATGTTCGGATTTCATTCTCCGTTACTGCATGGCACTGAAGGCCACAGGAGTGAATGGGGTAGTGATGGCCGAGCCGGCTGCCGGACTGTTGTCCGATGAGGACTGCACGCAATACTCGTCTGTTTTCATTAAGGAGATAGTAGAGAAAGTGCAGGACGATCACTTCACGGTCATTCTGCATAATTGTGGAAATACCGGTCATTGTACCAAGGCAATGGTAGCTACAGGAGCTGCCGCTTATCATTTTGGAAATAAAATAGATATGGTCGAAGCTCTGAAAGAAGTACCTGCCGATGCCCTTGCAATGGGAAATCTTGATCCGGTGAGCTTGTTCAAGGCTGCTACTCCGGAGGTGATGAAGAAAGCCACACTCGACCTGTTGGAGGCTACCCAGTCCTATCCCAACTTCGTGCTCTCCAGCGGATGTGATACACCGCCTCATACGCCATCTGAAAATATTGATGCATTCTTTGCCGCATTAAATGAATTCAATAATGCTTGAAAAAGAACTTTCTTTTGCTGATCTGTCTATCTCATTGTCCGAACTCTATGAGGCAATGGGGTATGCAGATGCTGTGCCCGACGAAGCGGTAGAAAAAGAAGTCCGTGGGGTGCTTGGACGGGTGGAGGCAGTAACTTCTCCCCGTTTTTGTTTTTTCATATCCGGTGGAGAGTTGGATGAATCGAAAGACTCGCTTTCTGTCGGCGATACGTGTTTCAGTATAGGTAAAATAATCACCCGGCAGCTGCGTGGTTCGGAATCCTTCGCTTTCTTTGCCGCGACTGCCGGAACCGGTTTTGAAAGGTTCCAGCATACGTTGCAGCAAGAAGGGGATATGGTAAAGATTTATATAGCAGATGCCATAGGAAGTGTCATAGCCGAGAAGACTGCGGATTGTATGGAAATTGCGTTGGATGAATACATCCGCGACAGAGGGTGGAAGCATACCAACCGTTTCAGTCCCGGATATTGCGGCTGGCATGTGTCGGAGCAAAAGAAATTATTCCCTTTATTTCCTTCAGCAGAACCTTGCGGCATCCGGTTGACAGATTCCAGTTTGATGCTTCCTATAAAATCGGTCAGTGGAGTAATAGGACTGGGGGATAGTGTTCGTAAGCTGGAATATACTTGCGGTCTCTGTACGTACGATAAATGTTACAGGCGGAAGCAGCGAGGATAATAGGATGACTTCAAAAATCAGAGTTCAAAAATGGCTAGATGTTGTTATTAACCTCATTGATTTTGCAATTTGTTGCAACCTTAATGAATCTCCTGTCCTATCAGACAGGGTATAACAGCCGTTCCCATCTGTTATAACAACCACTTTCATCTGATATTCCACCCCGGTGAGACTCCAGTTTCACCGGGGTGAAGTTGCAATCTCACCGGGGTGGGACTGCCTCACCACCCGAGTGGGATACCAAACGCAGGCATATAAAAATACAATCTTTTCAGCCTTCTGCACCTTCTTTTAATGCCCATTGAAGAATAGATAAAGCCCGACCATGACAATAGCCAGTAACGCCCATGCAAGGATAACGGATTTAGCCGGCTTCTCCATGACTTTCTTCATATTTAATGTACATTCTTGTCGATGTTTATCCAATAAGGATACCAAGATCATGCCTGCGCTGATGATAACGAACAGGTAGAAAGACAGCATCATGAAGTGAGGCCATGTCGTATATTCTTCCGCAGGGAATACCCATAAATAGAGAATGCCCACTCCCATGCTGAACGCCGTGCCAAGCGTCAATGCCATGTTGGCAGCCATCGTGGTAGTTCGTTTCCAGAAGATGCCGAACAGGAAAACAGCCGCCATAGGCGGTGCGATAAATCCCAGTACCGATTGGAATACATTGAACAGATTCAATCCTTTGATACTGTCTATGGCAATGGTGATGATCACCGAAATCAGTGCTCCCGCCACTGTAACCACGTGTCCCGTACGGATGATCTCTTTCTGGCTGGCAAGTGGCCTGAATTTCTTGACATAAATATCCATCGTGAAGACGGTACTCAGCGCATTCAGGGCAGAGCCGACAGTGCTGATCAGTGCGGCGGTCAATACGGCCAGTACCAACCCTACCATGCCTACAGGAAATAAGTTAGTGACCATAGTCATGTAGGCCTCATCGGGGTTCTTCAAGCCCGGGTAGAGTGCCAGACAGATGATACCCGGAAGGATATAGAGAGGAACATCCAGTATCTTCAACCAGCCGGTGAAGTTGGCACCCATTTGTCCTTCTTTCAGATTCTTGGCAGCCAATACAGGCTGTACCATGGATTGGTCTGTGCACCAGAACCAGACTCCCATGATGGGATAACCCAGAATAATGGGCAGCCACGGGAAGGCGGGATCGTCATTGGGGCGGAACAGGTTCCAGTAATCGGCCGGAACCGCTTCGGCCAATGCGCTGACTCCACCCACCTTGTAAAGCCCTGCTATAGTAAGCGTGGCCGATACGAAAATAAGCAGCAGCATCTGGAATACATTGGTATAGGCTACCGCTTTCAGCCCTCCGGCCATGGTGAAGAATGCGGAGATAACGAGCAGGATCAAGGCCGACTGCCACATGGGAATATCGAAAACCTGACGGATAAGGATACCTCCAGCAAACAGGGTCAGGGCAAGCCACGAGATAAGGATTGTCACAATGGTGTACCAGGCAAGAATGTTGCGGGTGGACTGTCCGAAACGCCGCCCCATGAACTCCGGCAAGGTGGTGATACGCGCTCCCAAATAACGGGGGGCAAAGACAAAAGCCAGCAAGCAGATGAAAACAAACGCATACCAGGCATAATTGCCCGAAACGATACCGGTGGTGAACCCGGCACTGGCAGAGGCTATCAGCATGGAAGGGCCCACATTGGTTCCCCACATGGAGAAACCGATGTGATGCCACTTCAGGGAACGCTCGGCGAGAAAAAGGCTGCTGCCTTTTTTGCGTTTCAGGCTGGCCCATATACCGATGCCTATAAGAATCAGAAAGTAGGCAATAAGAATGCCCCAATCTAACGTATCTAAATAATTAGCGTGCATAATTCATGTATCAGATTAAGATGAATATTCCGTTTATTGATGAAGCCCCATCAGTTCCTTGGCTACCGCTACGGCCGTATTGGCATTGTCGCTATACCCGTCCGCACCTATTTCATCGGCAAATCCCTGGCTTACCGGAGCGCCGCCTATCATTACTTTTACCTGATGACGGATACCGGCTGCTTCCAAAGCGTTGATCACCTCCTGCATATAAGTCATGGTTGTTGTCAGCAAGGCGCTCATGCACAGGATGTCTGCCTTGTTTTTCTTGACTTCTTCCACAAATTTGTCGCAAGATACATCTATGCCTATGTTGATTACTTCAAAGCCGCAACCTTCCAGCATGGAAGCCACCAGGTTCTTGCCGATATCATGCAAGTCGCCTTTCACGGTTCCAATGACCACCTTGCCTATGGTGGTCGAGGCACTCCCTTGCAGTAAAGGCTTCAGAAGTTCCAAAGCTCCCTTCATGGCGCGTCCTGCCATCAGCAGTTGGGGCACGAACGCTTTTCCGTCCTGGAAGCGTTGTCCCACTTCGCCCATAGCCTTTATCATGTAGTTGTTGATAATTTCCTGGGGCTGTACTCCTTCGGCGATGGCTTTCTTGGTTACTTCTACGGCCGGTTCCAGCTTTCCGTCCACAATGGCATTGAACAAAGGTTTCAAGGCTTCATTCCCGGTTGCCACGGAGTCTTTGACGACGATTGTTTCTTGTTTTGTTGCAGCGGCTTCTTCTTTCGAAAGGTCTTCTTTGGATACGTCAGAGGAAGAAGAGGAGTATTCTTCGACAATGCGCATCGCTTGTTCCACTTCTCTCTCGTTATGGAAATCCATTTCCAGATGCACACCGTCCGCACCGATATTGTCCAGCAAAGGTTTCAGTTCGTCCAAGGTTACCCAACAAGCCATGATACTTTTGCCTCCGGCAAGGATCTTCTTGTAAAGGTCGTACCATTTGGGTGATCCTCCTTGTGGCTCACCTACGCCCGGAGTCCATTGAATGGCATTCAGTTCCTCAATTTCAAGAAGGGCGGGCAGATGGTGCATGGCGCCCACACCGTCCAGATGATACAAGGTATAGTCTATTTTTTGACATTGTTCGCGGATAAAGGGTTGTACAAAACGACGATAATCATCTTCGCTGATCATGGTAGAAATATCGCTTTGTAATTTGCTCATTTTACCGGGAGCCCATGAAGAAAAATAGCAGAAAGCCATTTCGTCCCCTTCACGGATGATGTCGTAAAGTTCATCAAAGACTTTGAAATAGATATCATTGATTTGTTGCATTTGCTGTTCCAGCACTTCGGGCTGCATCACGGTATCCAGCAAAACTTTGTCTGTACCTTTCAAGGCGGCCAGTACGTCCAGCCCTTCCATCAAATCGGGCATTCCTACGTAATAGTGACCGTTTGCTTTCGCCTTGCATGCCTTCAGCAATTCTTTATGCAATATCCAGTTGGGATGCTCGGGATTGAAAACAATCTCATCGTTGAAATCGGGATCGGGATGAATCCAAATGGTATCTTCCCCTCCTTCGAACACGCCGCCCAAGATGGCTGCCAATGAACCGGGGCCTAACTGGGTATTGGCTACCGGCAGGATATCTGCTTTCAGACTGCTGTGTGCCACGTACCAGTCCAGGTATTCTGCACGCCATTGCGGATCGAACCATTTCTGATTCAGGTCTTTTGCCGGGGAGGGTGCAGGGATATCCGCATGAGGTTTCACACCTTCCTGAAAGTGTTCCCACATGTTCAGTATGATTCCTTTATGGTTCCACCAATTTATATATCGTTTCTTTGTTTCGTCTAAATTCGTTTTCCAGGTTTCCATATTCGTCAGTTTTTAAATATTCCTTTAAAATGAGGGTCTATGTGTAGACCGATGCTTTTGCTTAAATCCATATCGTCCGTGCATTCCACTTCATCCGGATAAACGGGGATGGTCGCTCCTTGACGTACATATACGGGCATTTCGTCCAAGGGGATATCCAGATTCTTCAGCCAGCGTCCCCCTTCCAAGCGTTCGCCTGTGAAGAAATTCACCCATTTCCCTTCGGGCAGATAGACATCCCGGCGGTTCTCGCTGTTCATGACCGGGGCTACCAGGAAGTCGTTACCAAAATAGTATTCATCGTCGATGTGCCAGCACAATTTGTCTTCGGGGTGATGAAAAATCAGAGCTTGCAAGAGAGGTGCTCCGCTTGCGATGGCCTTACGGCTTTGTTCTACGATATAAGGTATAAGCGTATAGCGCAACTTCCACCACTTTTTTATCATAGGTGCGATAGCGGGATAATGCCACGGCTCGCGTTTGTTTGTTCCGTGATAACGGATGTGGGAGGAGAATACACCGAATTGTGTCCAGCGCATATATACATCATCGTCCACTATAGAGTTCATGAAGTTGGGCAATGTGTGGAATCCGGGGACATCATGACTCCAGAAGGCGAAGCCGGAAAGCCCGAAATGCAAGCCGCCTTTCAGTGAGCCTGCCATCCCATCCCATGAACTGCATGAGTCACCTCCCCAATGCAGGGGATAGCGTTGGCATCCCGCCCATGCCGAGCGTGCCCATACGATGCCGTCACCGGTTACGTCTTTTGTGATTTCATAAGCGGCTTTCTGATAAAGCAATGCATACAGGTTGTTCAGCAATTCAGGTTTCATGCCTTTATAGAGGGCATCCATGTGGATGTTTTCTCCAAAATCGGTTTTGATGCAGGTCACGCCCATATCCAGCAGATTCTTCAGCAGTCCTTTATACCATTCGGTTGCTTTGGGATAAGTGAAGTCAATGGTTCCGGCATAGTCCAAAGCGGAGAAATTGGAACCTTCCGAATCTTGTTTCTTTGTCAGCGGAGCTATATAATCGTTTTTGCGTGCTTCGTCTATCTGTTCGGCGTTCTCCGCCACGTAGGGGAGTTGCCATAAGGACACGCGATATCCTTTTTTCTTCAGTCCTTGGATGAACCCTTTGGGATCGGGAAAGCGTTCTTCGTTGAATTTCCATTCGCACAGCCAGTCGGTCTTGAACCAGCCGGTATCCAGATGGATGACATCACAGGGGTAATGTTCGGCACGCATCCGGTCGCATATCTCATTTACTTCATCAGCGCTGAAGTAGGTCATGCGGCTCATCCAGATGCCGAAACTCCAGAGGGGGGGCATGGAAGGATATCCGGTCAGATCCCGATAACCCCGGAGGATTTCTTCCATCGTGTCGCCTGCTATGACGAAGACATCCAGCATGGCCTGGTCGCTCAGGAACTGTACCGAGCGGGTGGACTGCCCGGCCAGTGACAGTTTGCTGTGGGCACAGGTGTGATAGAATGTTCCATACATCCGGCTGGAGAGGTAGAAAGGAATATTCTTATAGGTACGGCGGTTGTTCACGCCTTGGCCGTCCTGGTTCTTTAAGAAGAAAGTTTGTCCGCTTAAGTCCATTTTGGCAAAGCGTTCCCCTGTTCCGGCAAAACATTCATCAGGTTTTGATTCAAAGGAAAGGGTGGCACGTTCTTTCATTCCGTTTCGTTTGCAGAATGCCAATGGCAGCGCATCGTAACGGGGAGGGGAGAAGTGGTCGTAGGCAGCCAATCGGATTTCACGTTTGCCGTCGGGGTAAAGACGAAGATCCAAGGTCTCTTGAGGATCGGGCAGCAGTTCGCTCCAACGGTCCAGTACCGGGGGCTTTACATGGATAAGTGCCCGTTGGATTCCGTCTTGGGTAGTGATCACCCATTCCCCTTCTGTTTGTGTCACTTGCAAAGGGAGTTTCTTTACCCGGTCACTGAATTGGAGCATTTCCGACTGATCCGTCATGCTTTCTTCACCGAATCCGATAAAGAGCCGGGTGATACCTGAGGTGTACTGACGGATGACCAGCGTATACTCTTCACGGGGCGATGTCGTATCGGGCGCCATATCGTTAGAGAGCACTTGCTTTTGAAAGGGGACGTTTATACAGATATCCCCGTCTTTTTCATAGACAGAGGTGGGCTTGTATGCTTTCCATAATGATTCGTCTCTTGACAGATCGGGATCAAAGTCCAGAAAATCGAATAAGTGGTAATTGGTTGGTTTCATTCTCTTTTTGTTATTTTGTTTTTATAATGATTCTTTGTTGTGACACCCCACCTACAGCGACCCTGCCTGCCTTTTGTCTTATACTTTCATCTACTTGCGGACCATTCTTCTTCCACACATTATGAGGTCCCGGACGGTTGGAGTCGAAACGTTCGGACGGACACCAGTTGTTTTCTACGGTATAGCCATCCGTCGCTTCATCAAAGTAGATGTAAAACGCACGGTCGTTGGTAGCGTAGGGCGCGTCAATTAAATGTTCAATCCGGTTATTGCGCATCACGGAGCCGGGTTGGTTGGAGAGGGTATAAAGTCCTCCTGCATCATACAGCCTCCGGGCAAAGTGGTGGACGTAATTGGCTTCAATCCGATTGCCGCTCATTCCGCTTTCCTGCAGGGTCCATCCCCAGCCCACACAGATACCTGAGTAATTGACGTGGCAGACTTCATTATGTACGATATGGATATTCTTTACATATCCGGCTCCGATGCCTACACCTCCCCAATCTTCATTGGTCACTTCCTCAATCAGGTTGTTCCGTATGGTGATTCCCGTACATAATTCCTGTTCATGAAAAGGTGTATAAGGCACATGGGTTTCAAATCCTTCATCGGGAAAGGTGCCCACCAGTAAGGCTGTGCCACCAATATCGGTGAAATGGCAATTCTCGACAATGGAAGTCGATACGGCGCGTTCATAATCTACTCCGGTGGCTGCTAAATGCTGGAATGTGCAGTGGTTGAAGTTTATGTTATTGCCGCATTTTATCTGTATTGCAGCTTCGGGTCTGCCTATCCATGCCTGGTTTTCCAGTTCCGCTTTTTCGGGTAGCCCCGGTATGGGTAGTCTGTAAGCATCCAGCAGATGGAAGCCTCCTTGCAATGTAACGTGTCCTTGATAAGAGGGGCGCATCCATGAAGTATGTTCGAAAGATATATTTTGAAAATATATATTCCTTACCGGGCGTTCTAATGTTCCGCTTATAGTCAGTAAAGTCTCTAAAGCCGGAATAATGACTTGCGCCTTCGTCATGTCTTCGTGAGGACGCGGGTAATAATAGATGCGTCCGGAAGGATAATCCTGATACCATTCTCCGGGCTGGTCCAATAGTTCCAGAGCATTGACCAGACAAAAGGTGGAGTTTCCTTTTTCTCCGTCAATGACAGGTTGAGGCCAGGGATGGGCAAACTCCAACCGGCTTTCGGGATCATGAAAACGGACGATTGTATTTGCCCCTTCAGTAATCATTTCCTTCACTCTCAGTATGGCGATGGCCCAACGTTGGTGAACGATCATCTCTACTTGTGAAGCGGCATTCAACCCTGCTGTTTGTGGAGTGGGAATGGTGATCGTCTCTTCCTCAGGGTTAAAATCAATCATGCGTTCCATTACTCCGTCGGGAAACTGTGCGGCCCGCTGTGCTTTTGTTCCGTTGACCCACATTTGCCGGGTTTCCAATATCCTGTTTCCCATACGGGGCGCTTCCGCTACCCATATTTTATTTCTAAGTGTTTCTGGTATTCTGGTATCTTTGCATCCTTGTTCCCAATCTGTCACAGGAACTCCGCCACTTAAGACTACACGGGCATTGGGAACAGCGGTGATACGGGTGGGAGAGTCTGTTGTCCCGCTATCTTCGGGGCGGATGAACAGGCTTTTATATTGTGGGTATATTCCTTCCTCCAATAGGATATTTATGCCTCCGGTTGTTTCGGGTGATTGCAATCTTCTCCATTCGCGCGCTTGCTTGATGGCTTGTTCCAGAGTCTGGAGGGGAGATTGGCGTGTACCGGCAGCATTGTCGTTACCGTAGGGAGAAACATAAATATCTCCTGCGGTTAAATAAAAGGTATAACTGACAAATGCGATAAAGCAGATTATTTTTGTTTTCATGGGTTCTCCGGATTTAAAGGTCTTTTTAATCAGACGGAAGGAATCAGGTCTTGTACCCATTGGATAATTTGCCAATGTGTCAATTTGCTGCATTCTACTCTGCGTGGTCATGGGCATATTAGCAAATTGATGCATTGATATATTGATTGAAGTATAATAAAAAACAGGCCATACCTTAATGAAAAGGTATAGCCTGCGTCATTTAATAAAAGAGATTTATTTTTTATGAGTTCATGCTCATCAGGAATTCTTCGTTGTCTTTGGTATTTTCCAAACGACTCTTTACGAAATCCATGGCTTCGATAGGATTCATATCTGCCAGATACTTGCGAAGAATCCACATACGGTCCAAAGTAGTCTTGTCGAGCAGCAAGTCGTCGCGGCGGGTGCTTGATGCCACGATGTTTACTGCCGGGAAGATACGTTTGTTGCTCAAGTTGCGGTCCAGCTGGAGTTCCATGTTACCTGTACCCTTGAATTCTTCGAAGATTACTTCATCCATCTTGGAACCGGTGTCAATCAGTGCGGTTGCGATAATGGTCAGCGAGCCACCGTTTTCAATGTTACGGGCAGCACCGAAGAAACGTTTGGGCTTATGCAGGGCATTTGCATCCACACCACCGGACAATACCTTGCCGGAAGCAGGAGAGACGGTATTGTATGCACGTGCCAGTCGGGTGATAGAGTCGAGGAAGATTACCACATCGTGACCGCATTCTACCATGCGTTTCGCTTTTTCCAGTACGATACCTGCAATCTTTACGTGACGTTCTGCCGGTTCGTCAAATGTAGAAGCGATCACTTCGGCATTTACGCTGCGCGCCATATCTGTCACTTCTTCGGGACGTTCGTCAATAAGCAGCATGATCATGTACGTTTCCGGATGGTTGGCTGCGATTGCGTTAGCGATGTCTTTCATCAGGATCGTCTTACCGGTTTTGGGCTGCGCCACAATCAAAGCACGCTGTCCTTTACCGATAGGTGAGAACATATCTACCACACGGGCTGAAAGGTTATCACTATATCCCCCTTTGCAAAGTTTGAACTTTTCATCGGGGAACAGCGGGGTCAGGTGATCAAACGGAACGCGGTCACGTACCAATCCGGGATCCAGACCGTTTATCTTTTCCACCTTTACCAACGGGAAATATTTTTCTCCTTCTTTGGGCGGACGGATAGAGCCTTCCACTACATCACCGGTCTTCAAACCGAACAGTTTTATTTGCGATTGTGAAACGTAAATATCATCGGGTGAGGAAAGATAGTTGTAATCGGATGAACGGAGGAAACCGTATCCGTCGGGCATGATTTCCAATACCCCGGTACCGGTCAGGATACCTTCAAATTCGTAAGGCTTTTCCACCTGTTTGCGTTCCGGTTGTTGAGGAATGCTGGCAGACGCTTCTCCCTCAGCCGTCGTATTGTTATTATTGTTTGCCTGACGAGGATTGTTGTAATTATTGTTGCGCGGATTGTTGTACTTCTGATTTTGATCGCGCTGCTGGCGTGGTTGGAATTTGGGGGCAGGTGTCTGTACCGGAGCCGGTGTTTCTACTTTGGTAGCCTCAAATTTGCCGAACAACTCAGTAGGAAGTTCTATTTTTTCTGAAGGAAGATCCTCGATGGGAATAAAATCATCGGTTTCACTGCCGAATTCCAGTTCGGGAAGAATCACTTCTTTTTCTTCGGGAATAGCCGGTGTCTCTTCTTTTTTTGCTTTTTTGGGTGTCGGTTTCGCCGGTGCTTCAGCTTTCACTTCCTCTTTTGCAGTTTCTTTCGTTTTCGTTGCAGGTTGTTCTTCTGTCTTGGCTGTTACTTTCTTACTACCCGGTTTGCGTCCTCTTTTTTTAGGTGTTTTTTCTTCCGCGCTTGTTTCGGCCACGGCTTCTGTTTGTGGTGTTACCGCTACAGGAGCAGTCTCTTTTACTGTTTCGGCAGCTGCGGCGGCAGGCTGCGGGGTATTGGCTTCCAGTTTCTGTGCCTTGTCCTTGGTTGCAGTATAGACCTTGTCACCGTCTTTTTTAACGTTGATACGTGATCTTTTACGGGGTTGACTTTCATTGGCTTTTTCTGCCGCTACTTTTTGGGTTGCTCCGACTATGGCTTGCTCGTCCAGAATTTTATAAACCAGATCTTCTTTTTTTAGAGAGTCTGTTTTCTTGATACCCAACTCTTTGGCAATCGATTGTAATTCCGACAAGTCTTTGTCGTTTAATTGAATAATGTTATACATAGAGTATAGTTATTAGTAATATATTTCTTTATAATCTTTTAATGGTATAATTAAGGAGCGCAATCTACACAAAAATGTGTTAGAAGGGGGAAATGCACTCATAATTACGATTATGGGATTGATGTTGTTTTGATTGTTATCAGGAAGTAAACAGACTTTCCCGGATAGGGAACTGACGTATTTACCGAGGACAAAAGTAGATATTTTTTTTTAATCTCATGCATATTACAGAAGATTTTTTGCCGAATTTAATGAAATTAATAAAAAAAACGACGTGGGGAAACATCCTTTCTGTCTGTGAAAACCCTGATGTTAAATGAACGTAAAAATAGGTCAGATTGTTCAGCAGAGTCTGCATGAAATAGCGAAAAAAATACTAATTTAGCCCGTCAAATTTGATTTTTACTTAATTATAAATAGAGAAAAGATGAAAAAAGTGATTTTTACAGAAAAGGCTCCTGCTGCTATAGGTCCTTACAGTCAAGCTGTTGAAGTGAATGGTATGGTATTCCTGTCAGGTCAGATTCCCGTTGATCCTGCTACCGGTGAATTTGTTCCGGGAGGAGTGACTGAACAGACTACCCAGGTTTTTGAGAATATCAAGAATGTATTGGCAGAAGCCGGTCTGACTACCGCTAATATCGTAAAAACAACCGTATTTTTGGCAGATATGTCTTTGTTTGCTGAAATGAACGCTGTTTATGCCAAGTATTTTGAAGGAGATTTCCCTGCCCGTTCTGCTGTAGCTGTTAAGGCTTTGCCGAAAGGAGCGCTTGTGGAGATAGAGAGTATCGCAGTGAGATAACGAGCTTTTCGCCACCGATTGCACGGATTGATGCAGATTGTTTCTATTGAAAAGCAATTGCTTGATATGGAACCTGTGTCAATCAGTGTAGTCTGTAGTGAATGATGGTGGATGGGGAATCATAAAAACAACTGATTAACAGATAGCGTAGAAAAGTGGAATATGAAACAACTGAACAAGTGGCAATGGTCCACATTAATATTATCTGCTATACTGGTAATGGCATTTTCAGTCTTTATTTATCGGTATGAGCCTTTTAAATCCGGGTTCGAGATTACCGACCAGCTGGGTGGTAATATTTTCCCTGCAACCATTCTTTCTACCGCAACCACAGATGCCAGTTTAATCGTACCTGCCGATTCCGATTATATCGGAAATCCCAAGTCGTGTATCGCCATCCGGCTGAAGAACAGTTATGCCAATAGCAAATTGCGTATAGAAGTGGCCGAGACTCCTTTTTTCTCTCAGTCTGTATCTGAGTTTATTTTACCCAAGGCGGGGAAAGAATATCTGGTTTTCCCGGATATTATATGGAACTATCAGGCTTTGCGTGATAATAATCAGGCAGTGCCCGTTAGCATCTCCGTCAAGGCGGAATTGAATAAGAAAGAACTTCCACAGCGTTTGAAAACCATCTCGATGCGCAGTATCAATGAGTGCCCTTTAGGATATGTGGACGATAAAATGAAGTTTCACGATACGGGAGAGTTTTTTGCGGCCTACGTCAACGAGGAGCATCCTCAGATTGACAAATTATTGCGTGAAGCCTTGGATACACGTATCGTCAATCGTTTTCTTGGGTATCAAGGTAATGCACACCAGTCGGAGAATGTGGACAAACAGGTCTATGCATTGTGGAATGTGTTGCAAAAGCGGAACTTTAAGTATAGCTCCACCACCAATACCAGTCTTTCGTCCAATGTGGTTTATACACAGCGCGTCCGTACCTTGGACGATGCGCTGGAATCCTCGCAGATAAACTGTGTGGATGGCAGCGTGTTGCTGGCCTCACTGATGAAAGCCATCAATATCAATCCTATCCTGGTGCGTATTCCGGGACATATGTTTGTGGGTTATTACACAGACAAATCACATAAGAATATGAATTTTCTGGAAACCACGATGATAGGGGATGTGAATCTGGATGATTTCTTTCCGGATGAGAAGCTGGATTCTACCATGGTGGGCAAATCCCAGAACCAGATGTCGAAACTGACCTACGAGAAATCAGATGATAGGGGATGTGAATCTGGATGATTTCTTTCCGGATGAGAAGCTGGATTCTACCATGGTGGGCAAATCCCAGAACCAGATGTCGAAACTGACCTACGAGAAATCAAAGGAATATGCTACGAGGAAATATCGGGAGAATGACTCCCTGATACATTCGGGTAAAGTGAATTATATGTTTCTGGAGATTGATAAGAAGACCCGTGCACAGGTGCAACCTATCGGTAAATAAATTTGTTGTATGGATATGGAACTTACTTATATATATCATAGCGGATTCGCCTTGTCAGGCGATGGCTTTACTGTAATCATGGATTATTACCGTGATTCGGAGGATGGACAGGCGCAGGCGGATTTGAACCGGTTGATGGATGGGACTTTCAGCAATCAAGAGGCGGGAATGCCGGAAGGAATCGTACACAGCGAATTATTGCGGAGACCCGGAAAACTGTATGTGCTGGCCAGTCATTTTCATCCGGATCATTTTAATAAAGAGGTATTGCAATGGCGTGAACAGCGGCCGGATATCATCTATATTTTCTCGAAAGACATTTTGCGTCATCGCAGGGCGCAGAAAGAAGATGCCGTCTGGCTGAAAAAAGGAGAGGAATATAAGGATGAAACATTGAGCGTGCGTGCTTTCGGTTCCACGGATGTGGGAGTATCGTTCTTGCTTCAGGCAGGTGGAAAAAAGATTTTTCATGCCGGTGATTTGAATAACTGGCATTGGATGGACGAGAGTACCGAGGCGGAGTGGAAGGGAGCCGAGAAGAATTTCCTGCATGAGCTGGATGATCTTTACGCCTATACGCCCGAAGTGGATGTGGCGATGTTTCCCGTTGACCCCCGTTTGGGAAAAGAATACATGCGGGGTGCCGGACAGTTTGTAACAAAGATAAAAACTCATATCTTTGTACCCATGCATTTCACACCGGAGTATGCCAAGGCAAATGCTTTCCGCGACTTTGCCGAAGCGCATGGAGTGCGTTTTGTGTCATTGACACATCGCGGACAAAAAATAGAGATTGAATAACAAAAGAATAACACAATATGAAAGTAAAAGGAAGATTTGATCATTTCAATATCAATGTAACTGATCTGGACAAGAGTATCAAGTTTTATGAAACAGCGTTAGGTTTGCATGAGTCTCATCGTAAGGAAGCTTCGGACGGTTCCTTCGTGCTGGTGTATATGGCCGATGACCACAGCAATTTCTTGTTGGAACTGACCTGGTTGCGTGACCATACCCAGCCATACGAGTTGGGTGAGAACGAAAGCCATCTGTGTCTGCGTGTGGAAGGTGATTATGACGAAGTCCGTAAATTCCATAAGGAAATGGGATGCGTTTGCTTCGAGAACACCGCTATGGGCTTGTATTTCATCAATGATCCTGATGATTACTGGATTGAGATATTGCCGGTAAAGTAAGACGATCGTTTCCGTTAGTAATGAATTAAAAAGATAGAGACTATGAAATACATTTCTCCCGGTGGCTGGTTCTCATTGGAATACCCGATGGGCTGGCACGAGTTTGAAGATACAGAAGAGAGTTTTTTATTCTATAATCCTGACCGGTGGACAGGTAATTTCCGCATATCGGCCTATAAGGATGAAGCGGCTGACTATGGTCCGCAGTGCATCGCATACGAATTGAAAGAAAATACTTCTTCCACCCTGGTGAAAGTGGGCAAGTGGGATTGTGCTTACAGCGCGGAAACTTTTCAGGAAGAAGGCGCCTGGTACACCACTCATATCTGGGTGACAGGAGAGGGGGATCTTTCTTTCGAATGTTCTTTTACCGTGTCCAAAGGAGGTGACAAGCATCCGGCAGAAGAAATCATCCGGTCTTTGCAGATCCGCAAAGAAGGTGTAAGTCACCCGCGTGAGATCATTCCGATCCGTGTCTTGGAAATCGGGGAGGTGAACACCGCCTTTGAGTGGGCTTCTACCACGATTAAAAAGCAACTCACCAAGGATTTCACTGCGTCGGAGAGCGATATTGACAGTATACAGCAGGTAATGGACAGCGGACGTTTCCAGACCCAGCAGCGTATGGCGTGGGAGAATTTCGGTATTGCCTTCGGAGCCATTCTGGTGAATGAGATGGAAGGTATGGAATGGGTGACTGTCATTGAGGGACAGAAAGAATATCCCGCCTTGCAGTTTATGTGTTCGGATATGGTGCTGGACCCTGCCGCACTGGTGTGGGGACAAGCTAAAAAGGGACTTCCCTGCGACTTGAAATCCGAATTCAGGAAAATTAAGCGAGAGGCGGAGGCAGTGTTGGATGATTTAAATAAATAGACAAATAATGACCCCATATATGCAAGTAGACGGGCTTACCAAGTCATTCGGTGACTTGGTATTGTTCCGGAAGATTTCATTTGGAGTGGCCGAAGGACAACGCATCGGTCTGATAGCAAAGAACGGTACAGGCAAGACTACCTTACTTAATATAATAGCCGGTAAGGAGGGATATGATGAAGGAAGCATCGTCTTTCGTCGTGATCTGCGGGTGGGCTATTTGGAGCAAGACCCACATTATCCCGAAGACCTGACCGTGCTCGAAGCCTGTTTCTATCACGGAAACAGCACGGTGGAACTCATCAAAGAATATGAAAGCTGCATGGAAACCGAAGGCAATCCGGGACTGGAAGAGCTGTTGGCACGGATGGAGCACGAAAAGGCATGGGATTATGAACGGAAGGCGAAACAAATCCTTTCTCAATTAAAAATCCGGGACTTCAGCCAGCAGATCAAACATCTTTCCGGAGGTCAGTTGAAACGGGTGGCTTTGGCGAATGTGCTGATAACCGAGCCCGATTTCCTGATTTTGGATGAGCCTACCAACCATCTTGATCTGGATATGACGGAGTGGCTGGAGGGGTATCTCGGCCGGGGAAACATCAGTCTGCTCATGGTGACGCACGACCGTTATTTCCTGGACCGCGTCTGCTCTGAAATTATCGAGATAGACAATCAGCAGGTCTATTCATATAAAGGAAATTACAGCTATTACTTGGAAAAGAGGCAGGAGCGTATCGAGGCGACCAATGCCGAAATAGCCCGTGCCAATAACTTGTACCGCACAGAGCTGGAGTGGATGCGCCGTATGCCCCAGGCACGCGGACATAAAGCGCGTTATCGGGAAGAAGCTTTCTACGAACTGGAGAAAGTGGCGAAGCAGCGTTTCAACGACGGCAATGTGAAACTGGATATGAAAGCCTCTTACATCGGCTCCAAGATTTTTGAGGCGGATCATCTGTACAAGCGTTTCGGTGATTTGAAGATTCTGGAAGATTTCTCGTATATCTTTGCCCGTTATGAGAAGATGGGCATCGTGGGAAACAATGGTACGGGAAAGTCCACGTTCATTAAAATACTGATGGGCGAACAGAAGCCGGACAGTGGAACACTGGATATCGGTGAGACAGTCCGTTTCGGATACTATTCTCAGGACGGCCTGAAGTTTGACGAGCAAATGAAGGTCATCGACGTGGTGCAGGATATTGCCGAAGTCATCGAATTGGGAAATGGCAAGAAGCTGACCGCATCCCAGTTCCTGCAACATTTTCTGTTTACCCCCGAAACACAGCATAGCTATGTATATAAACTGAGTGGGGGAGAACGCCGCCGCCTGTACCTGTGTACGGTGCTGATGCGTAATCCCAACTTCCTGGTGCTGGATGAGCCTACCAACGATCTCGATATCATCACCCTTCAGGTATTGGAAGAATATTTGCAGAACTTCAAGGGCTGTGTAATCGTAGTAAGCCACGACCGCTATTTCATGGACAAGGTGGTAGATCACTTGCTGGTATTCAAGGGACAGGGAGACATTCGTGATTTTCCGGGCAACTACTCCGATTATCGTGACTGGCGCGAGGCGAAAGAGCAGCGCGAGAAAGAGGCGGAGAAGCCGAAGGAGGAAAAGACCGCCCGCGTGCGCCTGAATGACAAGCGGAAAATGTCTTTCAAGGAAAAGAAAGAGTTCGAGCAGCTGGAACAAGAAATAGCCGGGCTGGAGCAGGAGAAGGCCGATATAGAAGCCGCCCTTTGCAGCGGTACGCTGGGAGTGGAGGAACTGACGGAGAAATCCAAACGATTGCCGGAACTGAATGATTTGATTGATGAAAAGACCATGCGCTGGTTGGAACTGAGCGAGATAGAAGGATAGAATAACCGGAGGTGCAACAGTGTACCTGATGCCATATTGCTATATTCGTTTTGAATAACAAAACCATAATATAGAAAAGAAATATGGCATCCATTAAATTGAAATTCCGCCCATCGAGCGTAAAAGGAAAAAAGGGCGTATTAAGTTATCAAATTATTCATTACAGACTGACACGGCTCATCAAGACTTCTTACCGGATCATGCCTTCCGAGTGGGACGACTCCACCGGCAGTCTGCTTATTTCAACACAGTCTGAATGTAAAGCGCGTCTTCTGCTGATACGTGACCAGACGAATTGGGAGATGACGCGGTTACAAGGTATTATCAATGATCTGGAGCGGACCGGTGTGGAATACACCATTGATGATATCGTGGCTTCTTTCCGGAAAATCCCTTCTGTAGAGAGTGTGTTCAACTTCATGCAACGATGTATCAATAAACTGGAGCGGCAGAAAAGGGGACGGACGGCAGAAGGTTATACCTCGACAATGAACAGCTTTATCCAATTCAGAAAGAATGAAGATCTGAGTTTTGAAGCCTTTGATTCGGAGCTGATGGAGATGTATGAAGCCTATCTGAAAGAGAAAGGCTTGGTAAAGAACAGTACTTCCTATTATATGAGAATCTGGCGGAGTGTGTATAATCTGGCTGTAGAGCAAGGCTATACCACCGACAAGAAACCTTTCAAACATGTCTATACCGGCATAGACAAGACCGTAAAACGGGCCGTTCCCTTTAAAATCATCAAAATGATCAAGGAACTTGATTTGTCATTCGAACCCCAGTTGGAGCTGGCAAGGGATATTTTCCTTTTCAGTTTCTATACCCGGGGCATGTCGTTTATTGATATGGCACACTTGAAGAAGAGCAACCTCCAGAATGGAATTCTGACATACAGCCGGAAAAAGACCGGGCAGCGGCTGACTATTCTGTGGGAGGAGCTGATGCAGGAGATTGTGGATAAATACAAGGATGACAGTTCCGAGTACCTGCTGCCTATCTTGCGGTACTGTGACATAAATGACCGCAAGCAATATAAACTGAGGGCCAAGCAGATAGGACGGGGCTTGAATAAAATAGGCTTGCGGCTGGAATTAAAGGCGCCGTTGACTTTCTATGTGGCGCGCCATAGCTGGGCCAGCATAGCGCAGGACAGGAAGGTGTCTACAGACATCATCCGCGAAGGGTTGGGGCACGATAATGAAAAGACCACTCATATTTATCTGGCATCCATCTCCACTTCACAGATAGACCGAGCCAATCAGATTATTTTAAGGGGGTTGTAGGGGAAGTATTCATTCAGGCTGTAGGATGACAGCCTGAATGTTCTATTGGCTTGGATAAAATCAGATCATTTTCGGAGAAATATTTCTAGAATCCTAACATAAGAGCTGGGAGAATATTCAATATTCGGCAAGGTAATCAAAATATGCCTTGTTGGTGATAGATACAAAATATTGAATGACTTTTGTATGGGGAGATATAGAAATATACAGAATGCTGATCTAAAGGATCGTGCCATTAGGAAATACTGTGTGACTTCGTGTGATATCTAATTTGGGATAATTTATTTTTTATCATGAACAAGTGTGATAGATCTGAAAATCAGCTGTTTGATAGCATGGTTCGTTTTATAAAAAATGGGGTTCTCTTAGTAAGAGATCCCCATTTGGTTGCAAAAGTAGCTATAATTCCCAAGAAATGGAAATCTTTTGTTGTTTTAAAATGCTTTTAACAAGAAATGTATGAGAATTGTTCGTAAAAGGTTATGAATTACGATGTGTATATTTCACATTATCAATAAATTAAATAGAGAAGGGGATCTCTTACTAAGAGAACCCCAAAAATGAAGCTTCAACAAGCCTTCATTTTAGAAGTACAAATGATAAATAATTTATGTTTTGATGCAAATCTGTCATGATGCGGATTTGGGTACTGAATACTCCTTTCCGCAGAATCAAAACATAACGGGTAAAGCGCCTAGGTTACTGCCATGCAGTTCAATCGCTTCCTGCCCAGACCAGGGGTCAGATCTGATAACCACGTCACAGACGGGGGAAGAAAAAGAATATCCTGATCACAAGTGGTATTATATGTTCCTGCGCAACAGAGAGCTGAAACGCTATATCGAAATCTTTACCGGCAGGAGGGCTGTGATGATTAATACCCGGTCTGGCATAAAGGAAGAAAGATATTTCTGCTTCAAAGTGTTTTCATATACCTCTGCTGATCATAAAAGACGTTTTGAACGGTGTCCTTATAGCAAGGAAGAATATGCGGCCCGTCGGGAGTCTGCCTTTGCTGTAAAGGAGGCGTTTGCGACAGGCTCTGTACAGAAGTTGAACGCTTTGACGGATGAAAAGGAAATCACGGGTGATGGTTATCTGTTTGTATGTGCCCCGTTGGATGAATTGAATCTCATCCTTGCCCATCTGTTCCCCCGGCAGTATCTTGCAAAAGACCGCAATTCCTATAGCGTGGCTGTTATTCCCCATAGACAGATGGAAGAATTTATTTATCTGTATGAATCCATGCCTTATAACATTGAACTGATGGATAAGCCTCTTGAGGAGTATATTCAGAAAAAGCAGAAGATACGTATTACGGGTGGTGTTTTTCAAGGGAAGGAGGGGTGTATCATGCGTCTGCATCGGAATACAAAGCTGGTGTTTGCTTTTGGTAATATGACGGTGGCTATTAGTTATCTTCAGGCTTTTCCGTTTGAGAAGGTGGAGTGATTTTCAATCATGGACAAAATTATACTTGTACTTTATAGTATTGATGGGGGTGATTTATAAAATGTGAAAAAGCGCAAGGTGTTAATTTGAGAAGGTTATCATTATTAAAAACAGATTGAAAAGAGCTTATTCGAAATTTTGTGAATGAAAGAATGTAGAATCTTTTTTATATCTTAATGAAGCAAATTTTACTTTAATGGCAAACTCGGTAAAAATAAATTACTTATTCAACTTAATAAATTCTGGTTCTCAACTTTTATTTCCACTTATAACTTTTCCTTATGCTTCCCGTATCATGCTGGCGGATGGTATAGGACATGTAAGCTTTTTTCAGTCTATCATTTCTTATATCAGTTTGTTTACTTGTCTTGGTATACCGATGTATGCTATACGGGAGGTGGCCAAAGTACGAAATAATGCAGTGGAAATGACAAGGACGACAGTGGAGATTCTTTTACTTCATGCTTTTCTGTCCATATTGGGTTATGTAGTGGTTGCTGTTATCTGTATGACTGTTACCCAGGTACAGGCGGATATTCCCTTGTTCTTGTTATTGAGTACAACCATTTTCTTTACAGCAATAGGCTGTGAATGGTTCTATCAAGGAATAGAGGATTTTAAGTATGTAGCAGTTCGGGGGGTGTTAGTGAAGTTGATTTCCGTAGTTTTACTTTTCTTTTTGGTGAAGACTAAGGAGGATATTTTGTGGTATGGTGCATACAGTGTCCTAGGTATTCTAGGTGGAAACATATTCAATTTTATTCGCTTACGAAAATACCTATCTAGGGATGTTATTGATTTTCGCACATTACACCCTTTGAAGCATTTGAAACCGGCATTACATGTTTTTGCCCTGAATGTTATCATTAGCATTTATATACAGATGAATAATGTGTTGTTAGGTTTTATGAAAGATGCAGAAGCAGTGGGTTATTTTACAGCAGCAACTAAATTAATGGTAATGGCAATGAGCATTTTAGGTTCTTTGGGGAATGTAATGATGCCTCATATTTCTAATTTGATAGCAGTAGGCAGAATGGATGAATCTAAGGCTTTGATTCAGAAATCATACGATTTGGTATTGGCTTTAGCTATGCCTTTAACAGTGGGGCTAATATTTACTAGTCCTAGTGCCATTTTGCTGCTAAGTGGTATGGATTTTATACCTGCTATTTTGACTTCTCAGATTGTGGCATTTAATATTTTAATGGTAGGGTTATCAGGAGTGATGGGGATTCAAGTGCTTTATCCTTTGGGTAAGATAAATATTGTCATTCTTTCTACTTTCATTGGTGCGATAACTAATGTACTTCTAAATATTTTGTTAGTGCCACGCTATGGTCATAATGGTACAGCAATAGCCTATATGTTAGCTGAAGCCGCAGTAACAATTTCTATGTTTTTCATCGGACATAAATATATTCCTGTCCAATTTCTGAAGAAACAACATTTGCATTATATTGGAGGATGCATTGTTATGGGTGGATGTTTGCATTTCATTTCATTGTTTGACCTAAGTTATATTAATACTTTAATAGCTATGATAAGCGTGGGGGGAATGGTGTATGTTATTGTATTGTTGCTTCTAAAGGATTCTATAGGGAAGACAATATGGGAAACGATGAGAACAGTATTGATAAAAAAGTAGATAGAGATAATAATATGAAAGTGGGAAAATCAATAATTGAATATGATTATGTTAGAGCTGTTGCTGTATTATTGGTTATTTTGGGACATTGTACCTATTATTCTATAATTACTGATTATGGTGGAATTAACTTTGATTTGTCGTCAATAAACGAGAGTATAGCATATAAAATCACAAATATGATTTCGGTAGTGCTCTATGCTTTTCACATGCCTCTTTTTATAGCTCTTAGTGGATGTATGTGGGCGATAAGTATTCAAAATAAAGGTATTCCGACGTTCAAATCTTTAGTAAAAAACAAGGCGAAACGTCTTTTGTTACCTTTCTTGTTTACTTCATTTTTTTGGTCAATACCATTGAAATATTTGTCGGGGTATTGGAATGGCTCTTTTTCTGAAAATATTAGTCAAATATTATATGGACAGATTTTAATGATAGGTAATTCTAATTCTCATCTGTGGTTTTTGCAAGCTCTTTTTTTTATATTTATTTTTGCATATTTAATAGAACAGGCTGGTTTAAGAAAAAATCGTATGTTGTTTATAGTTCTTTTATTCTTCCTATCGTTGGTAGCAAGATATATTGAACAGTCTTATCATATTTGTTTTTTTAATATTCAAACTTCCCTAGCTTATCTTATATGGTTTTATGTAGGGTTTTATTTTGAACAGAAAAGGGTTCAAATAAATAGCTATATCCATAGGTATATTAGATTGAATGTCGTTTTTATTGCTTTTTTAATTTATCCAGCACTGGTTTTCTTAAATGGAAAGTTTTTTAAAGGAATAGAATTATGTTATATAACTTACTATCCGCTAGCTATGATTGGTATGGCTATAACGTATATATTGTGCTACAAAGTTCTTTTGATGACTTCTGTATTATCAAAAGAAATAAATATTCTCAGTTCTAATAGCTATGGTTTATATTTATATTCTGACTCTATCAATTATTTGATAATATCCTTGGTAGCATCTTTGTCGCTTTTCAATTTATTTGCTTTTAATTCATTTACGATTGGTATATACATAGTTAGGTTCTTGATAAATATTATAGTTGCGTGGGCAGTGATAAATATAGTGAGAAAATTAAAAAAGACTAGATTCACCTTTTGAATGCTTGCTGAATTTATTTGAGCACATGTCACTTTTCAAAGATGGGAGTGTACCTTTAGTTCTGATGGAATAAATAGAATTGGAATGAGTTCATTCGTATAATTTAATTTTCGGTATATATGGATATAAAAATATTAGTAGCATATCATAAAGAAAGTACATTGATTGAAAACGAAGTTTTTATGCCGGTTCAAGTAGGTAAACAGCTTTCGAATTGTATTCTTGAAATGCAAGGTGATAATGAAGGTGATAATATAAGTGAGAAGAATTCTACTTATTGTGAAATGACTGCAGTATATTGGGCTTGGAAAAATTTGTCATGTGATTATTATGGGCTATGTCATTATCGTCGTTTGTTCAGTTCTGCTAGTTTTCCTATTTTGGAAAAAATTAAAATGAAACTGTCCTATTTAAAGGCTAAAATATTAAATTTTTATTCACCAGGATATTGTCTTTGTTTAAATTCTATGATACATATTAGTGATGAGAAAAGTATACTTTTCTCATCAGACTGTTTTGCTCGATATGTAGAAAAGAAATTAGCAGATATGTCGATTCATGCTATAGTTCCATATCCGATATATTTTTCAGGCTTAAATGTTTACCGCTTTTTTGGAGATCATATATTCCATTTTAATTTACTTTTAGAGATATTGAAAGAAAAATATCCTTTGTTCTATCCTTATGTAAAAGATTGTTTGTTTGGAAATAAATTATATTCTTCTAATATGTTTATTATGAAGTATGATGTTTTTGATCAATATTGTAATCTCATATTCCCGATATTGGAAGAGCATAGAAAAAAACTTTTAGAAATGAGATGGTGCTATGATTTAGATAATGAAAAATGCTTTGCTAGGGTTTCTGGATATATTGCAGAAGTCTTGACAAGCGCATTTATTATGATGCTTATAAAATATAAAAAAAATGTACAATTGGTACATGTCGCTTATTATTCAGTGGATAATGTTTAAATAAATATATGAAAGTATTGTTTGATCATCAGATTTTTTATCAAATATTAGGGGGGGCTTCAAAATATTTCGTAATGATGCTTAGTGAGTTACCTGCTAATATGTGGGAAACTACTACACTTTTATCCTGTAATGAATATGTTAGAGAGAAAAGAATTTTTCCCTATGTAGGATTACATTTTAAAGGGCAATATCGTTTATTGAAATATTATCTAAATCCAATATATACTAATTATAGATTACGTAAAGGAAAGTTTGACGTGTTTCACCAAACAGACTATAATCCATATTGCTTCAATAGCTTAGGATCAAAGCCAATGGTAATAACATTTCATGATGCGAATCAAGCGTTATATGATCCTGTACCTGAAGTGCTTGAATATCAAAAGAAATCTATTAGGCGTGCTGATGCTATAATTGCAATAAGCGAAAATACCAAACAAGATCTTATAGATATATTTGGAGTCGATGAGAAAAAAATAACCGTCATTTATCATGGAATAGAAAAAACTGATTTGACAATATTACCTTTAAGACGTTATATTAATGAACCTTATATTTTATATGTAGGAAGGCGTTCTAAATATAAGAATTTTCATCGTTTTGTGGAAGCTTTTTCACAAATTCATGTGGCATATCCAGAAATTAGAGTTATATGTACTTCTACGCCTTTTACAGTAGAAGAGATACAAATGTTTAATCGTTTACATATTACTGATAGAATGATTAGTGTTGTTGCGGATGAAACAACGATGAAGCAACTTTATCGTGATGCTATATTCTTTATTTTTCCGAGTGTATATGAAGGTTTTGGTATGCCTATATTGGAATCTTGGTCTTGTAATTGTCCTGTCCTTTTGTCTCGTGCCAGCTGTTTCCCTGAAATTGCAGGAAATGCAGGGCTATATTTTAATCCTATGGATGTTGAAGATATTTATGTGCAAATGGAAAAAATAATTATAAATACAGGTTTACGTAAGCAGCTAATACAATTAGGAAATGAACGCGTTAATCATTTTTCATGGAAAACTTGTGCAAATCAACATGTGAAGGTATATCAATCATTACTTTAATAAATGAGTGATTTAACATGTTTTTATATTCAGCACAAAATCTTAATATTATTTCATGTTATCGTAAAATGCAATATTAAAGGTGGGGGGATTAACTGAGTGTGATCGCCTCCGATTAAAGAAAGGCTATCATAATGTTCCAACTCACAACTATCGTATCAGATGCAAATCTATATTATTGAAGTCATTAGGAAAATCGGTTTCACGAATAGCTGAAATATTTGATGTGACAGTTCCAATAGTATACGGTGGATAAGACATTGTAAAGAAAATAAAATCAAAGGTGTTGAAACACTCTAGGTAAGGTTGTAAATCTATAATGGATAATTCCAATGAGGGAGCATCCGCAAGGCTATAGAGAAAGACTGTCAGAGTGTTTCAAAAGCACGAGAAGCTTGAGAAAAAGCTTCGGGCAAAAAGATCAGCTGTATTATATCCAAACGTTTTTTAGAAATATTGATTCAAGATATAAGTGAAAGCCCAAAGAATATATCTTCACTACACTCTATATGTTATAAGAAAGAGAAAATGTAAGAGCTTGAAAGTTTTGATTTTAAGGGGAATATTGAATGTTGTTATTTCGCTGAAAGTTCTGTATGTATCAATAGATTTGTTCCTTGCAGTAAGCTATTTAAAGATGAGAATATTTATATTCCATCAGAAACGACAGCAAGACTTAATATTTTTGGTATAATAACTAGAAAAAACAACATAATGGTTTTACAACACAAGATCTCATTTCAGATAAACTTGTGAATTATCTTGATTGGCTCTCTTTTGAGATAAAGAAGAGAACGGTTGTTGTCCTTGATGTTTTTTCTGTTCATGGAGACCGGAAGATAAAGGAATTGAGAAAGAACAAGTAGGGTATCTGTAGGTGCGAACTTATTTGCGAATTACTCATATGTATAAAATTAATTTTGAATAATTATTTATTAAAAGAAGGATTGTAGCTTTCTATTTTTTAGATGAGTTGTTTTTGCTAACAGTATTGTTTTATTTGTAGTTGTTTAATAGTAATTGTATGTATCTTACATTCCTTATTCTATCGTTAGGTGTTCTTTTATTTCTGGAATATTATATTTTTTTCGATAAAAAGATAGCTACTCCTGCTATTTCATTTACACTTGGTTTATTTGTTTGTGCTGTTATTCTTTCTAGTTTTATCAATATATGGGATGTGCATATTCACGAGGAAACATACAGGTTGATTATAGGTGGAAATATTTGTGTGATATTAGGAAGTCTTTTGGGAAATGTCTTGAGTAAAAAGAAGATATTGGGAAAGTGGGAGAGGGAGCAGTTCATTCTAATTTCAGTGACAAGGTTGAAAACCATATTGTTTGTTCAAATTCTGATGGCAACTATACGAGTTTTTTTTCTCTTCAAATATTATGGGGGTGGAAGTTTAGCCGAAAATTTAGTTGCCCATACAATGGCAACAAAATTTGGCGATGATTCTATGGTGATACCTTTTAAATTAGGTTTTATTTTAGGTCTTTCTTATAATTTGGGCTTTATGCTTGCCTTTTTATTACCTGTGTATATGGCGAAAGGTCATGCGTATAGCCGAGAGTGTTTTTGGTTATTTGTAAATTTTGTGGTGTGTTTGCTTTTTTCTCTTCTTACATCTGGTCGAAGTCCAATGTTGTGGATGCTGATAGCATTTGGTACTTTTTATTTCATACATTTGGAGGTCAATAATGAAAGATGGAAATTGAAACGACTTTTATTATGGGGAATCTGTGCATATATATTTCTTATAAGTTTTCAGCAATTAGGCTTTTTAATAGGAAGGGAGAATACGGCGGAAACAGCTACTTATATGATTGGTGTATATTGTGGAGCTGAAATTCAAAATTTGGATGATTATATAAGAGGTCCGATAGAAAAAATGGATTATTGGGGTGAAATGACATTTTACCAGTTTTTATCTATGCTTGAAAAAGATTGGGGAATTGTACATTTAAGGACAGACTGGGAGAAATTACTTCCTTTTAATTTTCGAGGAGGGTATGGATTGGGAAATGTGGCAACAGCATTTCAAGCTTATTATGTTGATTTTAGGTTTAAAGGAACTTTGATAGCGTGCTTTATTATGGGGGTGATTATGCAATTATTATATAATAGAGTGAAAATGGGGAATAGTATAAAGAACGGAGTGATAAATTGGAGTAGCTATTTCTATTCTCTTATTTTACCGTCTATGTTTATGTCTTTTTTTGCGGAATCATTTTATAATGTTTTTATGAGTATATTAGGGCTTCGTTTTTGGATTGGTTATATTATTTTGTTTTTTTTATTTTACGGAAGATTACCATGGAGAAAAATCTGATTTTTGTTAACGGATTACTTGTATGAGTAGATTCGCTGTTGGTATTGTGTTGTTCAATCCTGAGATTGAGCGGTTAAAGGCTAATATTATTGCAATATATAGTCAAGTGGATAGACTGTATCTTTTTGATAATGGTTCTAATGATATTGAGAATTTAGAATATTTTTTAAGAGATTTTCTACATGTAAAACTTATCCAAAATAATGAAAATGTGGGTGTTGCAAAAGCTCTTAATGCTTTAGTAATTAAGGCTATAGAGGACGGATATGAATGGGTAGTGACATTGGATCAAGATAGTGTGGCGCCATCAAATCTGATATCAGAATATCAGAAATATGTGGGGAGGGAAGAAATTGGAATGTTATGCTGTAAGATAATAGACCGTAATTTTGGAGAACGAGTTTTTCATCAAAAACATGATAAAGGGACTGAATTCGTTTCTCTGTGTATAACTTCTGCGTCTGCTGTTAATGTAAATGCGTGGAAAAGAGTAGGAGGGTTTTGTGAAAAGATGTTTATTGATGCAGTTGATTTTGATATCTGTATGTCTTTGTGTGAATATGGTTATAAGATATTAAAGATAAATGATGTTAAGCTGTTACATGAAGTGGGGCACAGTAGAAAAGTTAAACTGCTGGGAAAGGAAGAATTGGTTTTTAATCACAGTCCTTTGCGTTGTTACTATATGATTAGGAATTATTTTTTGTTAGGTAAACGTCATCACCAGCTATTGCGCCAGATTGGATTGGCAGTTAAAAGGATTATTCTTATAAATGTGTATGAAGAAAATCGGTGGGATAAAAATAAAATGATGTTTCAAGGCATTTTTCATGCTTTGATAGGAAAATATGGAAAATATGACTAAAGTATCGGTAATCATGCCGGTTTATAATTCCGGTGAATATTTGAATAGAGCCATAGAGAGTATTCTTAGCCAAAGTTTGAAAGAGTTTGAATTGATATTGGTGGATGATGGTTCTACGGATGGTAGTTCGAAGCGATGTGATGAATATGCACGTAAGGATGGAAGAGTTGTTGTAATTCATCAAAAAAATAAGGGAATTTGTGCAGCACGGAATGCTGCACTGAAAGTGGCAAAAGGGAAATACATCGCTTTTTCCGATCATGATGATGAATATTCTCCTAAACAATTGGAAGATAATTATAATCGCATAGAGGTATCTGGTGTAGATATTATAAAATTCGGGAGTAAGGCTATACAGTCGTATCAAAAACGGATATTTCGTAATGATATCCGAACTTTTAATAATGAAATAGTGACAAATGAACAGATTAAAAAAAGATTTTGGAAGCTATGGCGCATTTATGCATTTGAATGTGTCTGGGATTCTTTGTTCCGAAAATCTTTTTTGGATCAACATCATATTGAATTCAATCTGTTTTTTAAGACAGGGAGTGAGGACTATGACTTTCTTTGGCATTGTTTAGGTAATGGGGCTTCTTTTGAGTTCAATAGTAGTGTGTATTATAATCATTATATTAGATTAGGTTTTAGTACATCAGCAAAATTTCATAAATATACCATAAAGACAATTCTTGATCGTCCTCGGATTTTGTTTGATTATCTCATAGATTGGATGCCAATATTAAAAGAAAACAAATTAGAATATTCCTATTTTTGGCTTCAAATGGTATTGGGATCGTTGTGCCATACTGTAGCGCATCCGGCTTGTGATATGTCTATGACCCAAAAAGTGAAAATGATATCAGACTTGAAAGAATCATCTTTTTTTTATGATTGGATTATGGATGTGAATTTGCGAGATCTTATAAAACTTTCTTCTCTGCGATATGGAGTATTGCTTTGGCTTTATAAATGTGGTTTTTATAAATCGTGTATAAGATTATATCAAATTCAATATAAAAAACATATGAAGTAGTAATATATAATAAGTCTTCATACAATAGCTCTTAAATTGAGAAAATAACGGGAAGTGTATGAAGATATTTTATAAATATAGTATTCTGAAACGGAGTATTTTTTAATTCAAAAGCTATTTAGATTCTATTTTGTGGAATAAAGAGATATGATGACACAACCCTTAATTTCAATAATAGTTCCCTGTTATAATGTAGAGGAATTCATTAAAGATACAGTGGAGTGTATTTTAAACCAAACGTACGAGAACTGGGAATTGATATTGGTGGATGACGGTTCGAAAGATTACACACCTCAACTTCTTGATGCTTATGCCATGGAGGATAGTCGTATACGAGTGATTCACAAACTTAATGGTGGATTGGTTTCTGCTCGTAATGCTGGTTTTGATATAATGAAAGGAGAATGGCATATGTATATTGATGGAGACGATTGGGTGGATACGGATATGCTGGAGAAATTGGTGACATACGTGAACTGTTATGAGGATGTAGAAATTGTGTTTTGGAATCTGCTTCAGGAGTTGGGGGATAAATCCATCAAGGGAAAAATGAAATGGAAATGTGAAGAACAAGAGCATCTCTATATCGGTACAGAGTGTCACGAACTGGCTAGCTATACACTCATTTACAAGGCGGGTATAGCAACAGCATGGGCTAAGTTTATTTCAACAACTTATGCAAAGAGAAACGGGGTGCGTCATGATGATAGACTGAGGCAAGGTGCAGAGGGTATTGAGTTTTCTCTGCGAGCTTTTTACCATGCGGAGAAGGTCTTATATGTAAATGAATATTTTAACCACTACCGATATAATCCGAATTCTATATCGAAGAAGGTGGATGAAAAGAATACACAGTATTTGCTGGACTGTTTTTATGTCATAGAGAAAGATATTAATGGGTTTGCAAACAAAGAGATGTTTATTGCTCCTTTTTATCAAAGAGTGGTTTATGCCATTATAGCTATGGCTATGAATACGTATTTCCATCCTATGAACAAGGTAAGTATGGGACAGAAAATTTCCACATTTGCAAAGGTGATTCGTGAGAATCGGATATTTGTCACTTCTATATTGAAATGTGCAACTACCGGAATGGATAAACAAAGGAAATTAGCTTTATTCTTTATCAGATATAGAATGTATTTTATGCTTCCCCTCATCGGGTGGATGAAACAATATTATCTCAAAAAAGGAAAGTATAATTATTGATTATGGAAAACAGCAAGAAACTTGCACTCGTAACCTGCTATTTTCAGCTTAACTATGGTAGCCAGTTGCAGGCGTATGCTACACAGCTGCTTTTTAATAAAATGGGTGTGGAGAACGAGACTATCTGTATTGACGGTATTCAGAATGAGATAAACAAGGCGAAATATAGGTATTTCCTTAGTCGTATATGGGATATCCATACGGTAAAGGATAAATGGGCAACGGTAAAGAAGGCTTTGGCAGAAAGAACAAAGGGTAGGGAATATAAGCGAAATATAGCTATGCGTAGAAAGATGTTCTATGATTTCAGTCATACTATGTTTAGGATTTCTAAAAGATATAACTCAAAGGTCGAGATAACGGCAGAGGCGCATAATTATGGTGGATTTGTGGTAGGTAGTGATCAACTGTGGTTGCCTTCAAACATTGAAGGTGATTATTATTCGTTGAATTTTGTTCCTGTTGATATACCTAAAATTGCGTTATCTACCAGTTTTGGCATTTCGCGGCTTCCTAAAGTACAGGCAGTAAAGGCTGCAAAGTTTTTGAAGCGTTTTGACTTTATCTCGGTGCGAGAAGTTAGTGGTCAAAAAATAGTGAAACAGTTGACTGGACGTGATGTACCGGTGGTGTGCGATCCGACTATCCTTTTTACAGCAGAGGAATGGGGATGTATTACTAAAAAAGAACGATTTTATAATGAGCCTTATCTATTTTGTTATTTTCTTGGAAACAACCCGGAGCAACGCGAGTTTGTGAGGCGTGTAAAGGAGATTACAGGATGTAAAATTGTGCAACTCCAACATTGTGATGAATATATTAAAAGTGATGTGGAATTTCCTGATTACGCTCCTTATAATGTGGGACCGGCAGAATTTGTACAACTGATACGAGATGCGGAATATGTGTTTACTGACTCATTTCATGCTTCGGTATTTTCATTGCTTTACCAAAAAAAGTTTTTTACTTTCCGCAGGTATAACAATGACAGTGTGGTATCGACAAACGGGCGGCTGTATTCACTTCTTGCACTGGTAGGACAGGAGAATCGGTTGCTGAAGGGTGATGAGTATGTAAACGACGTTTTAGTTCGGACAGTAGACTACAATAAGGTGCATGCCCGACTAGCAGAACTGCGTAGTTTTACTAAAAACTATGTGAAAGATGCTTTGTCCAAAAGTGGTATAGATTATGATAAGAATTACAGATAAGAAGAACTGTTGTGGATGCTGGGCGTGTGCCGAGATATGTGCTCGTCATAGCATCAGAATGGTTGAAGACAACGAGGGATACCGCTATCCGGTGGTTGATGCCGAAACATGTACCGATTGTGGTGCATGTGAGTCTGTATGTCCTCTTTTGTCTGAAAAGATTATAAAAAAAGAATCCTACAAAGAACCGGTCAACGCGTTTCTAGCTCAGAATAGGGATGAGAAGGTCTTGCGGGAGAGTACTTCTGGAGGGGCGTTTTCAGCTATTGCTAATTGGGTGATAAGAAAAGGAGGGGTAGTTTATGGCGCGGCATTTGGCGCTGATGGTGAGGTGATTCATGTAGCTGTAGACACAATAGACGAATTGTATAGATTTAGAAACAGTAAATATGTTCAAAGTCTGATAGGAGATGCTTATAGCAACACTAGAAAACTTTTACTTGCAGGGAAGTGGGTGTGTTTCAGCGGAACGCCTTGTCAATTGGAAGGCTTGTTAAATTATCTTCGTAGGCCTTATGACAAACTAGTGACGGTGGATGTGGTGTGCAGGGCTGTGCCGTCTCCGCTCGTGCTTCGTAAGTATATTGAAATGCAAAGAAAATACTTTGATTTTACTGATTTGAAATTTAGAAATAAACGCTATGGGTATAAATATTCCAGCATGAGTCTGAGTGGAGGAAATAAAGAATATCATGAAGGAATTGATACGGATTATTATCTGCGTACATTTTTTGCCGGAGTTAACATTCGTCCTAGTTGTACGGATTGTAAATTTCGTTCTGTTGTAAGAAGAACAGATTTTACTATTTGGGATTGTTTTGATGTATATAGATTTAACAGTAAACTTGACAATGATAAAGGAGTAACTCGTATATTAGCACGTACTTGGAAAGCGGAAAATATACTGAGGGAAGTATCTCATGAATTGAAATTAGTGGAAATAGGTATAGACCAAGCTGTATCAGGTGTGAAAGAATTAGTCAAGTCTCCTGTTTCCCATCCGTTGCGTAGTAATTTTTTTAAAGATTTGGTAGTAATGGATACTGAAAAATGTTTTAAGAAATATTTTCCTATAACCATAAGACATAGGATAGAGAAGCAGGTACGGATATGCAGTGCTCGTTTAGGGATATACCAAACAATGAAACGTATTTTTTTGATTGTTAATAAGGGAAAGGCTATCAAGCGGTAGAGGATATACCGTTTTAATAAAACAAATTTATTTCTATTAGAATCTAAGCGTAAACTTGGCAGAATATTGGAATAAATCAACTGTTTCTTTTTGTATAAGTTTTTATGTTTGTGTAAAAATAATGTGTGCTTGAAAACAAAAAACAGCTATTTTTCCGTAAGTTTAAAGATGAATTGAAGATAAGCATGGAATTGAGAGGTTAGGGCTCTTTAGTTTTGTGGTTCGTGATGAATCAAGAGAAGAAAGAAATTGGGGTATTTGTGTGTAATTCCTAAATATGGACTATTCATTTGTATGCATTTGTGGATTATTGAAAGAATCTTGATGATTTAACTAATCATGGTTTGTAGCTGGTTATAGTGATACTTTTTTAGGTATAAATATCCGCAATATTATTTCTTATGTATATTATTGATATAACCAGTTGATATTTGGTAAATTACTTGTTTTTAATTATATTCTATTGCTTCGTAAATTAAGGATGATGTTAATGTTGGTTTTCTGTGAAACTAGGATTAACGATGTGGCGTTGAAATTGTTTTATTTTTTTATAGCTTATCCGTTCTTGTCATTTAGAATTTTACAACAATGGATACTGTTTTACAATATGAATTTATACACTTTTTTCTGTTGGTTGTGTACGCTTAAATATACAATTTTATTTTTTGGGGGCTTTTTATGAAAAAAATCAGATTGCTTCACATTGTGCAGTGTGCCGGTGGTGTGGATTGCTATCTACGTATGCTGTTGACTCATATGGACAGAAGCCGTTTTGTACAGATACTCATTTGTTCGTTAGATTATTCGAAGAATGACTATCAGAATTTGGTGGATGAATTTATACAAGTTGATGTGTGCAATTCTTTGTCTTTTAGGAAAGATGTGAAAGTTATATTTCAGGTTCGCAGTCTCATCAAAAGCCGGCAGCCTGATATCATATATTGTCATAGTAGTAAAGCTGGAGGTATAGGACGTATTGCTAATATTGGTATAGGCATTCCTTTGGTTTATAATCCGCATGGCTGGGCTTTTAATATGAAAGATACAGGAATAAAAAGTTGTGTTTATTTATGGCTTGAACGTTTACTTTCACCTTTGACTTCTCAATATGTGACAATCTCTAATTATGAAAAGCAGTCGGCTATACAGCATCGGGTTGTTAAAGCGGACAAAATGAAGGTTATTTTTAACGGAATTGACATGGATGCTGTGGATAAAATAGTGAAATCAAGCACGGTGACACGCGTTTCATTGAATATTCCTGAGGAGGCTTATTTGATTGGAATGGTAGGGCGTATTTCAAAGCAGAAGGCTCCGGATGTTTTTATACGTGTTGCTGCTTCTTTGAAAAACATCTTTCCAGATGTTTGGTTTATGATTGTGGGAGATGGTGAGCAGCGTGGTGATGTAGAGCGCATGATTAAGGAAAGCGGGTTGGAAGGAAGGGTTGTTATAACAGGGTGGGTGGACAATCCGGCTGCCTATTCTTGTTTATTTGACCAGGCGGTGTTGTTTTCCCGTTGGGAAGGCTTTGGATTGGTGCTTGTTGAATACATGAAATTAGGCAAGCCTATAGTGGCAACCGAAGCTGATGCCATACCTGATTTGATTACAGATCATGAGAATGGTTTGTTGGTAGCGGTGGATAATGTGGAACAAGCAGTAAATGCCATTATAGAAATTAGAAACGATATGAGTTTGAAAAATAGATTGGTTGAGAATGGAATGTTGAGAGCACATGCTTTTTTTTATGTGCAACGGGTAGTTCGTGAGCATGAATCGTTGTTCTTAAAGATTTATAAATCGTTCAAATGAATTGCAATAGTAAGAAAAACGACATGAGAGTAAGAAGAGGCTTGTCTATTTTGACTTTTTTTCTTTGCTTCACTGGAATAATCAAATCGCAAATCAACTACGGCACCACAGGTCTGATGAATATGCCCACTGCCGACATGCAGCGTGACAAAACCTTTATGGCAGGTGGTAACTGGCTGAATCATCACGCTACCGTTCCCCGTTGGTGGTATGATACATGGAATTACTACATAAACATAACTATTTTCCCTTGGTTGGAAGCCGGGTACTTATGTATGGGGCATAAGGCAGTACCCACGGACTATGGTAATCGTTCGGGCTATTGGGTTCCTTCTACGTATGGTAAATTTATTAATCAGGACCGTTCCTTTCATTTTCGGCTTAGAGTGTGGAAAGAAGGCTGGTGGAAAGAATGGACCCCCCAGATAGTTCTCGGGGCGAATGATGTGATAGGTGATTCATGGAATGGAGGATCGCTGTCCAAACCTTCAGAATTAAATTATGGTAATGGTTTTCTTAACCGCTATTATCTGGCCATAACCAAACATTTTTATTTTGAGAATGTGGGTACATTAGGTGCACACCTGTCATGGATATACAGCAACCGTTTTGATAACAAGTTGAATAATCCGGCTATGGGTGCGAACTTCCGGTTTCATTTGAAGGACAGTGATTCTTGGGTGCATAAAGCCATTAATGGTGTTAATTTAATGGCAGAAATGGTTCCCGGTTATACGGATGTGAAGGAGGATTTGACTTTTGACCCTGACGGGGCGAAGTATCAGGTAAATCTTGGTATGGAGTACAGCTTCTGGAAAGACTACATCAACGCCGTAGTAGAACTGAACCGTTGCAAGTACTTTTCCGGTGGCTTAGTCTTCAAAATCCATTTAAAATAATAAAAAGCGCTCATTCATAGGAATTTCCAGATAGAATTCGTTTCTTTGCGGTCAGAAACCATAAAATCATCTTTATTATGTCATCCCGCTTTGTAAACCCTTTCACGGATCTCGGCTTCAAGATAATCTTCGGCCAGCCTGCCAGCAAGGATCTGCTGATAATCCTGCTTAACGAACTGCTGTCGGGTGAGCATCACATTGAAGACCTGACGTTTCTGGACAAGGAGGACCGTTCGGAGAATATTCACGACAAGGGCATCATCTATGACCTTTACTGCCGTACCTCTACGGGCGAGTACATCATAGTGGAGATGCAGAATCGTTGGCATAGCCATTTCCTGGACCGTACGCTCTATTATGTGTGCCGTGCGGTGAGCCGCCAGATGGAGAATCCGTCCTCTAAAGAGGTATGTGTTCCCGACACTCCGTTGGAGGGGGATTGCGGTCTGCTCAGGGAAGAAGAGGCTTCTTACGGTCTCCGTTACAGGCTTCCTGCCGTGTACGGCATTTTCCTGATGAATTTCAAGGAGGATGGTCTGGAAAGGAAGTTCCGTACCGACACGGTGGTTTCCGACCGGGACAGCGGTCGTGTGGTGAACCGGAATTTCCGTCAGATTTATCTCCAGTTTCCTTATTTTACGAAGGAACTGGACGAATGTTCTACTTTATCCGATAAACTAATGTATGCACTGAAGAATATGAACAACTGGAACAGAATGCCCGATGCGCTGAAAGAACAGGTTTTCAGCCATCTTGACCGCCTTGCCGCCAAGGCTCACCTGTCTGAGGGTGACCGTATCGCTTATGATAAGGCGGTGGACCGTTATAACGTGAGCCGTATTGTGGAAAATGATATCCGTGAACAGGCTGTCGCGGAAGGAAAAGCAATAGGAAAAGCGGAAGGAGAGACGGAAGGACGTTTGAAGGGACGTTTGGAGATCGCCCGTAAACTGAAAGAGAACGGTTTTTCCATAGCGGATATTGTCCGGGTTGCCGGACTTTCAGCGGAAGAAATTGATAAGCTGTAACGGTGTGCACGATTGATTGTACTGCTAGGTGATTTGCTTCTGTTTTGTAGAAAGATGAATGGTGGGTAGGGTAAATTAGAATGATGTCAATGTCGGTTCTCTATAGGGCTATCGTATACGATTAGTATGGTAGTCTGTAGATTGAGTAAATTCATTATTGTAAAACCTTTCTACAAAGAAAAACAAATCATACGTAAGGGCATTCTCCATGCAGTTTCCCCCAAAGAAGAAACTGCATGGTGATTGCCACTTTCTTTATTATTTCTCCAAGTACCCGAATACCCCCTCCGCATCGAAACACGGACAAGCCTTCGGGATACTTCCCGGCATATCCCTGTGTCCCCTTATCCGGACACCGGGAAAGATTTTCACCATCCGCATCAGCAACAAAATAAATTGTTCCGTCTGTTCCGGTGTCCGGGTATCTGCCGGACGTCCGTCCGCATCCAGCCCGCCCTCATAGCAGATGCCTATGCTGCAACGGTTCCAGGGGCGGCAGTGCGCACCCACTTCCAGAAGCTTGCGGTGCTGGGTCACACTTCCGTCACGACGGATATAAAAATGATACCCCACCGTGCGGAAACCTCGCGTCTTGTGGTCACGGAGCAGTTGCTCGGCGGTGTAATCCCGGGTGGAGCGTGTGGCGCTGCAATGAATGACGATATATTTCACGGAAGCGGAGGATGCCATCATCGGGCCGTCCTCTTGAGTGAGGAGAGCACGTTCGTTCGGGATCTCTTCCTCACCGATTATCATAGGGAAAGTTTCTTGAATCATGGTTGAATTGAAATAGGGAATTAAAAATTAAAAAGTGTCATGCGATGGGCCAGGGGGCTTTTTAAAAGAGAGTGGTGCAACTGGTTACGCCCAAGGCGGTGAGTGCTGCTATGGCAGCTTGGATAATGGCGTGCAGAATTTGCTTCCAGGTGATTTTCTTTGAATTGTTCATAGGGATATTTGTTTTAAAGGATTTGTTTTTTTCTGTCATTCCGGACAAAGACGAGGAATCTGTGGGCATAAAAACGATTGCATTCAGATTCTTCACTTTGTTCAGAACAACAGTTTCATTTCAGAAATACAGATCTTTACAGAAATACAGGTCTACTTCAGAGTAACCGTTTCATTTCAGAAAGGCAGATCTTTACAGAAACACAGGTTTATTTCAGAGTAACCGTTTCATTTCAGAAAGGCAGATCTTTACAGAAATACAGGTCTACTTCAGAACAACCGTTTCATTTCAGAAAGGCAGATCTTTACAGAAACACAGGTCTACTTCAGAACAACCGTTTCATTTCAGAAAGGCAAAATACTATCAGACTTCAGAAGCCCGGAAAGTTCAGGCGTTTTCTTCCGTCTTGTCATCTGGTCCGGAAGCCTCTCCCGTCAGGTCCACGGTGTTTTTCCCCGCTTTCAGGGCTTTAACCACCAGCTTGGCAGCCTTTCGGGTAGGGACGAGGTTGAATACGCTGTCTTTCAGCAAGCTGAGGAAACGGGTCCCGGCTTTCCAGCGCACGTTCAGGTCTTCCACATGGATGGCGGGATTGTATGTCTCCAGTGATTCGGCTCCCATGCTGTTGATATGAATGGAGAAAGTGCCCAGATCGCCCATCTGGATGCGTTGTCCTGCCAGAAGCTGCTCCCGCATACAGTCCACCGCTTGGATCAGGACGGCCTGGATGTCGGCACGGTTGTATTTGGAGCCGTGAGTCGAGATATGCTCGGCAAACTTGTCCAGTGTCATGATTTCTGAGTACTGGGCGTTGGCATAAGCCTTCTTGGGAGCATCCTGGTCACTGGGATTGGCACGGAGTGAGATACTGTAGTTGATCATCGTTTTTGTTTTTAAAGGGTTATTATTATCGGAAAAGTGTCAGGTAGGAGCAAGGCGCACACTGCTGCGGCGTTCGGTGAAACTTGGGGCAAGATCCGCGGAATCTTGTACCAGGATTTTTGTAATCTTGTGCCGGGGTGCGGCTTCTTCCTTCTGACACTGCAAAGATAACTTCACGTCCGTGCGGCGTGACCCCTTCCGACCCCTTTTGACCCTTTGGGGAAACTGTCCGGGAATTCGGCCAGCACTTGCGTCATGTGGTGACTTCAGGGCGGATTTCACGCTTCCCTCTTTATTCTTTCCGCGTAATCCACGCTCAAAGAGAGAGGAAGAGTTCTCGGACAGTCTGTGGCAGATTCCAGGGGGAATCACGGTTCTCCCAGGTGGAGGTAGACGAGTTGCAACTGGCGGCAGGTGAAGGATTTCTGACAGGGATGGTATCCAGTGGCTTCCAGGGCGTGGAGCAACGGTGCGCACCGGGCGATCCAGCGCATCAGATGACGCACGGCTACTTTCGGCGTACTGTCCGGAAAATAGAGAAGGGCTGTTTCGGTCTTATTCATGAATGGTTTCTTGTTTAACGTGAGTTTGATAGATGATGATAATGAACCAACGGCCAATCACCTACGGATAGAGTGCGGCCCGGTTGGCACATTGGCGCATTGGTAAATTGTACATAGCAGCAAATCAATAAATCGGTACATTGACACATGGGCAAATTATTCAAATCCCCTTTCGGCATAAAGCGTGCCCGATTGTTTTTATACTAACCGGCATGGAGTGTCGTATATAAAGTTTATCCGGAGTTTTCCGAACAATCGCAAAGAACTGCCACAAACGATTTTTGCTATCCGGGAACAACGGCCGCACGGAGCAGCGACGGGGACACGGGGACAGTGGGGACAGCCCCTTTTTTCCTCACACACACATGCGTGTACATATAGAGAGCCGCGTCAGTTCTTGTGATACGTTCCCTTGCCGTCCACACTCACCAGCGCCCCCTGTTTGGTGAGCCGTTTGAGCCAGGTCAGCGCGGTGGATTCAGGTATCCTCCTGTCGTGCGCTTTTTCCAGCAACAGCCGGCGGGTAAACTCGTCCTCCATTTCGGCAAAGAGCATATCCTTGTCCGCCGTGCTCCGGCGCTTGATAACGGAGGAGGACAGAAACGAAAGAACATGGGTGGCGTGCAGATAAAGCGGCTCCACCAAGGCAAGCACGGCATGGAAATCATCGTCTGTAATCACCAGGTTCCAGCGCGGGATGATACGGTCCTTCAGATTATCGGAAGAAATATGCGCGTCAGGTTTCACCAGAGAAGGGTCTTCCAGGCTTCGCAGGATGGCGACTATCGACATCATGCGGCACGCATTGACGGCAAGACGGATGACGGAACTGCTCATCTCGTCCCCGTTGATCTTGCCGGAACGATGGAACAGCTTGTCGAACAGGAAGTTGAACTGTTTATGCTGGGCATGAGTCAGCTTCAGGGTAAACAATCCCCGAAGCGTCAGCTCGTCCAGCGTGTTTTTCCATTCGTTGCCCATCAGGCGGAATTCCTCGTCCACATCCACCTCATCCTCGCCGAACTGGTCCGCCCACTGGGTGACGCGTGGCATATAATAAAAGTTCTGGCGGGAGAACAGGCCGTTCTCCGCCGTGGGGATCAGGGGCTTTACCTGTGCGGGCGTACCCGAGAGCAGCACGGAGAGATAGCTTCTGCTCACCTCCTGATATTCGCGGTCAGTACGCCGGTTGTAGGACAGGCGGTCGTGGTCGAACGCCTTGCGCAGCGTGTCGCTCCAGTTTCCGTATTCGGTCCCTATGGCGGTGGATACGGTGTCCGCCTCACTTTCGCAGATGATGCCCGTTCCGTTGGAATCCATGATATTTTGCAGGATGCCTGTTCCGGTGTTGTTTCCCGATATGAGGAACATCCGGTTGGGAGGCAATACGGGAGCTTCCTGATTTTTCCGTTCCTTGCCCAGAGAGTCGTAGGCAGCCTTTTCCCGGCGGTAAGTTTTCATCGCCTCTTTCACCTCGCTGCGTATCTTGTCGTGTATGGGTTCGATGAGGAGCCGTACCCATGTCAACGCGCTTTTTCCCGAGGCGGACGGGGCCACGATGAAAGTCTGCATACAGGGGGCCTGCCACTTCCGGCCGTACTGGCACCGCACTATGTGGGAGAGGGAGGCACCCAGTACGGTAAACGCTCCCAGGAGCAATATATCACGCTGTTCGGGATTTTTACCGAAGGAGATGATTCTCTCCAGCAGTTCCGGCCACACATAGTTCTGTGGAAAGGTAGGCAGGGGGGAATAAGGATCGGAGCCTTCGGTGAGCTGTTCCTCCTCGTCGGTATCATCGGAAATGTTATTTTCCACCTTATTATATCGCGCGCACGTGTGTGGAAAATCCGGGGCTGTCCCTGCTGTCCCCATTGTCCCTGCCTTGTGAGAGCCGGTGCTGCCGGAAATCTTCACTCCGCATTGCCCGGCCAGATGGAACACGGTTCCCAGATGTATATCTTCTTTATCGGCATGAAGCGCGTTCGAGAACAGTGCTTGTGCATTTTTTTCGTCGTATTTGGAGGAAAGGGAGCAGAGGGAAAGGAAATCATTGCGTCCCGCTTCCCCGCAATCGTTTGCGATGGCGAAAGCCAGTTGTACATATTCAATGTAGGTGGGAGCGATATCCGCGCCTGCCATGCGGACAGCTTCGGTCAGCTGCCGCAAGTTTTCTAAAGGATTGTTCATGTTCATGATATTTGTTGTTTTTTGAGTGCCTGTTTAAATTTTGTCCGGCATTCTTTTGAGTATGCTTTTCTATTCTTCTTAAATTTCCCGGCGTATCAATGCTTCCTCGTCATACGAGAGGAAACAGGCCCGTACCAGGTCCTTGCCGGAACGGTCCACGCCTTTGCCGGAGCGGTTCGTTTTCTTATCTTCCCCGTCCGGGTGGCTGCTGTGGAAATCATAGATCGCTTGTACATAGTTCATCGCCCAGTGGATGTTTTCGGAAGTATTCTGTCTGGTGTCGGGTATGCGTGCCAGGTCGTAGGGGATGAACGCTTTTACTCCGTATCCGCCGGGGCTGGTGAATGCCAGTACAGGGTGCAGGAGGCGGTCGTCGAACAATTGTCTTTTCAGCTTTTCCGCTTCCCCACGGGAATCAAGATGGTCTATGTCCACTACAATCAAGCCCGACGGTCCGGTCAGGCTGTCGCTTTTGCGGTAGGAAAAGACGCCGCAGGGAGTAACGTAGGGCAGTGTCTGCTGCTTGAGCATACGATAGATTTTTTCATCCCCGTTTTCCGCTGCCCGGCGCACGGTCTCGGTCAGTGTTTTCAGGCGTTCGCTGGATGTGATAAGTTTGTACACTTCCTGTAAGGTTATTTCCTTGTAGGGCGTTAAGGTGGGCGGCTGGATGGTTCGTCCGGTGGCACTGTCCTTTACCGGTGATATCGGTGGCAGAAACAGTGACATTTTAAATTGGTTCATTCGTTTTTATTTATTAAATTTGCAAGCCCTGATATTTATGAATCAGGTTATTGATTTTCAATGTTACAAAGTTCGATATAATAACCGAGATACGTGTGTTTTTGTCCTGAATGAGGACATGTAAATGAGTATTCATATAAAAAAATACGATTTAATCCGATGGAACATTTGAATCCTGTTGATCAGGCCCGGCAATTGGCTGCCGAGGTAGTGAAACGTTTGGGCCAGTTGAATCTGCACAGACGGGAGTTGGAGCGTAAGCTCCATGTGGCTAATGGCTTTTTTACCAGCCTGGAAGAAAAAAAATAATATGACGCTTCTTCTTTTTTTCGAGGTGAAGGCGGTTATAGAAGAACACTATGAGAGGCGTATAGAGTTTTACAGGTATGTCAACCCGCCGCTGTCACGGGAGGCGGAACGTGAACTGGGGGAGTGGAAGGGAAAAGTGAGGGAGATAATGGGGATGCTTTGAGTAAATTCTTTAATGAGAAATTTTTGTCTGAAGAAAAATAAATTGTATATTTGCGAAAACCTACTTGGAGGAAAAATATGAAAACGACATCTGAATACATTGCATTATTGCGTAAGTATATGGCTGAGAATGCTCATAAATATGGCATTGTGCGTATGGGTATTTTCGGGTCTGTGGCACGTGGCGAGCAGACTGAAAATAGTGATGTGGATGTGTGTGTGGAAGGTCAGCTGCATGGCTTTTTCGCTTTAGCGGGTATAAAGCAAGAGTTGGAAGAATTATTGGGCTGCAAAGTGGATATTGTACGCCTGCGAGATAGAATGGATTCATTTTTACGTGAAAGAATTCAGAGGGAGGGCATTTATGTATGACACGTTGATCGCTTTCCATATATTGGATTTGATACAGAAATCTCTGGAAAGAATAAGTTTTCGTTTTTCGGATATCTCCTGTCCGGATGATTTTCTATTGAGTGAAAGCGGTATGATGAAACTGGATAGTATCTGCATGAAACTGACTGCGATTGGAGAAAGCATTAAAAATCTGGATAAGGTGACAAACAAAGAATTATTGGCTCAATATCCGGAGATTCCATGGAGGTATGTGATGGGGGTACGTGATATAATAGTACATCATTATTTCGATGTAGATGCTGATGAGATTTATCGTATTTGCCTGGAAGACATACCACAATTGCAGCAAGCGATAAAACGAATGCTGGATGATCTGAAGACGGATAACCTAATAATGGGATAGCTTTTCTTTACCAATATCGTAAAATTCTTTTCTGAAGAAAAGAAGTCATATTTTGCGGTAAACGCAACAGGAAGTGGCGGAATTTGTTTATCTTCGTAGCGGTAATGTTAAAATGGAAAAAATGATGGAACAGCAGCAATTGAAGAAATGCCCGATAGGCATACAGACTTTTGAGAAAATCATAGAGGGAAACTACCTTTATGTAGATAAGACGGAATATGTTTACCGGATGGTGCACGGTGCCTCCAATTATTGTTTCCTGAGCCGTCCCCGCCGGTTCGGCAAGTCATTGCTGACTTCTACGTTGCACAGTTACTTTGCCGGGAAGAAGGACCTTTTCAGGGGATTGGCCATTGAGAAGCTGGAAACCGAATGGACGGAATATCCGGTGCTGCACTTCGACATGAGTCTGGCGAAGCATGTGGACAAGGATACGTTGGAAAGCATGCTGAGCTTCCAGCTTAGCGGATATGAACAAATTTATGGCAAGCCTGAGGAGGCTGTGAAGCTGAACGACCGGATGACTTCACTCATCATGCGTGCCAACGAACAGACCGGCCGACAGGTGGTAGTCCTTATTGACGAGTATGACGCGCCTTTGCTGGATGTGATGCATGAGGAAACGGATCTTCCCGTTCTCCGTAACGTGATGCGCAATTTTTACAGTCCGTTGAAGGCGTGCGACCCTTATCTTCGCTTTGTGTTCCTGACCGGCATTACCAAATTCTCCCAACTCAGCATCTTCAGCGAGCTGAACAATATCTTGAATATCAGTATGCTGAAGCCCTATGCCGCCATTTGTGGCATCACTCAGGAAGAAATGCAGGAACAGATGACAGCTTATATAGAACGGCTTGCCGTTTCGCAGGAAATGAGCAAAGAGGAAACGTTGCAGAAGTTGAAGGAGAAATATGACGGTTATCATTTTACCTGGCCTTCGCCCGATATCTATAATCCGTTCAGCCTGCTGAATGCCTTTGCCAATGACGAGTTGAACAATTACTGGTTTGGCAGCGGCACGCCCACTTATCTGATAGAGATGCTACGCAAGTTCCACGTCCTTCCCTCCCAGTTAGGGGGAAGTATGCAGGCTATGGCTGCTGATTTCGATGCGCCTACGGAGAAAATGGAGGGCATTGTTCCTCTGCTCTATCAGAGCGGTTACTTTACGATAAAGGATTACAACAAGCTGGCCGAACTGTATACGCTGGACATTCCGAACGGTGAGATACGGATCGGGCTGATGCGCAGCTTGCTGCCTGGCTATCTGGCCCATAACACGCTGAAAGGCAATACGACCATCGCCCGTATGTATCTTGCGATAGCCGGGGGAGATATGGACGGGGCCTTGCGTCTTCTTCAGGAATTCCTTTCTACTGTTCCGTATTGTGATAACACGAATTATGAGGGACATTACCAGCAATTGTTCTACATCATCTTCTCCCTGTTCGGGATGTATGTCGATGTGGAGGTGCGTACCCCCAAGGGGCGTGTGGATGTGGTGATGCGTGTTGCCGGTAAGCTGTATGTCATTGAATTGAAGCTGGGTAGGTCTGCGGAAGCGGCCATGGCCCAGATCAATCTGAAGCAGTATCCCGAACGCTTTTCCCTCAGCGGATTGCAAGTGGTGAAGGTGGGGATCAATTTTGATGTGGAGAAACACACCCTGGGGGATTGGGTCATAGAAGAATAGGCCGTATATGATGTAAGAACTCTTTCATTGCAGGGACGGTAAAAGCGAAAAATAATGGAACAGGAACTTTTCGATAGGATATCAATTAAGATGCTGAATATTTGTTTGTTTGAAGAAAAATTTCGTTCTTTGTATTAAGCTTGATTGCAGTTAACAACAAATTCAATCTAAAGATAAGGAGTATGAAGCGTCCTGAAATCGTGAAATCTATACAAAATGCCTTACATAAGGTTGCTCCTGGTATAAAGGTGATACTTTATGGAAGTGAGGCGCGGGGTGATGCGCGTAGTGATAGTGATATAGACCTGTTGCTGTTGATAGATAAGGATGTGGTTACTTTGGAGGACAAGATGCTTTTAACTGCTCCTTTATATGACATTGAGTTAGAAACCGGTGTTCAAATCAATCCGTTTATAGAGTCGATGAAAGAATGGGGAAAACGTTTCACTCCGTTTTATGAGAATATAATGAAGGAGGGGATATTGTTATGACTCCGGAACAGCGGTTTGATATTGTTTTATATAGGCTGAATTCAGCCAAATCATTGTTAGATGAAATAAAAGATCATATAGAGCGTGGTTATTACAATACGGCAATGAATAGGATGTATTATGCCTGTTTTTATGCTGTGAGTGGATTGTTGTTGCAGTCGGAGATAGACGGAGTCAAGAGTCATGAAGGTGTACGTCAAAAATTCAGCCAGCATTTTATTCTTACAGGTAAATTCCCTAAAGAATGGGGACGCTTTTATTCTATTTTGTTCAATAATCGTTCAGCTGCCGATTATGAAGACTTTAAGAACTTTGATTTAGCAGCAACTCAGGAAATGTATCCTAAAGTCTGTGCTTTTATAGGACTTATTGATAATTGGGTTTTCGATAAAAATTAATCCGTAAAGAATAAGATATTTACTATAGGCTGCATGCAATGATGCATGTGGCCTTCCCTTTTTTTTGTTGCCGGTAGCGACCGGCATCCGCATAATGTATTGCATGAACGACACTCTTCGCGATTACCAGCAGGAGATGAAGCTCCGCCTTTTCAAGGAGTGGGAACTTCACCGAAGTGTGATGGTACAGATGCCCACCGGTACGGGCAAGACGCATCTGCTGGCCGCCATAGTAAGGGAATTCCTGCGTGGTTCCGGCAGCCGGGTATGGATCGTGGCGCACCGCCGGGAGCTGGTGGATCAGATAGAGGAAACCGTGTCCCGGCACGGGATGAGCAAAGAGGACGGAAGGGTGAGGGTGATGTCCATCCAGTGGCTGTCACGAAACCGGAAGCACATGGATGAAGAGCCGGACCTGATCGTTATCGACGAGGCGCATCACGCCCTGGCGGAAACCTACCGGATACTTTGGGAGAACTATCCGGAGGCAAGGAAACTGGGTATGACCGCCACTCCCTGCCGGCTGAACGGCAAGGGGTTCACGGACTTGTTCGACAGCCTGATCACTTCGTGGACTGTCGCGGAATTCATCGGAAAGGGTTGGTTGTCATCCTTTGACTATGTGTCCATCCGTGCGAACAGCAGGGAACAGCGGTTGATAGACTCGCTGAAGAAACGGGGTGCGGACGGGGACTACCAGGTAAAGGAGATGAACGAGGTGCTGAACCGGGAGACAAGTATCGGCCGGCTGTATGAGAGCGTGGAACGATATGCTCGCGGAAAGAAAGGAATCGTATATGCTGTCAGCATCGCCCATGCCCGCCGGATAGCGGCTTGTTATAGCTCACACGGACTGGAGGCTGTGGCTATCGACAGCAGGACTCCGGCTTCGGAACGCCGGGAACTGGTGGAGGATTTCAGACGGGGGAAGGTGAAAGTGCTGGTCAATGTGGATATCTTTTCCGAAGGCTTCGACTGTCCCGATGTGGAGTTCGTGCAGCTGGCACGTCCCACGCTTTCCCTGGCGAAATACCTGCAACAGGTGGGACGTGGGCTGAGGAGGTCGGCCGACAAGGCGTCCTGTATGCTGATAGACAATGTGGGTCTGTACCGCATCTTCGGTCTGCCTGCCCGGAACCATGACTGGGCGGCGATGTTCGAGGGGCGGATGATTGGCAACGCGCTGTCCCGGGCACGGGCGGAAACAGGCAGGCTGTCCGTATCCGGTCCGCTGCCGGAGGAGGAAAGACAACGGGAGGATGAACTGGAGGTGGTGATAACGCACGACCGGCTGATGGACTTCCTTACAAACCGGGAAGATTCAGCAACGGAAAAAGGCGGACAGCCCGTTTTGAAAAGTTATTATGACAGACAAAGCGGGCTTTGGGGATTGAGGCGCGGGGAGAGGATGACGGTAAGGCCCCGGTATCCGGAAGTGTTTGATATCTGTGGAGACCGGGCGGCAGTGAGATTCGGGAATAACCGGGCAGGTGTGGTGAATGAGACCGGACAGCCCGGAATACAGCTGGACCGCTGCCGGAAAATGAAGTTCATGAAGGGGGATCTGCTTGCCGTGACAGACTGTGCGGGCAATGAATCTTACATCGACCTGAAGGTAAACAGAACCTATCGGGAGAAACCCGTGGTGTTGTCATTCGGCTGTATGGAATTGCCATACGGCGGTGTGGAGCTGCTGAAGGTGGGAGCGTTCTTTTTCAGCCGTACCGGAAAACCGTATGTCTCCATGCGAGGGGTGGATCAGAACGGCATCTACTTTTATGACTTTTATCTGAAGATACCGGATTACCGTGTTCCGAAGGACTGCCAACTGGTGGATCCTGTCTGGACTACCTTGTTTGATGTTTTCGCCTGTGTGCTGGCAGGGGATGAGGAGGAAGTGTATTGGTGCTGTGGCCGTCTGGCGGACCGGAGCATCGTGGTGATGGACGGGAACGGGAATTATTATCATGTGGAGAAAGGGAAGGAAAAGCGGTATATAGCCTGTAACACTCCCCGGCCGGGCGAGGAAGATTTCCATACGGTGATGGAACGTCTGAAGGAAGAAGCCGGGCGGCGTGCCGGGATAGCTCAACGGAAACAATTGCAGGAAGAGGAACAGAAAAGGCTGAAAAGGTTGGAAGAGATCAGGGATGCATTGCCTTTCCGGATGGGGATGAAATGGGGCTTGAAACTGGGGGAGCGTATCATTGTGCCTCCCAAATACAGGAAGATTCTGCCTCCTGTGGGCTATTATTGCGCTTACGAGGAAAACGCCTGCCAATGGGGAATAATGGCTCTGGACGGAAAAGTGGTGGTGGAGGCCAGATACCAGAAGGTGGATATAGAATGCAACGGTACGGTGCATCTGACGGTGTAAGGGGGGAGAAACGATGCGTGTCAAAGTTCGGTCGGTCTGAAAATATCTGATT
>OCAD01000035.1_pt1 | contig 154560 bp, 115 predicted proteins | sample 1538261 | NCBI WGS metagenome assembly OCAD01 (sample SAMEA2580261, study PRJEB22360) | human gut metagenome | biome: human gut; feature: human-associated habitat; material: faeces | place: Denmark | collected 2008/2010
ATGAAAAGCCTATTGGCAGAGTTAAATATGCGCTATTTTAATTCCGCCAACGGGTAGATATAGTTATCTGGTTTCCCGCATCCGAGACAAATTCTTAAAGCATCGATAATTGCAGTTTTACCTGAATTATTTTCTCCGATCAGGATGTTTATACCATTTTTGAAATACAGAGTAATGTCATTAAATACTCTGAACTTGCTGATGTGTAACCGGCTTAAGTGCATAATTTACAATGGTTTATTGGGAAAATGCTGATGTTTTTTACTTACTCACAAGTTTCTTCCATTAAAATCCATTTGAAATTACATAAATTTGTGATGTCCTGCAAATTAACAACGATTTTTTTTGTCAATCTTATTTACAATAAATCAACTAATTGTTGCTTCATTTCATCGTCAATGGTGCGATAACGAGCGAAAGCCTTGCTGCCTTCCTTATGTCCGCTCAAAGCTCCGACTAAATTGGGGTCTTTGACCTGCTTGTATAGATTTCCGACGAATGTCCGGCGGGCCAGATGCGACGAGGCGATCTCGTAAAGCACCCTCTTTTCTTCTTCGCGGGTGGTGGGGTTTATGACCGTAACCAGCCGTTTCAATCCGGCGGCTTTGAAAATCCGCTTGATCGCCAGATTGTATTTCTGCTCGGAGATGAAGGGCAGCAGCTTGTCGCCATCCAGACTTTTGTAACGGGCTGCGATCTCTTTGGCAGTCTGATTCAGCGGAACCCGCACGGTCAGCGGTCGCCCTTCCTTGGTCTTGCGCGGTATGTACTCGATGGCTCCGTCGATCAGATTCGATTTCGTCATTTTCAGCAGATCGCCCACCCGGCAGCCGATCAGGCATTGAAAAACGAAGATGTCGCGCTGAACGGCCAGTTGCGGATGCCGCATCAGATTCGTGCCGTAAATCTTGTGCAACTCCTCGACCGTGATATAATAAGGCGTTCCGTATGTGCATTCCTCCAACGGGAAATCGTCGAACGGTCGGTTACGGGTCTTTTTGTTGCTGTTGCACCAGTAGAAGAAAGTTCGGATGCGCGAGAAACAATCCAATAACGTATTCTTTCCTCTGGGTTGCGGCGTGCGTGCTTCGGGTATAGCTTCGTAGATTTCCGGGTAAAGAGCGCAGTAGCGGTATTCATTTTCCAAAAATTCCCAAATATCCCGCAAGGTGTCGGCTGTTACTTGATCGATGTCCAATACGAATGCTTTTTGCCCCCTCTTGGTTGTCCGGATATAAAGTTCATACCGCTGTAATCCTCGTTTGATGACCCGGTAATTCTTTTTGCGGACATCGGAAAGACGGTGCTTTTCGAGAAATTCGTCGAACAATGCGATCAATGTCGGTTTGGCCGTTTCTTCCGTGGCCGTTTCGACATTGTACTTTTGCGGATTGTAATATTGTTCCAAAGTCTCTTTCAGCCACTCTTTCTGCGGTTCTGCCGTCTGTCGGGACTGATAGGCTTTTTCGAGGTAGGACTTGAGTTTGCGGGCTTCATCGTTGTAATAGGAACGCATTTCGTCGTCGTAAACGATTTTGCTTTTGACCTGTTCGGCCTTGTCATCCCAAAGATTGGGGTTGATGGTGAGCCGGGTCGGTGCGACCATATCTACCTGCCTGCCGTCCCGCAGGCGTGCGTAAATGGTCGCCTTCGATTCTGTATCATAGCGTTTTACGCTCTTTTTGATGATGAGAGTTATTTTCATAGTACCCAGATTCCGGATTGACAAAGCAAAAATACGAAAAATTCCCCACATTTTCCCCACATCTGCTAAAAAATGTTCAATCGGAATTTATCTGGTAGAATGATTAAATATTTATATACTATTGATAATAAATAAAATAAATATAATTTTATTCATTCTTGCCTCTATTTAAGTTTAATGGGATTTAATATATTCAAATGCGGCTCCGGGTACTGATTAAGGTGTCAAAACTTTGATTGTCAAGGTTTTGACTCCTTTTCTTTTTTGCCATGCCCTTCTGCGGCGGTTTGCTTTTCGCAGATTTGTTCGGGCGGTGCCGCTTTTTGAGAAGGAGCGTGATTTTGCCCGTTCGGGAAATTTCCTGCGGCGGAGCATGATATGCGCTTTCGCGTTATGCCGCCTCTCCGGTGCGATTTTGAGTTTTGATACTTAAGTTTGCCATTCGAGTTCAATTTTTGCATTAAAGAGGTGCGGGGAAGGCGAATGTCGTATATTTAATGCAATAAAATCAGCATGCATCCTAAATTCCAAATATATACCGATATTTCGTCTCTGCCGATAAGCGAACACGAGGCCTATCAGGAGGAGGGTTTCTGCGGTATTTGCACGGGAGGTACCGCTGTGATAGAGGTTTTTTCGGTGCGCAGTCCGATTTCCGAAAACGATATCGTTACGATTCTGCCGTTGCAGCTGGTGTCGATCCGCGAGGTCAGCGACGATTTCTCGATGACCTTTTTCAAAGTAGACAAGGAGATGTTCCTCGACATCATGAGCGGGCTGGGAAAAATAACCCCGGATTTTTTCTTCTATATGCGGAAGAATTTCCTGTACAGCGTCAACGACGTGGACCGAAACCGGTTTCTTGGGTTTTGCCGGACGATCGATCTCAGGGGCAGTAACGATGATCCCGTTTTCCTGCGGAAAACGGGATTAACTGAGCGATAGAGTGCAGATTGAGGTTAATTAATTGTCGGATAGTTCGATATGCTTATTGCTGCCATATTTTGTATTTCGACGATCAAGCGGTCCGAAGCAACAAAACGCAGGAGTTGAGTTAACAGATCGTTAACCGGAGTTGTTAACCGACTACTCTGCTGTTTTGTCTGCTTGTTTTTGCGCAATTGGTTATTATGCTGTGTATTGCACAACTCTACATCTTGACAAGGGACTCATGACGAATTAATTTTGCAACCCTTAAAGTTATGTGTTATGAGAAGTACCTTTCGGATTCTGTTTTACGTCAACAAACAACGCGCAAAAGATGGTTGCGTTCCGATTTATGTCCGGCTCACAGTCAACGGCAAAAGCACCTTCGTATCGTCGCGTCTGACCATCCCACTCCCGCTTTGGGATTCCGCGGCGAACAAGGCTGCCGGGAAGAGTATCGAGGCCAAGCGGATCAATGTTGAGTTAGACCGCATAAAGGCCAAGTTGCTCCACTACTACCAGCGTATCTCCGATCGCGATGCCTATGTCACGGCCGAACGGGTGAAGTCCGCTTACCTCGGTATGGGCGAGGAGTACGAAACTCTATTGGAAGCTCTCGACAAGTTCAACCGCGATTTCAAACAGCACGTCGGCGTAGACCGGGCACAGTCCACTTACCGCAAATACGACAACGTGCGTAAACGGTTAGCCGAGTTCCTTTCCGAGAAACTGCATCGGGAGGATATTCCGCTGAAAGAGTTGACCGAAACTTTCATTACCGACTATGACCTTTATCTGCGGAGTGAGAAAGGGCTTACCCCGTCGTGCGTCTGCATCTACACAAAGCCGCTGAAAATGATCGTGACGAAAGCCCACAACGCCGGCGTTATCGCCCGGAATCCCTTTGCCGACTATCATCCGAAGAAAACGACCAAAGAGCGAGGTTATCTGATCGAATCCGAGTTGCAGGCGTTGATGAACCACAAATTCACGTTCGACGGTTATGGCAAGGTGCGCGATATGTTCGTCTTTTCCTGTTTTACGGGAATGGCTCATGCCGACGTCAAGGGGTTAACGCAGGAGATGATTCAACGCTCATTCGACGGGGATTTATGGATTGTTAAGAAGCGGCAAAAGACGAGCACGCCGTTCAAAATCAAATTGTGCGGCATTACGAAGCGCATCATCGCCCGCTACAAGCGCGAAGTTGCAGGGACGAATCTCGTATTGCCCATTCCCGACATCGCCTATTGCAACCGAGTATTGAAGAAAATAGCAGCAGAGGTCGGGATCGACAAAGTAATCACGTTCCATATGGCGCGGCATACGTTCGCCACGACCAATGCGCTGGCGCAAGGTATCCGCATTGAGGTTGTCAGTCGGATGCTGGGACACACGAATATCAAGACCACCCAGATTTACGCCAAGGTAACGGACGATATGCTGGCCAAAGGTTTCGACGAAATGGCCGGCATCTACGCCGACAAATACAGCCTTGCCCAATGAAACGGGGAGTAGAACTGCCCTACCGCCCCGATGCGCCCTGCGAGATTAGACGGGATCTCTCCGGGCGCAAAGGGGCAGCGGGCAGCCGGGCGTCATCGCTCTTTTCACCGTTCATCCTGCCGCCGAATATCGGTCGGTCGTAATGCTCCCGGAGTTTGCGGACGGATAAGTCGCCGGTACCGTCGCCCACAGATCGGCCGCTCCGCGCCCGCGCCTTTTTACAAAAGGCATAGCTTATTAGGGCATTTTCTTTCCGCCTTGCTTCGCAACGCTGAAAATGCCCCAATAAGGCAAAGGGGCTGTCGCCCCTCTGCACACCCCGGCGGCGGCAACTACTACCAAACTATCAACCACCAAAAACTACTACCACTATGGGCTATGTCGTATTGCACATCGAAAAGGCGGCCGGAACGGACGCCGCCATGTCGGGACACGTCGAGCGGAGAATAACACCCGCCAACGTCATAACGACACTTACCTACCTGAACGAAGAATTAGTAGAGTTCCCCAAAGGCGTTACCAACCGTACGGAAGCGATCCAGCACCGACTGGACAATGCAGGACTGGAGCGCAAGATCGGAAAGAACCAAGTGAGGGCGTTGCGCGTCATGCTCTCCGGAAGCCCCGAAGATATGAAGCGTATTCGGCTGGCCGGGCAGCTGGATGCTTGGGCGAAGGATTCCTGCGGCTGGCTACAAAAGACCTTCGGAAAGGAAAACGTCGTGTCGGCCGTTCTGCATCTGGACGAGAAGACGCCACATATTCACGCGACCGTCGTGCCCATTGTCCGGGGCGAACGCCGGAAAGCAAAGCTGGAACGGGAGAGGAACACGGCGGGCGGGAAGCGGACATACCGCACCAAAAAGGATCGTCCGCGCTTATGCGCCGACGATATGATGGCACGGGACAAACTCAAAGCCTACCAGACTACCTATGCCGAAGCGATGGCTAAATACGGACTGCGACGCGGCATCGACGGATCGGAAGCAAAACATATTTCCACCCAGCAGTTTTACCGCGAAGTGAAAGTAATGACGGATATTCTGAAAGCCGACATAAAGGAATTGCAGAAACAGAAAGCGACGACACGGGAGGAACTGAACCGTGTGAAAAAGGAAGTACAGACCGAACGGCTGAAAGGAGCTGCAACCTCCGCCGCAACCAATATCGCCGAAAGTATCGGTGCGATGTTCGGCAGCAACAGGGTCAAGGCGTTGGAAAGGGATAATATCGCTCTGCATCGGGAGGCAGCCTCGTATGAAGAAACCATCGAAGTCCTACAAACCCGAATACAGGTCATGCAGAGCGACCACAGCCGAGAACTGATGACAATGCAGGCACGGCACGCTGTCGAGGTGGTGAATCTAACGAAGCAGCACGAAAAAGAAATGTCGCTGATGAAAACAGCTCTCTCAAAAGCTGTCAAATGGTTTCCCTATTTCCGTGAAATGATCCGCATGGAGAACGTTTGCCGAACCGCTGGTTTCGATGACGAGCAAACTGCGACGCTTCTCAAAGGCAAACTGCTTGAATACAGCGGAGAACTCGACTCCGAAGGACACAACTGCAAGTTTACGGTCGAACGGGTGGCAGTGCGAATCACTCCCGACCCCACTGACAAAAGGAAACTACAACTCAATATCGACAAAGTACCCTTTAAGGAGTGGTGTAGGGAGAAGTTCGAGAAAATGCGAAACGCCTTTTGCCAATCCGTACAGAGGCAACAAAAATACAAAGGGCCGAGATTTTGAAACCTTGTTTCAGAAAATCGCAAATGGAATAATGAATTATTCTGTTTTTTAATTACTTTTGTATTTGGATAGAGGCAACTCTTTCCAGACATGTGAAAAGAAGCGTTATGCTTATCTCGAAGTCGGGAACGTAGGAAATTCAAGACTATTCAGAGAGAAAGGCGTAATGGTTCTCACGCGTATAGCGTGGGCTGCTATTACCATATCTCTGAATAAAGGTTATTCCTACGACCTCCGACTTAGAACGTGGCATTGCAGTTCCACGCTTCCGTGTTTTATAAAGGTTCTTGTGGCAGCTGGAGAACAAAAACAGATTGTATATGAATACTCTTAAAAGATTGACTTTGGCGATTTGCATCATCCTACTGATGAATGCTTGTGCCCCACTAAGAGCTCCGGTAGTTGTAAAAAATTCTCCGATTGAAAAGTTCAAATATGCCTACATTTCACCAACTAAGGAATTAACGTCCAGTACGGGAAGCACCTACGGAGGACAGTATGGAATCTACGGATCATCGACGACCAAAAGCGTCAACCCCAGCGATGTCATTGCAGGAATACTGATTCAAAAAGGATATGTAATACTGCCTGAACTGAATCCCGAATTAGCAAAAGAGACGTTAATTGTAAACTATGGCGAAAGTGGCAGGCGAAACCGTGGATTAGGCTACACAATAGAGGTAACGATCCAATTCATATCGGCGTATACGCACGAAATGTTCTGCTCCTGCACCGCAGAGGGGCAGGGTTCGACCGAAGCGGACGATATTCGTCAAGCGATAAAGCGCGCCTTGGATGGTTTATTCGCAAAATAAAAACAACTCAAACAATCTTATTATGAAACGGTTAATCTTTTCATTGCTTTTTGTAAACACAATTCTTATTTCATTGGCGCAAGACAAATCGGAGCATCTATCTTTCAAAGGAGTACCTATCGACGGAACTCTCAATGAATATGTATCGAAAATGAAAGCCGCCGGATTCTCGTATCTTGGGACACAGAATGGTACGGCTATCTTGCAAGGCGATTTCGCGGGCTTCAAGAGTTGTACGGTAGGCGTTTCCACACTGAAAGCTGTAAATGTAGTCAGCACAATCGGTGTAATTTTTTCCTCGCACGATGATTGGAGCTCGCTGGAAAGAGATTATGACCATCTTAAATCCATGTTAACTCAAAAATACGGCGAACCGACTGAGGTTGTGGAGCAGTTTCAAGGGAGAACCAACCCGAATACGAACAATGAAAAATTGCATGAACTGATGATGGATCGCTGCACTTGGTACACAACCTTTGAGACGACGAAAGGCGACATCCAATTATCTTTGCAGAAAGGAGACTTCGGGCAGTATTTCGTTTTACTCAAATATTACGATAAAATAAATACGGATACGGTTCGTTCTGCGGCAATGGATGATTTGTAGCATTTTATTCATGCAGAAAAAGCGATGCGTTACACGCATCGCTTTTTCTGTAATTAGGATTCGACATGTTTTTTGATTTCGGCAATGAACCGTTCTCCGATCCTCATGTAGGTACTTATGGTAATTCCTTTTATATCGATAAACTCTTCGCGGGATAGCGGTCTGTCCGTCGCCAATAATACCAATACTGAATCGTACAGGATGCGAGAAGCTACCACTCCGTTTTCTTGTGCGATTGTTTGCCTTAGAGTTCGCAACTTGGCGAGCAGTTGCATGTCGGTAAGTATATCGCCATTCGCATCTACAATCACTTTGAATCCGTCTTTCTCAATCATCCGTTCCGAATAGCCGATCGTGTAAATTTCAGCCTTTTTCTTCGTCGCAGGATTTGCCTTTGCCGAAATCATCTCAGGAGCTTGCGGGTTCCCTGCGGAAGATTCGGGTGCATGAAAATAGGCCGGCTTATCCTTGGATGGATCTTCCATGCCGAAGTTGTCCTTTCTCCATACACGATAATGTTCCTGACTGAGCAGTCGGCCGCATCCCGATTTGTCCGATTTATAATTTGTACAACCTAAAATCGGCCCGCTGCGACCACCCTTGACAATCAAATATCCGTCTTTGCACCAATCGCATTTCTGAATGGAAAGTTCGCCACCGCGCTTGTCATTAGTCATAAATCCGCATATTTCTTGATCGTTGGTGCAAATCCATAGTCTCAACCCATAATTCTTATTCCATCGCAGTTGCATCGGATAGCCGCAGATTGGGCAACGATCTTTCACGATGTTCGAGATGGAGAGGTCGGTTTTCAACTCTCCTTGCAGCGTAACGTTGGGATAGCTTTTCGGATCGCTCAACAGCTCCTTGATAAACTCCGAGGGGCGTTTTTCGGGAGTAACGATAAATACTCGGTTTTTGGTTCGGGTAAGTGCCACATAGAACAACCGCCTCTCTTCGGCATAGTTATATGAAGTATCGTTCGATACGACCAAGTGCAGCACCGGATCGTCGTCTACTTTCGACGGAAAGCCGTAGATTTCATCCTTTGCATTAATGATAATCACGTTATCGGCACTCAACCCTTTCGAACTATGGGCCGTCAGAAATTGGAGCTTGATTTTGTTCCCGTATTTTACCGAATAAACCTTCCCCGTTTTCTCGTCGTAGTTGAATTGTTTGGAATAGCAGAGATTCCTCGCGTCGAACCCATAGCGACCAATCAACAGGATGGATGCGATTCGGGATTTTCTTTCGGCCGTATTATACTCCAATATTTCTTCGATAGCTTTGTTTACAGCGATTCCCAGATAATGGTATTTGCCGCCTTCCGGCCGCTCTTTTCCTTTATCGAAAGTTTCGACATACGGGTAAATGATAACCGGATTGATGATTCGCTTCGGAGAGACAAGCTCCTTTTTGATTTGCGCCGAATTTTTCTGTACGAATGTTCCGGCAATGTCGATTATCTCCTGTGCATTGCGGTAGGTGCGTGTGATTTTCAACTCCTGCCCATAACCGACGGCTTCGCAAAATCGGGTGAACAGCGGTAGAATTGAGCCGCTGAAAGCATAGATCGACTGCCAGTCGTCACCTACTGCCATGATTTTGGCATTGCACAACTGCGACAATTCTTTGATAAGATTGTAACGCTGACGTGAAATATCCTGATACTCGTCTACGATGATATATCTGTAATCGAGCTGCTCCTTGCCGACACGTTTTTGGCGTATCAACTCGGCAGACTCGTTTATCATGTCTTGGAAGTCGATGCAATGTTGCTCCTCCAATACCTTTTGGTATTCATAAAAGCATACCTTACAGATGTCGAGAAACAATTTGGTGCGGACATTCTTATTCGCAGCCTTGAACTCTGCGAATTTCTCCAATCCGTAGCCCTGCGTCTTGAAGTTGTTGATAAAGGTGCAGATCAAAAAGGTCAGCCGTGTAATGTATTTGTTCTCCTCCGTTTCGATCAGCTTTTTATAGACTTCCGCCGTCGAGCGTTTGTTCAGTTCATAACCGCGCGCAATAAGCTGTTCGCGCAGATGGAGCAGATAATCCCGACCGTCGGCATATTGCGAGTAGGTATATATCAAATCGGTCTTGTGCTTCGCGTGCACCTGCTTTTTGTCGTCGATTCGAGAAACATACTTCTCCAACTCCTCTTGCGTATAACGATCACTTCTGTGATCTTCGGTTATCCCGAAATGTTCGATATACGAAACCTTATCGCCTTGTTTTATGCGGAAGTCGGGCGTATAGGGTTTATTCGCATCGAGAATAGGATACTGGTATATCGGCTCGTATTCGTATTCTATCTGATACATATATAGGAAGTTGGCGATACGCACCTCTTCCATCGACCGCAGTATTTCATTGTTCAATGTCTGCGTTTTCAAGGTCTTGCGATCGACGATTCGTTGAACGTATTCGTGCAGATTGCCTTTCAGGGTCGAACAGTCCGCTTTGGCGACGAACTGAAAATATTCGTTGAGTTTTTCACCTTCATAGGGTGCGGTAAAATAGGAACCGAAGAATAGAATCAATTTGTCTACGACCTCCGGATTACGCAGCACGGACGATTTCAGATAATTATTGATCACCGTGTACATATATCCGCCCTCCACAATCTTTTTGCGTTCCTCTTCACCTCGACGCAAAATCGTATAGCCGATGGAGTGAAACGTACTGATGGGGCAAGGTATTCCCAAATTGCCATTTATGCGTCCTCGGAGCTCCTCTACGGCCTTGTTTGTAAAGGAGATCACCAAAATTTGAGATGGATCAATGCCTCGCTTTTCTACGAGATAACGCACTTTGGCTGCTACCGTTGTGGTTTTGCCGGCTCCGGCTCCGGCAATTACCAGCGTATGATCTTCCTCTGAAAGCACCACTTCGCGCTGTTCCCGGTCGAGCGATATGGCCGGATCGCATGCTTTGAGGATGTTATCGAGATAGGGTTTCTCCGATTCGATGTGGTGCGAGATATAGGCGTCGTTGTGTTTTCGGATAGTCGGAGATTCCGTTGCAAGGTCAACCATTTCATCGAATTTCGCCCGGAAATAGTTTATGGCTTCAATATCGAGATTATGTTTGGCAGCATACTCGTTCAATATGTTCGACTGAACAAGCGTAGCATAGAATTGCGATAAATCACGGTATTGTTCGACGAGGTCTTTATAGTCGCTTCGGGCTATGAATTGATCTTGGGATAGCAAATCCTTGAATGCCTTATTAAAAGACATGGTTCTGACATATTCCACGGGATAATTTCCCGGATTCGAGTTTATCGGAGCCGGATTGTTGCTCTTTTGAAGTTGTCCAATATTTCTCAAAAAGGTTACTATTCCCATTATTTTCAAAAACCGTTTGTCTTACAAAGATAGTTATTATAACGGTTCTAAATATCGCTTGGTTATTTTGTTTTAGGAATATATAACGATATACTTCAAATAAAAATCTCATAAAAGAATACAATATGCAAATAAGATAAAAATACTTATCTTTGTATCGGGTTCTTTTTCAAGATGAAATAGCGCGCAATGCAGCGCAGAAGATCGGTTAACAGATCGTTAACCGCCACAAACGAAAAATCCTCACAACTCGCTGATTAGCTTATTGCAAGGATTTAATCGTCTGTTTCCGAGCGGGAGACCATTCTGCACCTGCTGCGGATTTATTACTGGGATTTCTATGTCCTTTTCCAGCAGACGACGAGCGCCAAGAAGCGCCCTTTCGTGAATACCAACAAGGAAAATATCGCCATGCGGTTCGCCATGCTGGTCGGCGAACACCACAAAACGCGCTGGGAGGTCGCTTTTTATGCCGATAAGTTGTGCATATCTCCCGTATACCTGACCAAAGTCGTTCTGGAGGTAAACGGCCAGTCCGCCCATGAGATGATTGCCGACTATGTCGTTATCGAGATCAAGACCCTGCTCCGGGACGCGAGGCTCGACATAAAGGCCGTGGCGCGGCGCGCCGGCTTCGCCAACCAGTCTTCGCTGAGCCGCTTTTTCCGCCTGCATACGGGCATGTCTTCCACGGAATACCGCCGTACGATCCACGTTACAAGATAAACTCTTGTTCCGTCCACGGTTTCGGAATCCCGTATCGTGCAAACCCGTCCGATGACCGATATGCGGCGTTCGTAAACAGACGCGCCGATTTTTCTGCCGCTGTTCCGATCGGCTCCGGCCGTGGGTGGTTTTGTTCCGGGAACCGGAGGTAAATCGTTGTATGGCAGACAACGCTTAACTAATCTCCTATGCTCCGGTTCCCCTGAACAAAACGCCGTTCCGTTTACGGTTTGTGACGGAATTGCTCCGTAATGTCTTCCATTGCGCCCGCAGGACCGATTCTGTAGAGCCGCTGATTGGTCGTCGGCGAAGTCAGCGGCCCCAGCGACTCGACCCAGCCGCCCAGTTTGATGTAGTCGAACGCCTGCGGCGCGAACCCTTCCGGCAACTCCTGCCGTCCCGAATACCAGCCGACGTGCAGGACCGGCAACTCCTGCCGCACGACCTCCGCCAGCCGGGCGATCCGGTGCGGCGCGGCATCCCCGCCCATAAAGCAGACGCAGGTCACCGAACGGCCGTACCGTTCCAGCAGGGCGCGCAGTTCCGCGGCGTCGAGCACATGCCCCGCGTCGGCCTGCAGGTGGGGGCTATGACACCCCGGACAGCGGTTCGGGCAATTGGCGATGTTGATCGCCAGCGTCGTTTCGCCCGGAATCTCCGCGAATACGATGTCGAAATTGTAGTATCGGACTACTGTTTCCGGAGCTGTCATACGGCCTCCTGAGCGGGCGAACTTTTCTGGCCGGCCGATTCTTTCTGTGCGAACGGTTCCCGTTGCGGGTGCGGTCCCTCCTGCGGGTGCGCACCCTGCTGTCCGGGTGTTTTCGCGCCGCCCGCCGCCGGTTTCATGTTGCCGTAATAGCGGCGTTCGGCCTCCTGCTGGCGTGCGGCCGAGAAGTTCGAGACCCGTTTCATGTAGCCGATCACGCGCGTCAGGTAATCCAGATCGTCGCTATGGCATGCGGGACACGCTTTCAGATAGCGTTTGTCGATATGCCCGCACTTGTTGCAGACCGTATTGGGAATGTTGAACGTAAAGTAGTTGCAGCCCTCGGCCGCGGCCACGCGCAGCAGGTGGCGGTACTGCTCTTTCGAAAGATGCTCTTCGAGGTTCATGTGCAGCGCCGAGCCGCCCGTGAGGTGGTCGATGTAGCGGCGTCCGTGCAGCCGGAATTTGTCGACGACGTTCAGCGACTGGTCCTCGACGACGTAGAAATAGGAGTTGTAGCAGTCGCGCGGCACGGCGTATCCGTCCTCGCGGTCCCATTTGGCGTGCTTCACGCCGACGTTTTCGGCGGGGATCATCTCGCAGTTGAACATCAGCTCCTTGGTGCGGTATTTCTTGTTGTAACGCTCGATCAGCCCCAGTACGTTCTGCACGAAAGCGACGTAGTCGTCGTTGTCGTCGATGCGGATTCCCAGAAATTCGGCGGCTTCGACCAGTCCGTTTACGCCGATGGTCAGGTATTGGCGCGAAAGGTTGATGTAGCCCGCATCGAAGAGCGGCAGCATGCCTTTGGACTTCAGTTCCTTGAGGTTTTCGTTGTAAGCCGTCTGTACTTTGTGTACCAGATCCGTGATCTCTTCCAGATAGGTGAGATAGTGCATGCCGTTCTTCACGGCGTACTGGATGCAGCGGTTGAGGTTGATCGTCAGCACGCTCTTCGAGCCGGTCGAGACGCCGCCCGCGCCGAGCGTGTAGCTGAACCCGTTGTCCTGAATCTCGTTCCGCAGACGGCAGCAGCTCGACAGCGAGTCGGCGTTGTCGCTGATATAGGTGAAGAACGAGTGCCCCTCGGCGTACATCTGCGCCGTGATGTCGCCCCACTCCCGGTCCATCACGTCGCCGTCTTTGGTCAGCAGCGCCATCGTCTCTACCGGGAAAGTCAGCACGGTCTTGGTGCGCTCGCGGTTGAACCACCTCATGAAACGCTTCTGCAGCCACGACAGCGACTCCCAGTGCGGATGCGAACCGTCGGGAAATACGAACTCCCCGAACAGGCTTTCGAAGTAGTAGCGGTCGTAGTAGGCCACGTTCCAGAACACGGCTTGGAAGTTGCGCGCCCCGGTCGGCTGGTTGATCGAGTAGACGATCTGTTCGAAGCAGTCGGTGATTATCTTGTCTATCGTGCGGCGTTTTTTCGAGAGGTCGGCCACCTCGTCGGCCCGCTTGTAGTAATCTTCGCCGTACTCCTGCTCGATGAAATAGTTCATGTACATCAGGAATTCGGGCGTGGCGCATGCGCCCGAAAGCATCGACGACACGATGAAAACCATGTTGACGAATCCGCCGCAGAACGATTTGAGATTCGTCGGACGGGTCGAGTTGCCGCCCACCGAGAGCGTGCCGCCCAAGAGCCACGGATACATGGTGATCGAGGCGCAGTAGTTGGCCATCGACGTCTCGTCGTTCTTGTAGATGAAGTGCTCCTTGAGCAGGTGCAGGTATTTGTCCGACAGCTCCTTGCCGTACATCTCCTTGATGCGGTCGGTCAGCAGGCGGCGGTTCAGGCGGATGAAGTTCTGTTTCGGCAGCTCGCCGATCAGCGTGGCGATGTTCTTGTTTTCGACGTTGGCGTTGGCGTCGTATTTCGAGCCGGTCGCCGGGTTCGAGGCGTCGCAGTAGTTGATCAGAAATTCGAGTTTCTCGCGGTCTTCGCGCTCTTCGGTGTGTTTCTGGCGGTAGAGCATGTAGCTCTTGGCCACCGCGAAGTAACGCTCGGCCATCAGCGCCACTTCGACCTGATTCTGAATCTCTTCGACGCTCATGCCGTCGGACACGTGTACGCGGCTCAGTATCGACGTGATGTCGTCGTCGGTGGCGTAGCTGCCGACCGAAAGGAAGGCCTTGCGTACGGCGCGTTTGATTTTCTCGACGGAAAACGCTTTGCGCTTGCCGTCGCGTTTTACGATGTAAAGTTCGGAAATGCCCATATTTTCTCCTGTTTTGTTGTTGGCCGGTATGCGATAAAGCCCGCTTTTGCCGGCGGACGGCCGCCTGAAAAGCATGGTTTCACCAAAAAAATCAGTGTAAAACAAAGTTGCTGCACCGCTCTATATCCCGAAAGCGGGTGCCGTATATCGGTCAGGCAGGTCTTCTGACTCGCTCCTTCCGCACGCCTTCCCGTCCGACGGACAGTGGCTCAGAGAGTGTGCGGAGCGCAACGGAGCTTACAGCTACGGGGATAGTCCCTGATTTGCACAGGAGTTCCCTTTTGATCCCAAGCCGGCAGCCGCCGGCGGGGAACCTTGACCGGGAGCAAATATAGAGATTGTTTCCGAGGCGGCAATCGTTCGGCGCTCCAATTAATGAACAAATTGTAAACAATACGGCCGACGGCGGCCTACGCGGAAAAAATATGCCGCGTCCGCCCTCATGCGGCGATTTTTCGCAAAAGCTGTCCGCATGCGCCTCTCTTTGGGGGCCGGGTGGCGCAAAACCGATAAATTTTGCTACCTTTGCCGCCGTATGAGAGCATCCGTCAAAAAGATATACGCTTCGTTCGGTCCCGACGCCTTGGTCGCGTTCTGGCTGGGCGTATGGTGGGTGTGCAACCTCTTTCAGGCCGGGCTTACGGAGCTGGCCAACGACGAGGCCTACTACCATATGTTCGCCGAAAACCTCTCGTGGGGCTATTTCGACCATCCGCCGATGACGGCGCTGCTGGTTTGGCTTGGGGAGCATCTCTTCGGCGGGGAGTTCGGCGTGCGGTTTTTCTTTACCCTGCTGCAGCCGCTTTACCTCTTTGTCTTCTGGCGCATCATCCGGCCCACAGATGCCGACCGCCGCGATGCGGGGCTTTTCGTCATGCTCTCGGCCGCGACGCTTATGTTGCAGTTGTACGGTTTTATCGCCGTGCCCGACGGTCCGCTGATGATGACCGCGGCGTTGTTCCTGCTCACCTTCAAATGGTTCACCGAAGGGCGGCGCGCGGCGTGGCTCTGGATGGGCGTGGCCATGGCGCTGATGGCCTACAGCAAGTACCACGGGGCGCTGGTGGTGCTCTTCGCGCTTGCGGCGACCCCCCCCCGCGTGTTCCTGCGTCCGACCCTATATCTCAGCGGCGCGGTGGCGCTGTTGCTGCTCGTGCCGCATTTCGTGTGGCAGTACGAGCACGACTGGGCGTCGCTGGCCTATCATCTGGCGGGGCGTAACTCGGTCTTCCGGCCCGGTTACGTCGCCGAATACCTGCTCAACCTGCTGGTCGTCTTCAACCCGTTCTTCGTGCCGCTCTATGTCCGGTCGTGGATCGCCGTGAAGCCGCAGAACGCCGTCGAACGCGCGCTGAAATTCATTCCGGCGGCGTTTATCGTCTTTTTCCTGCTTTCGACGCTGCGCGGATACGTCCAGCCCCAGTGGGTGATCGTCGCCGTGTTCGGACTGCTCTATACGCTCTTCACCTACGCCCGGCGTCATCCCCGGACGCGCCGCTACCTGATGCGCATGGGGTGGGTGACGCTCGCCCTGATCGCCCTGACGCGGCTGGTGATGATCTTCAATCCGCTGGGCATCCGTTACGAAGTGTTCGACAACCGCACCAGTTACGGGGAGATCGCCGAAATCGCCGACGGCCGTCCCGTCGTTTTCCGCCACGGTTACGCCGTTGCAGCCAAATACGCCTTCTATACCGGCGGAGAGGCCTACTGCCAGCCCAATATCCGCTACCGGACCCACCAATGGCAGTTCCGTGACGACGATACGCGCTTTGCCGGCCGCGAAGTGCTGGTCGAGACGCCTTATGACGAAGCCGACACGACGGGCCGCGTCCGGAGCGTCGTACTGCCCAACGGCAAGCGTTTCACGTGGTTCGTCGATACGCATTTCCATCCGACCCGCCTTGTGGACATCTCCTTCACGGGGCTTCCCGAACGAGTTGCCGCGGGCGATACGCTGCGGCTTTCGCTGCGAATCGAAAATCCCTATCCTTATAACATCGACTTGGGCGGCGACATGTCGCTCGTCATGCTCTGGAAGCACGGTCGTTTCCGCGTCGAGGAGTTCGACACCGGGGAACGTTTCCGGATTCCCGCCGAGGAGGAGATCCGGCGCGAAGTGGCGTTCGTCGTGCCCCGACAGCTGGCCGGGACCGATTTCGACGCCGGCTTCGCCCTGCGCCGGGAAGGGTATACGAATTGGTTTAACGGAAAACCCCTCCGCACGGAGGTTGCGCGATGATCGAGCAGTTTCTCAAATTCTGCATCGTGGGCGGTTCGGGCGTCTTCGTCGATTTCGGAATCACCTACCTCTGCAAGGAGTGGCTGAGGCTCAACAAGTACGTCGCCAATTCGCTCGGCTTTCTCTGCGCCTCGACGACGAATTACATCCTGAACCGGATCTGGACTTTCCACAACGAGAATCCTGATATTACGGGACAGTACCTCCGCTTTCTGGGCATTGCCGCCGTGGGACTTGTCATCAACAACCTGACGATCTGGCTGCTGCACGGCCGCTTCCGCCTGAATTTCTATCTGGCCAAGCTTTTCGCCATCGGCGTGGTCACCTTCTGGAACTTTTTCATGAACTATTTCTTTACGTTCTGACCTCTTTGCTGGAGCGGGCGTAACGATATCGGATTGCCGCCGGAATTGCCGCCGTGTTTTTCGATGCAATTGTTATTATTGCGGTCCGCAACCTTTGTATGTGTTATAAAATCTAAGGTTTGATGAAAATTCAATTTTCATCAAAATATGAAATATTTAGTAAATGTGTGTGGGATATTTAATGTTTTATAGTATTTTAGGTTTTGGATATCCACTTGTGTTCTCAAATTCAAATTTTGTGTCACTAACTTTTCAGTTTTATGAAACGTATTACATTGATTGTGATTGGTTTTGCGATCTTCGCAATGTCGTGTCAAACTCAGGAAAGCGAATCCGCCACGAATTTTCCTTCTGAAACGCCATTGCAAGCGGGTGCGGAACATAATCTTTATTTACAAGAGATCCTTAATTATTTTGGCGAGAATCCTGATGTTATGACGCGTGCTTCAGGGACCGCAGAGGATTTTATCAAACAGATGGCAAGTGTGCAGACGGCTGCATTGAAAAATCAGAATTTCAGAAACATGTCCACTGCACAGATAAATGCCTTTGTGCGAAATTGTGTGGATGTTTCGGTTGATCCGGCAATTATTGCTGCCGTTGAATCCTCCCTGACGACGAAAGGTTTTTCCATTATTCCCGAAATGAATCGGGACGCCCCTTTGACTGCTGCCGTGAAAGGTTATATGGAGGAAGTGGAGCGTCTTGAAACTGCAAATGATTCTGATGCTGTATTTAAATCTAAAATGCAGAAAGCATATCTGACGTGGTATCGTGCGGCTGATGATGACGATGATCGAAAGTTGATCGCAGATTCGTATAATGTCTTTTTGGGTTCTTGGGAATATTGGACAGACAATGGTAGAGCGTGGGAGATTGGATTGAAATCTACCCGTACGATTAAGTCGTTCCTCAAGAAACTTGTTATTGCAGATGTTAAAGCAACAGCATGGGCTTGTTGGAAAGCAAAAATATATGCTCTCGTATTCTGGAAAGCTATGCTTGCAGCAGGTGCTTCCGGCAGTGCATATGCTGCGATTCGTTATTTGGTTTTTTATGAAATAATTTTCCATGCCAGTGCTGACGGCATGGGATATTATCGGATAGGAAATCAAATGTTCACAGTGGAAGAGGTGAAAAATATGCTTTGCAGGGAGATTGCACGCCAAAATCCTGAGCTGAATTTGTCCGTCGAATAGGCGTATGCTGCGGATCGTTGCCATAACCCTGATTCAGGGGATGTTGCCCGCTATTTTCGGGTTGGTGTTTTTATGGATAAAGTCGGACGTAACCCTTATCGCTCCGTGGCCAATGCTGATGCTGTTCATCTTCTTTGCGAATTTGCTGATCGTTGCGGCAGGTTGGAAATATCTCGGCGTTACGCGGAGCGACAGGCAGGCGCAAGCCATACTTATGTTCCTTGCCGTTTTCGAGCCGTTATTGACCTATAAAGTGCTTATTGCCGAGGGAACGAATTTGACGCCGTGGGTGCAAATCGCTTGTTATTGCGCCGGACAGGCTGCTGTCTGGGTCACAATCGTCTGGGGGCCAGAGATATCCGGCTATTTTATGCAGCGACGTTGGGATAAAAAGGTGCTGTCCGGTGAAAAGAAATTTCCGTCGCGCAAAGAATTCTTGGAAGAGCGGGAGCGGCGCCGGGCACAGAGATACAAAAAATAGTATCTCATAAAATAGACGAAGAAATTACATAATCCGATCCCGACAAAAATTTTTACTTTTGGTTAGGATCGGATTTAAATTCTATTTTTCATATTCTATGCTTTTTTCGCGGCCCTGATTTTGCGCAGCGGGAGTCCCAGCACGCCGAAGAACGCTTCGCGGAAGATGCCGCCGCTCATCTTGGAGGTGCCCTCGCGGCGTTCGACGAAGATGATCGATACCTCCTTGAGTTTCAGCCCCAGCCGCCACGCCGAGTATTTCATCTCGATCTGAAAGCCGTATCCCTTCATCCTTACGGCGTCGAGGTCGAGCGTCTCCAGCGCATGGCGCGAGTAGCAGACGAATCCCGCCGTCGCGTCGCGCAGGGGCATGCGCGTCACGATGCGCACGTACATCGAAGCGAAGTAGGACATCAGCAGACGCGACATCGGCCAGTTGACGACGTTTACGCCCTGCACATAGCGCGAGCCGACCACCACGTCGTTGCCCTCGGCGGCGGCTTCGTACAGCCGCACCAGATCGTCGGGATTGTGCGAGAAGTCGCAGTCCATTTCGCAAATGTAGTCGAATCCGTTGTCCAGTCCCCAGCGGAACCCCGTCAGATAGGCCGTTCCCAGCCCCTGTTTGCCGCTGCGCTCCAGCAGGTGAAGCGTTTCGGGGAACTCTTTCCTGCGTTGCCTGACGATTTCAGCCGTCCCGTCGGGCGAACCGTCGTCGATGACGAGCAGTTCGAAAGGTTCGGGCAGCGAAAAGACCTTGTCGATCATCGCCGAGATGTTTTCCTTCTCGTTGTAGGTCGGAATGATTACCAGTTTGCGCATAGGGCCTTGTTTTCGGATTTTCTATACAAAGGTAGCATTATTTTGCAAAAACGCGCCGCCCCGGCTCTTTTTCTGCGGGGACGGCGGATATTTCCGGCGCTTTGTGCGGGAGCCGCGCACGCTTTTTACCGGCGGCGTTTCATCGCCCGGATTTCCTGCTTCGCGGCGTCGCTCACGCGGTAGGACTCGATGATTTTCTGCAGCGATTTGTTGTAGGTCCAGTCGTCCAGCGAGCAGCTTCCCAGCCAAGCGTGTGTGCGCTGCGGAAATTTGACGTAGCAGACCGACACCGCCCATGCCACGGCCATGCGGGCGTAGTAGGCTTCGTGGCGGATGCCGTCGAGCTGCCGCAGAAACGCTTCGAGGTGCTGTTCATCGACGAAATTGCCCAATCCCATGACTACGGCGAAACGCACGTCGTATTCGGCCTGCGCGTGAAAATAGGGTTGTATGAACTCCCACATCGGCTGCCGCTCGGCGGCGCGGAGCCGCCAGCAGAAGCAGTCGCAGACGGCCCAGTTGTCGATCTTGGGTACAAAGCGGGCCACGTGTGCGAGCTTTTCGGCGGGTTCGCACCGGGCATAGCCGATCACCAGCCCCTGCAGCATCCGCTCTTCGAAATAGAAATCCTCGGCTTCGGCCAGATATGCGCGCCAGTCCCCGGCGGCGATCTCCTTGGCGATGCTGCGCAATACGGGCAGGCGTATGCCCAGCACGTTTTCGACGCCCGGCATCAGCGCTGAGGTGAATTTCATGTATTTAGGCTCGGTGAGTTCGAGCAGTTGTTCACGCAGCGTCATCGTTTGCCGAATTTGGGGGTTATGCCGATGAAAAAGGAGACGTTGAGCCGCGGCATGGGGCGCGAAAGCACCGATTCGTACTCCTCGTTGAGCAGGTTGTGGATGCAGCCTTTGAGCGAGAACGACGCCCATTTGCAGTCGAGTCCCTTTTCGAGCGAGAGGTCGCTCATGAAGTAGGGTTTCACGCGGCCCAAGACGCCGAGGTCGTTGCTCGACATGGTGTAACGTTCGCTGTACCAGTTCCATTTGTAGGTCAGCTCCCACCGCCGCCACTCGACGCGCGCCGTGAGGGCCGCCGAATAGACGGGAATGTAGACGAGCTGTTTGCCGACCGATTCGTCGGCCGGGCTGAACGGATCGCCCCGGTTGATCGAACGGGTCCATGCGAAATTGCCGTCGAGGAGCAGTCGCCAGCCGCCCGAAGTCTCGGCGTCGGCCGAGAGTTTGGCTTCGACGCCGTAACTGTGGACGCGGCGGATGTTGATCGGGGTGTAGATGCCCAGTTTGGGACTGCCTATCCAGAGTATCCAGTCGTCGATGCGCGAATCGAACGCCGTGGCCGACGCGCGCAGCGAACGGGCGTCGCCTTTGAGCGTCGTTTCCAAGCCCGCGTCGAACGTCCAGCCCCGTTCGGGTTTGAGGTTCTTGTTGCCGCCGGGACGGAAGTAGAGGTCGTTGAGCGTGGGGTAGCGGTAGTTGCGGGCGGCCGAAGCCCGGACGACCACGCTGCCGCGTTTCGAGAGCACGTAGTCCGCGAACAGCGCCGGGATGACGGGCGTGGTACGGTCTCCGTATAACTCCCACCGCAGGTCGGCGGCGACGCCCAGCCGCGGCACGGGACGCCATTTCACGGCGGCGAACGCCGAAAGTTCGAACCGCTCCTGCCGGTAGAGCGTATCGGCCCGCAGGCCGTTGTTGCCGATCACCGAGAGGTCGCCGCTGCGCACCCGGTGCTGATGGAGGGCGGTGTTGGCCGAGAAGAGCCACTTCTCGCCGAGCGCATATTCGGCTTCGGCCTTGGCGAAGAGCGTGTGAATGCGGCTCCGGGCGTCGGTATTGACGACGAACTGCCCTTTGCCTTCGGGGTCCTGCTTGAGCAGGTACTGCAGATCGGTGTAGGTGTAGCCTGCGCGTGCGCCGAGTTTCAGTCCGTTGCGCAGCCGCTCCCAACCTGCCACGGCCCGCAGCGTGCGCTCGTCCTGCGTATTCTGTTTCTGTTTGCTTTTGTTGCGGTCGGACGTGAGCATCGCCAGTCCGCGGTGCGAATCGAGGTACCATGCCGCCAGCGAGAAACGGTCGCCGCCGCGCGTGGTGTAATAAAGCTCCTGCATGACGTGCAGGTCGCGGAATCCGCCGTTGCGGTTGCGCTGCAGGGGGTAATATTCGCCGACGATTTGGCCGTCGTCGTCGGTTACGAACTCTTTCGAATTGTAGTTGCGGAAGCGGAAATCATTCTCCGAGGTGCTGTAAAGCACGCGCGTCGAACTGCTCCACCGCGCGCCGCCGTAGGTCAGGTGCAGGAATTCGTCGAACGTGGCGAACGACCCGATGCCCTGCACGTAACGCAGCCCCAATCCCTGCTCCGCAGGGGCTTTGGTCGCCAGCGTCACCGCGCCGCCCAGTCCGCCGCCGGTGACGCCCACCGAGCTGGCTCCGTGATAGATCGTCGCGTCGTCGATGAAATAGGCCGGAATCAGCGAAAAATCGACCTGTCCGAGCATCGGCGAATTGACCTTCATGTCGTTCCACGTCACCTGCGTGTGCGAGGGCGCTGTGCCGCGGAACGAGGCGGTCGCGAGCGTTGCGCGGCCGTAGGATTTGATGAAGATGGTCGAACCCGTCGCCAGCGCGTCGGCCAGCGATGTGGTGATGTTTTCGCGCAGGACGAGCGTGTCCAGCTCGGTGCGCTGCACGCCGATCTCCTTCATCGGGCGGTGGCCCGAAATATCGACCGACTCGATGGCGATGGTGCGGGCCGTCGAGTCACGCTGCGCCGCGGCGGGCAGGGCGCAGGTCAGGCAGAGGAGTATCGTCGCGGTGCGCAGCACGCGGTCAGTTGCGTTTGGTTACGGTCCGGTAGCAGCCGATGCCGCACACTTCGGTCGAAATCTCGCCGATCAGCGGGGCTTTGGCGTTCACGCCCGTCTGCACCTTGATGAAGTCGATTTGCTGCAGGTTGGCGGGCGAGCCGTCGGCCGTCACGGCGTCGCTGATACGCAGGCGGTTGGTCGTGCCGATCCGGTCCACCGTCGAGAAGTTGTCGGCGTAGCCCCATGCGAACGCCTGAGGTCTCCACTGTCCGTCGGCCTGTTCGACATTGTCGCGCAGCCGCGTGCCCGTGAATTTCAGGTCGGCAGGCTCGATCCATGCCGGGCAGTAGGAGGCCTGCGTATGTTCGTCCATCCGGTCGATCGTGCCGCTGCCGCCCCGGTCGTCGGTCCATGCGGCGGAGCCGTCGTCGAGCGGCGTGTAGGTGACCGCATACCCCCGGATCGTCGCGGCGTTGTCGTACTCGCTGCCTTTCAGCTCGTACCACGTGTCGTCGGGCACTCCGTTGCCGTTGGCGTCCTGCATGACCCAGACGACGCCCGGCTCGGACGAGGTGTTCATGGCGTTGCCCTTGACGTAAAGGTCGTAACCGCCCGTGTTGGGTACCGGCTCGGCGAATGCCGCGACGAGATATCCGCCCCATCCGCCGAGCGAAACCCAGTTGTTCTCGGCGAACCGCGCGGCGGCGTACCGGCAGGCTTTCTCCGGGGTGTCCACGCCGTCGAACGCGCCTCCGGAGCGCGCCTCTTCGTTGATGAACTGTCCCGGTGCGGGAGTGTATTCGAGAATCCGGGCCACGGGTTCGTCCGTCTGCGTGGTCGTGATCTCTTCGCCGGAGTTGCAGGCGGCAAGCAGAAGAGCCGCCAGAGGGAATGCGTATTTTTTCATCTTCTTCGAATGTTTTTTACGGTTTGAAACAGAACGATCCGGGGGTGATGCCGACGCGTATCGTGTCGACGGCCGCGCCCCGCGCCGTGAAGCGGTAGACCACGCCGTGCTGGACGTAGTCGATGGCGTCGGCCACGTAGACCTCCGAGGTCAGCGGATCGACCGCCACTTCGTAATAGGTGGTCTGCGTATAGGGCAGGAACGGCGTGACGGGCAGCTCCTCGGCATCGACCCGCATGCGCCAGACGTCGCGGTTGATGAAGTAGAGCGTGTCGCGCGTGCCGTTGAGGGTGACCGACGAGGGATGGTCGCCCGCGGCGAACGTATAGGTCTGCTCGACACGGCGCGTGGCGGCGTCGATGCGGTAGAGCGCCGCCGGAATGCCTGCGGTGCGTCCGTCGGTGACGGTCCAAAGCTTGCCGAAGCGGTCGAGGACCAGCGACGAGGGCTGCGGCCCGACCTCGATCGAGTCCACCAGCGTTTCGCGTACGGCGTCCACGACCAGAATCTTGTTGTCGTACGACCAGCAGTTTACGAACACTTCGTCGCCCCACTGCACCATCTGTTCGGTCGATTTGTGGCCGTTCATCGGAATCCGGCCGCGGATACGGTTGCTGCGGGAATCCACGACCGTGATGCGCGGATCGTAAAGGTCGGTGATATAGGCCGTCGTGTCGTTGGGGAAGTGGATGTAACGCGGCGAGACGACCCCTTCGATCACTCCCGTGACGCGGAAAGTCGCCGGGTCGATGACATAGACCGCGCCCGAATTGTTCACCACGACGTATCCGCGTCCTTTGTGGAGGGTCATCGACTGGGCGACGTCGCCCAGTTTCATGCCGTTCGCGCGGATGAAGATTTCGTTTTCGACAGTTCGCGCCGCAGGATCGTAGAACGACAGCGAAGCGTTGTCCCAGCCGAAGTTGCCCTCGCACGTGATGAACACGCCGCGCTGCGACTGTGCGAACGGCTCTTCATGCAGCGGTCCGTAGTCCATGCAGGCGCAGCAGAATCCTGCGCCGGCGCATAGAACCGCCATATGTCGTAAAACGCGTTTCATCGGCTTTCAAATGACTGCGGCTGGTACGGGCGGACGTGTCGTATGCTGATTTTGGCGACGGCCTGCTGCGCCCCATTCTCCGCAGGGTGCATAATGGTTGAACGGCATGCGGCAGGTCTTCTGACTCGTTACCGTTCCGGCGCCTTCCCGTCCCGGAGGACAGTGGCCAAAGAGTGCCGGAACATGTTGCGTAACTTACAGCAGCGGGAACTGTTGCCGGATTTCACGGCATTCCCTTTTAATCCCCGCGCCCTTCCGGGGCGTTTCGGGAACCGATGCGACGCAAAAGTAATCTTTTTTCGAGACATGCCCCAAAGATTCGGACGAAAATATTAACTTTGTTGAGTAAATTGCGGCTCTGCGGACTCCGGCGAGGGTGATCGGCGGAGCTGTTGTGAAAAAAAGATTAACTTTGCCCGAAAATCGGATGTTATGACGGTTGAGATACGACGGATAACCCAAGTCTCGGATGCGCTCGAAGAGGCGTTCGCGCGGCTGATGCCGCAGCTTTCGCCGCGGCTGGGCGCGCCCTCCCGCGAGGTGTTGCGGCGTGTGGCCGGAAGCGAAACCGGGGCGTTGCTGGCCGCTGTGGCCGGAGAACGCATCGTCGGGGTGCTGATGCTGGCGTGGTACGATGCGCCTTCGGGGCGCAAGGCGTGGATCGAGGACGTCGTGGTGGACGGCGCGGCACGCGGCTGCGGCGCGGGCGATGCGCTGGTGCGCGCCGCCGTGGAGCATGCGGCCCGCATCGGCGCCGGGAAGGTGATGCTGACGTCGAACCCGGCGCGCGAAGCCGCTAGGGCGCTTTATCGCAAAGTCGGATTCGAAGAGGTGGAAACCACGGTTTTCGCCTTTAAAACAGATAAGTGATGAAAAAAATCGTGAAGATTGCGGCCATCGTGGTGGCCGTCGTGCTGGTGATCGCTCTGGTGGCGCCGATGGTGCTGCGGGGCAAGATCGCCGAGATTGTGAAGCGTGAGGCCAATGCGATGCTCGACGCGCGGCTCGATTTCGAGAAGCTGGACATCAGCTTGTTGCGCCATTTTCCCCGCGCTTCGCTCGACCTGAAGGGACTGACGCTGGTGGGTGAGGAGCCTTTCGCGGGCGATACGATCGTCGCCGCGCAGCGGATTTCGGTGGTCGTGAACGTAATGTCGCTTTTCGGCGATGAGGGGTTCGAGGTGACGAAGATCATCCTTTCGGAGCCTGCGCTCCATGCGCACAAACTCGCCGACGGCAGGGTGAACTGGGACGTTATGAAGGCTTCGGAAGAGACTTCGGGCGAAGAGGAGACCCCCGCCGATGCGGAACCTTCGTCGTTCCGCCTTTCGGTCCGCGACTTCAGGATCAGCGACGCGGCGATCCGTTACGAGGACGATTCGACGGGCATGCGTTTCTCGACCGCACCGCTGTCGCTCCGTCTGCGGGGCGATATGTCGGCCGACCAGACCGACCTCGACCTGCGGCTGACGGCCAAGGGCATGCGGCTGGTTTCGGGCGGCATTCCGATGCTCAGCGGCGCCGAAGCGGAGCTGGATGCGGTGATTGCGGCCGATCTGGCGAACAGCCGCTTTACCTTCTCGCAGAACAAACTGCGTTTGAACGCCATCGAGGTGGGTCTCGACGGCTGGGTGGAGTTGAAAGACGACGCCGTGGCCATGGACGTCACGGCCGGCTGCGACAAGGTGCAGTTCAAGGACGTGCTTTCGCTCGTTCCGGCTTTCTACACCCGTGATTTCCGCAATCTTGCGGCCGGCGGCGAACTTTCGATGGCGCTCTGGGCGCGCGGCGAAATGCGCGGCGCGGCGCTTCCGGCGTTCGAGCTCAGGACGGAGGTGCGCAACGGCAGCTTCCAATACTCGTCGCTGCCCAAGGCGGTGGACGGCATCAACATCGACGTCCGGATCGCCAATCCCGGCGGCGTGGCGGATAAGACCGAACTCGACCTCTCGAAATTCACGCTCCGGATGGCCGGGAATTCGCTTTCGGCGTCGGCCTATGCGACCAATCTGGTCAGCGACCCGACGTTCCGTGCCGCGGTGGACGGCCGTGTCGATCTGGGGGCCGTCAAAGAGGTGTATCCGCTCGAAAAGGGGATGGAACTGAGCGGCCTGATTACCGCCGACGTGAAGGTTTCGGGCCGTATGTCCGACATCGAAAAGAGCCGCTACGAGCAGATCGGCGCGTCGGGAACGTTCGTCGTCGAGCGGCTGGGTCTGACCATGCCCGAACTGCCTGCGGTCCATATCCGCCGTGCCGCAGCGACCATTACGCCCGCGGCCATGACGCTCGGCGAACTCGGCCTTACGATAGGCCGGAGCGATCTGGCGGCCAACGGCCAGCTTTCGGGCTACATCGGCTACCTGCTGCGGGGCGACATGCTTTCGGGACGTCTCTATGTGAAGTCCGACCTGCTGGACCTGAACGAAATGATGAACGTCATGCCCGATTCCGCACCGGAAGAGACCCCGGAGACGTCGTCGGCCGGGACTTCCTCCGAACCGGTGCAGGCCCTCAAAGTGCCGCGCAACCTGAACCTCTCGCTCAATACCGAACTGCAGAAGGTGCTCTTCCAGAAAATGACCGTATCCGGCATATCGGGCGAGATGCGCGTGGCCGGCGGCGCCCTTTCGCTCGAACGGCTGCGCATGCAGCTCTTCGGCGGTTCGGCGACCGCTTCGGGCAGCTATTCGACGGCGGCCGATCCGCAGCGTCCGGCGCTGAAGCTGTCGCTGGGGCTTTCGGGCGCTTCGTTCTCCAAGACGTTCGACGAACTGGAGATGGTGCAGAAACTCGTGCCGCTGTTCGCCAAAACGGGCGGCGATTATTCGTTGTCGCTCGACATGACGACCGCGCTCGATCCGAATATGGAACCCGACCTGCAGTCGCTCAGCGCCACGGGCAAAATCAAGTCGGCGAACATCCATATCCAGAACCTCGAAGCGTTCGATGCGCTGGCCAAGGCGCTCGACAACGACAAACTGCGGAAAATCGAAGCCAAGGACGTCGCCGTCCGTTTCTCGATCAGGGACGGTCGGATTACGACCCAGCCTTTCGACCTGAAGATGGGCGACATAAAGATCAACATGTCCGGTTCGACGGGACTCGACCAGACCATCGACTATACGGCCAAGGTGGCCCTGCCTGCGGGTTCTGCGGGCGGGATCTTGGAGTCGGTCAATGTCGGCATAGGCGGCACGTTTACCTCGCCCAAGATTACGCTCGGCGTGAAGGAAGCGGCCGAGCAGGCCGTGAAGAACGTCATTGACCAGCAGATTCAGAAGCTTACGGGCAGCGAATCGCTCGGCGAGGAGATTCAGAAGCAGGCCGACAACCTGCGCAAGGAGGCCAAACGTGCCGGCGACAAGCTGGTCGAAGCCGCCGAAGCGCAGCGCACGAAACTTGTGGACGGCGCCAAGGAGAAGGGCGCTTTGGCGAAGCTGGCAGCCGAGAAAGCGGGCGACAAGCTGGTCGAAGAGGCCAAGAAGCAGGCCAGCAAACTCAGCGCCGAAGCTGAAAAACAGATCGAAAAACTCACGGCGAAGCAGGAGTAGGGAATGCTTGTTCTTTTCGCCGTCATTCTCGGAGGAATCGTCACGGGGCGCCTGCTGCAAAGCCGGCGCCTCGCGTTCGTCTCCCGGCTGATCGTCGTCATCATCTGGGCGTTGTTGTTCCTGCTCGGACTGGAAGTCGGTTCCGATCCCGCCGTCGTGGGCGGCATGGCGACGCTGAGGCGTACCGCCTTCGTGATCTTCGTCTTCTCGGTCGCGGGAAGCATCGGGGCTTCATGGCTGTTGTGGCGGCGTATCCGGGGCCGCAGTGCTTCCGGGACGGAGGGCGCCGGGGCAAATCCGGCATCTGCAGGCTCTGTTTCGGGTCGGAAACTTGGGACCGGAGGCGGGGGCTGCGGTGCGAATGGCTTTTCCGGGAGTGTTGCGGATCAATCTTCCGAAGCGCTCCCGAATCCGGCGGCGTGTGGCGCGTCATGTTCGCCAGAATCTTCGGATTCAGCGGCGTGTGGCGCGTTATGCTTGCCCGAACCTTCGGAGCCGGCATTGTTTTGCGCGCCGTGTTCTCCCCAATCTTCTTCGGCGACGTGCGAGCCGACGCCCGCGCCTGCTTCTCCGGCCTCCGAGCCGGAAAAACCGCTGTCGATGTGGGGTGCTCTGAAAGGGAGTCTGGTGATCGTCGCCTTCTTCGTCGCCGGATGCGTTGCGGGACTTTTCGCTCTTGTGCCGTTCGATGTCGCCGGGGCGCGTGTCAGCACGTATGTTCTCTATGCGCTGATGTTTTGTGTCGGCGTGACGCTGGGCCATGATGAAACCCTTGCGGGACGTGTCCGGCGGCTCGATCCGCGGCTGGCGCTGCTGCCCGTGATGACTGCCGTCGGAACGCTGGCGGGCGCGGCTCTCGCGACGCCGCTTCTGCCGCCGCTGGCCGTGACCGATACGCTGGCCGTCGGTTCGGGTTTCGGCTATTATTCGCTGTCGAGCATCTTTATCGCCGATTTCCGGGGCGCGGAGCTGGGAACCGTCGCTCTGCTATGCAATGTCATGCGCGAGATCTTCACGCTGCTGGCCGCTCCGCTGGTCGCCCGTTGGTGCGGACCGTTGGCGGCCGTCTCGATCGGCGGTGGGGCCCCCCGAAACCGGCGGTGCGACCACCTTCGACACCACGCTCCCCGTCATCACGCAGGCGGCCGGAAAACCCTATGCCGTGGTTTCGATTTTCCACGGCTGCACGCTCGATTTCAGCGTTCCGTTTCTGGTGACGTTTTTCTGTACGCTGTAATTGTTGGCCGCAATAAAAATCCCCGCCGGAGCAGGGAGATAAGGTCGAATCCGGTCCGAGTCCGGACGTGCGGGGAATCGGACTGCGGGGCTGCTGCCGAGTCCGGGAGTCCGTGCGTGCGGTAATTCCGGTTTCGGCCGGGGACCTCTTGTCTTTGCGGGCCTCTTGTTTCCTGCGGGCGCTTTATTTCCGGATATAGGTCTGCAACGCCGCGACGTATTCGGCGAAGGCGTCGCGTCCCGTGTCGGTGATGCGGCAGACGGTGCAGGGCATCTTGCCCCGGAAGGTCTTTTCGATTTCGATGTAATTCGCTTTCGCCAGCTTGTCCAGCTGTACCGAAAGGTTGCCCGCCGTGGCTCCGGTCTGCTGTCGGATAAAGACGAAATCGGCGCTTTCGACCCCGATGAGGATCGACATCACGGCCAGACGCAGTTCGGAATGCAGCAGGGGGTTGAGTTCTTTAAACACGGTTCCGGCGTTCGTTGTAGCGCAGCACGATTCCCGTTCCGAAGAAGAGGATGACGGCTGCCGCAAGGGTGAGTATGAATTGGGAGACGGTCTCTCCTGCTGCTGCGGCCCGGAAGATCCATGCGGCGAGAAATGCCCCCGAAATGCTGATGAAGAGCAGTCCGGCCAGCGATCCGCTCTGGTTCGACCGGTTGGTTTCGCTGCGGCGGAACAGTTCGCCCGTGACGCCCGCCGCAATGGCTGCGCCCATGGTCAGCAGTCCCATGACGGGCAGCTGCAGTCCGTCGCCCGTGGCGACATATCCCGCAGTGTAGAGACATACGCCGAGCGCATAGGCCCAGACGTTCATCAGTGTCCGGTCGTTGGCCGTGACCGTGCGGTGACTTCTGTAATGGAAATAGAGGGCGGCCAGCCCGGCGACCGTTCCGGCGAGGACCAGCAGCAGCGTCAAATCCCGGCCCGTCGTCCGCCGGACGACGTAATCCGCCGTTGTGACGGCCAGCGCCAGCGCTCCTGCGCCGAAGAAAAGCGTGCTCCGCACGAAACTCAGTTTGCGTCGCTGCGCTTCGAGCGAGCGGGCGATCAGCTCCATCGCCTCTTTTTCGGACATTTTCCGTTCTTCCATACGGCTATTGTTTCGGATGATTCGACTTGTAGTTGAGGATATGCCCCGGCACGATCATCATTGCGACGAATCCGGCGATAAAGAGCGCCGGCACCCAATAACCGGTCGCGGCGAGCGATACGGGGGCGAGGACGATCGCCGCGGCCCCGCCGACGGCGGCCGGGACGAAGCGGATGACAAGCCCCGTGATGGCTGTTCCCATGCCCATCATCAGCAGGATGACGAAGAGGATCGGGACCGGCATGTCGCCGAATACCGAGAGCAGGCTGACGAACCATGCCGTGAGACCCATTACCAGCCACACCTGACCGATTACGCGGTCGATGAAGGTGTAGACCCTGCCGTCGTCCGCCTTGGGCATCGTCAGCAGACTCAGCGCGGTTCCGAACACGGGCAGCAGCAGCCATAAGTAGTACCAGTTCCGACCCGGAAAGAGTGCGTAGGCAGCCCATACGGCGAGTGTCGTGACGACGGTCGCATAGCCCCATATCAGGAACGGCCGCCCGGCGTTGCGGACCATGCGGCTGCGGGTGTTGTCGATCATGCGGCCGACGAGTGCGATGTTTTCGGCGGCGTTCAGCGGCCTGTCCGCCGCTGCGCTGTCCGCCGCTGTGTTGTCCGCCGCTGCGCTGCCCGTTGCCGCGCCGCCCTCCGCAGTGCCGTTTTCGGTCGCTGCCCCGTCTTCCTCCGTACTGCCGTCTTCCTCTGCTGCGCCGTCTTTCGTCGCCTTGCCGGGCCGCGGTCCGGCCGCTTGTCTCACGTCGCTGCGGGAGTGTCTGTACCGGTAATTGAGGATATGTCCCGGAATAATCGTCATCAGGACGAAGGCTGCCAGAAACAGTCCGGCGTGCCAGTTTCCGGTGACGACGAGCGAGACCGACGCCAGCACGATTCCGGCAATGCCGCCCGCCACGCCGGGCTTGAAGCCGATGATCAGGTTGTTGATGGTCGTGCCCAGACCGATCATCAGCAATACGGTGAATGCGACCGGAAACCGGACGACGAAACAGATCGCCAGCGTGCTTATCAGCAGGGTGGCGGGGCCTATTACGCTCCAGATGAGGTCGAGTACGCGGTCCACGTAGGTGTGCACCGAGCCTTCGGCCGCCTTGGGGCGCGTGAAGTACATCAGCGCGCCGCCCAAGAGGGGAAGCATGAACCAAAGGTAGTTCCAGCGTGCGTCGCCGGTGCAGGACACTGCGGCCCATACGGCGATCAATGTCGCGGCGGTCGCATAGCCCCACGCCAGAAACGGCCGTCCGGCGTTGCGGACCATGCGGCTGCGGGTATTTTCGATCATCCGCCCGATGAGCGCCAAACTCTCGGCGGCGTCCAGCTTTCTGTCTTCCATGTCTGTCGGATTTCGGGGTTAAAGTTACGAATTTATTCCGGGTGTTCCTCGCTTTTTACCGGATGTCTGCGCGTCTTCTGCGGCGTTTCAGCCGTACGCGGGGCGGCGGTCTATTCCGCGGCAGGGTAGCGGAGGCGTATCGTCACGGCGTTCCGCTCTGCGGGCAGGGTGCACTTTTTCGCGGCATAGCCTTCGGCCGGGCCGCGTTCGCCCGTCTTCATTTTGTAGTCGCCGTCCTCGTCGTGGAGGAGCGATACCTCGGCCGTTTCGGCGTCGATGCCTTCGAGCGTTACCACGACTTCGCCCCTCTTGGCGGGCGACATGCCGTATACGGGCTGTTCACGTCCGGCGACTTTCGCCATCGCCAGAACATTGCCTTTGTCGCTGCGGATGTCCGTTACGGTGATTTCAAGGGTTTTGGCCGCGGCGGCAACGGATGCCAGCGCAAAAACGACGGTCAGGACGAGTTTCCAAGCTTTCATGGTTGCGGAGGTTTTAGCGGTAATTGTTTTCGTCGTCGCAGTCGGTGAGATACCAGACCAGCGACAGCACCAGATTCAGCCCCCATCCTGCTGCGACCCATGCCACCCACCAGTAATGGGGCGAGGTCTGCCAGTTGACGAAGGCGAGGAATGCGCAGACTACGAGGTAGGTGGTGATGCGGCGGGCGAACCAGCGGCCGAAAAGGCGGCGTTTGTCCGGGGAGGTGTTCGTGAGTTCCATGCTGTTCGGTTTTTTAAGATTCTTTTGTCGTACCATAAATATATTGCGAATGTAAAGTAATTTATGTAATAAACCAAATTTTCCGGCGGGATTTCTTCAAAAAAAACAGATACCTATATTAATTGCGGGGAAATTTTCCGCTTCCCACTGTTTTTCATCCGTCGAAAAATCGTATTCTTGCAGAAATTCGATACCGATCCGTTATGAAAAGAATCCTCCTGCTTTTTATCGCCCTTGCGGCCGTATGGGGCGCCGCGGCTAAAATCCGGCTGCCCGAAATCATCGGCAACGACATGGTGCTTCAACAGAATGCCGAGGTCCGGTTGTGGGGCTGGGCCGAGCCGTATGCCGCGGTGAAAGTCGAGACCTCGTGGGGCGCCGGAGCCGCCGTGAAAAGTGACGCCGAAGGCCGCTGGGTCGTATCGGTCAGGACGCCGGCCGGAAGTTACGAGCCGCAGCGGATTACCTTCGCCAGCGGCGACCGTGTGACGTTCGACCGTGTGCTGATCGGCGAAGTGTGGTTCGCCGGAGGGCAGAGCAATATGGAGATGCCGCTCGGCGGCTTCTGGCAGTGTCCGGTTACGGATGCGAACGAGATCATCGCCCGCGCGGGCGCCAAAAGCGGAAAACTCCATTATGTGAAGATTCCGCATGCCGCAGCCTATATGCCGCAGGACCGGACGGCCGGAAGCTGGACGCCCTGCATGACCGCTACTGCGGCGAAATTCACCGCTGCGGGTTACTTCTTCGCCGAAATGCTCAATGACGTGCTCGGCGTTCCGGTCGGCATCATCGACTGCTCGTGGGGCGGAAGCCGCGTCGAAAGCTGGATGAGCCGCGAAGTGCTGAGCGGTTATTCGGACATCGACCTGACCGAAGAGGGAATCTCCCGCGTCGCGCAGCACCTGCGTCCGATGGTCATGTATAATGCTATGCTTCGTCCTGTGGCGGGCTATACCGTCCGCGGATTCCTCTGGTATCAGGGCGAATCGAACGTCGGCCGCTACATGGATTACGCCGCGCGGCTGTCCGATATGGTCTCGTTGTGGCGCGGATTGTGGGGGCGGGACGACCTGCCGTTCTATTACGTCGAGATCGCTCCTTTCGAGTACGGCAACGGAAAGTCGCCCTATCTGCGCGAAGCGCAGTGCCGGGCTCAGGAGCTGATTCCCAACAGCGGCATGATCTGCACCAACGATCTGGTGGAGCCTTATGAGTTTTGCAATGTCCACCCGAAGAACAAGCGGGACGTGGGGTACCGGCTGGCTTTCATGGCGCTGAACAAGACCTACGGGATGAAGGAGATCGCCTGCCAAAGCCCGCAGTACGAGTCGATGGAGATCCGCGACGGCAAGGCCCATGTCAGGTTCAAGTATATGGATCAGGGTTTCAACCGGATGGCCGACATCCGCGGATTCGAGATCTGCGGCGCCGACAAGGTTTTTTATCCGGCCGATGCGGTCGTCGAAAACCAGTTCGCTCTGGTCGTTTCGTCGGAGAAAGTGCCGGAACCCGTGGCCGTGCGCTACTGCTTCCGCGATTTCCAGCCGGGCAATCTGGGCGATACCCGCGAACTGCCGGTCGTTCCTTTCCGTACGGACGATTTCTGAGTTTGCTGACCGTCGGAATTGCAGGACCCGGCCTCTGAAAAATGAAATTCACCTCTGCCGCAGCGAAATGCGGCAGGGGTGAATTCGTCTGAGACCGCTTGTCCGGCCGGTTCCTGCGTTATTTGGCGGGTACTTCCTTCAGCACCACGTCCGCCCATTCGGGATGGCGGTAGATGTATTGTGCCACAAAGGGGCACTGGGGGATCATCGGCAGTTTTTTGGCGCGGAGATCCTCCAATACGGCGCGCGTCAGCTCCGAGCCGATGCCCTGTCCTTCGTATTTTTCGGGAACCTCGGTGTGCGTCAGGACGATGAATCCCTGCGCCTTGATGTATTCGATCATGGCGAGGTCCCCGCCGAGGTCGAATTCGTATCGCTTTTCCGCAGCGTTGTCGATCAGTTCGTGTTTCTTTTCCATAATCCTGAGTTTTAGATGTCGGCTTTGTTTCTTCAAATATAGAGCCTAAACGGGAAAATTGCTACTTTTGCAGACAGAATATGGACAACATTTCCGACATATTGCTGGACTGGTACGCCCGGCACGGCCGCGATCTGCCTTGGAGACGCACCCGCGATCCTTACCGCATATGGCTCTCCGAGGTTATCCTCCAGCAGACCCGCGTCGCGCAGGGCATGGACTATTACCTGCGCTTCACGGAGCGCTTTCCCGACGTCGGGTCGCTGGCCGCCGCTCCGGAGGACGAGGTGCTCAAGTTGTGGCAGGGACTCGGCTATTACAGCCGTGCGTGCAACCTGCACGCTGCGGCGCGGCAGGTCGCGGAGCGGTTCGGAGGCGTGTTTCCCCGGTCTTACGACGAGGTCCGCTCGCTGCGGGGCGTCGGCGACTATACCGCCGCGGCCGTCTGCTCGGCCGCTTACGACGCTCCCTGCGCCGTGCTCGACGGCAATGTTTTCCGGGTGCTGGCGCGGCTTTTCGATATCGACCTTCCGATCGACTCCACGGCCGGAAAGCGCACGTTCGCTGAATTGGCGCAAACGCAGCTCGATATGCGTTGTCCGGGGCGTTACAATCAGGCCGTCATGGATTTCGGGGCGCTGCAATGCACTCCGGCGCAGCCCGGATGCGCCGACTGTCCGCTTGCGGCGCGCTGTCTGGCTCTGGCCGCAGGAACGGTTGCGGAGCGTCCCGTCAAGCAGGCGAAAACCAAGGTGCGCGACCGTTGGTTCAACTACCTGCACGTCACATGCGGCGACCGGACCTTGTTGCGGCGGCGCGGGGAAGGCGACATCTGGCAGGGATTGTACGAGTTTCCGATGATCGAGACGGACCGTGCGGCGGATTTCTCGGAACTAACCGATTCGGAAGAGTTCCGAACCGTGTTGGGTGGCGTCGAATGGCGTCTGCTGCGGAGCGTTGCAATGCCGAAACACCAGCTCTCGCACCAGACGCTGCATGCCGTGTTCCACCGCTTCGAGATCTTTTCCCCTGTGGATTTCCCCTCCGTGCCGACCGCCACGCTGGGCGACTATGCCGTGCCGCGGCTGATCGACCGCTATCTGGACCGGCAGCCGTGAAAAATCCCTGCCGCGGCAGGGATTCGTCTTGTGTGCAAACGCCGCCGGGAGACGGCACGTTTTGCCCGTGTATCTGTCCGTCAGCGTATCAGATACCAGATATAGGCGACGTATATCATCAGGAAGATCGCGCCCTCCCAGCGGTCGATCTGCTTCCTGCGGAAGGTGAACGCCGTCAGCAGCAACAGCAGGGAGCTTAGCACCACCATCAGAATGTCGGTCGTCGTGATGCCGCCCATCGTCAGCGGGCGGATCGTCGCGCTTACGCCGAGGATCAGCAGTATATTGGCGATGTTGGACCCGATGACGTTGCCCAGCGCCATTTCGGACTTTCCTTTGAGCAGCGATACGACCGACGAGGCCAGTTCGGGCAGCGATGTGCCGCCCGCGACGAGCGTAATGGCGATGACCGATTCGCTGATGCCCAGCCTGCGGGCGATCTCCGTGGCACTTTTCAGGAACATGTCGCCGCCGAAAATCAGCCCGGCGAGTCCTCCGGCGATCATGACGACCGCCAGCCAGAGGGCCGCCGGCTTTTTGGCGCCGGCATCGGCGGGCACCGCTTCGGGCCGTTTCGTGGTGCGGATCGTGAACCACATCAGCGCAATGTAGAGCGCCACCATGACGATGCCGTCGATGCGGCCGATTCTGTCCGCCGCCCCCGCACATATCAGGCGGTCCGAAGTGACGGCCAGCAGAACCAGCGACGCGGCCATGCCGAAGGGAATGTCGCGCCGGATGTTGCTCCGGGTGAGGGGCAGCGGCCGGATCAGGGCGCAGACGCCGAGGATCAGAAAGACGTTGAAGAGGTTCGAGCCGACGACGTTTCCGATCGCCACGTCGCTGTTGCCCGCCGCGGCCGAGAGTACCGAGACGACCAGTTCGGGCGTCGAGGTGCCTACGGCGACGATCGTCAGGCCGATGATGAATTCCGGAACCCGGAAGCGTTGCGCGACGGCGGCCGAGCCGTCCGTCAGGAAATTTGCGCCGGCGAGAATCAGTCCCAGTCCGACGATCAGCAGCAGAATGTCCATAATCTATGCAAGCAGAATCAGGCTAACGGCCATGAGCGCCATGCCGGCCACCACGCCGTAAATCGAAATGTGAGCTTCGCCGTATTCGCGGGCTGCGGGCAGCAGTTCGTCGATCGAGATGAAGACCATGATGCCCGCGACTCCGGCCAGTATGCAGCCCATCAGCGTCGGCGACATGAAGGGCATCAGCACCAGATAGGCCAGCAGTGCGCCGACCGGCTCGGCGAGTCCCGACAGCAGCGAGAGTTTGAACGCCTTTTTGCGGTCGCCCGTGGCGTAGAAGATCGGAATCGAGACCGCAATGCCTTCGGGAATGTTGTGGATGGCGATCGCCACGGCGATTGCCACGCCCAGCGCCATGTTGTCCACGGCCGACGTGAAGGTGGCGATACCTTCCGGGAAGTTGTGGATGCCGATGGCCAGCGCCGTCATCATGCCCATGCGCATCAGTTTGGGGTTGCGGGGTTGTTTGTCCATCTCCTCGACCATGTGGGCCTCGTGGGGGTTCTCGAACGAGGGAACCAGCCGGTCGATGACGCCGATGAGCAGGATGCCCGCGAAGAAGCTGACCACGGTGACGATTATCCCCGTATGCGCGCCCCACTCCTCCGAAAGAGTTGTCTGCGCCTGCTGGAACAACTCGACGAACGAGACGTAGATCATCACGCCGCCCGACAGTCCGAGCGAGAACGACAGCAGCCGCTTGTTGGTGCGGCGGGCGAAAAAGGCGATCGCGCTGCCGATGCCGGTGGCCAGACCGGCTCCGAGCGTCAGCAGCAGCGGGATGAGAATATTGTGCTCCATATTGATATGCGGTTTGTCGTTGACTTCGCAAATATAGTGCTTTTCCGGCGAAAGAGACGGAAAAACCGAATCCATTTGGATTCGGTTTTCTGATACCGGCATAATTGCAGCCTGTTTTGTTTGTGGGCAATTGTTCCGGTGTGTTTGCTCGTGCATGGTTGTTCCGGCCCTTTTGTCGGTGCAGGTCGTTCCGGCTTGCCGGTCCGTGCGCGGCTGTTCCGGCCCCTTTGTCGGTGCAGGTCGTTCCGGCTTGCCGGTCCGTGTGCGGTTGTTCCCGTCCTTTGGTCTGGACGGGTTTTTTCGCTCCGTTGGTCCGAACATGGCTTTCCCGCTCCGTTCTGCCGGATATGCCCCCGGTGCGGAGGCGGGCCTGCCTATTTGCCGTGCGCCTCGCGGATCAGCCGGCCCAGCACTTCGATGCTGTCTGCGGTGATGTGCGGCTGCGGATCGGCTTTGTCGGCTACGTCGAGCGTCGTTTCGCCCGAAAGCACCAGCACGCCCATCGCTTTGGCGTTGTGGGCCATCGCCACGTCGGTGTAGATGCGGTCGCCGACCATGGCGATCTGGTCGGGCTTGAGGCCGTGGCGCGAAAGAATGCCCGAAAGCATGTTGGGATCGGGCTTGCCGAGCGTGATGTCGGGATGCCGTCCCGTGGCATGCCCGATGCAGGCGCAGATCGAGCCGCAGTCCACCAGCACCGTCGGCTGGTCGGTGGGGCATACGCGGTCGGGATTGGTGGCGATGTAGGGCACGCCCTGCGACACCCACCACGCCGCGCGGCAGAGCCGGTCGTACTGCAGCGTCATGTCGAACGCCGCGACGATTACGTCGGGCACGTCGTCGGCTGAATCCGCCGCCGATTCGAACCCGGCAGCTTCGAATTCCGAGATCATGCTCGGCGTGCCGAGCAGGAAGAGCCGTTTGGCCGCGGGGTAGTGCTCCTTGATGTAGTCGATGGTCGCCAGCGCCGTCGTATACATCTCCTCGCGTGTGGCATGGATGCCCAGCGTTTCGAGTTTGTGTAGGTAGTCGGCGATGGATTTGGAGGGGTTGTTGGTCAGGAACGAATAGCCGATTCCCAGCTCTTTCAGCCCTTCGAGGAAGGGTTTGGTGTAGGGGAAGAGCGACATGCCCATGTAGATCGTGCCGTCCATGTCGAGCGCCACGTGTTTGATGCCGCGCAGCCGCTCCATCAGTTCGTCGTGTGTGTAAACCGAGCGGAATTTGTCGAATGTTGCCATTATTTTCGTGTTAGATTGAGATGCTGGAACAGGTAGGGATAGTCGGTTTCGATCACGTCGCATCCCGTGGGGATTTCGAGTTCGTAACCTTTGATTTTCTCGGCGTCGGTCGCCCGCCGGTCGTGGGTCGGGGCGAGCGAAATCATGCACATCACGCCCTTCTCGTGCAGCTTGTCGTAAAGCTCCTGCTGGTCGGGGAGCATCATCGTGCCGACATAGGCCATCATCTGCGACCACGGAATGCGCTCTTCGGCGTATTCGCCGAACTCCTTCATGTTCTTGCACCAGCACGAGAACATCGCCTGCGGGTCGCGGTCCAAGTAGGTGCGGGCCTGCCGGGCGTTGCGCACGGTGTACATTACGTTGGCGGGCGCCAGCCGGTTGATGAAGTCCGACATCACCTCCAGCGGCACGTCCTTGATGTCGAGGTTGAGGATGGTCTTGCCCCGGCTCCAGACGATGCACTCTTCGAGCGTCGGAATCTTATAGGGCGTGACGTTGCCTTCGCGGTCCTTGAGGAAGAACTGCTGCAACTCTTCGAAGGTGTAGTCCGACACCTTGCCCGTGCCGGTGGTCGTGCGGTCGATCGTGGCGTCGTGCATCAGCACGATCACGCTGTCCTTGGTCAGGCGCGGGTCGATTTCGAAGAACGAAGGCATCATCGAGAGGGTCTTCTCGAAGGATTCGATGCAGTTTTCGGGATAGCCCGTCACCATGCCGCCGCGGTGGCCGCTGACGACGATCGGACGCTCCGGTGCGTACCGGAACCAGTCGTGCAGCTGGGCGCGGCTTTCGATGTCGGTGTAAAAAGGTCCTTCGGCCTTTTTGCCGCTTTCGGCGCATCCCCACAGCAGGGTGCCCAGCGTAAGGGCTGTCAGTAGTCTGAAAGTTTTCATGGATGGTTTTTATCGGTTGTTTTTCGTAATCTTGTGTTCTTTCAGCACATTGCCTGCCGTATCGACTACCCGGATGTCGATGCCCTTTTCGTCGGCCTTGACGACCGTTTTGTCGTTGTTGGAATTGATCAGGATCGGGAAATCGGCGCCGCGGCTCCGGTCGTCGATCCATTGGTAACGGTGGTAGTGGCCGCAGAGCATCAGGTCTATGCCGCTTCCGTCGAGTATCGGGAGAAACAGCCGTTCGATCTCCAGCTCGCCGTGCCAGCCGCGTCCCTTGTTGGGCGGCATGTGGATCAGGACGATGCGGTAGGGCGCCGACCGGAACTCTTCGCCGGCGACTACGCCCCTGAGCCACTGCGCCTGCTGTTCGCGGTAAGCGTCGGCGGTCGAAAGCCCGTAATAGCGGATGTCGCTGTCGGGTTTGTCCTCGCAGCCGTCGAGTACGACGAAGAAGACGGGACCGCGGCGGAACGTATAGTAACTTTCGCCGGTCGGCGTGGGGAAGTAGTCGAGCCAGTGCCGGGCGAACTTGCCGCGTCCGTCGTGGTTGCCGCGCATCACGACGAGCGGAATGCCCGCCGGGGTGAGCAGCTCCGACGCCGATGCGAGGAATCCTTCGAAAAGCGCCTTCTCCGATTCGATCGAATTCAGCAGGTCGCCGTTCAGGCATACGAAGTCGGGCTTCTGGCGCGGTGCGTCCCCGATAAGCAGCCGGAAGACGGAATCGCGGCCGTGGATGTCGTTCACCATCCAGAATTCCAGCTCGTTCCGGTCCGCGCTGGGCGTTGTGACGGGATAGGGCGCGTGTTTGAGTATGTCGCTGCCGTAGCCCTCGCCCAATACGACCCGTTTGTTGCCTTCGTCGCTGAGCACGGCCTGCTGCATGATGCGGTAGCGGTAGGTTTTGCCCGGTTCGAGTCCGCCGACGCGCACCCGGTGCAGTTTGCCCAGACGCCGCCGTCCGAGGTGCGAGTCGTAGTATTTGGGGCGTTCGACGGCATAGAAGTGCGTTCCGTCATCGGGGGCCGTTTCGACCCACGCTGCCGCGTCCGTCGTTGTCGTCCAGATTACGGTGAATCCGTCCTCGGTCACGTTCTGGAGGTAGGGACCTCCGGCGATGCGTGCCGACGGTTGTGAAAATGCCGGACTTGCGGGTAATGATGCTAAAAAGCAAATTAATAGAAATAGCGTATTTTTCATATTGTTTCTTTCTGTTGTGCTTCTGATTTACAAAAATAGGTAAAATCCCTCAGGTTCCAAAACGAAACCGAATAGATTTTGCATTTATTTCGCTTTTATTGCCGGAGGGGTTGCTCGGCGGTGGAACAGAACCGATATGGGCGGTTGTCGGTTCGGGCGGTCGCTTGCTGCGGAGAAGCCGGGCTTCTGTTCTAAAGGGAATAATCCTGAAAAAGAAATCTTTTTTGCTGTTTTTGCGTTGTGGTTTTGTTGTAAAGAAATAAAAAAGGAAAAAATATAGTGCTATTTGTTGTGTGAAAACAAATAATTATATATATTTGCCTTTGCTTTGGATGCCCTTTTGTCGCTCCTATGTGAATTAATTCAATCATCAATAGTAATGAATAAAGTAGAAAGCGCTCTGTCGCGCACGACCGATACCAAAGCTCTGGTGATCGGAATCGAAACCCTTCCGCGGGTCGCGGATATGTTCAAGGAACTCTTTCCCGGCAGGCGTGCGCTTGTCGTCGCCGATGCCAATACGTGGCGGGCGGCCGGAGGCGATGTTCACCGGATTCTGGCTCAGGCGGGTGTTGCGCAGGACGAGCCGCATGTTTTCACCGACCCGAAACTTTATGCCGAGTGGACGTTCGTCGAACAGCTGGACGGGGTGCTGTCCCGCACCGACGCCATTCCCGTCGCAGTGGGATCGGGCGTCATCAACGACCTGACCAAACTCTGCTCGCACCACAACGGGCGCCGCTATATGGTCGTGGGAACCGCGGCGTCGATGGACGGCTATACGGCCTACGGAGCCTCGATCACCAAGGACGGCAATAAGCAGACCTTCGACTGCCCGGCTCCGCTGGGCATGGTGCTCGATCCGACGATCGCCGCCGCCGCGCCTGCGAAAATGTCGGCGTCGGGATATGCCGACCTGATTGCGAAGATCCCGGCCGGGGCCGATTGGATGCTCGCCGATGCGGTCGGCTCCGAACTGCTCGACGAATTCGCCTTTTCGGTGGTGCAGGACGGGCTGAAGGACGCCCTCTGCGCCCCCGCAGGCGTGCGTGCCGGCAATGTGGCCAAGGTCGAACAACTGGCCGAAGGATTGCTGCTGAGCGGTTTTGCGATGCAGGCCACGCAGTCGAGCCGCCCTGCGTCGGGCGCCGAGCACCAGTTCAGCCACCTTTGGGATATGGAGCACCTCAAATACAACGGCGCATCCGTCTCGCACGGTTTCAAGGTCGGCATCGGCACGCTGGCTTCGACGGCTTTTATCGAGATGCTGCTCGATACGCCGGTCGAGACGCTCGACGTCGAAAAATGCGTCGCCGCATGGAAATCGTGGGAGGAGACCGAAAAGGATATCTACCGGATTTTCGACAACGATCCTGAGTTCGTGGCCCGCGGTCTGGTCGAGACCAAAGGCAAGTATGTCGATAAGGAGGGGCTGCGCCGCCAGCTGCAGCGTCTGCAGAAGGCGTGGCCCGCACTGAGCGGCCATATCCGCCGGCAGATCATTCCCTTCGGCGAGGTCCGCCGCCGTCTCGAACTGGTCGGTGCGCCTTACGAGCCGGAGCATATCGGCGTTTCGCGCGCCAAGTTCCGCGCCAGCTTCGAAAAGATACCCTACATGCGCAGCCGCTTTACGGTGATCGACATCGCGTTCCGCTGCGGATGGATGGATGAATGGCTCGACAAACTCTTCGGAAAAGGCGGAATTTGGGAAATAAAATAGCATTTGGGAAATAAAGTAGTATATTTGCTTTCTGAAACTACTAAACTTTCATTCCGAAATGACTCCTGAACAAACCAAGCGCTTCAAGTACTGGCAGACCCGTACGATCGTCGCCACGATGATCGGTTACGCGCTCTTTTACTTCGTGCGTAAAAACTTTTCGCTGGCCATGCCCGGCCTTGAGGCCGATCTGGGGATCTCGAAAACCAGTCTGGGAATTTTCCTGACCCTGAACGGCGTGGTCTACGGACTTTCGCGTTTCGTGAACGGCATTCTGGCCGACCGGATGAACGCCCGCTGGTACATGGCTGTCGGACTTGCGCTCTGCGCATTGGCCAACTTCGCCTTCGGATTCGGCGAAGACGTCTCCTACTGGATCACGGGCCAGCACGACGGTTCGCAGTTCACCAATACGATGATTCTCTTCATGGGTATCATGTGGGTGATAAACGGCATGCTGCAGGGAACGGGATTCCCGCCCTGCGCCCGCCTGTTGACCCACTGGATTCCGCCCACGCAGCTGGCGACGAAGATGTCGGTGTGGAATACCTCGCACTCGATCGGGGCTGGTCTGGTTGTGATCCTCTGCGGATATATCATGGGTACGCTGGGCATGAACGTCTCGGCCGATCCCGACGCCGTGGCGGCCATGGCCGCCAATCTGGGCGTACAGCCCGGTGACGCCGCGGGCATGGAGCGCGTCATGGCGGCCGCCGCGCATGCCGGGGCGTGGAAATGGTGTTTCTGGATTCCCTCTGCCATTTCGTTCGCAGGGGCTGTCGGGCTTGTAGTCTTCCTGCGCGACACGCCTTCGTCGGTGGGGCTTCCCGAATTGGAGGGCACCGAGGTCAGGAAGGAGAAGAAAGCCGCCAAAGGTGCCGAGCACCGTGCGTTCCTGATAAAGCACGTCTTCAAGAACCCGCTGATCTGGATTCTGGGCTTTGCCAATTTCTTTGTCTATGTCGTCCGCTTTTCGGTCCTCGACTGGGGGCCTTCGCTGCTGAGCCAGTCGAAGGGCGTCAGCATGGAGCATGCCGGCTGGCTGGTGGCGATGTTCGAGATCGCGGGCATCGTCGGCATGCTGGTCGCCGGCTGGGCGACGGACAGGTGGCTGAAGGGCCGTGCCCACCGCACCTGCGTATTCTGCATGGCGGGAGCCGCGGTTTTCGTCTTCCTCTTCTGGCAGCTGCCTGGTGACGCTCCCGTCTGGCTGCTCTTCACGACTCTCTGCGCCGCCGGCTTCTGCATCTACGGTCCGCAGGCGCTGATCGGCATCGCCGCGGCGAATCAGGCTACGAAGAACGCCGCCGCGACGGCCAACGGCCTTACGGGGCTGTTCGGTTATGCGAGCACCGTCGTTTCGGGTGTCGGACTGGGCTATGTGGCGCAGCATTACGGCTGGAACTGGGCCTATGTCGGCATTCTCGGCATGGCGGTGGTGGGCATGCTGGTTTTCCTGCTGATGTGGGGCGCCCGTGCCGACGGTTACGATGCCGGACCGGAGCGGAATTAGGCATGTTCGTCCGCTGACGGAAAAACGATATGGACTTTCGGGTCCGAAAGTGTCCGGAGCCGGTTGCGGTTTCGGACACTTTATTTTGAAATCTGAGAAAAAAATTGTTACCTTTGTTCAGTTAACTGCTAAAAGACAGAGTAATATGCTGAGTATTGCCGAACGACACAAATACATCCTCGATAACCTGAACAAATACGGGTTCGTGCGTATTACCGACGTCGCCAACGAACTGGGGGTTACGAAGGTGACGATCCGCAAGGATGTCAAGATACTGGAAAGCAAAGGGTTGCTTTACAAAGTGCACGGCAGCGCCCGTCCCGCCAACCCCCATGTGGCCGATATGGACGTGCATGTCAAGGACAACATCAACCGCGACTCCAAGCGGCTTATCGCCCAGCGCGCCCTCGAACTGCTCGAAGACAACGATTCGATCATCGTCGCTTCCGGCTCGACGATCTATGCCTTTGCCGAGGAGATCAAGGCGCGCCAGTGGCATCACCTGAACATCGTTACGCCCTTCCTGCGGCTGGGTGTGCTGCTCAACGAGGCGGAGAATGTCAATGTCGTGCAGCTGGGCGGCACGGTGCATAAGAAGTCGCTGTCGGTGCTGGGCGAGGAGGCCGCGCGTTCGCTCGACGACTGCATCTGCTCGAAGCTTTTCTTCGGCGTGGACGGCATCGACCTCGAACACGGCATCACGACCTCCACGATCGACGAGGCGAAGCTCACGCGCAAGATGATGAAGGCGTCGTCGCAGAATATCGTGCTGGCCGACTCTTCGAAATTCGGACAGCGCGGCTTCGGACGCATCTGCGCGCTGGAGGACATAGACGTCATTATTACCGACGACCGGATTTCCGAGCAGATGGTCGCCATCGTCGAGGAGGCGGGCGTGGACCTGATTATCGTCAAGTAGGGCTGTCCCAACCGGGAAAATGACAGGCGCGCCCTGCGTGCGAGAAACAGAGGCGGTTCCGAAATTTCGGAGCCGCCTCTACTTTGTCGGAAGGCAGGAGGGTTATTTGGTCCATGCGGCGTAGCCGCTGCCGATCGCGTCCCAGTCGGTCAGCGCCGTGCATCCGCGGAAGCAGGTGCCGAAACTCTTCGGCGCGGTGAATGCGTCGGGGTGGAGCGAACGTTCGTAGATGTGTACTTTCACGCCGTCGATGGTCGTGTAGGGCGATTCGACGGCGAGTTTGGCCGCATCGCGGAATGTGCCGCTGAAGTCGGTGACCTTACGGCTGTCGTCGAACATGTCGGCGGGAACGCTCACAAGTTCGGTGCAGTTTGCCAGAAGCCATTTGTAGGATGTGACGTTGGTACACCCTTTGAATACGTTTCTGCCCACTTTCGTCAGGGCTTTGTTGCCGAAGAAACAGCTTCGGAAAATGTCGGCCGACGTGCATCCTGCGAAAAATTCGTCGGGAATCTCTTTGAGTGCGGTGCAGCCGTAGAAAGTCTCCTCGAAGTTCGTGGCGTTGGCAAGCCCCTTGAACAGGCCCGCAGGCAGCGTTTCGAAGGCCGTATTTCCGGAGAAGGTGTATTTCAGCGTCGTGATCTGAGGGCTTCGGGCGAAAAATCCGGCCGGAATGGTTTTGAGCTGCTTGCAGTGGGCGAGGAAGCTTTGCAGCGACGTGACGTTTTTGAGCGGGGCGAGCAGATTTTCGGGAACCGACGTGAGCGAGGCGCATTTGGTGAAACATCCCAATACGTCGGTGACCTTGTCGCAGCCGCTGAACAACGAGGCCGGAATGGTTTGCAGGCCGCTGCAGCCTTCGAATGCGTATTTGAACGTGGTTACCTCGGCGAACGAGTCGGTCGTGTTTTCGGGGAGCGTTTTCAGGTTGGAGCAGAGGTAGAACGCATAGTACATCGAGGTCAGGTTTACGTTGCCCCATTGTTTGACGGCCGTCAGGTAGCTGCGGGAGGTTTCGGAGTGTCCCTGCAGGCTGTAGAGTTGTTCCACCGAACCGGATACGGACACTTCGTAGACGCCCGCTTCCGCATATTCGTAATTTATCAGGCTGCCCGTCGCGGGGTTGAGGGTCAGGGCGAGTTTCTCGCTGTATCCGTCGCCGTAATCGACCGTGCAGTCGATGGCGCCGGAGAGCGGCAGTATGATCTTGCCGCCTGCCGGGACGGTGTATTCGAGGATGAGCGACGGAGGACCTTGGGTGACGTTGATGGCGGCCGACACCTCGGCGGGGTTGTCCTTGCAGCCGGTGGTGACCGTCACCACGGCCGGCCGGTTTCCGCCGTCGGGATTGGGCGACGCCGTGAGGCGGAGTTTGTCGCCCTCTTTGGAGATCGTTATCCATCCTGCGTCGCAGGCGGCGTCCCATCGCTCCTGATTCGTGGTTACCGTGATGGGGTCAATTCCCCCCCCCTCGTTGGTGAACTCCGCCGTATTGCTTTCCAGACTCAGGGTCGGCGCGATGCCTTGTTCGACCGTGATTTTGCCGATGACGCTTTCGCCGTTCATGATGGAGATTGCGGCGTTGCGCAGCTCCTCGGCGTTCTCTTCGATTTCGACCGTCAGTCGATCCCCCGACAGGACGGCCGTACACCACGACCGGTCGGATTCCGGCACGGCTTCGAAATTCTTTTCCATGGTGAGGACGAACTGGCCTGCATGGTGTGTCGCGGTTATCGCGGCAGAGGTTCCGTCTTGTGAAATTTTGACATCCGAATCGGGCGAACTGAATTTGACCGCCGGATTCGGGGTGTCGTCTTCCGAGCATGCGCCGCTGAATAGCAGCAGGCATAGCAGTGCATAAAACTGTCTCATAACAATGGGATTAAAGTTTGACATGAAGATCGTTTCAAATATAATGAAATTTTTTCGTCATCGGTAGAAATAATTGTGCTTTTTTGTCGCAGGGCGCGTATTGTTTATTTTAGGTCGGGGTGTGCGGAGACCTTCCTGCACCGGGAGTGCGGGGCGCAGCGGCATGGACGGACGAATCCGCGGCCCGGCCCGGTGTGTGCGGATTGTTGAAAATTTTTCCGGCAAAGTTTTGCACGCCCCGTAAAAATGTCCTACCTTTGTCCTCAATTACAGCGATTCCGAATACCTATGAATTGTAACCCCCTCATATCGTCAGCGCAGGCATTCTGGCAGCAGGACTATTGGTCGGGCGACGTGTCTCCGGTTTTCGGTAATTTTGTTTTATTAGGGTAACTGTTTCGGTTGCCCTATTTTTTTACGCTCGTACAGATGAAGACACTTTATACCAATGCCGTGATCTACACCGGCGGCCGTTTTGCGGCCGGGGAGTTCGCCGTCGAGGGAGGCCGCATCGTGCCCGTCGCGGGCGCGGCGCCCGACCGGACCGTGGACCTCGGCGGCCGGCATGTGATTCCGGGACTCGTGGACGTGCACGTCCACCTGCGCGAACCGGGATTTTCGCAGAAGGAGACCATCGCCTCCGGAACGGCCGCGGCCGCACGGGGCGGATACACGACGGTCTGTTCGATGCCGAACCTGAACCCTGCGCCCGATGCGCCCGATACGCTTCGTGCGCAGGCCGAGATCATCCGCCGCGACGCCGTGGTGCGGGTCGTGCCTTACGGCTGTATCACGATGGGACAGCGGGGTGCCGGCGAGCTGGTCGATTTCGCGGCCCTCGCGCCCGATGTTGTCGGCTTCTCGGACGACGGCCGCGGCGTGCAGTCCGACGAACTGATGGAGGAGGCGATGCGCCGGGCGGCAAAAGCCGGCCGGCCGGTCGTGGCCCACTGCGAGGTGGACGACCTGCTGCGGGGCGGCTATATCCACGACGGCGAATACTGCCGTGCGCACGGGCACAAGGGTATCTGCTCCGAGAGCGAGTGGAAGCAGGTGGAACGCGACATCGCGCTGGCCGAAAAGACCGGTTGCCAGTATCACGTCTGCCACGTCTCGACCAAGGAGAGCGTCGAGCTGGTACGGCGTGCGAAGGCCCGCGGCGTGCGTGTGAGCTGCGAAACGGCGCCGCATTATCTGCTGCTCTGCGACGAGGATTTGCAGGAGGACGGACGCTTCAAGATGAATCCGCCGCTGCGCAGCCGCGAAGACCGCGCCGCGCTGATCGCGGGCGTCGCGGACGGTACGATTGAGGTGATCGCCACCGACCATGCGCCCCATACCGCCGAAGAGAAGTCGCGCGGACTGGCCGGCAGCGCCATGGGAATCGTGGGCTTGGAGTGCGCTTTCCCGCTGATGTATAAATATATGGTGTTGCCGGGAACGCTCACGCTCGAAAAGCTTGTCGCGCTGATGTCCGACAATCCCCGCCGGATATTCGGTCTGGGCGGCGGCCTGAACGTCGGCGGCGAAGCCGACTTCACGGTGCTCGCCCTCGGCGCACAGTACGAGATAGACCCTGCGGCGTTCCTCTCGAAGGGCCGCGCCACGCCTTTCGCCGGCTGGCCGGTGCAGGGCCGCGCCGTGCTGACGGTCGTCGGGGGCCGGGAGGCATATATGGACGAAACGATGAAAACCAATAAATAAGGATGAAACCATTTACGAAGAAAATTGTCTTGGAGAACGGCCGTGAGTTTTACGGCTACGGCTTCGGCGCCGACCGCGAGGTCATTAACGAGATCGTCTTCAATACCTCGATGGTGGGGTATCAGGAGATTATGTCCGACCCCTCCTACACGGACCAGATGGTCGTGATGACCTATCCGCTGATCGGTAATTACGGTATGGCCGACGAGGATTACGAAACGAAGACTCCGACCATCGGCGGCATGATCGTGCGCGAGTACAACGACTCGCCGAGCAACTTCCGCTACACGAAGACCCTGAACGAGGTCTTCGAGGAGCATGACATTCCCGCGATCTGGGGCGTGGACACCCGCACCCTGACGCGCATCATCCGTAACGAAGGCACCCAGAAGGTGATTATCACCGGCGCGGACACGCCCCTCGAAGAGGCGCTCCGCAAAGTGCGCGAGTACGCCCTTCCCCACGACATGGTTTCGCGCGTGAGCTGCAAGAAACGCTGGATGTCGCGCGTCCCCAACCACAAATACGACGTGGTGGCGGTCGACTGCGGCATCAAGTACAACATCATCCGCCAGCTGAACCGCGTGGGCTGCAACGTGACGGTCGTGCCGTTCGACTCGACGCTGGAGGAGATCATGGCCTTCCGTCCCGACGGCGTCGTGCTGTCGAACGGTCCCGGCAACCCGCAGGACGTGACGCCCGTGATCGAGCTGGTCAGGCAGCTGCGCGGCAAACTGCCGATCTTCGGCATCTGCATGGGCCATCAGCTCATTTCGCTGGCTTACGGCGCCAAGACTGTGAAGATGAAGTTCGGCCACCGCGGCGGCAACCACCCCGTGAAGAATCTGGCCACCGGCAAGATCGAGATCACGAGCCAGAACCACAGCTACGCCGTGGACGTCGATTCACTGGCCGGTACGGGGCTAGAGCTGACCCACGTAAACCTGCTCGACGGCACGGCCGAGGGCGTGGAGTGTGTCGGCGACGCTGTTTTCTCGATGCAGTATCACCCGGAGAGCGCTTCGGGTCCGCAGGACAGCGGCTATTTGTTCAGAAAGTTTACCAAAATAATGGAGGAGCGTAAAAATGCCTAAGAGAAGAGATATAAAGAAGGTAATGGTTATCGGTTCGGGTCCGATCGTCATCGGACAGGCCGCCGAATTCGACTATGCGGGCACGCAGGCCTGCCTCGCACTCAAGGAAGAGGGCTACGAGGTGATTCTCGTGAATTCGAACCCCGCCACGATCATGACCGACACGCATATTGCGGACAAGGTATACATGGAGCCGCTGACGCTCGAATACGTCGCCAAGATCATCCGCTTCGAACGCCCCGACGCCATCGTGCCGGGACTGGGCGGGCAGACGGGTCTGAACCTCGCGGTGCAGCTCGCCAAGAAGGGCATTCTGAAAGAGTGTCAGGTCGAGATTCTGGGCACCTCGTTCGAGTCGATCGAACGTGCCGAGGACCGCGAACTTTTCAAGGAGCTGTGCGAATCGCTGGGCGAGCCGGTGATCGAGTCGAAGATCGCCATGTCGGTCGAGGAGGCCGTCGAGGTCGCCGCCGAGATCGGCTATCCCGTCGTGCTGCGTCCCGCCTATACGCTGGGCGGCACGGGCGGCGGCTTCGCCGACAACGAGGAGCAGCTGCGCGAGATGATGCGCCACGCCCTGTTCCTTTCGCCCGTACATCAGGTGCTCGTCGAGAAGAGCATCAAGGGATACAAGGAGATCGAGTTCGAGGTGATGCGCGACCACAACGACACGGCCATCAGCATCTGCTGCATGGAGAACATCGACCCCGTGGGCGTCCATACGGGCGACTCGATCGTCGTGGCGCCGTGCCAGACGCTCACCAACAAGGAGTTCCAGATGCTGCGCGACAGCGCCCTGAAGATCATCCGCGAGCTGAAGATCGAAGGCGGCTGCAACGTGCAGTTCGCACTCGACCCCCTGTCATTCAAATACTACCTGATCGAGGTGAATCCCCGCGTGTCGCGCTCCTCGGCCCTCGCATCGAAGGCCAGCGGTTATCCGATCGCGCGCGTTACGGCCAAGGTGGCCGTGGGTCTCACCCTCGACGAGATCATGCTGGCCAATACGCCCGCCAGCTTCGAGCCGACGCTCGATTACGTTGTGACTAAAGTCGCCCGCTTCCCGTTCGACAAGTTCAGCGACGCGTCGAACAAGCTCGGTACGCAGATGAAAGCCACGGGCGAGGTGATGTCGATCGGCCGCACGATGGAGGAGAGCCTGCTGAAGGCGATGCGTTCGCTCGAAACCGGCGTCTGCCATATCTACCACAAGAAGTTCGACGACTGGACGAACGACCGGCTGCTGGAATACATCGCCGAGCCTACCGACGACCGACTGTATGCCATCGCGCAGCTGATCCGCGGCGGCGTCGATCTGGTGCTGATCTACAACCGCACGAAAATCGACATGTTCTTCCTCGAAAAGTTCAAGAATATCGTCGAATTCGAGCGCGTCGTCGAGGCCGCTCCGATGAATATAGAAGTGCTGCGCGAAGCCAAGCGCATGGGTTTCAGCGACAAGTTCATCGGTCAGCTGTGGGGTGTCTCGCAGCACGACATGTACCTGCTGCGCGAGAAGAACGGCATCTTCCCGGTCTACAAGATGATCGACACCTGCGCCAGCGAGTTCAGCTCCTACGTGCCTTATTTCTACTCGACCTACGAAGACGAGAACGAGTCGCTGGTGAGCGACAAGGAGAAGATCGTGGTGCTCGGTTCCGGTCCGATCCGCATCGGTCAGGGCGTCGAGTTCGACTATTCGACCGTACACGCCATCTGGTCGATCCGCGAAGCGGGCTATGAAGCCATCATCATCAACAACAACCCCGAAACCGTCTCGACCGACTATACCACCAGCGACAAACTCTACTTCGAGCCGCTGATGGTCGAGGACGTGATGAACGTCATCCACCTCGAAAAACCGAAGGCGATCGTCGTGTCGCTCGGCGGACAGACCGCCATCAACCTCGCCGAGCCGCTCTCCCGGCTGGGCGTGCCCATCATCGGCACCGACTGCGAAGCCATCCGCAACGCCGAGGACCGCGGCTGCTTCGAGAAGATCATGGAGGAGCTGCGCATCCCGCAGCCCGAAGCCGAAGCCGTCACCGACATCGAGTCGGGCGTGAAGGCCGCCGCCCGCATCGGCTATCCGGTGCTGGTGCGTCCGAGTTACGTGCTGGGCGGCCGCGCCATGCAGATCGTTTCGAACGAGGAGCGCCTGCGCCACTACCTGCAGACGGCCGTCGAGGTCAACGACGACTCGCCGGTGCTGGTAGACCGCTACATCATGGGCAAGGAGCTGGAGGTGGACGCCATCTGCGACGGCAAGGACGTCTTTATCCCCGGCATCATGGAGCATGTCGAGCGCACGGGTATCCATTCGGGCGACTCGATCAGCGTCTATCCGACCTTCAGCGTCAGCCAGAAGGCCAAGGACAAGATCATCGACTACACGGTGAAACTCGGTCTGCGGATCGGCATCATCGGTCTCTACAATATCCAGTTCATCCTCGACGGCAACGACGAAGTCTACGTCATCGAGGTCAATCCCCGCTCGTCGCGCACGGTGCCGTTCCTCTCCAAATCGACGGGCGTTCCGATGGCCCATATCGCCACGCAGGTGATTCTGGGCAAGACGCTGAAAGAACTGGGCGTCACCGAAGTATACGGCAAGGAGAAGAAACGCTGGTACGTCAAGGCGCCGGCCTTCTCGTTCGCCAAGATCCGCGGCATGGATTCCTACCTCTCGCCTGAGATGAAATCCACGGGCGAGGCCATCGGCTACGACGACAAGCTCACCCGCGCGCTTTACAAGGCGCTGCAGGCGACGGGCATGAACGTCTGCAACTACGGCACGATCTTCGTCACCATCGCCGACCACGACAAGGAGCAGGCGCTGCCCCTCGTGCGGCGTTTCTACGACCTCGGTTTCAACGTCGAGGCGACGACCGGGACTGCCGAATTCCTGCGCGAACACGGCATCCGCACCCGCACGCGGCGCAAGCTGAGCGAGGGCAGTTCGGAGATCATCGACGCGCTCCGTCAGGGCCATGTGAGCTACGTGATCAATACCATCGACATCAACCAGCACAATACCCGGCTCGACGGATACGAAATCCGCCGCACGGCCGTCGAGAACAACGTGACGATCTTCACGGCGCTCGAAACGGTGCAGGTGCTGCTGGACGTGCTCGAAGAGATCACCTTCGGAGTCTCGACCATCGACGCGAAGTGATTTCCGGCGTGAGGACGCCTTCCGTACGCACCTCTTTCGCTCCGAACGGGATACGGTCCCGTCCGGAGCGAAACGAACGAAGCGCGGGGGCTGTTCTCCGGATCAAAAATCGAAAGGGAATACATGTATAAGAAAGGCATCTATAAGATTCTTGCGAACGAGCCGCTGACGGCCTCGGTGTGGCGCATGGTGCTGGAGGGCGATACCGAATGGATCGTCCGTCCGGGACAGTTCGTCAATATCGCGCTCGAAGGCCGCTACCTGCGCCGTCCGATTTCGGTGTGCGACTGCGATGCACGGACCCTCACGCTCATCTATAAGGTCGTGGGCGGAGGTACGGAGCAGATGAGCCGCATGGCGGCGGGCGCGGAGCTGGACCTGCTGACGGGACTCGGCAACGGCTTCGACACCTCCAACGATGCGCGGCGGCCCCTGCTGGTGGGCGGCGGCGTAGGCGTGCCTCCGCTCTACAAGCTGGCCAAAGCGCTGCTGGCGGAGGGCAAACCGGTGAGCGTCGTGCTGGGATTCAACACGGCGGACGAGGTCTTCTACGCCGACGAATTCCGGGCGCTGGGGTGCGACGTGCATGTCGCCACGGCCGACGGTTCGGCCGGGACGAAAGGCTTCGTCACGACGGCCATCGCCGGTCAGGGCATCGACTTCGACTACTTCTATGCCTGCGGTCCGCTGCCGATGCTGCGCGCGTTGTGCGACTCGGTCGCACAGGACGGCCAGCTGTCGTTCGAGGAGCGTATGGGATGCGGTTTCGGCGCCTGCATGGGCTGTTCGTGCAAAACGAAATACGGCAACAAACGCATCTGCAAGGAGGGACCCGTATTAACGAAAGGGGAGATCATATGGTAAGCAAGCAGTTCATCGCACAGAACCGGCCGGCAGGAAAACCTGCCCCGGATATGTCCGTCACCCTGAGCGGTCTGAAGCTGGACAACCCGGTCGTTCCGGCCAGCGGTACGTTCGGATACGGCAACGAATTCCGGGATTTTTACGATATCAACATCCTCGGTTCGTTCTCGTTCAAGGGCACCACGCGCGAACCGCGCTTCGGCAATCCCACGCCCCGCATCGCCGAATGTGAGGCGGGGATGATCAACGCCGTGGGACTGCAGAATCCCGGCATCGACGCCGTGATCGCCGAGGAGCTGCCGCGCCTGAAGAGCTTCTTTCATAAACCCGTGATCGCCAATATCAGCGGCTTCTCGATCGAGGAGTACGCCTATTGCTGCGAGCGGATCGACCGCGAGGAGCAGGTCGGCATCATCGAGGTCAATGTCTCGTGCCCCAACGTGCGGCACGGCGGCATGTCGTTCGGCACTTCGCCCGAATGTGCGGCCGAGGTGACGCGCGCGGTGAAGGCCGTGACCACCAAACCGGTCTATATCAAACTGTCGCCCAACGTGACGGACATCGTCTCGATCGCCCGCGCCTGCGAAGAGGCCGGTGCCGACGGCATCTGCCTGATCAACACCCTGCTGGGAATGCGGATCGACGTGAGGTGCCGCAAGGCGGTGATCGCCAATACGATGGGCGGTTTTTCGGGCGCTGCGGTCTTTCCCGTGGCAGTGCGGATGGTTTATCAGGTCGCCAAAGCCTGCTCCGTACCCGTCATGGGATGCGGCGGCGTGACGACGGCCCGCGACGTGATCGAAATGATGATGGCCGGAGCCACGGCCGTGCAGGTCGGTGCCGCGAATCTGGTGAATCCCTATGCCTCGAAGGAGATCGTCGAAGCCCTGCCCGCCGAGATGGAGCGGCTGGGGATCGAGCGGCTGAGCGACATTATAGGAATCGTAGAATAAAGTTAAAATCGGATATGATGCAACACGACGTAATTATCGCCTGCGACTTCAAGTCGGCGGAAGACACTTTCAAGTTCCTCGACCTGTTCCGGGACGAGGAGCGCAAACCGTTCCTCAAGATCGGCATGGAGCTTTTCTATGCCGAAGGCCCTGCCATCGTGCGCGAAATCAAGCGCCGGGGCCACCGGATTTTCCTCGACCTGAAACTGCACGACATTCCCAACACCGTGAAGAAGGCGATGGCCGTGCTGTCGCGTCTGGACGTGGATATGTGCAACGTCCATGCGGCCGGAACGGTCGAGATGATGAAATACGCCCTCGAAGGGCTTACCCGCGAAGACGGCACGCGGCCCCTGCTGATCGCCGTGACGCAGCTCACCTCGACCAGCGAGGAGCGCATGCGGCAGGAGCTGCTTATCAACGCTTCGATCAACGACACGATCGTCAAATACGCGCAGAACACCCGTGCCGCGGGGCTGGACGGCGTGGTTTGCTCGCCGCTCGAAGCGGGCATGGTGCACGAAGCCTGCGGAAAAGAGTTCCTGACCGTCACGCCCGGCGTGCGTTTTGCAGACGGAGACGTTGCGGACCAAGTGCGCGTCACCACGCCCGCCCGTGCGCGGGAGATCGGCTCCGACTTCATCGTCGTGGGCCGTCCGATCACCGCCGCTGCGGACCCCGTGGCCGCGTACCGCAGGTGCGTAAGCGAATTTTGCGATTAAACACGATTAAAAACAGTCGATTATGAAACCGGTAAAACTTTTCTACCTGAAAAACTGTCCCTTCTGCCGCAAGGCGCTGCGTTACATCGAGCAGGCCAAGGCCGCACACCCCGAACTGCAGCCGGTGGCGATCGAAATGATCGAGGAGTCGGAGCAGTCCGATTTGGCCGACACGTTCGATTACTACTATGTGCCGACGTTTTACGTCGACGGCGTGAAGGTCCACGAGGGCGGCATCTATGCCGAGGAGGTGGAGAAGATTTTGCGTTCGGCGCTGGAATAAACAACTACAGAATATCATGGAGAAATCAATTGCTAAAGACCTGCTTTCGATCGGCGCGGTGTTCCTGCGCCCCGAACAGCCGTTTACATGGGCCAGCGGCATCAAAAGCCCGATTTACTGCGACAACCGCCTGACGCTGACGGCGCCTGTCGTGCGCGGACACGTCGAAGAGGGGCTGGCGCAGATCGTCCGCACCCGCTTTCCCGAAGCCGAAGTGCTGATGGGGACTTCGACCGCGGGCATCGCCCACGCCGCCATCACCGCGACGATCCTCGACCTGCCGATGGGCTATGTGCGCAGCGGTTCGAAGGATCACGGCCGCGGCAACCAGATCGAGGGCAAGCTCGAAAAGGGGCAGAAGGTGGTCGTGATCGAGGACCTGATCTCGACCGGCGGTTCGTGCATCGAGGTGGTGACCGCCCTGCGCGAAGCCGGCGCCGAGGTGCTGGGCGTGGCGTCGATCTTCACCTACGGCATGAAGAAGGGACTGGACCGCATGAAAGAGGCGAACGTCGTCAATTACAGTCTCTCGAATCTCGACGCGCTGGTGGAAGTGGCCGCCGAGGAGGGATACATCAAGCCCGAAGACAAGGCCCGTCTGCTGAAATTCCGCGACAATCCGTCGGACGAAAGCTGGATGGAAAAATAGTTTGCCGGGATCGCACGACGCTTTTCCGCACCTCGCTTGGGGGCATGGAAATGCGGCTTGCACTCCCTCCGCACTCCGGTCGGCACCGCGTGCAATCCGCAGCATGCCGCCGGCCGGCTGCAAACCCCGATTTTGATAAATGAAACAACCTATGAGACACCTGATTGACCCGACCGACCTGACGGTGGCCGAAACCGAACAAATCGTGGCGCTGGCCGAAGATATCATCGCCAACCGCGCCAAATACAGCGAAGCGTGCAAGGGGCGCAAGCTGGCGACGCTCTTTTACGAGCCTTCGACCCGCACCCGCCTGAGTTTCACCTCCGCCATGATGGAGCTGGGGGGCAGCGTCATCGGCTTTTCGGACGCCAATTCGTCGTCCGTGTCGAAAGGCGAAACCGTGGCGGACACCGTACGCGTGATCCGCTGTTTCGCGGACATTATCGCCATGCGCCACTTCAAGGAGGGCGCGCCGCTCGTAGCTTCGCAGTACGCCGGAATTCCGGTCATCAATGCGGGCGACGGCAGCCACAGCCACCCGACGCAGACCCTTACGGACCTTCTGACGATCAAGCGCGAGAAGGGGCGTTTCGACAACATGACGATCGGCTTCTGCGGCGACCTGAAATTCGGCCGCACGGTCCATTCGCTCATCAAGGCGCTGTCGCGCTATTCGGGGATCAAGGTGATCCTGATCGCCCCGCAGGAGCTGCGTCTTCCGGACTACATGCTGGCCGAGATGAGCGAGAATTCGAAACTCGAATTCCGCGAAGTCGAGACCATGGAGGAGGTGATGCCCGAACTGGACATACTCTACATGACGCGTGTGCAGAAGGAGCGTTTCCTCGACGAGGAGGAGTTCGACCGCGTGAAGAACAGCTTCGTGCTCGATCCCGGAAAGCTCGAAACCGCCAAGGAGGATATGATTATCCTGCACCCGCTGCCGCGCGTGAACGAAATCACGCGCGCCGTGGACAACGATCCCCGCGCAGCCTATTTCCGACAGGTCGAAAACGGCAAGTTCGTACGCATGGCGCTGATCCTTACGCTGCTGCGCTGGGCCGACGAAAACAAGCCCTTCGAGAAGACTCCCGTTTTCAGCGAAGACTACGTCGTCAATGAGATGGAGTGCTCCAACCGGCGCTGTATCTCGGCGACCGAAGATGTCGACCGGCTTTTCCACCGCCTGCCCGACGGCTCGTGCCGCTGCGCCTACTGCGAGGCCAAGGCGAAGTGATCTCCGGTATGGCCTTTCATATAAAGCTCCCATAAGGGAGCTTTTTTTCTTCCGCCTGCCTGAGTCTGTCTTCCGTTTTTCCTGAGTCCGCCGCTCTTCCGGATCTTAGGGCGTGTTCCGGTCCGGGCGGTGCTTTCCGGCGGGTCGGACGGAGTGCATGCACCCTGTTCGGCCGATTTCCCGGTTTCGAATGTAAAATTTGTTATTTCGATTAGTAACCTGTCTTGTGAAATTGTATTATTTATAGAAACAAAGGCGCAGAACAGGGTGCAATAACGTCTGCGGTTGCAAAAAGTTTTACTATCTTTGCATCAATTCTAACCTTAACCTGAAAAGAACCGATGTCTGCAAATTCCCGAAAAGTATCGCCGCTGGCATGGGTCCCCACGGTCTATTTTGCCATGGGGCTCCCGTTTATTATCGTAAACATGGTAGCGACGCTGATGTTCCGAGGGCTGGGTATCGACGATGCCCGCATTACGCTCTGGACTTCGCTGATTATCCTGCCGTGGTCGCTCAAACCCTTCTGGAGTCCCTTGATGGAGATGTTCAGGACCAAGAAATTCTGGGTCGTCGCCACGCAGCTGGTTTCGGGTCTGGGACTTGCGCTGGTCGCCCTGTCGCTTCCGCTTCCTAACTTTTTCCCCTATGCCATCGCCCTGATGGCTGTCGTGGCCTTCAGCGGCGCGACGCACGACATCGCCACCGACGGCGTCTATATCACCGAACTTTCCAAAGACCTGCAGGCCAAGTTCATCGGCTGGCAGGGCGCCTTTTACAACATCGCTAAGGTCTTCGCCATGGGCGGACTGGTCTATCTGGCCGGCGCGCTCAAGGACCATGTCGGAATCGTGCAGGCGTGGATGACCGTGATGGGCCTTTGCGGCGGCATTCTCTTCCTGCTTGGGCTGTACCACATCCGCATGCTGCCTTCGGGCGGCGCCGCGACGGCCCACGCCGATAGTTTCGGCGGCGCCATGCGCGAGACGAAGCGCATCTTTCTGGAGTTCTTCAAGAAGAAATACATCTGGATCTATTTCGCCTTCATCCTCTTCTACCGCTTCGCCGAAGGTCTGGTCATCAAGATCGTGCCGCTGTTCCTCAACGCTCCGCTCGATCAGCAGGGCATGGGCCTTACCGAACAGCAGATCGGACTCTATTACGGTACGTTCGGCGTGATCGCCTTCGTCGTGGGGTCCATTCTGGGCGGCTATTTCATTTCGTGGCTCAAACTGCGGCGCGCCTTGTTCCCGCTGGTCTGCATCTTCAACGTTCCGTTCGTGGTCTACGCGCTGCTGGCGTGGTTCCAGCCTTCGAGCCCCGTGCTGATCTGCGCGGCCATCGTGTTCGAATATTTCAGTTACGGCTTCGGCTTCGTGGGACTCACGCTCTTCATCATGCAGCAGGTGGCGCCCGGCCCGCACCAGATGGCGCACTACGCCTTCGGGTCGTCGCTCGCCAACCTCGGCGTGATGCTTCCGGGTATGATCAGCGGCTGGCTTTGCGACAACTTGGGCGGCTATCACTACTTCTTCATGTGGGCGTTGCTGGCGACGGTTCCCGCCTTCCTGCTCGCCGCGCGCATTCCCTTCACCCATCCCGATACCGAAGAGGTGGCGGCCGAGGAGATCGACAAAGAATTGATCAACGAATAAACAGATAACGTAAAACTATGGACAACAACCTGAAAATCGTAGGCCCGGCCATGCCGGATATGCCGTGGGAGGATCGTCCCGCCGGCTCCAAAGAAGTGATGTGGCGCTATTCGGCCAATCCTATCATCCCGCGCGACGCGCTTTCGACGTCGAACAGCATTTTCAACTCGGCGGTCATTCCCTTCAAGAAAGGCAAGTATAACTATGCGGGCGTTTTCCGCTGCGACGACACCAACCGCCGCATGCGCATCCACGCCGCTTTCTCGGTGGACGGCATCAAGTGGGATATCTGCGAGGAGGATTTCAAACTCGTGGGCGCCGATCCCGAAATCGCCGAGTGGGTTTACGGTTACGATCCCCGCGTAGCCAAGATCGAGGATAAGTATTATGTGACGTGGTGCAACGGCTACCACGGCCCGACGATCGGCATCGCGTGGACCGACGACTTCGAGACGTTCCACCAGCTGGAGAACGCCTTTATCCCCTTCAACCGCAACGGCGTGCTGTTCCCCCGCAAGATCAACGGCCGTTTCGCCATGCTGTCGCGTCCGAGCGACAACGGCCATACGGCTTTCGGCGACATTTTCTACTCGGAGTCGCCCGACATGGAGTTCTGGGGCCGCCACCGTCATGTGATGTCGCCCGCGGCCTTCGAGGTGTCGGCATGGCAGTGCATGAAGATCGGTGCGGGTCCCGTGCCCATCGAGACGAGCGAGGGCTGGCTGCTGCTCTACCACGGCGTGCTGCGCTCGTGCAACGGTTATGTCTATGCGTTCGGTTCGGCGCTGCTCGACCTCGACCAGCCGTGGAAGACGATCGCCCGCAGCGGCCCGTACCTGATTTCGCCGCGCGAGATTTACGAGCTGACGGGCGACGTTCCGAACGTCACGTTCCCCTGCGCGTCGCTCCATGACCCCGAAACGGGCCGGATCGCCGTCTATTACGGATGCGCCGATACCGTCACGGGCCTTGCCTTCGGTTATATCCCCGAAATCGTCAAGTTTACCAAGGAAAACAATATTCTCTGACGATGCTGCGACGAACGCTCTTAACTGCTGCGCTCGCCGCAGCCGTTTTCTGCGCACCGCTGCGTGCGCAGGAACCTGCCGACTGGGTCGATCCATTTGTCGGTACGACCAACTTCGGCACGACCAACCCCGGCGCGGTGTGTCCCAACGGCATGATGTCCGTGGTTCCCTTCAACGTGATGGGTTCCGACGAGAACGTCTACGACAAGGACGCCCGCTGGTGGTCCACGCCCTATGAGTTCCACAACAAGTTCTTTACGGGTTTCGCGCACGTCACGCTGAGCGGTGTGGGATGCCCCGAACTGGGATCGCTGCTGGTGATGCCGACCACGGGCGCGCTCGATGTCGATTACCGCAATTACGGCAGTAAGTACACCGGTGAAACCGCTTCTCCGGGCTACTATTCGAACCGGCTTTCGAAGTACGGCGTCCTTGCCGAAGTGACGGCCACGCCGCGCAGCTCGGCCGAACGCTACACCTTCCCGGCGGGCGAGAGCCATATCCTGCTCAATCTGGGCGAGGGCCTTACCAACGAATCGGGGGCTTGGGTGCGCCGCGTGAGCGACACCGAGGTCGAGGGCATGAAACTGCTCGGCACGTTCTGCTACAACCCGCAGGCGGTGTTCCCGATCTATTTCGTGATGCGCGTCTCGAAACGCCCCTCCGCCACGGGATTCTGGAAGAAACAGCCCCCCAAATACGGCGTCGAAGCCGAGTGGGACAAGGATGCCGGCAATTACAAACTCTATACGCACTACGGCCGTGAACTCGCGGGCGACGATGTGGGCGTGTGGTTCAGCTACGATACGACGGAGGGCGAGCAGCTCGAAGTCCGCATGGGCGTTTCGTTCGTGTCGGTCGAGAATGCGCGCCTGAACCTCGAAGCCGAGCAGCAGGAGCGTTCGTTCGACGACATCCGTGCCGCGGCGCGCCGCTCGTGGAACGACGATCTGGGCCGCATCCGCGTCGAGGGCGGCACCGACGCGCAGAAGAAGGTCTTCTATACGGGGCTCTATCATGCGCTGATCCATCCCAACGTGCTGAGCGACGTCAACGGTGAATACCCCGCGATGGAGAGCGCCGAAATCCGCACCGCCGAGGGCAACCGCTATACGGTCTTCTCGCTCTGGGACACCTACCGCAACCTGCACCAGCTGATGACGCTGGTCTATCCCGAACGCCAGTTGGAAATGGTGCGTTCGATGATCGGCATGTACAAGGAGTGGGGCTGGCTGCCGAAATGGGAGCTTTACGGCCGCGAAACCTTCACCATGGAGGGCGATCCGGCCATCCCGGTGATCGTCGATACGTGGATGAAGGGCCTGCGCGATTTCGACATGGACGCCGCTTACGAGGCGATGCGCAAGTCGGCCACGACGCCCGGCGCGCAGAACAGGATGCGCCCCGACATCGATCCCTATGTCGAAAAGGGCTACGTGCCGCTGGGCTTCTACGCCCGCGACCTTTCGGGCGACAACTCCGTGTCGCACGCGCTGGAATACTACATCGCCGACCATGCCCTGTCGCTGCTGGCCGATTCGCTCGGCCGCAGGGAGGACGCGGCGCTGTTCCGGAACCGTTCGCTCGGCTATAAGAACTACTACAGTCCCGAATCGGGCACTTTCCGTCCGATCACCGGGGAGGGCGGTTTCCTGACGCCGTTCGATCCGCGGCAAGGCGAGAATTTCGAGCCGGTCCCCGGTTTTCACGAAGGCTCGGCATGGAACTATACGTTCTATGTCCCGCACGACGTCTACGGACTGTCGAAGCTGATGGGCGGCCGGCGCAAATTCATCGCCAAGCTGCAAATGGTCTTCGACGAGGGGCTTTACGATCCCGCGAACGAACCCGACATCGCCTATCCCTACCTTTTCAGCTATTTCCGGGGCGAGGAGTGGCGTACGCAGCGCGAGGTGAACCGCCTGCTGGCCAAATACTTCACCACCGCGCCCGACGGCATTCCCGGCAACGACGATACCGGAACCATGTCGGCGTGGGCCGTCTTCTCGATGATGGGCTTCTATCCCGACTGTCCGGGCGAGCCGTATTACACGCTTACCTCGCCCGTTTTCGATCGGGTGACCGTTACGCTCGACAGGAAATACTATCCGGCCGGGGAACTCGTCATCGAGACGAAGCGTCCCGATTCCGGCGCGGTCTATATCCGCTCGATGACGCTCGGCGGCAAACCGCTGAAGCGATACCGCATCGGCCACGACGAGCTGCTGCGGGGCGGACGGCTGACTTTCGAACTTCAAAACCGCAAATAGATGAGACTCTTCCGCTGGATATTCGTTGTGTCGCTGCTGCTCGTCTCGTCCGGAGTCCGGGCGCAGACCCGGCTGACCCGCAACGGCAAACCTGCGGCCCGGATCGTCGTGGCACAGCAAACTGCCGCCGATCTCACGGCCGCGCAGCTGCTGCAGCGATTCGTCCGCGAATCGACCGGTGCGACACTGCCCCTGCTGCATGACGTGACGCCCCGCAAGGGCAACATCCTGATCGGCGCTTCGGACACCGCGGGACTTGCCGAGGACGGCTTCCGCCTGCGCACGCAGGACGGCGTGCTGCGCATCAGCAGCGGCGGCGACAAGGGGGCGGTTTACGGCGTCATGACGCTGCTGGAACGTTACTTGGGGCTGGATTACTTCGCCGCCGGGGTCTATGACCTCGACCGGAATCCGACCGTCACGCTTCCGGCGATGGACTTCGCCGAAAATCCGGCGTTCCGCTATCGCCAGAGTCAGGGCTACGGCATGGCGCAGGACTCCGTGTACCGGCTGGCCCTGCGTCTGGAGGAGCCGCGCGACATCTTTGCCGGCGGGTTGTGGGTGCACACCTTCAACAGCCTGCTTCCGGCGTCGGTCTACGGCGCGGAGCATCCCGAATACTACTCGTTCATCAACGGCGAACGACGTCCCGGCCGCGCCAGCCAATGGTGTCTCACCAACGACGAACTCTTCGAACTGGTGGCGGCGAAAGTCGATTCGATCTTCCGGGCCAACCCCGGCATGAACATCATCTCCATAAGCCAGAACGACAGCAATTTCACCTACTGCCGCTGCGAGGAGTGCGAGAAGGTCAACCGGTACGAAGGCGCGCCTTCGGGCAACTATGTCCGCTTCCTGAACAAGCTGGCGGAGCGTTTCCCCGACAAGGAGTTTTCGACGCTGGCCTACCTCTTTACGATGCAGCCCCCGAAGCACGTGAAGCCGCTGCCCAATGTCAATATCATGCTGTGCGACATCGACTGCGACCGCGAAGTGCCCCTTACGGACAATGCGTCGGGCCGCGAGTTCATCGAAGCGATGGAGGGGTGGGCAGCCCTGTCGGACAATATCTTCGTGTGGGACTACGGCATCAATTTCGACAACATGGTCGCTCCGTTCCCCAACTTTCCGATACTCAAACCCAACATCGGGCTTTTCCGTCGCAACCACGCCACGATGCACTTCTCGCAGATCGGCGGCTCGTACGGCGGCGATTTCTCGGAGATGCGCACCTATGTGGTCGCCAAGCTGATGTGGAACCCCGATCAGGATACCGATTCGCTCATGCTGCGTTTCATGCGCGGTTATTACGGACCCGCTGCGCCTTATATTTATCAGTACGAAAAACTGCTCGAAGGCGCATTGCTGGCGGGCGGCCAGCGGTTGTGGATATACGATTCTCCCGTCTCGCACAAGGACGGCATGCTCAACGCCGCCTGCCGCAAGCGTTACGGAGAGCTGTTCGACTGCGCCGAGCGGGCTGTGGCGGGGGATTCCGTCCTGCTGCGCCGCGTGCGCCTGACGCGTCTGCCGCTGATGTACTCCAACCTCGAAATCGCCCGCACGACGGCCGACAAGGATCTCGGCGCCGTGGTGAGCGAGCTGGACGCGTTCGAGAAATACGTGACCCAATTCGGCGTGAAGACGCTCAACGAACGCAACAACAGCCCGCAGGAATACTGCCGGCTCTACCGCGAACGTTATCTTCCTGCGGAGAACTCCAATCTGGCGCTGGGCGCGCGGATCGTCTGGATCGACGCTCCTGCGGAGAAATACCGGGCGTCGGGCGAAAAGACCCTGACCGACGGTCTTTTCGGCGGCGCGTCGTTCGTCGAGAGCTGGACGGGCTGGGAGGGCAAGGACGGCGCCTTCGTCGTCGATCTGGGCCGCGACGTGGCCTTCTCGACGGTCGAGACCGATTTCCTGCACCAGCTGGGCCAGTGGATTCTGCTGCCCCGTTCGGTGCGCTACTCCGTTTCGTCCGACAACGCGGACTGGACACCGTTCGGGCAGGTGGAATTTCCTGAGGACCAGTCGGTGCCCGTGAAATTCGTTCCGGCTGCCGTCACGGCCGCACAGCCGGTGCGGGCCCGCTATGTCAAAGTCGAAATCGAAGGCGTCAAGACCTGTCCGCCGTGGCATTACGGCGTAGGCTGCCCCTGCTGGTTCTTCCTCGACGAAGTGACCGTAAAATAAAACGTTGCGAAAAATTTTAAACGATTGCATAATGAAACCCAAGCATCTTCTTTCCTTATCCGTTCTGCTGATCTCGGCCGCCTGTTCGCAGCCTGAGCAGAAGCCGCTGACGCAGTATGTCGATATGTACATCGGCACGGGCGGCCACGGCCATGTCTTCATGGGGGCCAACGTTCCGTTCGGCGCCGTGCAGCTCGGCCCCACCAGCATCCCGCAGTCGTGGGACTGGGTGTCGGGATACCACATTTCCGATACGACCGTCATCGGTTTCAGCCATACCCACCTCAACGGTACGGGTATTGGCGACCTGTTCGACGTCACGGTGATGCCCGTCGTGGGCGGGGTGACCTACGCCCGCGGCACGGAGGACGACCCGCAGTCGGGGCTTTGGTCCTATTTCAGCCGTAAGAACGAAAAAGCCCGTCCGGGCTATTACGCCACGCGGCTCGACCGCTACGGCGTCGATGTGGAGCTGACCGCCACCAAGCGCGTCGGGCTGCACAAATACACCTTCCCCGCGTCGCTGGAGGCTGCCGTGGTCTTCGACCTCGAAAACGGCGGCTGCTGGGACAAGGCCACCGAGACCGCATTCGTTTCCGACGGACTCCGGCTCAGCGGTTACCGCTATTCGACGGGCTGGGCCAAGGATCAGCGCGTTTACTTCACGGCCGAATTCTCGAAGCCGGTGAAGAATATCTCCTATCCCGATGCGTCGGAGACGGTTCCGGAGGAGGGCGACGTTACGGTCAAGGGCCGTTACGCCCGCGTGGAGTTCGATACGACCGACGGCGAGCCGCTCTATATGAAAGTGGCGATTTCGCCCGTGAGCATCGAGAACGCCAAGCTCAACATGCAGGCGGAACTTCCCGGCTGGGACTTCGAAGCCACGGCGGCGGCCGCCGACAAGGCGTGGAACGCCGAGCTGCAGAAGGTGCGTGTCGAGACTGCGGACGAAGCCGCCCGCCGCATCTTCTATACGGCGCTCTACCACACGATGGTCGCTCCGTCGGAGTTCTGCGACGTGAACGGCGACTACCGGGGCGCTGACGGCGAGATCTACCGCGCCGCGCCGTTCGTGAACTATACGACCTTCTCGTTGTGGGACACCTACCGCGCCGCCCAGCCGCTGATGACGATTCTCCATCCTGAGAAGATGCCCGACATCGCCAATACGATGCTTCATATCTACACGCAGCAGGGCAAGCTTCCCGTCTGGCACCTCGCGGGCAACGAGACCGACTGCATGGTCGGCAATCCCGGCATCCCGGCCATGGCCGACATCGTGCTGAAAGGTTACGGCGGCTTCGACAAGGAGCTGGCCTACGAGGCGCTGAAGAAGTCCGCCATGCTCGGCGAGCGGGGTATGGACCTGCGCATGAAATACGGCTATATCCCCTGCGACCTCTTCAACGAAGCGGTGGCCTACGACATGGAGTACGCGCTGGCCGACTGGGCCGTGGCTCAGGTCGCGGCGCAGCGTGGCGATACGGCCGATTACGACTATTTCCTCGATCGCAGCAAATCCTACCGCCACTTCTTCGATCCCGAAACCCGCTTCATGCGCGGGCTCGATTCGAAAGGTGGCTTCCGCACGCCTTTCAACCCGTTCGCTTCGACCCACCGCGAGGACGACTACTGCGAGGGCAACGCGTGGCAGTATACGTGGCTCGTGCCGCACGACGTCGAGGGGCTGATCGGGTGCTTCGGCGGCAAGGAGGCTTTCGTCGAAAAACTCGACTCGCTCTTCACGGTCAGCTCCGTGCTGGAGGGCGCCGCTTCGCCCGACATTTCGGGCCTGATCGGTCAGTACGCCCACGGCAACGAACCCAGCCACCACGTCGTCTACCTCTATACGATGATCGGCCAGCCCGCGAAGACCGCCGACAAGGTGCGCGAAATCCTGACGACGCTCTATCACGACCAACCCGACGGATTGTCGGGCAACGAGGACGTCGGCCAGATGTCGGCGTGGTACGTGCTTTCGTCGCTGGGATTCTATCAGGTCGAGCCAGCCGGAGGACGCTACTTCTTCGGTTCGCCGCTCTTCGACAAGGCCGAGCTGCGCGTGCGCGACGGCGTGTTCACCGTGATCGCGCACAACAATTCGGCGGCTGACAAATACATTCAGCGCGTGAAACTCAACGGCGAGCCGTACGCCAAGCCCTATATCGGTTTCGAAGAGATCGCCGCGGGCGGCACGCTCGAATTCGAAATGGGACCGGAGCCTGCCGTATGGTACGAACTTTAAACGGAAATGACAGCAATGAAAAGTAGAAATATCTTTTTCGCGGCCCTTTGCGCCGCCGTTTTGGCCGGCTGTTCGTGCCCTTCGGCCGGGCAGCGATCCCCTCAGCGTCCGTCGGACTATGTTTCGACATTGGTAGGCTCGCAGTCGGATTTCACGCTTTCGACGGGCAATACCTATCCTGCCGTCGCTCTGCCTTGGGGTATGAACTTCTGGACGCCCCAGACCGGTAAGATGGGCGACGGCTGGGCCTATACCTACGGGGCGCACCGAATCCGGGGCTTCAAGCAGACCCACCAGCCCTCGCCGTGGATCAACGACTACGGCCAGTTCGCGCTGATGCCCGTGCGCGGGAATGATAAGCTGGACGAAGAGTCCCGCGCGAGCTGGTATTCGCACCAAGCCGAGGTGGCGAAGCCTTACTATTACAAGGTCTATCTGGCCGACCACGACATCCGCGCCGAGATCGCCCCGACCGAACGTGCCGCGATGATGCGCTTCACCTTTCCCGAAAGCGACGAGTCGGGCGTTGTGATCGACGCCTTCGACCGCGGTTCGCAGATCGGCATGCTCGACGCCCGCACGATCGTGGGTTACACCACGCGCAACAGCGGGGGTGTTCCTGATAATTTCCGAAATTACTTCGTCGTGCGTTTCGATACGCCGTTCACCGCCGTCGAACTGACCGACGCCCCCGGCGAGTACGAACCCGGCAGCAGCTTGCTCTATCCTGACGGCAGCAAGTCGGTGACGGGCGGACACGCCGTGGCGAAGGTGCACTTCCCGACCCGCCGCGGCCAGCAGGTCTGCGCCAGCGTGGCTTCGTCGTTCATCTCGCCCGAACAGGCCGTTCAGAATCTCAGGGAGCTGGGGGCCGACGACTTCGAGACCGTCAAGTCCAAGGCGCAGGAGCGCTGGGACGAAGTGCTGGGCCGCATCGAGGTCGAGGGCGGCGCCGAAGAGCAGATGCGCACCTTCTATTCGTGCCTGTACCGTTCGGTGCTTTTCCCGCGTAAATTCTATGAAGTGACCGCTTCGGGCGAAATCATGCACTACAGCCCCTACAACGGCGAAGTGCTGCCCGGCTACATGTATACCGACACCGGGTTCTGGGATACGTTCCGCAGTCTGTTCCCGCTGCTCAATCTGGTCTATCCTTCGGTGAACGCCGAAATCCAGCAGGGACTGGCCAACACGGCCCGCGAAAGCGGCTTCCTGCCCGAATGGGCCTCGCCGGGCCACCGCGGCTGCATGGTGGGCAACAACTCCGCATCGGTGGTGGCCGACGCGCTCCTCAAGGGCGTCACGCCCGAAAAGGAGTGGCAGACGCTCTACGAGGCCATGATGCACGCGCGCACGAACGTCCACCCCGGCGTCTCCTCGACCGGACGTCTGGGGCACGAGTATTACAACCGGCTGGGATACATTCCCTACGACGTGAAGATCAACGAGAATGTCGCCCGCACGCTCGAATACGCCTACGACGACTGGTGTATCGCGCAGGTGGCCCGCAAACTGGGTAAGACGGAGGATGCCGCGGCGCTTGAGGAGGCTTCGCGCAACTACCGCAACGTATTCGACAAGACGACCAAGCTGATGCGCGGCCGCAACGAGAACGGGGAGTTCCAGTCGCCGTTCAGCCCCTACAAGTGGGGCGACGCCTTCACCGAGGGCAACGCATGGCACTACACATGGTCGGTGTTCCACGATGTGCAGGGACTTGCCGAGCTGATGGGCGGCCGGGAAGGATTCGCCGAAATGCTCGACTCTGTGTTCGTCGTGCCGCCGATCTACGACGACAGCTATTACGGGACCCGCATTCACGAGATCACCGAAATGCAGGTGGCCGACATGGGCAACTACGCCCACGGCAACCAGCCTGCGCAGCATATGATCTACCTGTACGACTATGCGGGCCAGCCGTGGAAGGCGCAGTACTGGACGCGCGAGGTGATGGACCGTCTCTATTCGTCCAAGCCCGACGGCTACTGCGGCGACGAGGACAACGGCCAGACCTCCGCGTGGTATGTCTTCTCGGCCATGGGATTCTATCCCGTATGTCCGGCTTCGGACCAGTACGTCATAGGGTCGCCCCTGTTCCGCAAGGCGACCGTGAAACTGGAGAACGGAAAGAAGATCGTGATCGAGGCTCCGGACAACGCTCCCGAAAACCGCTATATCGGAACCATGAAGCTCGACGGAAAGCGATACGACCGCAACTTCATCCGCTGGTCGGATCTCGTAAAAGGCGCGAAAATAGACTTTGCGATGCAGCCCGATCCGGCGTACAAACGGGGTGTCGACCCGCAGGACGCGCCCTATTCGCTCAGCCGCGGAGAATGTCGATAATTTGTCAATAGAATCTGACTTTCGGTTTTGAAAATTGGCCGGAAAATACTACTTTTGTAGCGTTGTTTTTACAATTGTTAGGTTAATCCGGACATATCTCATGACCTCCACAGGCAAAATCGATCAACGCGAACGAAAGAAACAGCAGGGCCAAGCCGCTGCATTCTATTCGTCGTGCCGACAGCAGGGTCAGAGCGCGCAGTCGCAGGGGCAGCAGATGTCCTGCAGCGGGATGCGCGGATAGATACCAGACCGCCATGACATGCGATGTCGTGGCGGTCTGCTTTTTTGAAAAACTTAAAACCAAAGGATATGAAGGTCGGTGTGATTATGGGCTCGGTGAGCGATTACGAGGTGATGACCGACGCCGTCGCCACGCTCGAACAATTCGGTGTCGATTTCGAAAAGCGCGTCGTAAGCGCCCACCGTACGCCCGATCTGTTGTGCGAGTATGCCAAGACGGCCAAGGCGCGCGGTATCGGCGTGATCATCGCCGGTGCGGGCGGTGCGGCGCACCTGCCCGGCATGGTGGCTTCGATGACGACACTGCCGGTGGTGGGCGTTCCGGTCAAGTCGCGCGCCCTGAACGGGCTGGACTCGCTGTTGTCGATCGTGCAGATGCCCGCGGGCGTTCCCGTGGCCACCACGGCGATCAACGGTTCGAAGAATGCGGCGCTGATCGCCGTCTCGATTCTCGCTTTGCAGGACGCGGAACTCGCGGCCCGGCTCGAAGCGTTCCGCGCCAAGCAGACCGCCGACGTACTTAAAGCGGAACTTTAGATGAAGACGATCGGCATCATAGGCGGCGGCCAGCTGGGGCTGATGATTATCGAACAGGCGCACCTGCTCGGTGCGCGCACGGTGTGTCTCGATCCTGCGGCGGACGCTCCGGCCTTTGCGCTCAGCGACGAGCGGATCGTGGCGGCGTACGACGATCCTGCGGCGCTGGAGGAGCTTTGCCGCCGCAGCGACGCGGTGACCTACGAGTTCGAGAACGTGCCGGGCAGCGTGCTGATTCCGCTTGAGAAGAGATACAACATCCCGCAGGGCTTCCGTCCGTTGTACGATTCGCAGGACCGCCTGCGCGAGAAGGAGAACGCCCGTGCCGGCGGGCTGGCGACGCCCGAATACGCCGCCGCGGACGACGAAGCGTCGCTGCGCGCCGCCGTGGCGAAGATCGGCCTGCCCGCCGTGCTGAAGACCCGGACGCTGGGCTATGACGGTCACGGACAGCTGGTGCTGAAGACCGAGGCCGACATCGAGAAGGCTTTGCCGATGCTCGCCGTGCCCTGTATTCTGGAGCAGTTCGTGCCCTTCGATTTCGAAGCCAGCGTCGTGCTGGTCTCCGACGGCAGCCGTGTCGTCACCTTTCCGATCGGCCGCAACGTCCACCGCGACGGCATCCTCGATCTGTGCTTCGTGCCCGCCGGGGAGATGGACGACGAGCTGCGCGGACGGATGGCCGCCGCCGGCGAGCGGTTTATGCTGACGTGCGGTTACCGGGGAATTCTGGCGATCGAATTTTTCGTGAAGGGCCGCGAATTCTTCTTCAACGAAATGGCGCCGCGCCCCCACAATTCGGGACACTATACGATCGAAGGCTGTACGACCAACCAGTTCCGCGAGCTGGTGCGCTTCCTTTTGGGAGAGCCGCTGCAGGAGCCGCGGCTGGTGGCGCCGACCGTGATGAAGAATATCTTGGGACAGGACCTCGAAGCGGCCGAAGCGATCGCCGCCGAAAACCGTCCGGGCGTGCATGTCCGTCTCTACGGCAAGACCGAGAGCCGGCCGAAGCGCAAGATGGGACACATTACCTTCGTGGGCATGACTCCGGCGGAATACGGGGCCGTCTGGGCCGACCGGTTTGTGAAATAACGGGGGTCGGCCCCGCAGGCGGACGGGAGGAGCCCGGAAGCGGCGGCGAGGACGAATGCCGGCGGAACGGTCGGTAAGGACCGCAGAAACGAATGAAGAATATTAAACGATATAGGATGAAAAACTACCGGATTTTTGTTGAAAAACATCCCCGTTTCCGGGTCGAGGCCGAAAGCCTGCGCCGGGAACTGAACGCCAACCTGAACCTCGATATCCGCGAACTGCGGCTGCTGAACGTTTACGATCTGTTCGGCTTTTCGGAGGAATTGCTCGAAAAGACCCGCTACAGCGTCTTCGGCGAAGTGGTGACCGACAGCGTGACCGATGCGTGCGACCTTGCGGGGCAGAAGTATATCGCCGTGGAGTATCTTCCCGGCCAGTTCGACCAGCGCGCCGCGTCGGCCGTGGACTGCGTTCGGCTGATCGACCCGTCGGCCGAGGTGCGCATCCGTTCGTCGAAGCTGCTGCTGTTCGACGGCGCGGTGACCGACGAGGAGATCGCGCGGATCAAACGCTACTATATCAATGCCGTCGAGTCGCGTGAAAAGGACCTGAGCGTACTCAGCGACATGGAGCAGGCCGAGGTGAAGCCCGTCGCCGTGCTCGAAGGCTTCACGAAGATGACCGACGCCGAGCTGGCGCCCTACTGCGCGCAGTACGGACTGGCGATGAACGCCGACGATCTGCGCGAGGTGGTGAAGTATTTCCGCGCCGAGGGCCGCGATCCCTATGAAACCGAACTGCGCATCCTCGATACCTATTGGAGCGACCATTGCCGCCATACGACCTTCACGACCGAGCTGGAGGGAATTACGGTCGAGGAGTCGTTCGTCAAGGACGAAATCGAAGATTCGCTGGCCCTCTACCTGCGCATCCGGCGTGAGCTGGGCCGCGAACACAAGAGCATCTGCCTGATGGACATGGCCACGATCGGCGCCCGCTACCTGCGCAAGAAGGGGCTGCTGGACGATATGGAGGTGAGCGACGAAAACAACGCCTGCTCGGTCTATGTCGATGTCGACGTGGACGGCCGGACCGAGAAGTGGCTGCTGCAGTTCAAGAACGAAACCCACAACCATCCGACCGAGATCGAGCCGTTCGGCGGCGCTTCGACCTGTCTGGGCGGCGCTATCCGCGACCCGCTGTCAGGCCGCAGCTACGTCTATCAGGCGATGCGCGTGACGGGGGCGGGCGACATCTACCAGAAGGTGGGCGACACGCTCGAAGGCAAACTCCCGCAGAGCGTGATTTCGAAAAAGGCCGCGGCCGGTTATTCGAGCTACGGCAACCAGATCGGTCTGGCCACGACCCACGTACGCGAGGTGTACCACGACGGCTATGTGGCCAAGCGTCTCGAAGTGGGCGCCGTGGTGGGCGCCGTGAAGGCGGAGAACGTCCGCCGCGAGAAACCCGCTCCGGGCGACAAGATCATCATGCTGGGCGGCCGTACGGGCCGCGACGGCATCGGCGGAGCTACCGGATCGTCGAAAGAGCACAACACCAAGTCGCTGGAGACCTGCGGCAGCGAGGTGCAGAAGGGCAACGCTCCTGAGGAGCGCAAGCTCGAACGTCTGTTCCGCCGTCCGGAGGTGACGCGGCTCATCAAGAAATCGAACGACTTCGGCGCGGGCGGCGTCAGCGTCGCCATCGGCGAGCTGGCCGACGGGCTGGACATCTACCTCGACCGCGTGAAGACCAAGTACAGCGGCCTGAACTCCACGGAGCTGGCCATCAGCGAGTCGCAGGAACGCATGGCGGTAGTCGTCGAAGCGAAGGACGTCGAGACGTTCATGCGCTACTGTCTCGAAGAGAATATCGAAGCCGTCGAGGTGGCCGACGTGACCGACACGGCCCGTATGCGGATGTTCAACAAGGATCGCAAGGTCGTGGACCTCTCGCGCGAATTCATCGACAGCGCAGGCGCCCGGCATTATGCCGAAGCGAAGGTCGGCGAGGTGGAAAACCGCAATCCGTTCGTACGTGAAATCGCCGGCGATACGCTTGCCGCGCGTTTCGAGAATAACCTCAGGGACAACAACGTCGTTTCGCAGCGGGGGCTTGTCGAAATGTTCGACTCGACGATCGGCGCCTCGACCGTACTGATGCCCTTCGGCGGCCGTACGCAGGGCAGCGAGACGCAGGTCTCGGTGCAGAAGCTTCCGACCGACGGCTACACCGACACGGCCAGCATCATGGCCTTCGGTTACAATCCCTTCATCGCTTCGTGGAGCCCCTATCACGGCGCGGCCTATGCCGTGGTGGAAGCCGCGGCGAAGGTCGTGGCGGCGGGTGCGCGCTACGACAGGATGCGTTACTCGTATCAGGAGTATTTCGAGCGCATGACCAAGAATCCCGAATCGTGGGGCAAGCCTCTCGGCGCACTGCTCGGCGCGCTGAAGATGCAGGTCGAGCTGGGACTTCCGTCGATCGGCGGCAAGGACTCGATGAGCGGCACGTTCCAGCATATCAACGTTCCGCCGATGCTGATGGCTTTCGGCATCACGACGGTCGATGCCGGAACGGTCATCTCGACCGACTTCAAAAAGGCCGGCAGCCGCATCTACCTCGTGCGCCATACCCCGAAGGAGAATTACATGCCCGACACGGCGCAGCTGAAGGCCAACTTCGGTTTCGTGAGCGGGCAGATCGAGAGCGGGAAGATACTTTCGGCGTGGTCCGTCGGATTCGGCGGCGTGGCCGAGGGCCTTGCGAAGATGGCTTTCGGCAACCGGATCGGCGCCGAGGTGACGACGGATGAAAGCAGGCTTTACGAATACGCCTACGGTTCGATTCTCGTGGAGAGCGACGGCGAGCTGGACTTCCCGGCGGCCGAACTGCTGGGTGAGACCGTCGCCGACGAAGCCCTGACCGTGAACGGCGTACGGATGCCGCTCGACGGGTTATACGAAGCCAATACCGTGAAATTCACGACGGTTTACCCCGACAAGGGCGAGAACCGTGCCGACGTGATGAGCGCCGAACCCGAACGCCGCACCTTTGTCTATGAGGGCGAAGCCGTCGAGCGTCCGGTGGCCTACCTGCCCGTATTCCCCGGCACGAACTGCGATTACGATACGGCCAAGGCGTTCCGCAACGCGGGAGCCGAGGTGACGACCAGCGTATTGTGCAATCTGGGCGGCGACGACATCCTGCGCTCGATCGCCCAGATGAAGGAGCATATCCGCCGCGCCCATATTTTCGTGCTTTGCGGCGGCTTCTCGTCGGGCGACGAGCCGGACGGCAGCGCGAAGTTTATCGTGAACGTACTTAACAACAAGGATATACGCGAAGAAATTCACGCATTGCTTGACCGCGGCGGCCTTATCCTCGGCATCTGCAACGGTTTCCAGGCGCTGGTCAAGTCGGGACTGCTGCCGTACGGCCGTCTGGGCATGGTGACGAAGGATTCCCCGACGCTGTTCCGCAACGACGTCAACCGGCATATCTCGCAGATCGTCTCGACGCGCGTCTCGACGCTCAACTCTCCGTGGCTCGCGGGCTTCGAACTGGGCGAGGTGCACTCGATCGCCGTCAGCCACGGAGAGGGCAAGTTCGTCGTCAGCGAGGAGCTGGCCAAGGAGCTTTTCGCCAACGGGCAGGTGGCCTTCCAGTACGTCGATGCCGAAGGCCGCGTGACGGCCGAGGCGCCCTACAACCCCAACGGCTCGTCGTACGCCATCGAAGGCATCGTATCGCGCGACGGCCGGATTCTGGGCAAGATGGGCCATACGGAGCGTTACGGGAAGAACCTTTTCAAGAATATCGCCGGCAACAAGGAGCAGGCGCTGTTCCGCAATGCCGTCGAGTATTTCCGCAAATCGAAATAGTGTAAACCGAAACCATATGCCTATGAAGACCTCTTTTTATCGTTTTGCGGCGCTCCTGATTTTTGCGGCGGCGCTGACCGCAGGATGCGGCGAGCGGACGGACGACATGCGTCTGCTCTATTGGAATATTCAGAACGGCATGTGGTCGGACCAGAGCAACGGCTACGACAATTTCGTGGCGTGGGTCAAAGGCTACGATCCCGACGTATGCGTGTGGTGCGAGGCCCAGTCGATCTATAAGTCGGGTACGGCGGAGAGGATGGATTCCGTCGATCGCTACCTGACGGCTAACTGGGGCGAACTGGCGGCCCGTTACGGTCATAAATACTGGTATGTGGGCGGCCACCGCGACAATTTCCCGCAGGTCGTTACGTCGAAGTATCCGATCGAGAACGTGCGGCGGATCGTCGGCCAAGCTCCCGACAGCATCGTTTCGCACGGCGCGGGCTGGGCCCGGATCGTGAAGAACGGCAGGCCGGTCAATATCGTGACGCTCCATACGTGGCCGCAGGCGTATGCCTTTCAGGCCGTGGACCGCGACGCCAGCAAGGCCGAACACGGCGGTGACCGTTACCGGCGCATGGAGATCGAGTATATCTGCTCGCATACGATCGCTACGCAGTCTGACGCCGGACAGCAGTTGTGGATGATGATGGGCGACTTCAATTCGCGCTCGCGCCTCGACAACCGGATTTACAACTATCCCGACGACGACACGCGCCTGCTGGTGCATGATTATATCGCGGAGCATACGCCCTATGTCGACGTGATCGCGGAGAAGCACCCCGGCGAATTCCATACCACGACGCACGGGCAGAGCCGCATCGACTTCGTCTACTGCACGCAGCCGCTCTGCGAGCGGATCACCCGTGCCGAAGTGGTCGTGGACGACTTCACCGAGCCGGTGCGCGATCCGGGCAAGTTGTCGAACTTCTACCACCCCTCGGACCACCGTCCGATTCTGGTGGACTTTGATATGAAATAGAACGAATCAACAAATAAACTTAAAAAACACAAACATCATGAAACAGCTCGAAATGCTCTACGAGGGCAAGGCAAAACAGGTTTTCCGCACCGACGATCCCGAAAAGATCATCATTCACTACAAGGATGCGGCGACGGCTTTCAACAACATCAAGAAGGCTACGATCGAGAACAAGGGTGTGCTGAACAACGCCATCTCGACCCTGATTTTCAAAGAGCTTCAGAAGGCGGGCATCAAGACGCACTACATCGAGACGATCAACGACCGCGACCAGATCTGCCGCAAGGTGACGATCATTCCGCTGGAGGTGATCGTGCGCAACATCATCGCAGGCTCGATGGCCCAGCGTCTGGGCATCGAGGAGGGCACGCAGCCGTCGAACACCATTTACGACATCTGCTACAAGAAGGACGAACTGGGCGACCCGCTGATCAACGACCACCACGCCGTAGCGCTGGGCGCCGTGACCTACGACGAGCTGGATCTGATTTACGCCATGACTTCGCGCATCAACGAAGTGCTGCGGAACATGTTCGCCAAGATGAACATCAACCTCGTGGACTTCAAGATCGAGTTCGGCCGCACGTCGGACGGCGAGATCGTCCTCGCCGACGAGGTGTCGCCCGACACCTGCCGTCTGTGGGACATGTCCACCAACGAGAAACTCGATAAGGACCGTTTCCGCCGCGATCTGGGCAAGGTGCGCGAGGCTTACGAGGAGATTCTTGCCCGTCTGCAGAAAATCGTGGAGTAATGGCGATGCGGCAGATTAGCGACCGGGAGTTGCATGAGGAGTGCGGTGTGTTCGGCGTCTTCGGGGTGCCCGACGCTGCATCGCTGAGCTATTACGGCCTGCATGCGCTGCAGCACCGCGGACAGGAGGGCGCGGGTATCGTGGCCGTCGACGAAGGGGGAACTTTCCGCCGCATCAAGGGCAGCGGACTGGTGACCGAGGTGTTCGACGAGGCGAAACTGGCGACGCTCAAGGGAAATACGGCCATCGGCCATGTGCGCTATACGACCGCCGGAGGCGGCGGTATCGAGAACGTGCAGCCGTTTCTGTTCCGTCACAACACGGGCGATTTCGCGCTGGCCCACAACGGCAACATCGTCAATTCTGGCTTGTTGCGCGAGTATCTGGAGAACAAGGGCAGTCTGTTCCAGTCCACGTCGGACAGCGAGATTCTGGCTCACCTGATTAAAAAAGAGACCCGTTACCACGACCGGCCGCGCATCTTTTCGATCATCGATGCGCTGAACATGCTGGAGGGGGCGTTCGCGTTCCTGATCATGACCGCCAACCGCATTTACGCCTGCCGGGACAAATACGGCCTGCGTCCGCTGGCCATCGGCCGGCTGGGCGACGGCTATGTCGTGTCGAGCGAAACCTGCGCGTTCGACGTGCTGGGTGCGGAGTTCGTGCGCGACGTCGAGCCGGGCGAGATCGTGACGATCGACAGGCAGGGTATCCGCAGCCGCGACTACTCGATGTACAAGCGCTGCGCGATGTGCTCGATGGAGTATATCTACTTCGCCCGTCCGGACAGCGACATCGACGGCTGTAACGTCCACGCCTACCGCAAGGAGTCGGGTCGTCTGCTCTTCAAGGAGTCGCCGGCCGATGCGGATATCGTGGTCGGCGTTCCCGATTCGAGTCTCAGCGCGGCGATGGGCTACGCCGAAGCGAGCGGCCTGCCGTACGAAATGGGACTCATCAAGAACAAGTATATCGGCCGTACGTTTATCCAGCCTTCGCAGGAGCTGCGCGAGAAGGGTGTGCGGATGAAGCTTTCGGCTGTGCGCAGCATCGTCAAGGGCAAGCGCGTCGTGCTGGTGGACGACTCGATCGTGCGCGGCACCACTTCGCGCCGCATCGTCACGATGCTCAAGGAGGCCGGGGCGACCGAGGTGCATGTGCGCATCGCCAGTCCGCAGATGACCCATCCGTGTTTTTACGGCGTGGACACTTCGACGCGCGACGAGCTGATTTCGGCCCGCAAGGACCTCGAAGGCGTACGCGAGGAGATTTGCGCCGATTCGCTGGCGTTTCTGACGCCCGGCGCGCTGCTCAAGGCCGGCAACCGCAAGGAGCTTTGCATGGCCTGCTTCACGGGCGAGTATCCCACGGCGCTGTACCAGTCGGTCGATGAGGCGAACAAAGATGTAAAATGTTAAGTAAACCATTCAAGTAGACTATAATGGCACAGAGTTATGAGAAGGCCGGCGTAAACCTCGAAGCCGGATACGAAGTGGTGCGGCGCATCAAGAAGCACGTCGCGTCGACCTCGCGTTTGGGCGTGATGGGCAATATCGGCGCCTTCGGCGGCATGTTCGACCTTTCGGCGCTGAACGTGAAGGAGCCGGTGCTGGTGAGCGGCACCGACGGCGTGGGCACCAAGCTCAAGCTGGCGTTCGAGATGGACAAGCACGACACGATCGGCGTCGATGCCGTGGCCATGTGCGTGAACGACGTGCTGGCGCAGGGCGCGGAACCGCTGGTGTTCCTCGATTACGTGGCCGTGGGCCACAACGAGCCGAAGAAGATCGAAGCCATCGTCAGCGGCGTGGCCGAGGGCTGCCGTCAGGCCGGCTGCGCGCTGGTGGGCGGCGAGACGGCCGAGATGCCGGGCATGTATGCGCAGGGTGAGTACGACATCGCGGGCTTTACGGTCGGCGTGGTCGAGAAGTCGAAACTGATCGACGGCTCGAAGGTCAAGGCGGGCGACGTGCTGGTCGGCATCGCGTCGAGCGGCGTGCACTCCAACGGTTTCAGCCTTGTGCGCAAGATCGTCGCCGACAACTGCTTCGACCTGCACGAGGTATATCCCGAACTGTCAAACAAACTGTTGGGCGAGGTGCTGCTGACTCCGACCAAAATCTATGTCAGGCAGGTGCTGGAGGTGATCCGCAACTGCGACGTACACGGCATCAGCCACATCACGGGCGGCGGATTCGACGAGAATATTCCCCGCATCCTGCACGACGGGCAGGGACTCGAAATTGAAGAGGGGGCATGGGAGATTCTGCCCGTGTTCCGCTTTCTCGAAAAGTACGGCAAGGTGGCGCACCGCGAGATGTTCAACATCTTCAACATGGGTATCGGCATGGTCATCGCCCTCGATGCGTCGGAGGCGGACAAGGCCATCGGCATCCTGACCGCGCAGGGCGAAAAGGCCTCGGTGATAGGACGTGTAACCGACGCCGAAGGTGTCGTAATCCGCTAAGGTCGTGCGACGCCTCGCAGTCTTCGCCAGCGGCAGCGGCACCAATTTCGAAGCCATCGTCTCGGCCTGCGAGCAGGGCGTGACCGGGGGCGAGGTGGTGCTCATGGTCTGCGACAAACCCGGAGCGCGGGTTGTCGAACGCGCCGCCGCGCACGGTGTCGAAACGTTTGTCTTCGCGCCGAAGGAGTACGCTTCGAAGGCCGATTACGAACGTGAAATCGTGCGGCTGCTCGATGCCGCGGGCGTGGAACTGGTTTGTCTGGCGGGGTATATGCGCATCGTCGGCGACGTGTTGCTGGAGGCTTACGGAGGACGGATCGTCAATATCCATCCCTCGCTGCTGCCGGCGTTCCGCGGAGCGCATGCCATCGAACAGGCGATGGAATACGGCGTCAAGGTGTTCGGGGTGACGATCCACTATGTCGATGCGTCGCTCGACGGCGGACGGATCATCGCCCAGCGGGCCTTCGAGTACGACGGTGACGACATCGAAGAGCTGGAAGCCCGGATTCATGCGGTGGAATATCCGCTTTACGTAGAAACGATAAAAAAACTGCTCGATCCATGAGTGTCGCATTCAATACGCTCGAATCGCTCGTCGACCGGCAGGCCGTCGCCTTTATCGGCTCGGTCGATGCCGAGGGTTTCCCCAATATGAAGGCCATGCTCGCACCGCGCGTACGGGAGGGGCTGAAGGTCTTCTACTTTACGACCAACACCTCGTCGATGCGGGCGGCGCAATACCGCCGCAATCCCAAGGCAGCCGTCTATTTCTGCGACGGGGCTTCTTTCGAGGGGCTGATGCTCCGCGGGACGATGGAGGTACTGGAGGACGCCGCCAGCCGGCGGCTGATCTGGCGCGAGGGCGATACGGAGTATTATCCGCAGGGCGTGGACGATCCGGACTACAGCGTACTGCGGTTTACGGCCGTGGAAGGCAGGTATTACAGTAATTTTCATTCGGAAAATATCGAAATAAAATAGTAACAGATGAGAGCATTGATAAGTGTCAGCGACAAAACGGGTGTCGTTGATTTCGCCAGGGGCCTGCGTGCCCTGGGCTGGGAGGTGATCGCTACGGGCGGCACGATGAAACTGCTGGCCGACAGCGGTGTCGAGGTTATCAACATCAGCGACGTAACGGGATTTCCCGAAATCTGCGACGGCCGCGTCAAGACCCTGCACCCCAACGTACACGGCGGCCTGCTGGCCCGCCGCGACGATCCCGAACACCTGAAGGCGCTGAAGGAGAACAACATCGAATTTATCGACATGGTCTGCGTGAACCTCTATCCGTTCCGGGAGACGATCTCGAAGCCCGACGTGAAGATGGAGGACGCCATCGAGAATATCGACATCGGCGGTCCCTCGATGCTGCGTTCGGCGGCCAAGAACTGGGCCGACGTGACGGTGGTCTGCGATCCTGCGGACTATGCGCAGATTCTCGACGAAATCCGCGCCGGCGGCAATACCGAGAAGGTTACGCGCCTGAAGCTTTCGGCCAAGGCCTATACCCATACCGCCGAGTACGATTCGATGATCGCGACCTACATGCGTGCGCAGGCCGGACTCAATGAGAAGCTGTTTCTCGAATTCGACCTCGTGCAGTCGCTGCGTTACGGCGAAAACCCGCACCAGTCGGCCCGATTCTACCGCGAGGAGAAAAAGGTTCCCTATTCGCTGGCTTTTGCCAAGCAGCTCAACGGCAAGGAGTTGTCGTACAACAATATCCAGGATGCCAACGCCGCGCTGTGCATCGTGCGTGAGTTCGACAAGCCCTTCTGCGTGGGTCTGAAGCATATGAATCCCTGCGGCGCGGCGGTAGGAAAGGATGTCGTGGAGGCGTGGACCAAGGCCTATGAAGCCGACAAGGTGTCGATTTTCGGCGGTATCGTGGCGACGAACCGCACCGTTACGAAGGAGGCGGCCGAGTTGATGAAGCCGATTTTCCTCGAAATCATCATGGCTCCCAAATTCGACGAGGGCGCGCTCGAAGTGCTTTGCACGAAGAAAAACCTGCGGCTGCTGGAGGTCGATATGGAGCAGGGCGCCGTCGATCCGAAGCAGTATGTCAGCGTGAACGGCGGTCTGTTGGTGCAGGACCTCGACGTGGAGACGAAGAGCGTGACGGCCGATATGTGCGTGACGGCGGCGAAACCCGCAGCGGAGCAGATGGACGACATGAACTTCGGCTGGCATATCGTCAAGCATGTGAAGTCGAACGCCATCGTGGTCGTGAAGGACGGCCGGACGCTGGGCGTCGGCGCAGGCCAGATGAACCGCATCGGTTCGGCCGAGATCGCCCTCAAACAGGCGCATGCCGCGGGCGTTACCGAAGGGCTGGTGCTGGCTTCGGACGGCTTCTTCCCCTTCGACGACTGCGTGACGCTGGCCGCCGAATACGGCGTGACGGCGATCGTGCAGCCGGGCGGTTCGGTGCGCGACGAAGATTCGGTCAAGAAGGCCGACGAGAAGGGCATCGCCATGGTATTTACGGGCGAAAGGCATTTCAAGCACTAAACCTTGCTTTTGTGCTTGACCATGCGGCGAACTATATTGATAATCCTCCTGAATCCCCCTTTGATAAGGGGGACTTTGGATAAAGATTGTCAGATTTGTCGCTTGATTCATCTGTGAAAAAAACATGGATATTTTTTGAAATTTCTTTGAAAGAACGGATAAAATAAACGGATATGAAAGTTCTGGTAATAGGCGGCGGCGGCCGTGAACATGCGATCGTAGACGCCCTCGCACGCTCGGCGCAGGTGGAGAAAATCTGGTGCGCCCCCGGCAATGCGGGCATTGCGGCGCAGGCCGAGTGCGTGGCGATCAAGGAGACCGAGGTGGAGAGACTGCGCGACTTCGCAGCGGCCAACGAAATCGACCTTACGGTCGTGGGGCCGGAGGTGGCGCTGGCGGCGGGAGTCGTCGATGCGTTCAAGGCCGCCGGGCTGAGGATCTTCGGCCCGACGAAAGCCGCCGCGCGGATCGAATCGAGCAAGGAGTTCGCCAAGGACCTGATGGCCAAATACGCTATTCCGACGGCGGGGTACCGCGCTTTCACGGAGTATGCCGAAGCGTTGGATTACGTGGCTTCGCGTCCGCTTCCGGCAGTGTTGAAGTACGACGGGCTGGCGGCCGGCAAGGGCGTGGTGATCGCCGAGACGCTGGAAGAGGCCGACGCCGCACTGAAAGACATGCTGCTCGACGACAAGTTCGGCGAAGGCAAGGTCGTGGTCGAGGACTTCCTTACGGGACCCGAATTTTCGTTCATGTGCTTCGTGTCGGGCCGCAAGGTGTGGCCGATGGCGCTGGCGCAGGACCACAAGCGCGCCTTCGACGGCGACAAGGGGCCCAACACGGGCGGTATGGGGGCCTATTCCCCGCTGCCGTTCGTTACGGCGGAGGATGAGCGGTATGCGCTCGAAAAGATCCTGCAGCCGACGGCCGATGCGATGGTCGCCGAAGGGTGTCCGTTCGAAGGGGTGCTGTACGGCGGTCTGATGAAGACCCCGCAGGGGATCAAGGTGATTGAGTTCAACGCCCGTTTCGGCGATCCCGAAACCGAGGTCGTGCTGCCGCGCCTGAAGAGCGATATCGTCGATATCTTCTGCGCCGTGGCCGACGGAGCGGATACGCAGCTCGAATGGCATGATTTCGCGACGCTGGGCGTCGTACTGGCGTCGAAGGGCTATCCCGGCTCCTATGAGAAGGGACACGAGATCAAGGGACTCGACCGGGTCGGAAGCGCGGTGTACCATATGGGTACGAAGGCCGACGGCGGCCGTATTCTGACGGCGGGCGGCCGTGTGCTGTTTGTCGTAGGCAAGGGGGCGACGCTGGCCGAAGCCCGTGCGAATGCGTTGAAGGACGTGGCGCAGATCGGATGCGACAATCTTTTTTACAGGACCGATATCGGGCACTGGGCATTTGAAAAATAGTTGGGAAATATGATAATCAGCGGAAAAGAACTTTCAGCGAAACTTAAGGCCGAGATGGCCGCCGAGGTGGCGACGTTCGGCGAAAAATACGGCCGGGTGCCCCATCTGGTCGTGATTCTGGTGGGTGAAGACCCCGGCAGCGTGTCGTATGTGACGGGTAAGGCCAAGGCGTCGGCCGAGGTGGGGATTCGCAACACGACGATCCGCAAGCCGGAGACGATTTCGGAAGCGGAGCTGCTCGGCATTATCGCCGAATTGAATGCCGACGCGGAGGTGGACGGTATTCTGGTGCAGCTGCCCCTGCCGAAACATATCGACGAGGACAAGGTGATCGAGGCGATCGACAAGGCCAAGGACGTGGACGGCTTTCATCCCCTGAACGTGGCGGCTTTGTGGCAGAAACAGCCCTGCACGCTCCCCTGTACGCCGAAGGGCATCATCAAGATGCTGAAGGCCGCAGGCGTCGGGATTGCGGGCAAGGAGGCCGTGGTGATCGGCCGCAGCAATATCGTGGGGCTTCCCGTGTCGAAACTGCTGCTGGATGAGAATGCTACGGTGACGATGACGCACAGCCGCACGCGCAATCTGCCGGAGGTGACACGCCGGGCCGATATTCTGGTCGTGGCGATCGGCCGGCCGAAATTCGTAACGGCCGACATGGTGCGTGAAGGCGCCGTGGTGATCGACGTGGGTGTAAACCGCGATCCTGAGACCGGGAAGTTGTGCGGTGACGTCGATTTCGCCGCAGTCGAGCCGAAGGCTTCGGTCATCACCCCCGTGCCGGGCGGTGTGGGGCCGATGACGATTTGTTGCCTGATGGAGAATACGATCGAGTGTTTTCTGCGGCGGATGGGCCGGAAATAGATGATGAATGCCTGACATCGGGTTTTCCCGGTTTGGGACAAGCATTCCGATAAGGTAGGGCTCGTGGCCCGGACCGAAATGCCCCGAAGCTTTCGCTTCGGGGCATTTGTTTTCCTGCGGGACAAACTGCGTCTTGCCTTTGCCGTTATCTCCGTGCCGCTGCGCAGGGATTGGTGCCGTGTGTTGTGTGCCGTGTGCGGCGGCGGACGGCTTTCGCTGGGTTTTGTGTGCTGTCTTTATCATTTTTGCTGGTGTCGGTGTACATTTGCGTCCACGGGCTATTCGTTGTAGTGCGGTGTGGTGTACAAAAAAGTCCTTTTGCTGGGCTTTAGCGCTTCTTAAGGTACATCTGCAGGGGATTATGCTTACCTTCGAATGTCACAATGAACGAAATTGTGTGTGCGAAATTAAACAATTCGGATCGGTGTGAATAATTGCGACCTTTTTTGATAGAACAATAAGGATTGCCCGCTTAATTCGTCCTGCGAGTTGCAGACCGTCCGGAAAATACGTACACTAATTTAAAAAAATCTCAACAATGAAACGTTTTTATTTGGTTGCTGCCCTTGCAGCGACAGCGATGGCTGCGGCCTTTTTTACTTCGTGTGACAAGCAGGATGAAGTTACCCCCCCCCAGCCTGAAAGCGCAGCATTAGGATTCCAGTCGGTTGTTACTGCAGGTCTGGAAACCCGTGCGGCAGGCGATCCGACTCCGCTCAATGCCTCGTTCAAAATCAATCTCGACACCAATGATGCTTATTCCACGGCTGTAAATAATCAGGAAGTTAAATATACGGTTGGCAGCGGCTATTCGATTTCTCCCGCGATTTATTTGTTGAAATCTTCCCGGAATATGGTCGCTTGGGCTCCGGTCGGCATCGAACCCGATGCCGAGGCTGCTCCCAATGTCTTTACGCTGAATCCGGGGAATACAACTGCGGCCGTCGATTTTGTATATCAGGAGAATACGGAGGTGAATTCAGGTAAGTGCACGGATCTGGCATTGACTCTGAAACACGCTTTTGCAAAACTGACGTTTACGTTGAATGCCACGAACTACCCGTTCAGTGCGCCGAGTCTTTCGTCGCTCGTGGTCAAGGGAACTCCCGGAGTCTCGACAATAGATATTTCAAACGGTTCTTATTCGACTGTTACGGATGCCGACCTGACGGTGGTCAGTACGGCTACTGACTTTACGAGTCCGAATGTCGTTACGGCATTGGTCCTTCCCAAAGCTGCAGCTTCGTTGACACTCGATTGTACGCTCGACGGGACTGCGTATCAGAATATCGCAGTCAAGGATATTGCCAAATTGGATGCCGGCGCGAATTATAACATTACGATAAACATAACGGGAACGGAGATATCGGTCTCCGGCGTGCAGGTCCCGGACTGGACTGCCGGCGGTAACGGTTCGGCAGATCTGAAATAAGGGGACTGTCCGTTTGCCCCGACCGTAAACATGAAGGGAACTGTCTGCAAGGACAGTTCCCTTTTTATTGTAAGAGCCGTTGCCGGAATCTGCTCCGGATGCGCTATTTTTTCTTATAGTAACTGCATTGCAGCGTTTCGGGCATCGGGGCCGAGGCATCGCGGCGCCAGACCATCGCAAGGTCTTTCGACGGGTCGCCCGTGCCGAAGTCGAAGCCGTCCGGCGAAGCGAAAGTTACGGGAATCGCGCCGGAGAATCCGTATGCGGCGTAGAATCCGCGCAGCCACTCCTCGCTGGGGATCAGCAGCGCCGCGTCGTCGCCGCGATCGGCGATCAGCCGCATCGCTTCGCCCATCAGCTTGCCGGCCAGTCCCCGGCGGCGGAATCCGGGAGCCGTCGCCACGCCGTAGATATAGGTCGTGCGGCCCAGCTGGCTTTCGAACGGCAGCAGATGGAGCATCGCCGCCGTGCGGCCTTCGGATTCGGCCGTGAGCATGCGGCTGCGGCTGTAGTAGCGTATCAGGAACGAGTCGATGAACTGTTCGTCGTCGCCGAAGGCCGCGGTCCACAACTCTTTGCAGGCGATTTCGTCGGGGTGCAGGTGGATGGCCGTGAATTTGTGCTGGATGACGGCGGGGTGGTAGGAGAGTTTCGACTGGCGCAGACCGTCGATGCCGAGGTCCTCCTCGCGGTTGATCAGCGTGAAGCGTTCGGGCAGATGCTCGGCGAAGAGTTTGTTGATGATCGTAAAGGCTCCGTCGTAATCGGTATCGGCCTTTTCGACGTGGGTGTCGAACGTGTGCTCGTTGACTGCCGAGCCGAACGTAAAGGCGACCAGCTTGTCGCCGACGTAGATGCAGCCGCCCAGCATTTCCAGCTCCTCGAAGTGGTCGAAGGCCCGCTGCATGGCCCGCTGCTCGGCGCAGAGTTCCGAGGTGTGTCCCTCGTGCGCCCGGCGCCATTCGCGTTCGAGCTGCATGCACTCCGCGAAACGGTCGCGCGTCAGATTCTCGTACCGGAAGTCGGGGTATTCGGACATGAAGCGGTTGATGTGGTTGCGCTTGGGCTGGTAGCGGCGCCCCGTCAGGTTGCGCAGGTCTTCGGCGTTGTAGACGTAGTCTTCCAGTGCGCGGTCCGATTCGAATGCGAAAAGTCCCGCGTGCATGTTGCGGATCATCTCGCGGCCCTCGTCCGTCAGGCCGATGATGCGCAGACGCTGCCCGTGGGCATGGGCGTCTGCACGCAGGGCAGGGATGATGCCCGCGAAATCGCCCTCGCCGACGGGCTGCATGTAGCCGATCTTCTCGCCGCCGCCGATGTGGAAGCGGATGACCAGAAAGCCGTCGATCACGGCCCATGCGCTATGGTACATTGCCTGCCAGCAGTACATGTTGGCGAATGCGAGGTCGCAGTTGAGGATGCCCGAAGGCATGGTATGGCGCTCGATGATCTGTTTGTCTTCGAGGCGTACGGGTTTGAATTCAATCATCGGGGGTGTAACTCTTGCGTTCGATATGGCTGTAATACTGCTGGATCAGCGCCCGGAACGACTGCATCAGGCTGTCGGCGGCGGGGGTGACCGGGCACTCCTGCACCTGCGGTCCCGAATCGTCGAGCACGACGGCGCCTTCGCTGGTCAGCGCGCGGAACTTCCCGTCGTACGACACCGACCAGCGGGGCCGTTCAGGCTCGTTCAGCACGTCGCGTCCGAAGGCGAAATAGGGTTCCTCGCTGCCCACGAGACCCAGCACCGTGGGCATGATGTCGAGCTGCTGCACTATGTCGCCGACCTCGCCCCGCAGCGCGCCGTCGAGCGTGTACATGAAGCCTATGATGTGGTAGTTGCCGGGGTAGGTGCGGGTCACGGGTGCGAATTTTTCGGACGATACATGATCGGCCACGAATACAAAAACCGTGCGCCGGAACCACTCTTCGCGGCCGAAACGTTCGAAAAAGAGGCGGAATGCGTTGTCGTCGTAAGCCACGCCCTTGTGGATTTTGGTGTAGCCGTCGGGCAGCGTGTTTTCGTATCGGGCGGGTACGACGAACGGATGGTGCGACGAGAGGGTGAAGAGCGTGGCGAAGAAGGGTTCCGGGGTTTCGGAAAGCTCCTCGCCCATGAATTGCAGGAACGGTTCGTCCCAGATGCCCCAGTAGCCGTCGAAATCCTCTTTGCCGTGCCGGGCTTCGTAATCCTCGCGGCTGACGAGCCGCTCCACGCCGGCCGAACGGGCATAGGCGCCGAAGCCCATCGAGCCGCGCTCCGAACCGCAGAAAAATGCCGTGGCGTAACCTTTGTCGCGCAGGATGGCCGGCAGCTGCCGGCTTTCGCCCAACGACTGCGGCATCAGCACGAACGGCGTCTTGAACGACGGGATGCTGCCCAGTACCGACGGCATGGCCTGAATCGAGCGGGTGCCGTTGGCATACATCCGTTTGAAGCACAACCCGCTGCGCATCAGCGAATCGAGGAACGGCGTGAAGCCTTTGGTCTTTCGGTCGGCATAGATTTCGGGCATCAGGTGCGCCGAATGTTCGGCCGACATGCTCTCCATAATGAAAATCACGACGTTGCGGCCCGCGAGGTTTACGGCCGTGCTGTCTGCCGGCCGGTGGACCGGTGTGAAGCGGCGCGGCAGCTCTTCGGGCGGGAAGAATTTCCGGTAGCTGACGCCGCCCGCACTGCCGATGGTGCGCAGGATGCAGAACGGATTGCTCAGAATCAGGTTGGCCTTGCCGCTGTCCGCAGTGTAGAGCGTGGCGTTGGAGAGGGTGAGCGGCCGCGTCATGCGGGTCATGCCGCCGCGCATGCCGGCGATGCAGAGTCCGGCTGCGACGGCGAAAATCGCCGTGCCGCCCGCATAGTAGCCCCAGCCCCGGCTCAGGAGACTCTCTTCGCGTATCTTGCGGCCGTAGCCCCACACGAGCAGGGCGGTCAGGGCCGCCGCCGCAATGACCAGATACCAGTTTTCGGCCATGAATTTGCCGACCAGCTGCAACGAGTTGCCGTTGTCGGCGAAGAAGATTTCATCGGCGGAGAACCGCTTCTGCGTGTAGCGGAAATAGACGCAGTCGGCCATATTGACCGCTACGACCAGCACGGCGTTTACGACGGCATAGTACCAGAACAGCAGACGGCGGTACCACTTGCGTTCGCGCGCGTGCAGAGGCAGCAGCGAGAGCAATACGAACACCCCGTCGGCGTAGACGACCGACGCGGTGTCGAATTTGAGCGAGCCTGCCAGCAGCTGCCCCAGCTCTCCCCAGCTCAACGGTCCCAGCAGCCGCGCGTTGTAGAGATAGAAAATCACGCGGCAGAGCATCAGCACCGCGTAAAGCAGTGCGATGCGCCGAAGCAGCAGGGCCGTGGGGGTGTGGAGCAGGCGTTTCATGTTCCGGGGTGTTTTCGTGTGCGGTTCGTGCGCGGGCTATTCGCAGGCTTTGAGCGACATGTCGAGCGACTTGATCTGGTGTGTCAGCGCGCCGACCGAGATGAAATCGACGCCGCACTCGGCGTAGTCGCGCATCGTGTCGAGCGTGATGCCGCCGCTGGATTCGGTTTCGCAGCGTCCGGCGACCTTCTTCACCGCTTCGCGCGTCATGGCGGGCGTGAAGTTGTCGAACATGATGCGGTCCGCGCCGCCTGCGGCGAAGACTTCGTCGATGTCCTCCAGCGAACGCACCTCGCATTCGATCGGAATATCCTTGCCCTTGGCCTTGAGGTATTCGCGGGCGCCGCAGATCGCCTTGCGGATGCCGCCGGCGAAGTCGATGTGGTTGTCTTTCAGCAGGATCATGTCGAAAAGACCCATGCGGTGGTTTTCGCCGCCGCCGATCTTCACGGCCATCTTGTCCAGTACGCGCATGCCGGGCGTGGTCTTGCGGGTGTCGAGGACTTTGGTGTGCAGTCCTTCGAGCCGCGCGACGTAAACGGCGGTCTGCGTCGCCACGCCGCTCATGCGCTGCATGATGTTGAGGATGATGCGCTCGGCCTGCAGCAGTGAACGCAGGCGGCCCGATACGTAAAACGCCACGTCGCCGGGTTTTACGCGGTCGCCGTCGTGAAGCACCTGCTCGAAGTGCATGTCGGGGTCGAGACGGTCGAATACGATCCGGGCGATTTCGATGCCGGCGATGATGCCCTCCTGCTTGCAAAGCAGGCGCATGCGGCCGTGTTCGCCGGCCGGGATGCACGAAAGCGACGTGTGGTCGCCGTCGCCGATGTCTTCTTTGATGCAAAGCTCGATAAGCTCGTCTACGAAAGGTCTGTATTCGGGTTTCATGTTCTTATTTGATAAGTGTTCCGTTGAATTCAGCTGTGTGGTTCAGGTGATAGGTGGGGTTGGTGCAAGTGAAGACCAAGTGGAATTTTTCTGCGTTGTCGGTCACTTCGCATGCGAAATTCGAAATTACGTAGTCTTCGTAAGGGGCATCGTCGATTTCGGGGATGATTGCGCCTGTGCTTTCGAAAATCGTCGATCCGTCGTCGTTGTGGCGTGATAGTTTGGGAAATACGATGGTCTTTACCGGTTCACGCGGGTTGTCGGTGAATTTTACATTCTTCATCGTCAGCGCAACGCTCTTGTCCGGCTGTTCGGTAAGGTTGCAGATTACGCCCGAAGTCTGGTTTGTCACGTCGCCTGCCGTGTCGGTGACTTTCAGTGTGCAGGTATATGACCCTGAGTCGGGATTGAAGTTTTCGTCGTCGTTGTCGCAGGCGGTGACGGTTGCAGCAGCCAGCAGGAGGAATAGTAATTTTTTCATGTTGCGTTATCCGTTTTATAAGTTAATGTTCAGTGTGATGCCGAATGTGCGGGGGCGTCCGCGCTGGACGAACTCGTTGCCGATCGATTTGAAATAGAATACGTCGTAACCGGCGTCGGTGAGGTTGCGGCCCCAGACGCTGAGCGAGTAGCGGGCGTGTTCGAAGCGTACCGAAGCGTCCGTAAGCGCGTAGAAAGGTTGTGAAAGCGTATTTTCTTCGTTCCACCAGATGCGGCCCGCGCAGCGGACGCCGGCCTGAAACACCAGATCGCCGAGCCATTTCACGCCGGTCGGGACGGTCCATGCGGCTCCGGCCGAAAGGGTGAGCTGCGGGGCGTAGGGGATGCGGTTGTCCTTGTAGCTGATGCGCACGGGATCGCCGTCGTCGTTCTTTACGGTTGTTTCGTACCGGACAAACCGGGCGTCGGTGTAGCCGTACGCGAGGTTGATGTCGAAGGTGCGCCACGGCGAAATCTGAACGGCCGCTTCGGCTCCGAGACTGCGCGTGCGCCCGGCGTTGGTCATCATGCGGCCGGTGGTCTGTCCCGGCGGAAAGACGGTGAGCTGCTGGTCGCGGCAGTCGATGTAGAACAGTGCGAAATCGCCCCGGACCGCGCCCTCCATGCACGAGAAATGCCCGCCGATCTCGTAGTTCCAGCTGTATTCGGGTTTGTAGGCGACGCCCCGCTGCACGTCGTACACTTCGCCGATGCCCATGCGGTTCATCATCTTCTGCTGGAGGACGTCGGAAAATATCTGGGTGTTGAAGCCGCCCGACTTGTAGCCCTTGGCGATGGTCAGGTAGAGGTTGCGCGTCTCGTCGAAGGAGTACATGACCGAGAATTTGGGCAGCAGCTCGGTAAAGGTCTGTTTCAATGTGCTGCGGTCGTCGATGTCTATTGGCCGTTCGTAGGCAGTCTCGTTTTTGATGTGGGTTTTGGTGTACCACGTATCCGTATAGTTGCGGTAACGCAGGCGGGCGTGCTCGAAGTCGAAGCGCAATCCTGCGGTGAAGCGCCAGCGTCCCAGCGTATAGTTGGATTCGTGGTAGAGGGCGCCGCCAGCCGAAGGCATGCGGAAATCGCTCCCCAGAAAGAGCTCGTCGCCGCCCGTTCCGTCCTTCAGCCCCCAGCTGTAGCGGTAGCTCTGGTCGTTTTCGTTGGCGTATTTGAGGATCAGCTCCTCGATGCCCGTCTGTTTGAAGTGCACCGGGGCGTTCATCGTGCCGTGGCGGTAGAATCCGAATGCCCCCAGCAGCCAGCGGTAGGCTTTGTCCCCGCGCGAACGGAAGACGAGGTCCTCAGTCACGCTATGCTCGGTACGGGCCTGCCTGAGCGTGAAATACGAGAGGGGCAGGAAATCCTGATCGAGGATCATCTCGTCGTCGGAATACTGGTAGCACGTGATGGAGGCGACGGTGAAATTGCCGGCGTCGTAGCGGATCGTGAGTCCGTCGCTCAGGGCGGTGCGGCGGTAGGAGCAGGGGTCGTTGTAGCGGATTTCCCCGCGGCGGACGACGGGGCGTCCGTCGTCGCCGATGATGTCGTCGCCGACATAGGCATAGGGATAGCCGCCCTGTTCGAGCACCGAGAACGAAAGCGTATTGTCGATGCGGAGTCCCGTGCGGTTGCGCCACTGGGTTTTCCAGCGTCCGCCGCCCAGCCGTTCCCAGTCGCATTTGTCGCCCGTGGCGAGATTCTCGAAGAATCCGCCCGTGTGGGTATAATAACCCGTTACGGCCATGCCCAGATCGGGCGTGAGTTTGTAGTAGGACGAGGCGCGGAACTTGTAGCTGTCGCCGCTGCCGTATTCGGCGCTCAGGCGCACGCCCTCGTACGAGAGCGGCGAGAGGGTGTAGACGTTGATTACGCCGCCCATCGTATTGCGGCCGTAGAGCGTGCTCTGCGGTCCGCGGAGTACTTCGATGCGTTCGGCGTCGGCCAGTTCCGTGTCGTAATTGTCCTTGTTGAGAACCGGTACGTTGTCGATATTGAGTCCCATGACCGGCTGGTCGATGCGCGCACCGAGTCCCCGGACGTAGATCGACGAGGTCATGCGCGAGCCGTAGTCGGGGGCGAAGAAGTTGGGGACCTGCTGGGAGAGGTGTTTCAGTGCGCCGATGCGCTCCCGTTCGATGGCGCGGCTGCCGACAATCGTCGCCGCGACGGGCTGCGACCGCAGGACCATGCCCTGCTTGATGGCCGTCACCTGCACCTTGTCCACCACGATCACGGTATCCGCCGCGGCCGGTTCCTCCCCGGCCGTGCCGGCGACTGCCGCCGTTGCCGCGGCATGCCGTTCCGGTGTCTGTGCTCCCCCGGCCGCCGCGAGGAGCGGAAGGAGTGTCAGAAGCGGTATGGTCAGTTGTCTGAGGTGCACGGTAAAGCGTTTGATTCGGATGCAAAGTAACGGATTTATTTCGGAAGCTGCAATCCTAATTTATGAGGAGGGGGCTTCACAGTTCGCCGGCATCGACGTAACCGGCCGTCAGGGCGTAGATGGCCAGACCCGCCACCGAGCGGATACCCAGCTTCTCCATGATGTTGCGGCGGTGCGAAATGACGGTCGTAAGCCCGATTTGCAGGCTGTCGGCGATCTGTTTGTTCATATAACCGCGGGCGATCAGCGCCAGCACCTCGGCTTCGCGGCCCGAAAGGGGCGCGGCTTCAGGACGCACCGCGCCGGGAACGATGTGTTCGGACCGGTGCGCGCCGTGGTGCATGCGCAGGATGTCGCGGACGATCGCCTCCTCGTTGGTGCAGACGTCGATGCAGTGCATGTCCGCATAAGCAGGCTGGGGCTGTCCGCTGCAAAGCAGGATCGTTTTGCTGCGCCGGGCGCGGAAGAAACTGCCGTGCGTGACGAAGAGCTGCGCCGCCACGAAGAAGTGGAAGAAGCGTTCCGGGTCCGCTTCCGTGAAGGATTCGAAGTCGCCGAAAAGTTCGACGTCGGCGGCGGGAATGATCTTTTCGAGAATGGATTTCATCCCGACGCCCATCAGGACGTTGGGCGCTGCGACGGCTATGGCGGGACGGCGCTCCATCGGCTTACTCGTGGTGATAGGGTTCGTTGTTGAGAATGGTGAAGGCGCGGTAGATCTGCTCGGCGAAGATCGCCCGCACGATCTGGTGCGAAAAGGTCATGCGCGAAAGGGACAGACGGGCGTCGGAGCGTTTGTAGACCTCCTCCGAGAATCCGTAAGGTCCGCCGATGACCAGCACCAGACGTTTCACGCCGCTGTTCATGCGTTTCTGGAGCCAATAGGCGAATTCGACTGACCGCATTTCGTCGCCCCGCTCGTCGAGCAGTACGACGTAGTCGCCGTCCGACAACTGGCGCAGGATCGCTTCGCCTTCGGCCGTGCGCTGCTGTTTGACGCTGAGGTTCTTGGTGTTGCGGATGTCGGGCAGGGCGGTGACCGCGAATTTGCAGTAGAAGTTTACGCGCCGGGCGTACATTTCGACCAGCGACGCGACCTCCTTCGAGTCGGTTTTGCCTATGACTATCAGTTCGATGACCATTTCTTTTCGTAAATCGTTTCCGCAGTCTGCCGCCGCATGCCGGACCGTGACTTGGTTGCCGGTCGAAGCGTTTGCCGGAGCTGCGCGAAAGGGGGGCGGGGCGTCGTAGCCCGGCCGGGGGTCGGAGCCGTAAAAAGCGGATTACAGGTCCGAATTCCATTCGCCGTCGGCGTCGGTGTAGATCACCGGCCGCGATTTCTCGACCGACTTGAGCCACTCGTAAGCCTTGTACATGTTGTAACCGTTGCCCGATTCGCCGCCCAGCGCGAAGGCGACGACGCAGGTGTGGTTGCGCGAGCGGTAGTACATCGCCTTGACCCGTTCGAGGTATTCGTCGGCCAGCGCGGGATCGTTCGACGGCGTGCCGCCCACACGGCGGTCGTCGCGCCTGTCGGGAGCGTTGATGTTGGCCCGGTCGATGACGTAAAGACCGAGTTCGTCGCAAAGTTCGTAGAACCACGCCGGCTGCGGATAGTCGGGGCAGACGGTGTTGCTGCCCTTGGATTTGAGGTTTTTCAGCTCCGCGAGGGTGATTTTACGGTCTGCGGCGGCGTTGTAGCGGGTTTTGACGAGTTTGATCTCCTTGTCGAAGCGGGTGATGCGGCCGTCGGTGAATTCGGTCTTGCCGAAGCCGATCTTCAGCGGCATGTATTCGCGGTAAGCTCCGTCGCGGCGCGTGAAGAGCATGACTTTGTAGAGCGGCGGATTCTTGGCGCCCGGTTCCCATTTGTTGGCGTTGGTGCCGTAAATGAAGGGGCTGAAGCGCACCGTGTCGGTCGTGCGGCCCGGAATCACGACTTCGCGGATGTTGAAGTCGAGCAGCTTGCCCTGCGGCGAGTAGATGTCGTAACCCACGGTGACGGGTTCGTCGTAGTTGAATGCGTTCTGGGCGACGATGGCCAGTTCGAGTACGCCGAATTTGCGGGTGGAGTCGGGGACGAGCGCGATTTCGAAGTCGCGGATCGAGCGTTTGTTCTGGGTGTATAGGTAGCTGTTTTCGAATGCCTTGCGCGACGCCGGGGCGGCGTTGAGCGCATCGGCCGCGCTGCGGCGCAGAGTCAGCACGACGGCGTTCTTGCCTTCGCGGATGTAGGGCGTCAGCGCGAATTCGGCGGGCGTCGAGGAGTCTTCGACCTCGGCGACCTCGGTGTCGTTGACCGTGAGCGTATAGGCCGTGCCGACGTTTTCGAGGTGGAGGTACACCACGCCGTCGGTCCAGACGTAGGGAATGTCTATCACCTGTCCGACGGCCACCGCGTCGTCCGTGGCCGCGAAAGCTTCGGGGGTGTAGGCGATATAGGCTTCGACGCCTGCGCGGTTGCGGGCGTCGGCGTCGTGGCGCTTGTCGTAGGGAACGACCTCGGTGCGGTGGATGCGTCCCGCTTCGACCGGACGCGAGAGAATCTCGGTCGCGGGCGGCTCCTTGATATTGTAGAGGTCCTGTGCCCGGATGCCTGCGGCGCAGAGGATCGCCGCCGTCAGCAGTATGGTACGTTTCATCGTGCGTGTTCTTATATAGGTTAGGCAAAGGTACTTTTTTTTTGCCAAATCGCAAATAATAGGTATCTTTGTAAATTCGAAAAGAACGAATAGGAGCATTGATAAAATGAAAGATATGAAATCGCAGAGAATCGCAGAAATTCTGAAGTCGGGTGCCGAGGACACCGACATCGTCGTCAAAGGTTGGGTGCGCACCAAGCGCGGAAACAAGAATGTGGCGTTCATCGCCCTCAATGACGGATCGTGCGTTGCGAATATCCAGATAGTGGTCGATCTTGCCAAGTTCGGCGAAGAGCAGCTCAAACCCATCACCACGGGCGCCTGCATCCGTGTGGACGGACGGCTCGTGGCGTCGCTCGGATCGGGCCAGCGCGTCGAGGTGCAGGCCGAGAAGATCGAGATCTACGGCACGGCCGATCCGGAGACCTATCCCCTGCAGAAAAAGGGGCATTCGCTGGAGTTCCTGCGCGACATCGCCTACCTGCGTCCGCGCACCAATACCTTCGGCGCGGTGCTGCGCATCCGGCACGCCATGGCCTACGCCATTCACGAATATTTCAACAGGGAGGGTTTCTATTACTTCCATACGCCGCTTATCACGGCTTCGGACTGCGAGGGCGCAGGCGCCATGTTTCAGGTGACGACGCTCGACCTGAACGACGTGCCCAAGAATGAGCAGGGACAGGTCGATTTCTCGCAGGATTTCTTCGGCAAGGCCTGCAACCTGACCGTGTCGGGCCAGCTCGAAGGCGAGCTGGGTGCGCTGTCGCTGGGCCGCATCTACACCTTCGGTCCCACGTTCCGCGCCGAGAATTCCAACACTCCGCGCCATGCGTCGGAGTTCTGGATGATCGAGCCGGAGGCCGCCTTCTATGAGCTGGAGGACAACATGGAGCTGGCCGAGGATTTCCTCAAGTACCTGATCCGGTATGCGCTGGACAACTGCGCCGAGGACCTCGAATTCATGAACAAGATGTGGGACAACGGATTGCTGGACCGCCTGCACTTCGTGCTGGAAAACGACTTCAAGCGTCTCGACTACACCGAGGGCATCGAAATACTGAAGGCTTCGGGCCGCAAGTTCGAATTCCCCTGCGACTGGGGCTGCGACCTGCAGTCGGAGCATGAGCGTTATCTGGTCGAGGAGCATTTCAAGCGTCCCGTCATCCTGATCAACTATCCCAAGGACATCAAGGCCTTCTACATGAAGCAGAACGACGACGGCAAGACCGTACGCGCTATGGACGTATTGTTCCCCGGAATCGGCGAAATCATCGGCGGATCGGAGCGTGAGGCCGATTATGGCAAGCTTCATGCAAGGGTCGCCGAATTGGGCATGAACGAAAAGGAGCTTTGGTGGTATCTCGACACCCGCCGCTGGGGTTCGGCTCCGCATTCGGGCTTCGGTCTGGGCTTCGACCGGCTGCTGCTTTTCGTGACGGGCATGACCAACATCCGCGACGTGCAGCCGTTCCCGCGCACGCCGAAGAATGCCGATTTTTAAAACCGCCCGGAAAGGCCGTTTCACGCCTCTTGCTGCCGGACCCGAACGAATTTCTTGTTCGGGCTGTGCGGTGCAGGCCTAGAAATAAGCGCCTTTCCATACGATTTCCCCGGTTGCGGCCGTTTGTTTACTAACCGAAAGAAGAAACCAAATTCAGAACGAACTATTCTTAATTTGGAAAAAGTATGGCTATTAATCAGAAACAGGTATTATCGCTTCAGCAGAAGCTCTCTCCGCAGCAGATTCAGATGATCAAGCTCTTGGAGCTGCCCACCGTGCAGCTCGAACAACGTATCAAACAGGAGATTGAGGACAACATCGTGCTGGAGGAGGAGGAACATGCGTCCGAAGAGGAGGAGCAGCCACAGCAGATCTCCGTGGACGAGTATCTGCGCGAAGACGATACGCCTTCCTATAAAAGCCGCATAAACAACTATTCGAAAGACGACAAACAGCGTCCGGTTTTCCTGACCGAAGGCCGTTCGCTGCCCGAATATCTGCTCGAACAGCTCGGTTTCCGCAACCTTTCGGAGCGTGACATGCGTCTGGCCGCCTATCTGGTCGGGAGCATCGACGAGGACGGTTACCTGCGCCGCGATCTGGAATCCGTTGCCGACGACATCGCCTTCACGCTCGGAATCGAGACTTCGGCCGAGGAGCTGGAGCGCCTGCTCGGAGTCCTGCACGAACTGGAGCCGGCCGGTATCGGCGCCCGCAACCTGCGGGAGTGCCTGCTGCTGCAGATGGCGCAGATTCCGATCAACAGCCGCCCCCGGCGGTTGGCCCGCAAGATTCTGACCAACTATTTCGAAGAGTTCGTCAAGAAGCATTACGAGAAACTGATGTCGCGCCTGCAGGTGTCGGAGGAGGATTTCCGCGAAGCGATCGCCGAGATCAGGCGGCTCTCGCCCAAGCCCGGCAACCTCTATGCCGAGGGCGGCACCGACACGACGCCCTATATCATTCCCGATTTTATCCTCGATTATCAGGACGGGCGGTTCCAGCTCTCGCTCAATTCGTACAACGTTCCCGAAGTCCGCGTGAACCGCCGCTATATGGACATGATCCGCGAGATGGTCGGCTCCGACGGCACGGTCCGCGAGAAGGACAAGGAGGCGATTCAGTTCGTGAAGAACAAGATCGACTCGGCCAAATGGTTCATTTCGGCCATCAAGCAGCGGCACGACACGCTGATGCGCACGATGCAGACCATTCTCGACTACCAGCAGGAGTACTTCAAGGACGGCGACAAATCGAAACTGCGGCCGATGATCCTCAAGGACATCGCCGACCGCACGGGACTCGACGTTTCGACGATCTCGCGCGTGGTGAACAGCAAGTACGTGCAGACCCAGTTCGGCATCATCCTGCTCAAGTCGCTCTTCTCGGAGGCGATGCAGACCGAGAGCGGCGAGGAGGTGTCGAGTTATGAAATCAAGAACATATTGCAGGAGTGTATCGACGAGGAGGACAAGCGCCATCCGCTGACGGATGAGACGCTGATGGACATTCTCAACTCGAAAGGCTACCGGATTGCCCGCCGCACGGTGGCCAAGTACCGCGAAATGCTCGGAATCCCCGTCGCCCGGCTCCGCAAACAGATATAGATGAAGAACAGAAAACCGGCCGCCGGCCGTTTGCGCCCCGTGCGGGGCGTTGCGGCCGGATACGGAACCGATTTGCGCTGATCCGCCGGGCCGCCCCGGAAGGCGGCGGCAGGTCTGAGGCAGTTGCGGCCGGTGTGATAATTTGAAGAATGTACAGAAAACTCTCGAACGGCATATCGTGGGCTTTGCACCCGTTTCTGCTGCCTCTCTACATGATCGGCGTACTGCTGACGCTTACCGTCTTCGCGCATTATCCGTCGGGCGTGAAGATCTACCTGCTGTGGGTGGTGGCGCTTTATGCCATTATCATCCCCCTGCTGGCGCTGGGGGTGCTGCGGTCGCTGGGCCGGATTTCGGATTACAGGATCGACGACCGCCGCGAGCGGCTTTTGCCCCCGCTGGGGGGGGCCCGGCCAGATAGAGCGGCTTCTGCCGCTGCTGGTGGGCGCCGTGTGCTATGTGCTGTGCGCCATTACGATCGCCAAAATTCCCTCCGCCATCTTCCTGCGTAAGTTCATGATCGCCGCCGCCTGCTGCGAGGTGATGTGTCTGGCGGTGTCGCTCTATTGGAAGATTAGCCTGCACCTGACGGCGATGGGGGCTGTCGTGGCGTTGCTGGTGGTGATGAATATCGCGGGCGTGGGCGACATGATGGTTCCGCTGATGATCGCCATACTCTGCGCCGGGGCGCTGGCTTCGGCCCGTCTCTATCTGGGGTGTCACAACGGGCAGCAGGTGCTGGCCGGATTCTGCGGCGGGTTCGCCGTCGCGGCGCTGGCCGTGCTGTTTCTGTAGTCGGTGCGGATCTGAAATAGGAAAGCCCGGAGCATTGCTCCGGGCTTTTTCGTATGCGGACTGCGGATCAGACGCATCCCTGCGCCAGCATGGCGTTGGCGACCTTCATGAAGCCGCCGATGTTGGCGCCGTTGACGTAGTTGATGTAGCCGTCGGCCTGAGTTCCGTACTGCACGCAGACGGAGTGGATGTTCTGCATGATCGAGCGGAGCTTGGCGTCCACCTCTTCGGGCGACCACGTGATGCGCATCGAGTTCTGCGTCATTTCGAGACCCGACGTCGCCACGCCGCCTGCATTGGCGGCTTTGCCCGGCGCGTAGAGCAGCTTGTGCTGCTGGAAGATGCGGATGGCGTCGGGCGTCGAGGGCATGTTGGCGCCTTCGGCGACGCAGATGCAGCCGTTGTCGACGAGCGCCTGCGCTTCGTCGCCGTTCAGCTCGTTCTGCGTGGCGCACGGCATGGCGATGTCGCACTTGACGCCCCACGGACGCTGGCCGGGGTAGTAGGTCGCCGAAGGATAGCGGTCGGCGTACTCCTTGATACGGCCGCGGAAGATATTTTTCAATTCCATTACGTACTCCAGTTTCGCGGCGTCGATGCCTTCGGGATCGTGGATGTAACCCGACGAGTCGGAGAGCGTCACGACTTTGGCGCCGAGCTGCGTGGCTTTCTGGCAGGCGTACTGCGCCACGTTGCCCGAACCCGAAATGCAGACGGTCTTGCCTTCGAAGCTCTCTTTGCGCGTGGCGAGCATCTCCTGCGCGAAGTAGCAGGTGCCGTAGCCCGTGGCTTCGGGGCGCAGCGGGCTGCCGCCCCAGTCGCGGCCCTTGCCGGTGAGCGTGCCCGTGAATTCGTCGCGCAGACGTTTGTACTGGCCGAACATGAAGCCGATTTCACGGCCGCCGACGCCGATGTCGCCCGCCGGAACGTCGGTGTCCTGTCCGATGTGACGCTGCAATTCGGTCATGAACGACTGGCAGAACTTCATCACCTCGTTGTCCGAACGGCCTTTGGGGTTGAAGTCCGAACCGCCTTTGCCGCCGCCCATGGGCAGGGTCGTCAGGCTGTTCTTGAAGGTCTGTTCGAAGGCGAGGAACTTGAGGATCGAGAGATTGACCGAAGGATGGAAGCGGATGCCGCCCTTGTAAGGGCCGATGGCGCTGTTCATCTGTACGCGATAGCCGCGGTTGATTTCGATTTCGCCTTTGTCGTTGAGCCACGGCACGCGGAAAATGATGACGCGTTCGGGTTCGGCGATGCGCTCCAGAACTTTCATTTTCTGCAATACGGGGCTTGCCACGATGTGGGGTGCCAGCGATTCGGCCACCTCGCGGACAGCCTGATGGAATTCCGGCTCGTTGGGGTTGCGGAGGGTGAGTTGCGCCATGAAATCTTCGACGTACTGATGGGCTTGAGCGTTCATAGTCAATCTGTGTTTTGAGGGTTATTATTCGAGTACCGCCGTAAAAATAATGTATCTTCGGGAGTTTTGCAAGTTCTTTAAGAATTTGCTAAAATATTTTACTTATGCGATTTTCAGTTTCAGACCCTGTTGTGCTTACTGTCTGCGGGAAGGGACGGACCGGGGATGAAGATCCGTAATAAAAAATGACAGATCCGTTGTGAATCTGTCATTTGAAAAAAAATGTAATTTTTTTCGCCTACTTCGCATTTTCTCCCGCTTGACGGCTGAATTCGAAGCCGATGTAGACGTTTTTGTAGTTTTCGAGCAGCGCGACGATGGTCTCCATCGACGATATTTTGCTGCCCATCGCCTTGACCATGTCGATGAGTTTGGTGACGGGGAAGACCAGCAGCAGATCAGAGCCGTCGATGTAGGCGTGCCCCGGAACCGAACCCAGATCGAGTTTGTCCTTGGCGAAGCTGAGCGTGGCGACGTGCGTCGAAGCGTCGAATTCGTAGGTTCCCGAAAGTTCGTATTTGCCCATCAGGGTGGTGAATTTGCCGTCTTTGGCGAATGTGACCGTACCGGCACCGGGTTTGATGCCGGCCATCTGGTAGCCCTTGTCGAGCTGCTGTTTGATGTTGTCCTGAAGTACCGTGCCGCCGAGCTGGCTCAGCAGGTCGTTGCCCTCGAATTTCACGCCCGGAGCGGTGTAGTTCCATGTGCCGGTGAGCGCATATTGCGTCAGCTTGCCGTCGGTGGCCTTGTCTGCGGCGGTCGTGGCGGCTTTTTTCAAGGCTTCCTTCCAGTCCTGCGCCGTGGCGGAGCTTCCGGCGAGCAGGAGCGTCGCAATCGCCAGTAAGAGATTTCTTTTCATGATCATTTCAGGTATTTCAGGGTTTCGAGTTCTTTGAGCCACACGGCCGCCGAGGCGTCCGAAGGCATGCGCCAGTCGCCGCGCGGCGAGAGCGCCGCGGAACCGACCTTCGGGCCGTCGGGCATGGCCGAACGCTTGAACTGCTGCGAGAAGAAGCGGCGGAAGAAGACCGTCAGCCATTTGAGGATCGTCGCGCGGTCGTAGCTGCCGTGGAAGGCCTGCTCGGCGAGGAACAGGATTTTAGCCGGGCCGTAGCCTGCGCGGATGAAGTTGTAGAGGAAGAAGTCGTGGAGTTCGTAGGGACCCACGAGGTCCTCGGTTTTCTGGGCGATTTTTCCCTCCTTGTCGGCCGGGAGCAGTTCGGGGCTGACCGGGGTGTCGATGACGTCGAGCAGCGTCGCGCGCGCGGCCATGTCGGATTCCGTGTCCGCGACCCATTGCACGAGGTGGCGCACCAGTGTTTTGGGCACCGAGGCGTTCACGCCGTACATCGACATCTGGTCGCCGTTGTAGGTGGCCCAGCCCAGCGCCAGCTCGCTCAGGTCGCCCGTGCCGACCACCAGACCGCCCTCCATGTTGGCGACGTCCATCAGTATCTGCGTGCGCTCGCGGGCCTGACTGTTTTCATAGGCCGCCGAGCGGTCTTCGGGATCGAGTCCGATGTCGCTGAAGTGCTGCGAGCAGGCGTCGCGGATCGGAATTTCGCGGATCGTGACGCCCAGCCCGCGCATCAGTTCCAGCGCGTTGTTGTAGGTGCGGTCCGTGGTGCCGAAGCCGGGCATGGTGATGCCGATGATTCCGGCGCGGTCGAGTCCCAGCTTGTCGAACGTGCGGACCGTGACGAGCAGGGCCAGCGTCGAATCCAGTCCGCCCGAAATGCCGATTACGGCCTTTTCGCAGCGGGTGTGCACCAGCCTTTTGGCCAGCCCGTGCGACTGTATCTGGAAAATCTCCTCGCAGCGTTCACTGCGGTGCGCTTCGTCCTGCGGCACGAACGGCATCGGGTCGATGTCGCGGTCGAGCGCCGCGGCCCGGAGTCCTTCGGGGACCTCCATTTCGATTACGGTGTTCTCCGCCGCCCCTTCGTGCATGCGAAACGAGGTGTTGCGGCGGCGTTCGAATTCCAGCCGCTGAATGTCGATATCGGCCACGACGAGCTGCTCTTCGAGCCGGAAGCGTCCCGATTCGCGGAGTATCCGGCCGTTTTCGGCGACGATGCCGTTGCCGGCGAACACCAGATCGGTGGACGATTCGCCGAAGCCTGCCGAGCAGTAGACGTATCCCGCGAGGGTGCGGGCCGACTGCTGGGCCACGAGCTGACGCAGGTAGGCGTGCTTGCCTACCGATTCGGGCGACGCCGAGAGGTTGAAGATCACCTTGGCGCCGTTGAGCGCGAGGTGCGACGAAGGCGGAATGGCGGTCCAGAGGTCCTCGCAGATTTCGACGCCGAATTCCGTGCCGTTAATCCCGAACGTGAGGTCCGCGCCGAAGTCGGCGCTCTGCTCCGCGACGGAGATCGTCTCTTCCGAGATTCCGGCGCCGGATGCGAACCAGCGGTTTTCGTAGAACTCCGTATAGTCGGGGATGTAGGTCTTGGGTACGACGCCCAGCACACGGCCCTGCGTGAAAACGACGGCGCAGTTGTAGAGTGTCGAGCCGTGGCGCAGGGGCGCGCCGGCGATGATGACCAGCGGCAGTTTGCGCGTGGCTTTTACCAGCCGCGCAAGGGCTTCGTCGGCCGCGTCGAGCAGCGCCGGCAGCAGCAGCAGGTCGGCGCAGGTGTAGGCCGTGACGGCCAGTTCGGGAAACGCGACGATCTCGACGCCCCGCTGCGCGGCCTCTTCGGCCATCGCGGCGATCCGCTCGGTGTTGAAGTCGCAGTCGCCGACCCGTACGTGCGGCACCGCTGCCGCCACTTTCAGAAAACCGAAATTATCCATAGGTCTGTATGTTGTTTTGCCGTCTTCTTCGCTCCGGATCCCCGCTTTGCGGCGGGGACGGAGATGCGGCGGATTCGTCACGGCGGCGGTCCGGACTGCCGCCGTCGCGGTCATATGTTTATTCGGCCCACAACTGCGCGAGGTTCAGGATCACCTGCTGGGCCTTGCGCATCGTGGTGAGCGAGCAGTATTCGAATTTGCCGTGGAAGTTCATGCCGCCCGTGAAGAGATTGGGGCAGGGGAGTCCCATGAACGAGAGCCGTGCGCCGTCCGTGCCGCCGCGAATCGGGCGGACGAGCGGTTTCACGCCGGCCCGCTCCATCGCTTCGAGCGCCTTGTCGATCACCTGCGGATGCGGTTCGACCATTTTGCGCATGTTGAAGTACTGGTCCTTGACGGTGAGGGTCAGCACTTCGTCGCCGTATTTCTTTTTCAGCAGATCGACGCAGGCCCACATGAAGACCTTCTTCTGTTCGAATTTGTCGGCGTCGTGGTCGCGGATGATGTAGCTGACGGAAGCCTTCTCGACCGTGCCGTTCAGTCCCACGCAGTGGTAGAATCCCTCGTACCCTTCGGTATGTTCGGGGCGCTGGCAGGCCGGAAGGAAACGCTGCAGGTCGCAGGCTACCTCGATGGCGTTGATCATCTTGTCCTTGGCGTATCCGGGGTGGACGTTGCGGCCTTGGATGTCGATTTTGGCGCTCGCGGCGTTGAAGTTCTCGTACTCCAGTTCGCCCTCCATGCCGCCGTCCACCGTGTAGGCGAAGTCGGCGCCGAAAGCCTTGACGTCGAAGAAATCCACGCCCCGGCCCACCTCCTCGTCGGGCGTGAAGCCGATGCGGATTTTGCCGTGTTTGATTTCGGGATGCGCGAGCAGGTACTCCGCGGCGGTCATGATCTCTGCCACGCCCGCCTTGTCGTCGGCGCCGAGCAGCGTCGTGCCGTCGGTGTGGATCAGCGTGTGGCCTTTGAAGAACTCCAGTTCGGGGAAGTCCGCGACCCGCATCGTGAGCTGGCCGTTCAGCGCGATGTCGCCGCCGTCGTACTCCTCGATGACGCGGGGCTTGACATCCTTGCCGCTCATGTCGGGCGACGTGTCCACATGGGCGATGAAGCCGATCACGGGAGCGTTCTCGCAGCCCGGCGTCGCGGGGACGGTGCCCATCACGTAGCCGTATCGGTCCATCGTGACTTCGGTCATGCCGAGCGCCTGCATTTCGTCGCGCAGGGCGGCCAGCAGGACTTTCTGTTTCTCGGTCGAAGGGAACGTGCCGCTCTCCTCGGACGACTGCGTGTCGTAGGAGACGTATTTCAGGAATCTTTCTTTGAGGTCCATGATCTTAGCAGTATGGTTATTTTTATTCATTATTTTGCTCTATCATATACTCGGCATATTCATTTCCGGTATAATTTTTAGACACGATGTAATCAAATATTAAATCATCGTCGAATTCAACAGAAATAGATGCTTTTGACGCATTTCCCACATAACTTGTATAAAATGTAAAAGCTTTTGAAGAACCAGGAGAAAGTGCGTCATATGTAATATAGCCATCATCATCGGTAATCGCATTCCCATTTCTGTCTTTGTATACTATTTTATATTTGGGTTTTGGGATCGTGAATGTTGATTTATTGATGCATATCCCCTGTCCATTTGCTGAATTACCGTAATATGATGTTTCCCAACTCCAATTTTTAATGAGGACTTTTGATTTTAGTTCTGAATAAACATTCACATATTCATTGAACATCATTGCTTTTGCTATGACAAGTTTTTTAGCTATTTGTTGGTCTGTCTTGTCTGCCTTATTATCAATGCAACCTGTTTTTACAGCAAATTTGAACTCACTATTATCTTCATATCCACAGAATCCTTCGCTGTCGTAAATAATATATTTTTTTGGATCCGATGGAGACGGTTCAAGATATAATGTAATATCTCGATTAAATGATTTTCCAAATCCATTTGTAAAATTGTTTTCAATTAATACGGCTATTTTTTTGTCATTTAGTCGCTTTACTTCATTAATTTTAATATTGTCGGATTTGTAATATGATGGTAAGTTTGATGCTGCGGGATATATTTCGGTAATTATGTTGTCCTTATCATTCTTAATATAGGAAAATAATTCATTTACAGCGTTTGTTGCCAATTCTTTTCTATTTACACAGCTGGAAAAGAATAAAGAACAAATGATATAAACAAGGATTATATGAAATCTTTTCATTGTATATTCACTTAAATCATTATAAATTTGAGCAATTAAGACATCAGAGTATGGAATAAGTCCGAGTTCTTGTTATTTTATTTGTATTTATTCCTCTTCCTTTGCTTTCAGCGTGTGCCAGCCGAAGTAGCCGATCAGTGCGAGGTACATGACCAGTCCGGTCCACTCTGCGGCGTTCGACGAGGCCCATCCGCTTAGGAACCAGTCCACCTCGGCGAATTTCAGGAGGGCGCTCACTACGCCCATCAGCGCGCCGCCGGCGATGAAGCCCGACGCGATCAGCGTGCCGCGGTCGAAGCGCGCCTTGTTGAGAGCTTCGTCCTTCGAGCGGTTCGAGACGAACCACGCTACCAGACCGCCGACTACCAGCGGGGCGTTCAGCTCCATCGGGATGAACATGCCCAGTGCGAAAGCGAGTGCCGGAACGCCGATCGAGGTCAGCACCAGCGCCAGCGCCGCGCCGCAGAAGTAGAGCATCCACGGGGTCTGGCCGCCGGTCATCAGGGGCTGGATCACGGCCGCCATGGCGTTGGCCTGCGGAGCCACGAGGGCGCCCTCGCCCACGAATCCGTACGATTTGTTGAGGATGATCATCACCCCGGCCACGGTTGCCGCAGCAACGAACGTGCCGAGGAATTTCCATGCCTCCTGCTTGCGGGGCGTGGTGCCGAGCCAGTAGCCGATCTTGAGGTCGGTGATGAAGCCGCCGGCCATCGAGAGCGCCGTGCAGACCACGCCGCCGATGATCAGCGCCGCCGTCATGCCCGTCGTGCCGCTCAGTCCGACGCTTACGAGCACCAGCGACGAGAGGATGAGCGTCATCAGCGTCATGCCCGACACGGGGTTGGTGCCGACGATGGCGATGGCGTTGGCCGCCACGGTCGTGAAGAGGAACGAGATGACGAAGACGATCAGAATGGCCGTCACGGACTGTACCCAGCCGTCGAGCAGTCCGAAGTGGAAGAAGACGAAGATCGAGACGAGCGTGGCGATCAGGATCGTGAGGATGCGCTTCATCGTCAGGTCGCGCTGCGTGCGTTCGGTAGCGGCGGCTTGGGTTTTGTTGCCCCCCCCCAACTCCGAAACGGCCAGCCCTACGGCCTGACGGATGATCTTCGACTGTTTGACGATGCCGATGATGCCCGCCATGGCGATACCGCCGATGCCCAGCGGCTTGCCGATGAAGGCGAAGAGGTTCTCGGCCGTGAAAAGACGCTGCGGATCGGCCATGATGTCGGCGCGCGTTACGCCCAGCAGCGAAGCCATGGCAGCCGGGTCGATGCTGTCGGCCAGCGAACCCACCAGCGGCACGACGAGGAACCAGACCAGACACGAACCTGCGGTGATGATCATGGCGTATTTCAGACCGATGATGTAGCCCAGACCCAGCACGGCGGCCGAGGTGTTGAGCGAAAAGACGACCTTGAACTTGTCGGCGGCGACCTGTCCCCATGCGCAGATGCGCGTCGAGACCGCTTCGGTCCACATGCCGAACGTGCCGACGGCGAAATCGTAAAGACCGCCTATGAGTCCCGCCACGGCCAGCAGCTTGGCCTGATTGCCGCCCTTCTCGCCGGAGATGAGCACTTCGGTCGTAGCCGTCGCTTCGGGGAAGGGGTATTTGCCGTGCATCTCCTTGACGAAGTATTTGCGGAACGGGATCAGCAGGACGATACCCAGCAGGCCGCCGAAGAGCGACGAGAGGAATACCTGATAGAATGCCGCGTCGAGTCCGAGGATGTAGAGCGCCGGGAGGGTGAAGATGGCGCCCGCGACGATCACGCCCGAACAGGCGCCGATCGACTGGATGATGACGTTCTGTCCCAGCATGTTCTTTTTACCCAGTACGTTGCCCATGCCGACGGCGATGATGGCGATCGGGATCGCCGCTTCGAATACCTGTCCGACCTTCAGGCCGAGAAATGCCGCCGCGGCCGAGAAGACGACGGCCATGACGATGCCCATCGTGACCGAATAGGGCGTCACCTCGCGGGGCGACGACGAGGCGGGCATGATGGGCGTGTACTCTTCGCCCGGTTTGAGTTCCCGGTAAGCGTTTTCGGGCAGCGATGTAAGTTGTTTTTCCTGTTCCATTTATTGAGGTTCTTTGATGTATTTGTCCAGATCCTTGAGGATGTAGTAGCGGTTGAGCGATGCGGGCGCCTTCTTCTCGTCGAGGTAGCTGTAGAGTGCGCCGATTGCGGCCGCCAGACGCAGCCGCTCGCCGTGCTCTTCGGATGCCGCGGCGAAGTCGAACAGCAGTTCGGCGAATTTTTCGAGGTCCGCGTCGCTGAATCCGTATTCGCCGACGAGGGTGGCGATGAAATCCTCTCCGGCCAGCAGCGTGTCGATGTCCAGATTCAGCTTCTCGGCCAGCTCCGTTTTGGCGGTTTCCCGGATGAGTTCGGGGGCGCCCGACTTTTTGAGGAGACCGATTTTGTCCAGAAGGGCTGCGATCAGCTCTCCGATGCGGTTGATTTCACGTAAGATATAGTCTTCCATAGTTAGCGGTTGTCGCCGCTGCCCGAAATGATGTGACGCTGCATGCGCGAACGGAGCTTATCGACGTTCATCTGCGCCACGTCGTCCAGTTCGTAGCCCAGATCGCGCGAGAGCGTAGCGCAGTACCACAATACGTCGCCGATCTCCTTGACGATTTCGAGCCGTTTCTCGTCGGAGAACTCCTCGTGTCCGTCGCGGATGACTTTCTTGACTTTGTCGGCCACCTCGCCCGCTTCGCCCGTCAGTCCGAGCGTGGGGTAGATGATGCGGCGGTTTTCAGGGTAGATCGCCGTTTCGAGCGCGTGCTGCTGATATTCGTTGAGTGTCATGAATGCTGAGAATTTGAACGTTTGGGAATAACTGTCGGACAAAAATAACAAAATAATTTAGAAATACGCACCAAAAAGCCCTTGTTCCTCACGAACAAGGGCCGAAGAATCGCGCCGCTTCCCCGGCGGCGGGGTGTTTTGCCGCCTACGGCCCGATTCGCACGAATCCGGATTCCGGACGGCGGGACGAATCGGGGAGTGCTGCGGTTATGCGCGGGGCGGTTCCGAACGCGGTCTTTCCGCTGTTGGAAATCAACGGGAACAGTCTGGCCGGATTAACGGCGGCCGCCGGCGATTATCATTTCGCGGAGCGTGGCGTTGAACGGCTCCTGCCGGAGCAGCTCCTCCAGCGTGAGGTGCATGCGGTAGCGCCAGTAATAGCGGGGCGCGGCCGGGATGTTGATGCGCTCCCTGTCCGCATGCGGACTGCGCAGGGCCGCGTCGGTCGCGAGCCAGTCCTGCAGCGGAAGTATGGCGAGCATGGCCGGGGAGCGTAGGTGCATGTCGACGATGCGGCGGCAGATCCACGGTTCGCAGGTGCGGGGAGCGTCGCCCTCCATGCTCAGCACTTCGCGGTAGAAACGTTCCGAGAGTTCGCGGTTCTCCTCCCACCATGCCCGCAGGGGATTCATGTCGTGGGTCGAGGTGGTGCAGACCGAGAAATAGGGGTAGCGCGCCGGGTCGGCGAACACCTCGCCCAGCGATTTGGGCATCCGCTGGATTTCGAGCGAAAGGATTTGCAGTGCGCGCATCGTTTCGGGAACGCTGTCGGGAATCATGCCGAGGTCCTCGCCGCAGGCCAGCATCCGCGTCGCCGAGAGGAGCACGGGGAGTTTGCGCAGGGCCGACTCCTGCCAGAACCGGTTGTGGCGGCGGTAAAAGAAGTCGTCGTGAAGCCGGTCGAAAGTGTCGCGCCGCTGCGGGTCGAGGGTGCGGTACATATAGGTCGATTGGGCCGCGATGCGGGGATGGAAAAAACCTTTGCGGCGCGGGTCCTCGATGAACAGCACGTCGTCGAGCAGCGCCATCAGCCCTTCGCGCAGGCGGCTTCGGCGCGGATCGTCGCCGGGAAAGCGCTCGGCGACCTTGCGTTGCGTCGCATAGGCGGGCAGCAGCCGGCCCTCCTTCATGCAGGTCGTGCGCACTTCGTCGGCCAGCTCGCCGAACAGTTCGCCGAGCATCCGGTCGTCGGGCGCGGGAACGGTGAAGCGTCCCCCGGCCGTATCGAAGCCCATGCCGCGCAGTTCGTCGGCGGAGTAGGGCAGGGCGGGATTGAAATAGCCCAGCAGGCCGTGAACGGCATGTACGGGAATCTCCCAGATGCGGAAGAAGCCGAGGATATGGTCGATGCGGAAAGCGTCGAAATATTCGGCCATCTTCGCCATGCGGGCCTGCCACCACGCATAGCCGTCCTGCGCCATGTGCTCCCAGTCGTAGGTCGGGAAGCCCCAGTTCTGGCCCGATGCGGAAAAGGCGTCGGGCGGTGCTCCGGCCTGCGAATCCATGTGGAAAAGCCGCGGATGAATCCATGCGTCGGCGCTCGTCCGGCTGACGCCGATCGGCAGGTCGCCCTTGAGGACGACGCCCCGGCTGCGGGCGTAGGCGCAGACCTCGGACAGTTGCGTGTGCAGGTGGTACTGCACGAAGCAGTGAAACGCGATTTCGCGGCTGTTGCGGCGGCAGTAGGCTTCGACGGCCTTTTTGTCGTAGCGGGCGTAATCGCCCCAGCGGGAGAAATCGGCGGTGCCGAATTCGTCGCGCAGGGTGCGGTAGGCGGCGTAGGGCATGAGCCAGTGGCTGTTGTCCCGCATGAATTCCCGGTAATCGCGGCGGGCGGCGGTGCGACGCCCCTCTCGCTCGAACGCGCTGCGCAGCAGACGCAGTTTATGCGTATTGACCTGTTGGTAATCGACTTCGGGCAGGGCGTTCAGCCGGTCGCGCAGGCTGCGGTATTCGTCGTCCTCTTCGACGCCGGCGGCGGTCAGCCGGATGAACTGCGGGTGCAGGGCGAAGATCGAATTGGCGTTGTAGGGGTAGGAGTCTTCCCACGTGCCGTTCATCGTGGTGTCGTTGATCGGCAGCAGCTGGAGTACCCGCTGGCCCGTTGCGGCGGCCCAGTCGATCAGCAGTTTCAGGTCGTAGAATTCGCCGACGCCGAATCCGGCTTCCGAGCGGAGCGAAAAGACCGGAATCGCCGTCCCGGCTCCGCGCCACCTGCGTTCGGGGAAGCGGAGGTACGCCGCGGCTTCGACGATGTGTTCGCCTTCGCCGGGCAGGTCGTTCCATGCGCGGTTGGGACCTTCCTCCCACATGATCGGGGTCAGGGTCCTGCGGTCGGCGATCAGGAACTTGTATTCGAATCTCTGCGGCGCGTCGAGCCGGAGATCCCACTCCGGAAACCGGCTGTCGTCCATCGGAACGATCCGCTGCCACCCCTCCAGCTCCCTGCCGCTGCCTGCGACGGCCAGCACTTCGTCGGGGCGCAGGGTCGGCAGGACGACGCGCAGGGTGATGTTGCCGCCGTTTTCCTGCTGCGGCCCGCTTTCGCCGCGGCCGAAGATGCCCCGCGTGAAGGCCGAGGAGTAGAAGGGCGTATCGGCGGGCATGTCGATCCAGCGGTCGCGGATGCGGAGCGTGCGGGGCGCAGGTGTGGCGGGGATGCGCAGGATGTGCGGACGCCATTCGCGGCGGATGCACACGCCCTCGCGCTCGACTTCGTAACGGTATTCTGCCGGTTGCGCCGCAGGGGCGTATCGCTCTACGGCGCAGGTCCAGACGCCGCTGTCGGCGTATTGCAGGGCGATGCGCCGCCTGCCGAGGCGGAGTACGAGCTGTTCGCCCCAGCGGGTGCGGTATTCGATGCTGAACAGGAGTGTCATGGCATTGGATTGTGGGAGGTTCTGATCGGTACTTGGGGTGTCGATTGTCTTTTTGCGGAATCAAAAATAACCAAAATAATCGAATGACGGAAATCCCCCGGCGGAGAAGCGGCGAAAAGCGAACCTCAGAGTCCTTCGATGAATCCGGTGACGGCGGCGACCAGCTCCGGAGCGACCGGAAGCGTATCGTCCGTATAGGCGGCGATCTGCTCCGTGCGCGTGGGGCCGGAGGCTTTTTTGAGTGTGTGGGTCATGCCTTCGATGATCGTTTTCCGGGACCGGGGCTGGGCTTTCGCCAGTGCGTCGGCGTTGTCGGGCGTCACTTGGAAGTCGATGTCGCCGTTGACGATCAGTACGGGAACCGTCACTTTGCGAATCTCCTCGCGCGGGTCGTAGCTCAGCGACGAGATCCAGAATGTCTGTAACGGGGGTGCGAAGAGGGGCGCCAGTTCGGGCGGACACGACTCGACCCGTTCGCCGCGTTTCAGGGCGGCGGTGATGGCACGGGCCTGCATCAGCAGCTCCATGTGCGTCGGGGCGAGTTGTGCGGCCAGCTGAAGCTGGAGTATTTCGTCGAGCGGATAGCCGGCGCCCGCCAACGAAATCACGGCATTGATTTCGGGGCATTGTTGCGCCGCGCAGAAGGCGATCAGCGCCCCTTCGCTGTGGCCGATCAGCACGATGCGGCGGAAATCCTGCCGGGAGAGGTACTCGGCCCAAGCCGCGGCGTCGCCGATGAAGTCGTCGAGCGTGGCGTCGGCCATTTTGTCCGGGACGTCGAATTTGCTCGATCCGATGCTCCGTTTGTCGTAGCGGAGCGTGGCGATACCCGCTTTTTCGAGCTCCTGCGCCAGATAAAGGTAGTTGTTCGTATTGCCGTTGCGGGGTGTGGGGCCTGATCCCGCGATGATGACCGCCACGGTTTCGGCGCCTTCGCCGGGCGTGAGCAGCGTGCCGTAGAGGGTTCCGAAATCGCGTTCGAGCGAAACGCTTTTCTCGCCGGCGGCGGCATTGGCCGCGGCCAGCAGCAGCAATGCGGCCAGCAGTCGTTTCATGGCATTATTATTTAGGCGGTTCTCGTTTGTCGGTGCGGTTTGAGTCGGCGGAAAGGCGCTTTTTGTCGGCGCGGCGCCCCTCTTCGCTCCGGGCCCTCCCTTGTTCCGGGCTCTCCCTTGTTCCGGGTCCTCCTTCTGCTTCGGGCCCCTCCTCGTTCCGGCGTTGCGCGGCGGAAAGGTCCTGTAAGGCGGGGCGACTCTGTGCGCGGGAAGGCCTGCCGGGCGATGTTACAGCTCTTCGAGCGCCTTTTCCAGTCCGATGCCGCGTGAACCCTTGACCAGCACGAAGGCGTTCTCGACCGGACGGCGGCGCAGTTCGGCGATCAGCTCCTCGCGCGAGGGGAAGAGGGCGGTGTTGGCGGGCTGCGGCTCCATGCCGGCGCAGGCGCGGGCGAATTCTCCGCCTACGAGCATCAGTTCGGTGTCCGGATTCCGGCTTGCGAGGGCGACGATGTCGCGGTGCTCCTGCTCCGACCATGCGCCCAGTTCGAGCATGTCGCCCAGAATCAGCACGCGGCGGCTTCTGCCGCCGGCCGGCTCGGCGAGGAAGTTGAGGACCGAAGCGCGCATGCTCGACGGGTTGGCGTTGTAGCAATCCACGATCAGCGTGTTGCGGCCCGTTTCGGTCCGCTGCGAACGGTTGTTGTCGGGCATATAGCTGCCGACGGCGTGGCGGATGCGTTCGCCGTCGATGTCGAAATAGCGTCCTACGGCCACGGCCGCCGCGATGTTGAAGCGGTTGTAGTCTCCCTCCAGATGGTGCGCGATGCCGTCGGCCAGTGTTACGGAGTAGTATTCCGCAGCCAGCCCGTCGCGCTCCGCGGCCATGTTGGTCAGCGTTTGGTCTTCGCGCGGGACGAAGGCGCGGCCGCCGTTCGCGGCCAGATAGTCCAGCAGCTCGCCCTTGCCGCGGCGAATGCCCTCCGGGCCGCCGAATCCTTCGAGGTGCGCGCGGCCGATGTTGGTCAGGATGCCGTAGTTGGGTTCGGCGATAGACGCCAGCAGGGCGATTTCGCCGCAGGCGCTGGCGCCCATTTCGACCACGCCGAATTCGGTGTCGCGGGTCATGGCGAGCAGCGTCAGCGGCACGCCGATGTGGTTGTTGAGGTTGCCGTGCGTGGCATAGACTTCGAAGCGTTCGGCCAGCACGCGGCTCACCAGCTCCTTGGTCGTGGTCTTGCCGTTGCTGCCCGAAATGGCAAGAATCGGAATCGCCAGTTCGCGGCGGTGTTCGCGCGCCAGCTCCTGAAGGGCTTCGAGCGTATCGCCGACGAGTACCGTGCGGTCGCTGCTGACGGCCGCAGGATCGTCCACGACGGCGTATGCGGCGCCTTTGGAGAGTGCGTCGGCGGCGAAGCGGTTGCCGTCGAAGGTCGCCCCGTGCAGGGCGAAGAAGACGGACCCCGGCTCGATGCGGCGCGTGTCGGTCGAGATGCGGGGGTGCCGCCGGAAAATATCGTACAGTTCGGACATATGGATGCCGTATATGCGGGCTGCCGGCCCGGATGCGTCAGATGTGTTTGTCTCCGTTGTGGAATTTGACTTCGTCGATGAATTTCTTGATGTTCTGCTCCTCGGAGCGGGGGCAGATCATCAGCACGTCGTCGGTATCCACGACGATGTACTCCTTCAGGCCGCTGATGACGGCCACCTTGTCCTTGGGCAGCGAAACGATGCTGCTGCGCGTGTCGTAAAGGTAGCACCCCTGTTCAGGCACGGCGTTGGCGTAACGGTCCTTGCGCGAATGCTGGTAGACCGAGCCCCACGTGCCCACGTCGCTCCAGCCGAAATCGCCGCAGCGGACATATACGTTGTCGGCCTTCTCCATGATGCCGTAGTCGATCGAAATGGCGCGGCACTCCGAAAAGACGATTTCGACGGTGGTTTTCTCGGCGTCGGTGCCCAGCGCCTTCATCACGCCGCTGAACATGGCGTGGTGTTCGGGCAGGTATTTCCGGAAGGCTTCGACGATGGTCTGCACCTTCCAGATGAAGATGCCCGAATTCCAGAAGAATTCGCCCGTCTGCAGGAAGGTCTGCGCCAGTTCGAGGTTCGGTTTCTCGGTGAAGCACTTGACCTTGCTGATGACGTTGGAGTCCGAAACCTGAATGTAGCCGTAACCCGTATCGGGACGTGTCGGTTTGATACCGACGGTCAGCAGGGCGTCGTGTTTGTCGGCGAATTCGAGACACTCGCCGATGATCTGGCGGAAGTCCTCTTCGTTGAGGATCAGGTGGTCGGCCGGGGTGACGATCATCTCCGCGTCGGGATTCTGTTTCAGCAGCGTGTAGGCCGCATAGGCGATGCAGGGGGCCGTATTGCGGCCGATCGGTTCGCAGAGCACCTGCCGTTCGCCGATTTCGGGGATGTGTTCGAGTACGAGGTCCTTGTATTTATGGTTGGTCACGACGAGAAAGTTCTCGGCGGGGACGATTTTTGCAAAGCGTTCGTAAGTGTGGCGGATAAACGATTTTCCCGTTCCCAGTATGTCGAGGAACTGTTTGGGCATCGACTGCCTGCTCTTGGGCCAGAAGCGCGAACCGATGCCGCCGGCCATGATGACACAATATTTGTTGCTTGCCATAAGTTATAATATGGAATTAAGTGAGACAAAGATAAAAATATTTTGTAACTTTGCCGCCTATTGCTGGAATAAATATTTTTAGGTTCCCGATGAAAATAAAACTGTTCACCATACCCAATCTGCTGACCCTCTCAAGCCTGCTCTGCGGCTCGTTTGCGGCGGTTTCGGCGTTGGTTTACCACGATCTGGAGCTGACTTTCTGGCTCACCGTCGCCGCGGGCGTCTTCGACTATTGCGACGGCTTCGCCGCCCGGCTGCTGAAGTGTCCCTCGGCCATCGGCGTCCAGCTGGATTCGCTCTCCGACATGGTTTCGTTCGGATTCGTTCCGGCTTCGGTGCTTTTCGTGCTGTGGAACGACGCGCTTGCGGCCGATGCCGAACCGTGGATGCGCTACGGCGGCAGCGTGCTCTGCTTCGTGGTGGCGGCCTTTTCGGCGCTGCGGCTGGCCAAGTTCAATATCGACGAAACGCAGCACACCGAATTCTGCGGCCTGCCCACTCCGGCCAATGCGCTGTTCTTCGCTGCACTGGGCTGGATGAACGCCGAGACGGGCTTCAGTCTGGGCGTCTGGGTGCTCCTGCTGATGCCGGTCATGTCGTGGCTGCTCATATCGCCGGTGAGAATGTTCGCTTTCAAGTTCCGGAGTTTTTCTTTTAAAGGCAACGAGATCCGCTATCTCTTTATTGCGCTGTCCGTTGTCCTGTTGGTCGCCTTGGGTGTTCGGGCCGTCCCGGTTATCATTCTGCTTTATATCGTCGTTTCGGCGGTAAACTGGATCGTGACGCTAAAGAGCCGTGATTCAGCGGCTTGCCCGGAGGAATAATTTTATATCTAAATTTTTTTAATTACCTTTGCCGCGGATTCCCGTTCTATGTCGAGATTGACGAAAAGAATATTGCTGACAGCTTTGCTCGGTCTGTTCCTGACAGCGCCCGGCGTCGTCCGTTCGCAGGGTTTCGACGCCAAGACGCTGATGCGTGCGCAGCAGCGCGGGCAGACCGGCAGCCTCTACGGCAACAATCCGTTCGAACAGCCTGCGGAAGAGGGCGAGGAGGGCGAACAGCAGCCGCAGGATACGACCAAGAAGGAGCGCAAGATCCGCAAGCCGCTCGAATCCTATTTTTTCAGCGATTCGGTCCGCTCGCTGAACAATTTCCGCTGGAACGTCAGGCGCGACTACAACCGCGTTGAGATCGGACCGCTGGACACGACGCTGACCGACTGGCGCATCGACTATCCGTTCTACCGCGAAGAGGTGGGCGACATCGCGCAGGGCGCTCTCGGACAGGCTTCGCTGCCTATGAACTATTTCCGGCGGCCCCAGAACTTCGACTTCGGTTTCGCGAGTCCCTACTATGCCTACACGTACGATATGGAGAACGTGCCCTTCTACAATACGAAGAAGCCGATCATCCGCATGACCTACCTCGAATCGGGACAGAAGCGTTTCCGCGAGGAGAACTTCAACATCATGCACGCGCAGAACGTCTCGCCGACGACGGGATTCAACGTCGATTACAAGGCGCGGGGAACGCGCGGCCAGTATATTTGGTCCCGCACCAAGAACCACAACCTCGCGGTGGCGTTCAACCATACGGGCAAACGCTATTCGGTGCATGCGGCCTATTACAACAACCACATCGAGCAGCAGGAAAACGGCGGCGTGGTCGGCACGTGGGCCATTGCCGATACGACGTTCCAGATGCCGTCGGGCGTGCCGATGAAGCTGGCCGACGCCGAGGCGCAGAATACCTACCGCAACAACGCCTTCTTCGTCACCCAGTCGTATGCGCTTCCGCTGCAGCGGGTGACGGACAACGATTTTTCGCTGGCCGACCTTTCGGCGGTATTCATAGGCCATTCGTTCGAGTACAGCTCGTGGAGCAAGGTCTATACGGATATAAAGGCTGGCTATACGAACGAGCGGGGCGAGCGGGACCCGGAGACGGGCGAATTCAAGCCTACGGAGGGGATTTACTACAAGGACTGGTTCATCAATCCCCGCGATACGCGCGACTCGATTTACGAGCGCGTTATCTCGAACCGCTTCTTCGTTCAGGCGCAGCCTTGGGACCGCAACGGCGTGGTAGGCACGATTGATGCCGGCATAGGCATCGACATGCATACCTACTCGCAGTTCGAAATGCGTGATTTCCTGACGGGAAAGTATACGAAGGTCAACAAGACCAGCTATTTCGCATACGGCTCCGTCGGAGGCAAGATAAAAAAATATGTCGATTGGGATGCGAACCTCAAGTTCTACCCGTCGGGATACAGAGGCGGAGACCTCACCTTGGGCGCCCATCTGGCGCTGACGGGGTATCTCCGCGGACACCCCCTGATTCTCGAAGGTCGGTTCACGATGGACCGCCGCTCGCCCAACTACTGGCAGGAGAATCTCTTCTCGAACCATTATATATGGTCCACTCCTTTAGGCAAGGAGAATGAAACTCGGTTCGAGGTGAAGTTTTCGATTCCCGATTTCGCGTTTGAAGCGGGAGCATGGCAGGGCGTCGTCAGCGACAAGATCTATTACGACGCAGACAGCCAGATTACCCAGCAGGGTGGAAACGTAAGCCTCACGAGTGTGTACGCTCGCAAAGATTTCCGCTTAGGCGGACTTCATTTGGACAACAGGGTATTGTTGCAGTGGAGTACGAATCAAGAAGTTGCACCCGTTCCGCTTTTGAGCGCCTTCCTTTCGTATTATTACGAATTCTGGGTCGTGCGCAACGTATTGCGCCTGCAGATCGGTTTGGACGGACGTTATAATACGCGTTATTATGCGCCCGGTTACAATCCCGCACTGTCGGCGTTTTACAACCAGCGCGAGGTCGAGGTGGGGAATTATCCCTACGTGGACGCTTTCGTCATGGGTAAGTGGAAGAGAATGCGGATATTCCTGAAATATCAGCATGTGAACAAGGGACTGTTCGGTAACGGAGAATATTTCTCGGCGGCTAACTATCCGCTGAATCCGGGCATGTTCAAAATCGGTATCTCATGGGGTTTCTATGATTAGCGTATTGTTCTGCGCGGTGTGAACTGCCCGCAAAACAACCTTTTATGTTAAAAAAGACAGTTTTAACGTTTGCGTTCTTAACAATTCTTACGACATTTTACGGCTTTAACGCCAAGTTCAGCACACCCGTGACGGACGACATGCTGAACGAAGAGGCCGATTTCGGCAATTCGCTGCTCAGCGACGGCGATTACGTGATTTCGGCCTACGACAACATCATTCGCAACATCAGCGAAAAAGAGGGCCACGACTGGCGCCTGATGAGCGCCATCGCGTATCACGAGTCGCGTTTTACGCCCGATATCACCTCGCGCAGCGGAGCCAAGGGACTGATGCAGATCATGCCTTCGGTAGCGCGTCAGTTCGACGTTCCGGCAGGCGATATAGCCAATCCAGAGACCAACATATGGCTGGCCAACAAGCTGATGTCGAAAATAAAGAGTACGCTCCGTTTTCCTGCGGAAACTTCGGACAAGGACCGGATGAGCATAATACTGGCCTGCTACAACAGCGGTATAGGCCATGTGAACGATGCCCGGCGTCTGGCGCGTGTCAACGGGGAGGATCCCAATTCGTGGGAGGTGGTAGCCCGGTACCTGCAGCTCAAGGCGCAGCCCGAATACTACGAGAACGAAGTGGTCAAGTGCGGCCGTTTCACCGGCAGCCGGCAGACGCTGGCTTACGTGAACGACGTGATAGGCCGTTATGACAAATATTGCCGGGTCGCCGTGAGGTGATTTCCGCCCGGCGGAACGTAAGCCAGAGTGCGATAACGAAGCGGCAGAACCATCGGTTCTGCCGCTTTTGTTTTTTGTTCTGAGAGGGGCGGCGAAGGAGTGGGAACAGCAGCGAGCGATTGAGACTGCGGTGAGGGATTGGAGACTGCGGTGGGGGAGGCAGCGGCGCGGAACTGGGACCTGAGTGCCCGTAATGAAAAAGGATGGGACGCCGACGCGTCCCATCCTTTTTCGTTGTGTTTTCCGGTTTTAACGCTCCCGGCTTAATAAACCCATTCGAAGTCGTCGACGTACATCGTGTTCGTCGTGCAGCCGACCATGAAGTCGCCGTAGGCGCTGGTCGAGCAGGAGATGACGATGCTGTATTTGCCCGTGGGACGGGCCTGCGTGTCGTAGAAATCGAGCGGCAGCGTGATTTCGGTCATCCGGTCGCCGGCGGTCGAACGGTCGATGAACAGCGAACCGCAGGCGATGATCTTGCCCTCGTCCGTTGCCGTGGTTTCCGTCGGGTCCCAAGTGCCGGTCGGGGCGCCCCTTCCCGAAGCTACCCGGTGACGGGCATTCCAGTCTACGATTGCCACGAAGATCCGGGCCTTGTCCTGATCGCCCTTGCCGATCGGCGCTCCGCTGTGTTTTGTCTGATTGACGATGCCGACCGTCGCATGGTATTTTACTTTCATGCCGGAGGGGCGTGCCGTCCATGTGTAGGGCTGCCCGAATTCCACGACGCCGGTCGTCAGACCGTCTTTGTAGAAGATGCCGGACATCAGGTTGCCCGCGGCCAGTCCCACGATCGGGGGAGCCGAGGCTTTCAGCAGGGCGCAGCGGCTGCCGCCCATTCCGTCGAAAGCGGCCGATGTGCAGAGTTCCTCAGCGAAGCCGTTGTTGCCGCTGGCCCAGAATTCCGCATTCTGATTCTCTTGTGTGAAGCACGAAAGCCCCGGATTTTCCATGTTGCCGTCGGGTATGACGTCGCCCGCGGGGACGGTGTATTCGGACGTTTCGGTCGCTTCTCCGTTGACGAGCAGCCGCAACTCGTAGGTCTGACCCGCATAGACGCCCTTGGTCCGCACCAGACGTTTGACGGGTAGCCCGGCGGCGTTGGTCGAGTTCGTCCATTCGGGGGTGACAGCGGCCGTGAAGAGTCCGGTTTCGTCCCGCTCGCCCTTTTGCGTCGCCTGCCACTCGTCGGTGCCTTTCACACGGTATTGGATCACGGCGTCGGGATACTCCTCTTCCGTTGCCATGGCGGTTATGACGCCCGTGTTGTTCCAGAGGTCCGTCTCCCGGAAGACGATTTTCAGGTCGGTGTGCTCGACATGGAGCGTCCAGCGTTCGGTAGCTCCGTGATAGGTCGCATCGACGAAACGCATCGTTTCGAAGCCCGAAGCCGAGAGTTCTTCCGCCGTGGGAGAGTAGGTCGTGATGTCGGCAGGACCAAGTTTGAGCCGGGTGACCGTAATGTCGCCGAGGTTCGTCCCCTTGGCCACATAGGCCGTCGCCGTACGTTTCTGGGCGTCTATTACCGTCGCGCCGATCTGGCCTGCGACCGTAAAGGCGCGCTCGATCGGCTGTTCGGCCACGATCGTCCATTCGTAATCCTGATAGAGCGAGAGGGTGACGTACAGCGGCGAACGCAGGTCGAATTCTCCGCTGAGGGGCCGCGACGTTTTGATCTGGCCGATGAAAGACTCCGTGTCGGTCATCATCGGATTGGAGGTCGCGGCGTCGAACGTAACCTTGTCGATGCCGACTTTGCGTATGTCGGTTTTCTCATCCAGCGTAAGCGTCACGGTGCGGTTGGCGATGCTGATGCCCGACACGGTGAAGCCGCTGCCTTCGACGCCTGCGATCCTGAGTTCGACGACGGGATAAGGCACGTCGTTGTCGATGCACGAAGCGGCTAAAAGAAGCGCTGCTGCCGAGAAGAGTATGCGGAAATATTTCATGTCTTACTGCTTTTTCTTGTCCCACAAATGGATCGTCATGCCGAAATTGATGGCTGCGATGTTGAGTCGGAAGCGCATGTTCGAAGCCTTGCGCGAACCGACCTTGTTGCCGTCGGCATCCTTCTGGGTGACGGAATTGTACTGTATGCCACCCAGCCCGAACGAAAGCGTCGCGCAGACGTTGGGGAAGATGTAGACGGCCGCTCCCGGATTAAACGAAAGTTTTACCTGCGTATTGTCACTGTAGGTACGATTGGGGTTGCCGCCCTCCTTGCGGTCGGGGTCGTACAGGAAGTTCGAAGTACCCGTAGAGAGGGCCAGTTCGAATTCGGCGAAGAGTCCGAAACGCCCCTTGGGATCGAGTCCGGCATACGAACGGTGGAAGATGCCGAACGAGTAGTTGTCGCTCGAAAGGTCGATGTAGGGGAGCTGCCCCGATAGGTCGTTGCCCTCGCCGGCATCGAAATAGGTGTTGTCGAGCGTGCCGCTCATGTGGCGGTAGCCGAAACGCACGCCGATGCAGTTGTTGTCGCGGTAGAAATAGCCGACAAAGGGTTTGACCGTAGCAACCGTACCGTCCGCGTTGATGTTGTCGAGGATGAGCATGATGTCCGTATCGTCGCTCGACAGGGTGCCGTACGACGCCGTCAGCCCCATCATCACTTCGCCTTTGTAGGCGAATTTGAGCTTGTTGATTTCGCGGTCTATGCGTTTGCGCGTCGGCAGGAAGCGCTGTTCCTTGGGCCGTTTCTGCTTTTCGGCGGCGATGGGCGACGGTGCGGGCGTCGCAAATGCGTCTGCGGTCTGCAGGTTTTCGGATGTCTGCGCCGCGGCGGGCGTTGCTGTCTGTTCCGCGGCGGGCGCTGCTGTCTGCGCCGCGGGGGCTGCGGCGGATTCGGCCGTGACCGAAGGCGTTTCAGCGGTGGCAGCGGTTTCGGACTGCTGCATTGCGGGACGGGCTTGTTCTGTCTCCGCTGCGGCGCCGAGCGTAATGAATACCGAGAAGATGGAAAGTATGATTCGTTTCATGTGCTTGCCGATTTTAGAGATAGAATGCCATACCGAGTCCGATCGAGAAGATGTTGACCTTGAAGTTCATCATGCTGGCGTCGCGCTTGCCGACCGTAACCTGATTGTGTACCTGCTTGGTGTGCGTATAGGTGATACCCATTACGCCGACGTTTACTTCGACGGCCATGTTGTTCGTCGCGAAGGCCACGATGCCGGGCGAAATGCCGAGCGAGAAGGTATAGCCGGTTTCGTAGGTGCCCTTCACCGGGGAATCCTTGGCGAAGCGCGCCTGCGTGCCGCCTCCGGACAGCTGCATTTCGTTGAAGAGCGCGAAGCGTTTGTTGCGTCCCAGCGGAATGTACTGCCGCCAGATTACCGCCACCGAGTAGCTGTGGCGCAGCGAATAGTAGTCGTTCACCTCGAAGTTGAGGTCCGAATCCTCGCCGCCGAGGTTGAGGTCGGCCTTGTCGAGCTTAAGCAGCGAGCGCGAGTAGATGAAGCGTCCTCCGATGGCCATGTTGTCGCGCAATGCGTAGGCGATCATCGGGCTGACCTTGAAGGTGTAGCCCTTCGATTCGATGCCTTCGACGACCAGAAACCGGTAGGTTTCGTTCGAATGGGTCGAGTAGGAAGCCGTACCTCCGAATATCCACTGTCCGCGCGGGACGAAGAGGTTGTGCGTGTCGGTCAGACCGCGCTGTTGGCGCATTTCATTGATTGTGAGCGCGCGTTCCTGTCCGACGCTGTCGGCCGGGAGGGACGCGTCCTCCGTTGTCTGCTGCGCACGCAGCGCCTGAGCCGTACCTGCGAGATACAGCAGGGTCAGGAGCGTGCTGATGGTTATTTTGCGCATTGTCGTGCGTTTAGTCGTTAATATACCCATTCAAAATCGTCGACGTACATGACGTTCGTCGAACAGCCCGTAAAGTAATCGCCGTAGGCGTTGCAGGCACATGAGATCACGAGTGAGTACCCCCCCCCGCTGGGACGCGTCTCATGGTCGTACCATACGATGTCCAATTCGGCGTCCTGCATATCGTCGCCCTCCGTCGACTGCGTGATCCAGAGCGAACCGTATCCCAGAATTTTACCTTCCGATACGTTGTCGATGCCTTTCTCCGGGTCCCAAGCGCCTTTGGTAGTGGTCATGGCTGATACTACCTGATGCGGGGCGTTCCAATCGACGATGGCAACGAAAATCCGCGCCATGTCCGGATCGCCTTTCTTGATGTAGGGACAAATATCGCCGGAGGTGCGTACTTTATCTACCGTGCCGACCTTGGCGTGGTATTTAACCTTTAACGCCGAGGGGCGCACCGTGAAGTCATAAGGCTGGCCGAACTGCACGGTGCCGGTGAAGCTTTTGTAAGCGAATGTTCCCGTGAAAAGGTTGCCGGCGGCCAGAACGAGCATATTGGTGCTGGTGAGTTTGGCTGCCGGTGCCGCCTTGCCGAATTTTACGTCGGTGGAGGTGCAGAGCGTTTTTGTCATAGTGTTGTTGCCGCTGCTCCAGAATGCCCCTCCCTCCGCATTGGGGAATGCGAAACCGCTGGTCATGCTCCACCCCGACATGTCGGCATTGGGAATCGTTTGCGCCGCTCCGGCCGTGAACGAACCGCTTTTTTCAGTTCCGTCGATGGTGACTTTGTACTCGTAGCCGTATGTTGCGACGACTCCGGTGCCCGCCTCTCGCGTGTAGACCGTATGGCCGTTGGCATTGGTCGATTCCTGCCACTGCGGTGCGAACGTCGCCGAGATGAAATCGTCGCCCTGCGACGTGCCGGTCAGGTATTTCCATTGGCCGTCGCTGCCGCACAGACCGAACGTTACGTTTGCCGACCGGGTGAAATCCACGACCTGCAGCGTTACGGTATTGGCCCAGAGGTCGTAGCTTTTTTCCGTAACCGGAACCAGTCCCTGCAGACGGTAGGTCGTCGAAATCTCGTTGCTGCCGCCGTTGGCGTCTTCCACATGGATCGTCACGGCGTGGTCGCCGCCCGCTAGTCCTGCGAAGAAGGCGTCGGACAACGTCAGTTCGGTGTTGTATTTATCGGTAGGCGAGAATGAAATGCCTTCGTGCGTGCCGGTGAGCAGGTCGTAGCTGTCGTCGCCGACCGAGACCGTGAATTTTTTCAGTTCCGCGAAAGCCATGATCCGGTATTTCTTCTCGCCGGACGTATATTTCTGCAGTTCGTCGTTGTCGAATCCCTCGGTGAGAAGGGCCGGATCGGGACTGAAAATAATCTCGTCGTCCTTGTCTTCCGTCTCGGTATCGACGCGGATCAGCAGGGCGTCGATATAATCCGGCAGGTCGGGGGAGTAGCGGAAGGTGAAGACGTATTTGCCGCCGGCCTTGACCTCGGTCAGCGTGTTTTCCATCTCGACCTCCTTGCCCGACGTATGCGTGCCGCGGAACATCCATGCCAGCGAAGTCGTACCTGCGGGCAGGGTGTAATAGCCCGTGCCTTCGTCCGTGAATTTGAGCGCAGGAACCGCACCCGACTCGGCTTCCGCCTCGTCGAATTTGTCCGTACCGGCTATCCATACGAAGTAGCCCGGATCGAGATTCTCGACGATCGAAGCGTCGAATTTGACTTCGACGACGGTGTTCGCGATCTTGCAAACTACCTCCGCATGGGTCGTTTCGCCGGGTTTGACGGTGAATGTCTCCTCGCCTTTGTAGAAGCGTTTCGAGAAATCCGCGGGGACCTGTTCGCCCGCCTCGACCGCTACGCGGTAAGTGCCGGAGAGCAGCTCCAGCCGTTCGGGAATGTCGTCTTTCGCGGCGTATTTGCGGAGCAGCCCGCCCTCGCTGTTATAGATATACACTTTCTGGTATTGCAGCGGATCGTATTCGCCGTTGTCTTCCGCCCGCGAGGTCGAAATCGTCATCGCCATCACGCCCGTGCGCCCGTCGCCGGCAGGAGTTTCGTCCTGCGAGCATGACGCGCCGGTGAGTGCCGTGAGCAGCATGGCGATATATGTGATGTGTCTTTTCATTATTCGGCGGCTTTAACGATGAGTTTGACGGTCTTGTGCGTCAATACGTTGTTGTTGTCCGTCACGTCGAGGACGAAGTTATGCTCGCCCGGAATCTCCAGCAGTATCTCGACGAATTTGGTGATCGAGAACATTACGGCGGTCTGGTTCTTCACCTGCTCGTTGATCGGGAATCCGAATTCGTCGTGGAGAATCGCGGCCAGATCGGCCGGAATGTCGCAGATGTCGAACTTCTCCGGCATGTTGATGACCGGAAGCAGATCTTTCAGTGCCTCGGAGTCGATCGTAACCCAGAACGACTTGATGCCTGCAGTTGCAGTCACGTCGATGTCGATGACCATGTCTTTCTGCACTTCGTACTGCTGGTCGATATCATAGCCTCTCCAGACGATTGCAGGACCCTCCTGACCCGCGCTTTTGTCCACGACGAGCGTCAGCGCGGCGGCGGTCGAGACGCCTTTGGCGTCGGTCATGTCGAACGAGAAGGTGTGCGTGCCGTCGAATTCGTAGAGCGCCTTGATCTGCCCTGCGATGTTGAAGCTCTTGGCCTGCTGGCCCTTGAGTTCGCCGCCTACAGGGTAGCCGAATCCTTTGAGTATGATGCCTGCCGGCGACGACGCGTCGAGCGCGCAGAGGTCGAACGTTTCGGGAAGCTGGATCGCCGCCATCGAAGCCATGAACTGACTGCTGGTCGAAGCGATATTGACGCGCAGCGACTCGATGCCGTTGGGCGATGCGAGGTCGAAGACGAACGGTTCGATGCAGTTGCCGTTGTCGTCGAACATGGCGTCCGTCAGCGTAAAAGGCTTGGACATGTCATGTCCGGGCCATGCGAGAGCCGGTGCGCTGGGGTCTTCGAGAAGCTCTTCCAGCAGGTTGTCGGTGCCGTCTACGACGAAAGAGTTGTCCTGAATGATGTTGTTGTCCACCGTTACCTGAAACAGAAGCGTTCCTTTGTCGGCGTAGTTGATTACGACCGAAATCTTACGCCACTGGCCGGCCTTGACTCCCGTGATCTGCTTGCTGAACTGCGCGGGGATGTCGGTGCCGGCGAAAACGCCGTCGAAGTTGAAAACCAGCGTATTCTCGATGTCCAGCGATTTGAAGTAGGCCGCGCGCGTTTCGGTTTTGAGAAACTCCTGACTGGTCTGGCCCAGCGATATGGTCGCCTTGCTGGTGTCGGCCAGCATGCCGGCCAGTTCGGACGAATAATCCACCGTGACCTTGATATTCTGCAATGTGCAGACCACCTCTTCGAGCTGGGTCGTCTGCGCCTTTGAAATCGTGAAGCTGCTCGTCGCGCCGTAAACCGGGTGCTCCCACGCTACGTCCGGAGTGCTCTCCTTCGAGCGCACCTCCATGCGGTAGGCGCCCACCGGAAGTTCCATCGGCTCGGCGAGCTGCTGTTTGAGTTCGGCATAGGTTTTTTTGAATACCTGCGCGTTGTCGGCGTCGAGAATTTCTACGATGAAACCGTCCACGTCGGGTTGCTCGGCACGGGTGCCGGATACGGCCTGCGGGCTTTGTGTTTGGTCCGAAGTGTCGTCGGGACGAACGTCCGTCTCGTCATAGACCACCCGCATCGAAAGGCCGCTTACCGACAGGAAGCCCGTCGCGTCGCCCGGCGTCGGTTTGGGTTCCTCCTTGTAGGGAGGCTCTTCGTTCACACAGCCTGCCGCAACGAACGCTGCAACCGCCAACATCGTAAAAAGTCTGGTAAATGTCTTCATATCTTTTGCTGTTTTTATTCCTTATTTGGTATCGTCGATAGCGCCCTCGTTGACCTCGCAGTCGATCGGCCGGGTTTCGGTGTAGTCGTCGCTGAGCGTGACGGTCAGCGTGACGCTGCCCGCATCCTTGGCGTCGAAGGTGAGAACGTGGCAGGTGCGCGGCGAAGTGGCTTCGAGCGTTTGCTCGGAGAAGGTGACCTTAGGCCCCTCGTCGGTTCCGGTCTGGCTCTGGCGGCGTGCCGTGCCGGTTACCTTGAGCGTCGTGGCGCTTTTGACGAATACCGGCTCGTCGGCGGGCGTGCTGCCGGGCGTGAAGTCGAACTGGTTGCCCGATGCCGTCGTTACGGTAAACTGCGCGTCGTGGAAATAGTTGAGGAACTGTTCCGTGGCGCGGACCACCGTCTGCGAGTTGGCGATCGTAGCGGTCATCTCCACCGTTGCAGCGCGGCGGGGCAGCACCTCGACGCGCTTCTCCGCGGCATAATAGGGTTTGTCGATTCCCTCCGCATCGGGGTCGCCGTGTGCGACGGAGACGGTGTAGGTTCCCATTCGGAACACGGCGTCGCTCTGCTCGAATTCCGTGAGCGTATCCCATTTTTGCGTCCCCGATTCTCCGGTGACTGTAAGCGTGAAATCGCCGGCTTGGGGGACGGAGGGCGCGGCCGGCATCCGGGAAGTGTCGTCCGATGCGGCGTCGATCGAACCGTCGGCGGTGCAGCTGACCTTCAGCGTGCCGTATTCCGTGCCTTCAGCCTTGTTTTCCGTGGAGCATCCGGCCGCCAGCAGGGCCGCCGATGCCATTAAGTATATGAGTTGTCTTTTCATGGTATTCCGGTCGTTCAATGGTGAGTGTTGTCGGTCGTGCCGTTTGCGGACGGCGCTGCCGGTTCGGCAGCCGTATCTGCCGCTTTGACTGTACCTGCCGGGGCGCCTTTATACGAAACGTCCCGAAGCGTCTGTTTGGGTCGGGATGTTTGGCTTTTTGTTCGCATGGATGCAGTCTTTTGTTGACAATATGCAAAAATAGGCATGTGCCGCGGATTTGTAAAATAAATTCAACGAACAGCGCATTTTTCATCACGAACACTCGACGCGCCGCACTCCGACGGACCGGATTCTCCTCTCTTCGGATGTCTTTCCGCAGCCGGGAAATGGCTTGCGCGCCCTTCTTTCGCGGTGCGGGCGGTGCCTAATAAAAGAACCTCCCTGCAATCGCAGGGAGGTCGGGGGTGAAGGCCGCGGGGCCTTCGGGTTTGTTATCGGGGGATTAGTATACCCATTGAATATCGTCGATATGGAGGAAGTTACTTGTGCAGCCATTCATATAATCGCCATATGCATTTGCTGCACATGAAATTATTAGAGAGTAATTTCCCTCTGTAGGTTTTATCGCCTTATCGTACCATTGAATTTGTATATCAGCATTTTGCCAATCGGTTTCTGCTGATTCAGTGAGCCATAGAGAGCCATAACCGATAATCTTGCCTTCGCCGGGATTTGTTGTTGTTTCCGGATCCCAGCCACCAACGCAACCATTGTTTGATCCTCCCAGAGAATAGGTAGATGAAACAGTATGCTGTGATGTCCAATTAATGATTGCGACAAAAATGCGTGCTTTGTCCTGTTCCTTTTTTGCTAACGGACCATTCAATACATTCATATCAACTGCATTGATTTTTGCGCGATACTTTACTTGAAGTGCGGAAGGACGGGCTGTATATGTATATTTTTGTCCGAAATTGACAGCTCCTGTCCCTCCTAATCTTGCGCTCGTATATTTAAAAGTTCCGGTAAACAGGTTGCCTGCTGCCAATACAATGGCTGCTTTTTTTGACTGTAATACTGCATATTTATTACCCTCGGTTGTGATTTGTGTACACAAGGACGGAGTTTGGTCATTATTACCGCTACCCCAAAATGTGGAAGATTCACTTCCATTTTGTGTGAAACATGGAAGATTTGTATTTTCCATATTCCCGTCGGGAATTACATCGCCGTTGCCTGTCTTAAACTGCCCTTTGTATTCCGTTCCGTCTACGGTCAATTTGTAATCGTACGTATTATTTGCAAAAACGCCGGTTCCTTCCGTAATGCGCCAAAACGGTTGTACGCTGTTGGGGGTAGTCCAGTCCGCCGCCGTAAATTGCGTGCCCCAGTCGGGTTTTATTTCCGCTTTTGTATTGTTTCCGGTAATTTCGGCGGTCTGCCATTTCGTATCCGAAGCGGTCGATTTCTTATATTGCACGGAAACGGATGTCGCATCGGCCGGAATATTTGAAAGCGTAAACGATGCTGTATTGGCCCAAAGGTCTGCGTCGTTGTTGTAAGTAATGGCGGGGGCGACTGTTTTTACGTATTTCAGCGTGATGACTGTTTTTTGTCCGGCATTGTCCGTGACGGTGAACTTGAAATCGGAGTTCGTCGTTTCGGTCACCTCGGCGCAGACCATGGCGAGCATGTCTATCAGACCGCCGATCTGGAAATACACATGCTGCTGGTTGAGCAGTTGTGCCGGAGTCGGAAAACCGAATCCGGCTAAAGCGGCTGCCATGTCATTATTGGCGGGATTGGTCAGTTCCATCGAAGGGGCGAGTTTTACCGCCTCCAGCAAATTTTGTTCGCTTCCCTCCATAGGAGTTGTCAGTACCGACGAGGTGATATCCACCTGCATCGACTTGATGCCGCCCGGTGCGCTGACCCGGATATTGGCGCTGTTGCCGCTTTCGAGCAGTTCGGTGGGTGTCGTAAGGTCTTCGTGGCCGATCCACTTGACGGTCGGGGCTGCGGCTTTGGTGAATGATGCGGTCCGCTCCACCGTGTAGACCCAGTTGGCGACGACGGGTGTCGTTCGGGTGATCGTGAAGCTTGCTGCGTTGCCTTTGTCGGTGCAGGCCGAGAAGGTCAGGTCGCCGTAGCTGTCATCAGGGAGCACGTTGAAAAAGGTCTCGCTGTAATCGGCCGAAGGAGCCGTGCCGTCGGCGTAGGTGACGGTGATGTGCTCCGAGTTGATCGAGATGGGAGAGCCCATTGCGGAGGTGCCTTCGACGACCAGCTTCGGGGTGATAGCCGACGGATCGTATGTGGCGTTCGGGTCCGAGGGAACGGTGAAGGTCAGCTTTTCGGAGGCGATCGGTTTTTTCGACGTCAGCATGACGGAGGCTATTTTCTCCGACGCAGCGCCGCCTTGCAGTTTGAGCGCGAGGATCGAGGTGATGCGGTGAAGATTGAACTTTACGGCATTCCCTTCCGGCGTTTTGCCCGGCTTGGCGTTGTTGTGGGTGATGGCGTCGGCGGCCATGATGTCGAATTCGCTGTTGTATTTGTTTCCGTTCTGGGTGCGCAGGGCGCTGAAAGGAACCGTTACGGTCGTGCCGGAAACGGTGGCGTTTCCGTTGTGAGGGTAGAAGGCGCGGTACGCCCAAGTGCCTGCGGAGCCGAAGAGCGAGCCTGTAAAAGCCTTGCTGTCTGTGGTGTACGTAAATTGCAGGAGCTTCGAGAAGTCGTTGGCGAGGACGCCGAGTTTGTCTTCGCCGTTCCATGTGCCGGTAAGACCGGTGCCGAAATCGACGTTGATGTCGGCGCGGCTTTGTTCGCGGGGAGCGATATCGGCGAGAAAACCGACGGCAGTTGCTCCGTCGCCGGATGTTGCGGGAACTTCCTCGTAGGTGCTGCACGCGCCGAGGAGAAGCGCTGCGGTCAGCGTTAAAAGAGAGACTTGTTTTTTCATGGCTGCCGGTTTTTTATTCGTTTTCGCCCAAATAAAAATCGTCGTAGCAGCTCAGGGGGCTGATTCCGTCGGAGGAAGGGACGTCTCCGGACGTGGCAAATCCTTTTTCCGCGGCGACCTCAATCGTCTCGATCATCGGGGCGGAGTATTGCCCCCCCCCTTTCGTGGTTGATACAATTTCCATGGTATGCAATAGTTTAAAATGGTATGCAATAGTTTAAAGTGACCTAACAAAAATAGGCGGAAAGCGGATCATCTGAAAATAAATTCAATGAACGGGCAGTGTTTCATCACGAAAAGGCATGTTTGCCTTGTGGAACCGGAATCGATTGCGGCAATATTGCAAGGCGGTGGAAATCAACAAAAAACCTCCCTGCAGGCGCAGGGAGGTCGGGGGTGAAGGCCGCGGGGCCTTCGGGTTTGTTATCGGGAGATCAGTATACCCACTCGAAATCGTCTACCCAGAGTTTGTTCGCGTCGCATCCGGTCAGGTAGTCGCCCAGATAGCTGGTCGCGGTCGAGATGACCAGCGTGTAGTTGCCCGTCGGAGGTGTGTCCGTCTTTTCGTAATAGACGATCGGAAGCGCCAGATCCTTCATGCTGCCGGTGTGAGACTCCGTGATGTAGGCGGGACCGTAGCCGATGATTTTGCCTTCGTTCAGGCTCGATACGGTTTCGGGGTCCCAGAACGTCGTCTTGTCCACCGTGGTGCCCGATTGCACCGCATGGCGGTCGCTCCATTCGACGATACAGACGAAGATGCGTCCTTTGTCGATGCCGGTGCTTACGGGCGGATCGTTCTTGACCCGGTTGATTTCGCCTATCTCGGCGGCGTATTTCAGTTTGAGGGCGGCGGGACGTGCCGAATAGGTGTACGGCTGTCCGAATTGTGCGTAACCGACTGTGCCGTCCATCACGAAATCTCCGGTGTAGAGGTTGCCCGCAGCGAATGCGATGCCTGCATACTTCGCGGCGAGTTGCGCGCAATAATCACCGACCATGCCGGGATATGTTGCCTGAGTGCATAATTTGTCGGTTCCCGAACTGGTCATATAGGCGTTCGGATAGGGTGCGTTGGCAGAGCCTGAGAACATCTTTTTCATCGATTTCGTGCTCCAGCTCTCCATGCCTGCATTGGGAATGACGTCGCCGAGGTTGTTTTTGGGCGTGAATTCGCCCGAAGCGACTGTTGCGCCGTCGGCGAGCAGTCGGTATTCGTAGCTCTTGCGGGCGAAGATGCCTGTCTTGGGATCGACGCTATGGATCGTCAGTCCCGCTTCGTTGGTGCCGGCGGTCCATGTCGGACTGATCAGGGCCGTGCGGCTGCCGTCGTCGTTCGGCCCGGAGACGCTGGCGGCGTTCCATGCGCTTTCGCCCTTTATGCGGTATTCCAGCACGACGCTGCCGGCGTCGGCGAACTGATTGCTGATCGTCAGCGAGGCGGTGTTTTTCCAAAGGTCCGTTTGATCTACCCGCACGAGCGCCGGGGTCGTGAAGGTCAGCGGTTGCTCGGTCACCTGCCCCGCGAGATCGGTCACCTTGACGTCGAAGACGTGTTCGCTGCCGGGGTCGGGACCCAGCAGGAGGATTATCGGCACGAGTGACGTGATGTCGAAAACGCACTCTTTTTTATATTGTATTTCGGTCTGGCAGCTGAGTCCGAGATCTGCGAAGGAGATTCCCTCGATGACGTCGGAATCGTTGAACAGGTCGAGTTTCGAAATGCCCAGCATGCTCAGTACGGGCGACGAAACATCGACTTCCAGACCGGCAATGCCTCCCGGTACATGGATGTTGATGGCGGCGGAGTAGGTGAGCTGGTTGTTGTCGTCCACGGTGATCTCATGCGCTTGGTCGATCTCATGTCCCGGCCAGTCGAACGACGGAGCTTCGAGCGGAGCGAAGACGGGCGTTTCGGCGCGCTTGTAGAGCTTGCCTGCGGCAAACGGTTTGTCTGCCCCGCGTTCGATGGCGACCGTACCGATCCGGGTTGCCGTAATCACGTCTACAGTCAGTTTGTCGTAGCTCCCCGGCATGATGTTGAAGAAGGCGTTGATGTCGTTGGCGTCGGGAGCCGTGCCCTGCTCGAAGCCCAGCGCGATGACGTTCGACGGAGCGGTTTGGCTGAATGCGAGTCCGGAGCCCATGTCTGAAATGTCGAAGTCGATGCTCGCGGCCGAGAGCGTTTGGGTTTCGTTTTCCGAAGTCAGCAGCAGGTAGCGGACCTTGTCGGCATTGTCTCCGCCTTTTACCTCCAGATTGAGAATCGAGGTCAGGCGGTTGAGGGTGAATCGGACCGGATCGCCTTCGTCGGTTTTGCCCGGTTCGGCATTGGCGAAGTTCAGGCACGGGGCCACCAGTGCGTCGGATGCGCAGTTGAAAGCGTTGCCGCTTTGGGTGCGCAGGTTGCCGAACGGAATGCTGGCTTTGGTGCCGTTTACGGTCGCATGGGGATAGAAAGCCATGTATTGCCACGCACCGCTCTGCGTCGGCAGCTCTCCTTCGAATGCGAAGTCGTTGTTGTTGTAGGTGAACGGCCGAAGTTCGGGAGTTGAGCCGGGGGCGGTGAAAAGAATCCCCATGGCGTCGTTCTCTTCCCAATAGCCGGTAAATGTGCTTTCCCCGACGGAGATGCCGGCACGGGTTTCGGCGTCGTCGGCGACATCGGCAAGGAGCTTTACGGACGTATTGCCGGCGCGCGCCGGATCGTTCGTCTCGTCGTAACTGCTGCAGCCCGCAAACAGTGCGGCCGCAGCGAGGATTGACAGAGCTTTATGGAAGTTTTTCATAGCTGCGCCGTTTTTTATTCGTTATCCAAATAGAAATCGTCGTAGCTTGCGCCGGTCGGCTCTACGCCGCCGCCGGGGAAGGAGTTGGCAAATCCCTTTTCGGGCTGCACGTCGATCTGTTCGAGCAGGGGTGTGACATAGCACAGCTTCCCCGCCCGGTGGGTGGTTACATTCTTCATAGTCAAAATCTGTTAATTGCGTCGGAAGCAAATGTAGGAAGGTCCTGACTGAGATGAAAATAAATTCAACGAACCGGCGGATTCTTCCAATGAACCGGTAGATTTGGCGGACGGCGGACGGGCTGAAATGGTTTAAGAAAGAGCGAAAAGGTGTGATTGGCGAACGATAAAGGCCGCCCGACGATTCGGACGGCCTTCATATCGAGCCTTTCGGACGGTTATTTTACGTATTTGTTCAGCCAGCCGAAGAACTCGCGGTTCCATACGAGCGAGTTCTGGGGTTTGAACACCTGATGGGCTTCGTTTTCGAACTCCACCAGACGGGCCGGGATTCCGCGGACGCGGGCGGCGGTGAATGCTTCGAGCGACTGCGTGTAGGGGATGCGGAAGTCGTATTCGCCCGTGAAGATCAGCATCGGCGTGTCCCATTTTCCGACGAATTTGTGCGGCGAATTGGCGTAGGAGCGCTGTGCGACTTCGTTCGACCGATCCCAGTAGGGACCTCCGTAATCGTTGTTGATGAAGAACAGCTCCTCGGTTTGGCCGTACATCGACTCGAAGTTGAAGATGCCGCAGTGCGAGATGAAGGCTTTGAACCGTTTCTCGTGGCATCCGGCGAGGAAATAGACCGAATATCCGCCGTACGATGCGCCGACGCATCCCATGCGGTTTTCGTCGGCCCAAGGCTCCTTCGCCACGTCGTCGATGGCCGAGAGGTAGTCGCGGATGTTCTGGCCCGAATAGTCGCCCGAAATCTGGTCGAGCCACTCCTGTCCGAACGAGGGCAGGCCGCGGCGATTGGGCGCAACGACGACGTAACCCTGCGCCGCCATCAGCTGGAAATTCCAGCGGTAGCTCCAGAACTGCGAAACGACGCTCTGCGGACCGCCCTGACAGTAGAGCAGCGTGGGGTATTTCTTGGCGGGATCGAAGTCGGGCGGCAGGATCACCCACGTCAGCATCTGTTTGCCGTCGGTGGTCCTGACCCAGCGTTTCTGCACCTCGCCCATTCTGATATTGTCGTAGACGGGTTTGTTGATGGCCGAAATCTGCGTCAGCGTGCCGTCGGCGGGATTCACGTCGAAGAACTCCGTGGCCATCGAGATCGTACACATTTCGGCGGCGATCCTGTCGCCCGCCATCGAGAAGGCGTTGATGTCGTGGTCGCCGCGGGTCACCACTTCGACTTCGCCGACCGAAGGCGCGATGCGGCATATCTGGTGCGTGGCTTCGATCGGGGCGATGAAGTAGAGCATGTCGCTGCCGCTCCAGACGACGTTCATGGCGTTGTAGTCGAAATCCTCGGTCAGGTCCTGCATTTGGGCCGTCTGGCAGTCGTAGAGGAACAGGCGCGCCTTGTCCGACTCGTTGCCGGCACGGCGCTGCGACAGGAAAGCGATCTGCCGGTCGTCGGGCGACCAGACGGGGTATTTGTCGTAACCCGCCATCGTGGCCATGTCCGCGATCGGTTCGCCGGTATTGACGTTTACGGGTTTGCAGATGTTCTGCGTCACGCCGTTTTCGAGGACGTAGACGAAGATGTCCGAATCGGTCGAAACGGCGTACTCGGTGCCGGTCAGCGGCTTGCAGGTGTACGCCAGCATCGTTCCGGCGTTGTTCCACGCGATTTCGGCCATGTCGAAGTAGGGTGCCAGCGGAGCGTCCCACGCGGCGTCCTTGCCGATGATGTCCACGCCGGGCTTCAGCCCCTCGGCTCCGAAGTCGCCGACGAAGATATGCAGGTAGGAACCCTCGTCCCAGTAATTCCAGTGGCGGGCCATCAGGTCGTCGTAGATGCGGGCCTTCGATTTGTCCATGTCCTTGTAGACGTCCGACGACTTGCGGTCGCAGACCTCGACGCGCTGTACGTACCACGCCTTGTCGCCGCGGGGACTGATGCCGAAGCCTTCGACGTCCTTGTCGAATGCCGAGAGCTGTCTGGCGTTGCCGCCTGCGGGCGTCATTTCCCATACCTGCATCGAGCCGCTGCGGTCCGAGAGGAAGTAGATCTTCTCCCCGTCGGCGCTCCACTTGGGATCGGTGTTGTTCGACGCGGTGTCGGTCAGGCGCGTCACGGCCTTGGTCGCAAGGTCTTCGACCCAGATGGTCGTCACGCCGCGGTTTTCGGCCATGTTGTAGTCGGTCTGCGCATAGAGGAGCGTACGCCCGTCGGGCGAGAGCGACGAGGAGCCTGCACGGCTCATTTTCCACATCACCTCAGGGGTGAGAATGCCTGTGGCGATCTCATCGGCCGTCAGGGCATTGTCGATGGTAAGGGGCTGCGGCCGCCTGCTGTCGCATGCGCTCAGTCCCGTAGCTGCAATAGCCATAAAAAGGAGTAATTTTTTCATTTTCGGTCGGGTTTCTTCTATTTATTCGTATTTTTGCATTCAAATCCGATCGGCATGAACCATACCGTATATTTTGCAGATAAATCCGTGATTTTCACTTCGGACGCGCTCGGCGGCGAATGCTATGCCGTCGTGCCCGCAGATCCGGCGGACCTATCACGAGCGAAGGTAACGAAAATTCTCGAATCGCACAACTGCGTCGCAGTCGTTTCTGCCGATCCCGACGCGGCGTTCCGCTCTTTTGCGGCTGATTTTACGCAGATCGAAGCGGCGGGCGGCGTGGTGGTGAACGACCGCGGCGAGTGGCTGATGATGCGCCGCAACGGCCGCTGGGACCTGCCCAAGGGACATCTCGAATGCGGCGAGCGCATCGAAGCGTGCGCCGTGCGCGAAATCGTCGAGGAGACGGGCGTGTGCGCCGAACCGGTGCGGCCGCTGTGCCGGACGTGGCACGCCTATTATTTCCCGAAGACCGAACGCTGGGAGCTGAAACGCACCCATTGGTACGAACTGCGCGCGGTGGCCTGCGGCGACCTCGTACCGCAGACCGAAGAGGGGATCGAGACGGTCGTCTGGTGCACTCCGGCCGAAGCGATGGCCCATGCCGCCGGGAGTTTCCCCACGGTGCGAGCCGTGCTCGAACGGCTCGAAGCCTGCTTGTCTGACGATAAAAAACGCTGATCCATATGCTTTCAATCTCCGCTTCCGCCTATCCCGACTCGAAGCCCCATTATGCGATCCTCGACGGTCTGCGCGGCGTCGCGTCGCTGGTTGTCGTGGCTTTTCATTTTTTCGAGGCGCATGCCGCGAGCCATACCGACCAGATCATCAACCACGGCTATCTGGCCGTCGATTTCTTCTTCGTCCTTTCGGGCTTCGTCATCGGCTATGCCTACGACGACCGCTGGGGACGCATGACCTACCGCGATTTCTTCAAGCGCCGTCTGATCCGCCTGCATCCCATGGTAGTGATGGGCATGCTGATCGGCGCTGCGGCGTTCTACTTCGGCGCCTGAGGACCTTACGAAATGATCGCCGGCGTTCCGGTCGGACGCATGCTTCTGATCCTGCTGCTGGGGTGTCTGATGATTCCCGTGCCGCCGTCGATGGATATTCGCGGCTGGAGTGAGACCTATCCGCTGGACGGCCCCGCATGGTCGCTTTTCTTCGAGTATATCGCCAATATCTGCTATGCCCTTGTCCTGCGGCGTCTTTCGAAGCTGTTGCTGGGGGCGCTCGCCGTTGTCGCGGCATGCTTTACGGTGCGTCTCGCCGTGACGCAGGGCGATATGATCGGCGGCTGGGCGCTCGACGGCGAACAGCTCGGCGTAGGTTTCACGCGGCTGGCCTATCCGTTTATCGCCGGACTGCTGCTGTCGCGCGTCGGAAAGCCGATCCGTCTGCGCGGCGCTTTCTGGCTTTGCAGTCTCTGCGTCGTCGCCGTGCTGGCCATGCCGCATCTGGGGACGGACCGCTTGTGGCTGAACGGTCTCTACGACGCCGTGTGCATCATCGTCCTCTTCCCGCTGGTCGTAGCGGCCGGCGCGGGCGGCAAAGTCACGGACCGGGAGTCGAAAAAGGTCTGCGGTTTCTTGGGCGATATCTCCTATCCGCTGTATATCACGCACTATCCGTTCGTCTATATTTATACTGCATTTATACTGCGTGGGTGGTCGATACCCGTCCCGCATGGCCCGAAGCACTGGGGTACGGTGCACTGGTCTATGGCGGCAGCATCCTGCTGGCGTGGTTGTGCCTGCGTCTGTACGACGAACCGGTGCGCGGGTGGCTCAAACGCCGCTTCATGCAGCGCAAACCGGTGCAGGGGTAATTTTGTCGCACGGACGACTCCAGCCGGAGTCGCGTTTTCGTGTCGTCAGTTCGATTTCTCCGTCAGTTTCTCCTGCACCTCGTACGCTTCCGCGATCAGGTCGCGCGGATAGTCGTACATTTCCAGAATCCGGATGGCGTTGCGGGTGGTGAGGGGACCCGTGTGCAGTTGGTAGTCGAAGACCAGCTTCCCGTCGATCACCTCCTCGCGGAAGTGGTGCAGTTCGTAGCCGTCTTTGCGGAGCAGGTCCGCCAGCTCGACGTCGTGCGTCGATACCAGCACGAGATGCGGCCCCCGGTTGAGGTGCGCCAGCACGGCTTTTCCTGCGGCGATGCGTTCGGTCGTGTTCGTGCCCTTGAAAAGTTCGTCGAGGGCGAACAGACACGGCGCCGGCTCCTGCGATGCGTCGATGAACCGTTTGACGGTCAGCACTTCCTGCAGGTAATAGCTCGTCCCTTCGGCGATGTCGTCCGAGATGCGGATCGAGCTGTAAATCTTCATGTACGGGGCTGTGTATGCCTCGGCGAAGCAGATGTCGAGCGTCTCGGCCAGCAGGGCGTTGAGCACCAGCGTGCGGATGAACGTGGTCTTGCCCGACATGTTGGAACCGGTAAGCAGCAATCCCGTGCCGTCCAGCTCCAGCGTATTGGGGACGCAGTCTCCGATGAGCGGATGTATGACCTCCTCGGCCCGCAGGTATTTCCCGTCGGTGAATTCCGGGCGGCAGGTCGGCGTTTCGCCGCGCAGGCGTGCCGCCGAAATCGCGGCGTCGGTCTCTCCGATGAACCGGAACAGTCCGTGGATGGCGTCGCGGCGCGCTATGATGCTGCCTGTGAAGCGGTGGAAGAGAATCACCTCGACGTTGAAGGCCGCCTTCAGCAGTTCGAGCACCAGCCATACGGCCGCGGCCAGCTCGTTGGCGCTGTCGCCCTGCGTGCCGACCACGCGGCTGCGCCGTTCGACCTCGGAGACCTGACGGATGACCTTCAGGGCCTCCTCCGTGCCGGGAACCTCTTCGGCAGCGAGATGCCGGGCGGTCCGCAGCGCCAGCGACAACTGTTTCACGGCCGAAGCATAGATCGAAATGTTGAGCTTGTTGCTGTAATGGATATACATGTTCGCTGCGAAGACGGCAAGAAACAGCAACAGCAGCAGCGGATAGAGAAAGCTCAGCAGCAGCGACACCACGGCTGCGGCCGAGAGCAGGTAGACGAGAGCGATGCGGCGCACCTGCTCCGGCTTGTCGAAAATCAGGTTTTGCAGGTCGTAGGCGTCGTCGTCCGAGAGCCGCGAAAGGTGTTTCGCGCATTGTTCGGCATGTCCGGCGTTCCCGGCGAAATGATCCGTCCTGCGGCCGAACTCCCGTACCTCTTCCGTGCCGCGCAGGGTCCTCAGCCGGGCGTACAGGTATTGCTGTCCCGGCTTGGAGGAGGTGCGGTCGATACGCTCGAATACGGCGTTGAGGTCGAGGTCGGCCGTGGTCTCGGCGTCGATGGTCTGAAAAGAGCTCTCTTCCGAAGAGACGTTGTAGAAATAACGGCTTGTCAGGTCGAAATTACACGCGGCCCGTTTTTCGCCGGATGCTCCGGGAAGCCCCAAAAAGGTTGTCAGGTATGCAGTAGGTTTCATGGTCGCGTGTCGGTTGTTCTGGCGTCCGACCGGAACGGCCGGTCGGATGCGGGGCGGTGGGCAGGGGGCCGTATCGCATGCGGTCCCGCATTCCGTGCCGCCTCTGCGTTAATATTGCGGTGCGGCGTTCATCGCCTTGGCGATGCCTTCGGCGATCTGATCCAGTCCGCCTTGGAGTTTGCCGCCGATCATCATTTTCATCATCATATTCAGCTCGATGTGCAGCACCAGCCGCATGCGGGTGTCGGTGTCCGAGACCTTGTGGAGCTGGATCCAGAATGCGAAGTCCATCGGCACTCCGCCGCCGTCGGCGACGATCTTGACGTGCCGGGGCGCTTCGCGCTCCTCCATGCGGAGCTTTACGGTGAAGCCTTTGGCTTTGAACGAGCAGGTGTCTTCGGTCGCCTGCCACTCCTCGACCTTGTCTGCCACGGCGGGCGTCAGGTTGTCGAAACGGCTGATGACGGCGTAAATCTGTTCGGCGGGACGCAAAATCTGTTGCTGTTTGGAGATATATTCCTGCATGGTTGTATTTAATGGGTGAATCGGATTTCAGCGCAGGGCCGGCCGGAGTTTATCCCTTCCGGAGCCTGCCGCCTGCAAAAGTAGTGATTTTTCGCGGGACGGGCAAATTGTCCGCCGCCGGGGGCGGAACGTGAACCGCCCGGCAACCTGCCCGGTGTAGCGGGGCGTGTTGCCGGGCGTATGTGCAGGCTCGGAGTGTCAGTCGATCTCGAACGTGCGGGCCGTGTCGCTGTCCACGGTGATGCGTACCGTCATCGCGTTGTCGGGCAGCAGCTGCTCGATCTTTTCGGGCCATTCGACCAGACAGAGGTCGCCCGAATAGAAATACTCTTCGTAGCCGAAGTCGTAAGCTTCGCGGACGTCGTTGATGCGGTAGAAGTCGAAATGGTGGATGCGGCGGCCGCCCTTGCCCTTGTACTGGTTGACGATGGCGAACGTGGGGCTGGTTACGGTGTCCGTCGCGCCCAGCTGCGCGGCGATTTCGCGGATCAGCGTCGTTTTTCCGGCGCCCATTTCTCCGCGGAAGGCGACTACCGTGCGGCGGCCGAGGGCTTCGATGACCGCTTCGGCGACGTCCGGCAGGTCGTCCTGCGAGGTGATATGGATGGTTTTCATCTATTGTTTGGGTTTTAAGACGATGTAGGGCACGATCATCTCTTCCATCGAGATGCCGCCGTGCTGGAATGTATTGCGGTAGTAGCGGATATGGCGGTTCGCGTCGTTGTTGTAAACCAGAAAATCCGAATTGTAGGCGAAGATGTAGCTCGACGTGAGGTTGCTCGACGGAAGCTGCACGTCTTCGGGCTTGAGCACTTCGTAGACGTCGCGGGAGTTGTAGGCCAAGTTGCGGCCCGTTTTGTAGCGCAGGTTGGCCGAAGTCTCGCGGTCGCCGGTCACCTTCACCGGATTGTCCACGCGGATGGTGCCGTGGTCGGAGGTGATGACCACCGTGTGTCCCCGTTCCGAGAGGAGTTTGAGGATGGTGTAGAGGTCCGAATGTTCGAACCATGAGCGCGTCAGCGAGCGGAACGCCGCGTCGTCCTCGGTGAGTTCGCGGATGATGTCGGTTTCGGTGCGCGCGTGCGAGAGAATGTCGAGGAAATTGTAGACGATGACCGAGAAGTCGGCGTCGTACACCTTTTGTATATTGTCCACCAGTTTGCGGCCCTGTTCCGGGCGCACGAGCTTGTCGAACGAGAATTTCCAGTTCTTGCCGTTCTGGGCCATCAGCCGTTTGAGGAACTCCTCCTCGTACTGGTTCTTTCCGCCCTCCTCGTTGTCGTTGAGCCATTTGTTGGGCATCAGCTTGTCGATGGCCAGCGGCATCAGGCCCGCGAATATGGCGTTGCGGGCGTATTGGGTGGCCGTGGGCAGGATGGCGCAGTAGAAATCGTCCTGCGCCACGTCGTAATAGCCTCTCAGCAGCGAGGAGATCGACCGCCACTGGTCGTAGCGGAAGTTGTCGATCAGCAACAGCGTGGTCTTCGGATTCTCGTCCGCCACCGGGAAGATGTTGGTGCGCATCAGCGTGTGCGACATCACGGGAGTGTCTTCCGAACGCCTGTTGATCCAGTTGTAGTAGTTGCGGCGCACGAACTTGCAGAACTCCTGATTGGCCTCGGTTTTCTGGTAGGTCAGCACCTCCTTGATGCTCTGGTCGGTGGATTCCGAAAGATCGACCTCCCAGTTGGCCAGCTTGCGGTACAGCGAACACCAGTCGCCGAAGGTCTCGGCCATCTGCAGCGACGAGGAGATGCGTCCGAATTCCGAACGGTAGTCGGCCGTGGTCTGCTCGGTGACGAGCTGCTGCTGGTGGACGTTCTTCTTGATCGAGAGCAGCACCTGATTGGGGTTCACGGGCTTGATGAGGTAGTCGGCGATCTTCGAGCCGACGGCCTTGTCCATGATGTTCTCCTCCTCGCTCTTGGTCACCATGATGACGGGCGTGGTGGGGCGCACCTCCTTGATCTTGGGGAGCGTTTCGAGTCCCGTCATGCCGGGCATCATTTCGTCGAGGATTATCAGGTCGTAGGCCCCTTCGGAAGCCATGTCGATCGCGTCGTAGCCGTTGTTGCAGGTGTCTACTTCGTAGCCCTTCTGTTTGAGGAACAGGACGTGGGGCTTCAGCAGTTCGACCTCGTCGTCCACCCAGAGTATTTTGACCATACCGTTAGCGGAATTTAGTTTGCAAAATTAGTTATTTTATTATCAAACGCAAAAACCGGGCGTTTATTGAGTCCCGTATTTTCCGGCGCGGAATATAACCGCTTCGGTGCCGGCGTGCAGGGCGGGATTTCCGCCCCTGCACGCCGGAATTCCGGATGGCGTTTTGGGTATATTTTTGTTCCCAAAAGGTCGGGGCGCTTTTGGGCGCTTAGAGACTATGTTGCTGATCCATAATTGATTGCCGTGTCGTCCGTCCGACGGAGTCCGACGGGGAATAATTGCCTGACACATAATATTTTAATTTTCGGGCGAGTTTTGCCCGATATTTGTTATCGTACTGTTCCAGTGGCAGGGGGAGGACTGCGGGAAAAATAATGAAAAAAAACTGCGGTTTGTTGGCTAAAATGTAAATAAAGCGTATATTTGCAGTCCGAATGTCTTCACACGAACTTAATAATTTAATACTATATAGAAATGACAAAGGCAGATATCGTAAGCGAAATCGCTAAGAGCACCGGAGTTGAAAAGGTGCAGGTACAGGCAATCGTTGAGGCTTTCATGGATAGCATCAAGACGTCGCTGACCAACAAGAACAACGTGTATCTCCGTGGTTTCGGCAGTTTCATCGTAAAGAAGCGCGCCAAAAAGGTTGCCCGCAACATCTCGAAGAATACGACCATCACCATTCCCGAACACAACATTCCCGCTTTCAAGCCCGCCAAGAGCTTTGCGGCGAAGGTGAAATAATTTAAATAAATAAGAACCTCAAAAAATCAAGGACTATGCCAAACGGAAAGAAGCATAAGCGACACAAGATGGCTACCCACAAACGCAAAAAACGTTTGCGTAAGAACCGTCACAAGAAAAAGTAGGGTAGCACTTTAGTGCTAAACGATAGATAAAGCTAAAGGAACCCCAAGTTCTTTTAGCTTTACCTATTTTTCAGCGGTTTTTCGTGACGGCATCCTGCTTCCGGGGCATGGGACTCGGTGCGGAGCCGCCGTTTCCGGGAGTCCTAACCTTTCCCGATCCTCTTCCGAGGGCGTTTCGGGGCGGACTCCACGATAACCGCAAAAAATAGTCGGGGCCCTTCCGCGCCCGGACCGCGTGCCGGACGATGGGTCCGCACGGTTTTTATCCTTTGGAGTTCGCCGCCACTTCAGACCAAAAAGCGGCCTAACCGATTTCAGTATTCCGCGTCTTCGTTTCCGGAGCGCGACACACGATATAGATGAACAGAGAATTAATTGTAAACGTCAACCCGACCGAAATTTCCATCGCGTTGTGCGAGGACAAGGTCCTTGTCGAACTCAACAAGGAGCAGTGTCAGACCGGGTTCGCCGTCGGGGATATCTACCTCGGAAAAGTACGTAAGATCATGCCGGGTCTCAATGCGGCATTCGTCAATATAGGACACGAAAAGGACGCCTTTATCCATTATCTCGATCTGGGCGGTCAGTTTCCTTCGTTGCAGAAGCTCGTCGCTTCGCAGCAGCCCGGCAAACGGGGCCTGCGCGTTGAGAGCATGAAGCTCGAACCGCCCGTGGAGAAGTCGGGCAAGATCGGCGACTACCTGCAGGTCGGCCAGAACATCATGGTGCAGATCGCCAAGGAGGCCATCTCGACCAAGGGTCCCCGTCTGACGGCCGATATTTCGCTGGCCGGGCGCAACGTCGTGCTGGTGCCCTTCTCGTCGAAGGTCTTCCTGTCGCAGAAGATCCGTTCGGTGGACGAGAAGAAACGCCTGAAGCGGATCGCCGCCGCCGTGCTGCCCAAGAATTTCGGCGTCATCATCCGCACTGCGGCCATGGAGGCCAAGGACGAGGATATCGAGCACGACATCCAGACCCAGATCGACCGCTGGCGCAAGACCTGCGCGGCGATCAAGAAAAACACGGCTCCCGCCCAGCTGATGAGCGAGATGAACCGCGCCAATACGATCATCCGCGACTCGCTGAACGGTTCGTTCTCGCAGATCGCCGTGGACGACGAGGCGATGTACAACGACATCCGCGGTTATATCAGGCAGATCGAACCCGAAAAGGAGAAGATCGTCAAACTCTACCGCGGCAACGTGCCCATTTTCGACAACTTCGACATCTCGAAGCAGATCAAGTCGCTCTTCGCCAAATATGTCTCGCTGCGCCGCGGCGCCTACCTCATTATCGAGCATACGGAGGCCATGAACGTCATCGACGTCAATTCGGGCAACCGCACCAAGGCCGAGGACAATCAGGAGCAGACGGCGATGGACGTCAATCTGGCCGCTGCGGCCGAAATCGCCCGCCAGCTGCGTCTGCGAGACTTGGGCGGCATCGTCATCATTGACTTCATCGACCTGCACAAGGCGCAGAACCGGCAGGCGCTCTACGACGAAATGGTGAAGCTGATGGCTACCGACAAGGCCAAGCACACGGTCCTGCCGCTCACCAAGTTCGGCCTGATGCAGATCACCCGCCAGCGGGTGCGTCCCGTGGCCGTGGAGGAGGTTTCGGACGTCTGCCCGACCTGCAACGGATCGGGCAAGATCGAACCGACGGTGCTGCTGGACAAGAAGATCGAGAACCAGATTTCGTTCCTTACGCAGGACCGCGGTCACAAATATATCAAGCTGGTCGTAAGCCCCTATGTGGCCTCCTTCCTCAAGCAGGGCCTTTGGTCGCTGCGCCGCCGCTGGCAGTGGAAATACAAGGTGCGGCTGCATGTCGTCGCCGACCAGAGTCTCGGTATCGTCGAGGTCCATTACCACGACCGCAAGGACAACGACCTGATAAACAAGTAACCGTATGACTGCCCGCGAGCAGCTGGCGCAGTTCGCCGCCGGGTCGAAAGCCCTGCCCCGCCTGTGCCGCGAATATAAGAAAGAGCGCGCAACCGTCCATCTGAAAGAGCTGGTCGGCGGCGCTCTTTCGTTCTATGCCGCTGCCGCTGCGGCGAAAACCGGGGGCGTACACGTCTTCGTCGCCGAGGACCGCGACGCTGCGGCCTACCTGATGAACGACTTCTATAACCTGCTGGACGAGAAGCAGGTCTATTTCTTCCCCTCGTCCTATAAGCGTTCGGTGGCCTACGGCGCCGAAGATGCGCAGGGCGTGGTGCAGCGCACGGCGGCGATGAACGCCGTGAAGGGCTTCACGAAAGGGTATCTGATCGTCTGCACCTATCCCGAAGCGCTGGCCGAGCGGGTCGCCGACGCCGAAACCCTCCGGCGGGATACGATCGCCGTGAAAGTCGGTGACAGTATCTCGATCGCCGTGCTGGAGGACGCGCTCGTCGATGCGAACTTCACCCGCGTCGATTTCGTCTATGAGCCGGGCCAGTATTCGGTGCGCGGCGGTATCGTGGACGTCTTCTCCTTCTCGGAAAGCAAACCCTACCGTATCGACTTTTTCGGCGACGAGGTGGACTCGATCCGTCGTTTCAACATTTCGAGCCAGCTCTCGGCCGACAAACTCGACCGGGTGGAGATCATTCCCAACCTCAATGCCGGCGATGGGGCGGCGAAGGTGTCGTTCGTGCAGTTTGCGGGCGATGCTGCGGCCTATTGGTTCTACGACGCCGATTACGTGCTGCGTCGGGTGAACGATATCCGCCGCAGGACGCTTGCCGACATGGAACGTCCTGAGGAGATCGACCGCCTGATGACCAGCCGTAACGCACTGCTCGGCGATTTGGCGAACTGCCGGATGCTCGCCCTGCGCGACAACCTGCCGGAGCGTCCCGCCACGGCGGCGGTGGAGTTCGATACGGCTCCCCAGCCCAAATTCAACAAGAACTTCGAGATGCTGGCCGACGATATAATCCGCAATTCGCTGCGCGGCTACACGACCTATATCCTCTCGGAAAACAAGGTGCAGGTCGAGCGTCTCGAAAACATCTTTCACCAGATCGGACGCGGGCAGGCCGTCGTGCGGCCCCTTTCGGTGACGCTGCACGAGGGTTTCGTGGACAACGACCTGAAGTTGTGTCTCTATACCGACCATCAGATTTTCGACCGCTACCAGCGTTACCGCATCAACGGCGAGATCCGGCGCGACGAACAGATGACCGTCGCCGAGCTGAACCAGCTGCGGCCGGGCGACTATGTAGTGCATATCGACCACGGCGTGGGCCGCTTCGACGGGCTTGTGAAGATCAACGAAAACGGCAAGGCGCACGAGGCGATCAAGCTGGTTTACAAGGACGGCGACGTGCTGTTCGTGAACGTCCATTCGCTCCACCGCATTTCCCGCTACAAGTCGGGTGACGGCGAGCCGCCGAAGGTCTACAAGCTGGGCAACGGCGCATGGCAGAAGCTCAAGAACGCCACCAAGAAGGCTGTCAAGGATATTTCGCGCGAGCTGATCGCCCTCTATGCCAAACGCAAGGCCAGCAAGGGATTCGCATTTACGCCCGACAGCTATCTGCAGCACGAGCTGGAGGCGTCGTTCCAGTGGGAGGACACGCCCGACCAGCAGACGACCGTGGCGGCCGTCAAGAAGGACATGGAGTCCGACCAGCCTATGGACCGGCTGGTCTGCGGCGACGTGGGCTTCGGTAAGACCGAGGTGGCGATCCGCGCAGCGTTCAAGGCGGCCGTGGACGGCAAGCAGGTCGCCGTGCTGGTGCCGACGACGATTCTCGCCCTGCAACACTACCGCTCGTTTTCGGAGCGTCTGCGCAACTTCCCCGTGCGGGTCGAGTATCTCAACCGCACCAAAACGGCCAAAGAGGTGTCGCAGATCCGCGCCGACCTCGAAGCTGGCCGTATCGACATTCTGATCGGCACGCACAAGATTCTGGGCAAACAGATCGTATTCCGCGATTTGGGGCTGCTGATTATCGACGAGGAGCAGAAATTCGGCGTGGCGGCCAAGGAGAAGCTGACGCAGCTGGCGGTCAACGTCGATACGCTGACTCTCACGGCGACGCCGATTCCGCGAACGCTGCAATTCTCGCTCATGGGTTCGCGCGACCTTTCGGTCATCTCGACGCCGCCGCCCAACCGGCAGCCGATCGTCACCGAATCGCACGTCTTCTCGGAGGAGATCATCCGCGACGCCGTCGAAACGGAACTCGCGCGCGGCGGACAGGTCTACTTCGTCCACAACCGCGTCGAGGACCTGATGACCATGCAGGGGCTTATCACCCGCATCTGCCCCAAGGCCCGCGTGGGCGTGGGGCACGGCAAGATGCCCGCCGAGAAGCTGGAGCGGCTGATCATGGACTTCATCTACGGGGAATTCGACGTGCTGGTCGCCACGACCATCGTCGAGAACGGCATCGACATTCCCAACGCCAATACGATCATCGTGAACAACGCCCAGAACTTCGGCCTGAGCGACCTGCACCAGCTGCGCGGACGTGTGGGCCGCAGCAATCAGAAAGCCTACTGCTACCTGCTTTCGCCGCCCGACGAGCTGCTGTCGTCCGATGCGCGCCGCCGCCTGCGGGCCATCGAGGAGTTCTCCGATCTGGGATCGGGCTTTAATATCGCCATGCAGGACCTCGACATCCGCGGCGCGGGCAATCTGCTGGGAGCAGAGCAGAGCGGATTCATCGCCGATATCGGTTTCGAGACCTATCAGAAGATCATGAACGAAGCGATCGCCGAACTGCGCGCCGAGGGACTGCACGTTGCGGGCCTGAACGATTCGGAACAGGAGGTGGTCGAGCAGCTGCGCTATATCGACGACGCGCATATCGAAATCGAGGTCGAAGCCGGTCTTCCCGACTCCTATGTGGCGCAGCAGGCCGAGCGCCTGAAGCTCTACCGGGAGCTGGATTCGACCAAGGACGAGGAGGCGTTGCTGGCCTTCGGAGAGCGTCTGGTGGACCGTTTCGGCCCTCTGCCGCGTGAAACCGAAGAGCTGCTCAACGTGGTGCGCCTGCGCTGGGAGGCGATCCGGCTGGGCATGGAGCGCGTGAAGGTCAAGAACGGGCTGATGATCGTGCATTTCGTCGGCGAGCAGGACTCGCCCTACTACAAGAGCGACACTTTCATGGACCTGCTCCGCAAAGTCACGCAGAATCCCGGCAGATTTGTGTTGAAACAGCACAATAATCGTCTGGCGATGACCGTTAGGAATGTCAAAGACATTGAAGACGCATATAAAACGTTGCAGCAGCTTTGAATTTAGTAGTAGATATCGGAAACACCCTCGTGAAACTCGCTGTTTTCGACCGGGGGGAGATTGTTTTTCAGCGCTGCGTGGAGCGGCTGCATCCGTCGATGCTCGAAGAGCTGTTCGCGGCATGGCCCGTGTGCCGGGCTGTCGTGGCTTCGACGCGCGGCGAAGTGGACGAAGTGGCCGATCTGCTCCGGCCGCGCGTGGAGTATCTGCTGGAGTTCTCTTCGCAGACGCCCGTACCCATCGGCAACGCCTACCTGACGCCCGAAACGCTGGGCCGCGACCGGCTGGCCGCGGCGGTCGGCGCCACGGTGCTTTATCCGGGCCGCAACGTGCTGATCGTCGATTTCGGTACGGCGGTGACCATCGATCTGGTGACGGCCGACGCAACATTTCGCGGCGGGTGCATATCGCCGGGCATGAAGACCCGTTTCAGGGCGCTGCACGACTATACGGCCAAACTGCCGCTCTGCGCCGCGACCGAAAGCGAAGAGCTTGCGGGGCTTACCACCCGGCAGGCCATCGAGCTGGGCGTGATGAACGGAATCGCGTTCGAAATCGAAGGCTATGCGGCCCGCATGCGCAGCCAAATAGACGATTTATGCGTAATTTTTACCGGAGGAGACGCGAATTTCTTTGTTAAACGAATTAAAAATACGATATTTGCAAATTGTAATCTGGTTTTTTGCGGATTGAATAGAATTTTAGAGTACAATGCAAGTGAAGAACACCTTAATTAAACTGGTTGTCATTGCAGCCGTGATGATTCCCTGCGCCGCAGCGGCTCAGACAAGCAGTATTAACGCATTCTCTCCCTACACGATGTACGGCATCGGCGAACAGAACACGCCCGGTACCCTGCCGATGCGTTCGATGGGCGGTGTAGGTGTGGCCATGCGCAGTTCGGGCGTGGTCAATCTGCTCAATCCGGCGGCTTTCAGCGCCGCGCCGCAGAAGAGTTTCCTCTTCAACTTCGGGCTGGAGGGCCAGAATTACTACAACTCCCAGAAGGTCGACGGCATGTCGAAAAGCACGGCCTACAACACCTTCAACTTCCACGACATCGCATTTCAGCTGCCGCTGGCCAAGAAGCTCGGTCTGGGCTTCAGCCTCACGCCTTACAGTTCGGTAGGCTACCGCACAAAATACACCCATGACTACGATCCGTCCGATCCCGTATGGGGCAACGTCGGCCGCGCGCAGTACATCTATCAGGGCGAGGGCGACGTGACGGAGGTCAAACTCGGCGTCGGCTGGGAGCTTTTCAAGAACTTCTCGCTGGGTATCGCCGCGCAGTATTACTGGGGCGATATCGACCGCTCGTTCGTGATGACCCCGACCCCGATCACGGGCGACGGCTCCTACTCTTCGACGGTAGGCACCGACAACTACAGCATTTCGAGCATCAAGGGGCAGATCGGCGTGCAGTGGAACGCCATCCTGAATCAGAAACGCGCCCTGACGCTGGGCGCCGCCTATGATTTCGGCGGCGACCTCAATCCCACGGTGACGAAAAACATCTATGTGGGCGACCTCTACAACTCCACCGTAAAGGGCGATACGACGCATTTGGCACTTGTATTGCCCCGTCAGCTTTCGGTGGGCGCCTTCTATCAGACCTCCAAGTGGACGATGGGGGTGGATTACGTCTATCAGGACTGGGGCGGCCGCAACAGGCAGACCGAATCCACCGGCGTCAGCGGACCGGACCGGAGCGCTTTTGCGGTGGCGTATGCCGATACGCACACGATCAAGGCCGGCGTGGAGTACACCCCCAACCGCTACGATGTGCGTAATTTTCTGAAACGCTGGTCCTACAGGGCCGGATTCCGTTACGGAACCCACAACCAGACCTACAACGGCGACAAACTGGGACAGTATGCCGTGACGCTGGGCGTCGGCGTGCCCGTGAAGTTCCTCGCCATCTCGTCCATAGACGTCGGCGTCGAATACGGCCGCCGCGGTTACAACTTGGCCGAACGCCTCGGACTGGTGCGGCAGCAGTATTTCAAATTCTCGATCGGCTTCACGCTCTTTGCCGGCAGCGAGAACGGCGAGTACTGGTTCCTGCGGCCTAAATACGATTAGTTTTTGACCCGAAAATTTGCACTTTTGGAGAACCGGCAGTAAATTGCATTGGATTTCGGTACATCCGACGGACACTAAAACATTAAAATTAAATACAAAAATTAATCTCTGACCGATGAAAAACGTTAAAATTCTGCTTTCCGCTGCTCTTGTATTCGTAGGGGCGACGGCTCTGGCTCAGGACTTCAGCGCTCCGCAGTACGAGAAGTGGGGAGACACGCCCGAACAACGCGAAAAGAACATTCTGAACAGCAATTTCCTCAAGGAGTCGTGCGACAACCGCGACTACAATGCCGCTGCTCATTATCTGAATGAACTCATCAACAGCGTTCCGACCGCTTCGGTCTCGTTCTACCAGCGCGGCGCCGTGATCTACAAGAACAAGATCAACCGCGCCAAGAGCGTCGCCGAGAAGAATACGTATATCGACTCGCTGATGCTCATGTACGACCTGCGCGCCAAGTATTTCGGAGACCATCCCAAGCAGGGTGCCGCTTTCATTCTCGATCAGAAGGCACGCGAGTTCCTGCGCTACAAGCCCAACGACCGCAAGGGTATCCGTGAAGCGTTCCGTGCCGCAATCGAGGCCGGCGGCGACAATACCGATCCCGAAACCGTCGTGGCTTATTTCAGCAACCTCTGCGACGACTACAAGAACACCGACGAGGTGCTGCCCGACGAGATCATCGCCGAGTACGACCGTCTGACGCCGTTCTTCGAAAAGAATCCCAATGCCAACGAGTACAAGGCACAGTTCGACGCCGCGTTCGGTCTGAGTGGTGCGGCAAGCTGCGAGAATCTCGAAAAACTCTTCCGCGGCAAGCTCGAAGCGGCTCCCGACGACGAGGCGCTGCTGGCGCAGGCCGTGGCGCTGATGTCGCGCGCCAAGTGCGACGGCGACTTCTATTTCACGCTCGCAGAGAAATACTATGCCGTGAAACCCTCTTCGGAGACCGCCATGTTCCTTGCGCAGGCTTTCCAGAGCAAGGGCGACTACGCCAAGGCGATCAAATACCTCAACGAGGCGCTTGCCGTTGAGCAGGATCCTGCGGAGCGTCAGCTGCTGCTGGTGCGCATCGCGCTGATCGACTTGGTTGCAAACGATATCCCCGGAGCCGCTTCCGCTGCGCGTCAGGCCCGCGACCTGAATCCTGAGGACGGCGTGCCCTATTACGTGCTGGCTCAGTGCTATGCCATTTCGGCTGCCAACTGCGGCGGTTTTGCCGGTCAGGCTACTTTCTGGGCCGCTTACGACACGATGTCGAAAGCCATCGAACTGCTGCCTGCCGATTCGGAATACATCGAGTCTGCCAAAACGTCGCTGAATGCGTTCCGCAGCCGTTTCCCGACCTCGGAGGAGTGCTTCTTCAACGAGCTGCAGGCCGGTTCCCGCTATACCGTGACCTGCGGTACGGCCGCCGGTGTCGTGACTTCCGTACGTCCCCGTTAATAAATGAACAGGGTCATCGCAAGATACGCCATGGTAGCACTCTCCGTTATGGGGAGTGCTATCTTGCTATTCTCCTGCGAACGCGACGAGGCGGAGGATGCTGCGGCTTCCGAAGAGACGATGAGAACCGAATACAGTGAAAATCTGTCGATCGTCGAATCGCAGAACGGCCGCCGTTCCTACCATTTCGTAACTCCGCTGGTCGAGGGCTATTCGCTGGCCCGCGAACCTTACCGCGAGTTCCGCAAGGGAGTCAAGATCACCACTTACAAGGACGATTCGCTCTCCACGGTCGATGTCGTGCTGACGGCCAATTACGCCATCTACTACGAGAACCGCAAATTGTGGGAGGCCAAAGGCAATGTCGTGGTCGTCAAATCGGACGGCAAGAACCTCTACACGCAGCAGTTGTTCTGGAATCAGCAGACCAAGAAGATCTATTCGAACGTCGATTCGAAAATCGTGCAGAACGACGGACGCGACGTCTTTATCGGCGAAGGTTTCGAATCCGACGAGGAGTTCAAGGACTGGCGTTTCCGCCGCATGAAAGGCCGCATGGAGGTCGAGGTCAAACCTGCCGAACAGGAGGTCGAGGTCGTTCCCGACTCGACTGCCGGCTCCCGGACGGGGGCGTCGGGACCTGTCCCTGCGCAGCAGTCCGGCAAAACCGCCGCTGCATCCGCCGGCGAGCCTATGCCCGAACCCGCTGTCAAGCCCGCCGTCGCTCCGGTTCCGGCCCGGCGGCCCGTTCGCAGGGATGCGCCCGGCAGACCGGCGTCCGCAGGGGAGCCTGCCGAAGCCCGGCCCAGAACGGAACAGCAGCAGATGAAGCCGGTGGATCTGAAACTGGACGATGACGAGATACAATCAACCCAATAAGAGATGCTTACTTCGGTCATACTGATTGTCCTGATGCTGTTGCTGTCGGCATTCTTTTCGGGTATGGAGATCGCTTTTACGAGCAAGAACCGCCTGAAACTGGAGATCGACCGCAAGCAGAGCCGCATGTTCGACCGCATAGCGGATATATTCTCCCGCCACCCCGGACAGTATATCACCACGATTCTGGTGGGCAACAATATCGCGCTGGTCATCTACTCGCTCTACATGTCGCTGCTGCTGCGCGGTATTTTCTACGCGCTGGGGTGGGAGAGCATCGCCCGGAACGGTTCCGTGGCGATCGAAACCGCCGTTTCGACCGTCATCATCATCTTTTTCGCGGAATTCCTGCCCAAGTCGGTCTTCCGCAACAATCCGAACTTCTATTACCGCGCGCTGGCGCCGGTAATCTATTTCTTCTATTTGCTGCTCTATCCGATCGCGCGGCTGACGACGCTCATTTCGCACGGTATCCTGCGTCTGACGGGCCGCCGCGTCGAAGAGCGGACGACGACGCACAGTTTCGACCGCGAGGACCTCGCGTCGCTGCTCGACACCAACAGTTCCGAGCCGCGTCCCGAACCCGACAACGAGCTGAAGCTGTTCCAGAACGCGCTGGATTTCGCCGACCTGCGGGTGCGCGACTGCATGGTGCCGCGCGTGGACGTCGAGGCAGTGGACATCGACGATACGACCATCGAACAGCTCACGGCGCGTTTCGTCGATTCCAAGTATTCGCGCATCTTCGTCTGGCGCAAGAGCATCGACAACATCATCGGCTATATCAACTCGAAGAGTCTGTTCACCCGTCCGGCCAGTATTTCCGACGTGATGATGCAGGTCAATTTCGTTCCCGAAACCATGCCGCTGCAACTGGTGCTGCAGAACTTTATCAAGCACCGCACCAACATCGCCGTGGTGATCGACGAATTCGGCGGCACGGCGGGCGTCATTTCGCTCGAAGACGTGCTGGAGCAGATTTTCGGCGAGATCGAGGACGAACACGACGTGCCCGACCTGACCGAAAAGCAGGTCGGCCCCGACGAGTATGTCCTCTCGTGCCGTCTCGAAGTGAAATACCTCAATGAGAAATACGGTCTGGGTATCGAGGAGAGCCGCGAATACGATACGCTGGCGGGTTTCATCATCTTCAATTACGAGGGGATTCCCACGGCCGGAGAGACCGTTTTCGTCGGCGGTCTGCAGGTGCGAATCCTGCGTACGACGCGTTCGCGGATCGACTTGGCGCGGGTCCGGAAGTTGTGAGAATTTTTATGGCATAATAAGGGCCTTTTCCGAATAAATTTACTACCTTTGACTGCTAATTCGAAACAATACGAATAATTTACAATTTATATGGCAAGTTTAAACACTTTACGCACCAAGTTCGGCATCGTGCTGTCGATTGTCATCGCAGGCGCCCTCTTGGCTTTCATTCTCTCCCTGAAGACCGAAATGGGCTTCTCAGGCAACGACCCCCGGGTCGGTGTTATCGACGGTGAAAAGATCAACTATTCGGAGTATTACAACCAGTACGAGCAGGTCAAGGCGCAGAGCGGTGCTCAGGAGAGCAACGAACAGCAGTCGGCGATGCTTGCCAACGCTGCATGGCAGGCCCTGATCGGCAAATACGTGCTGACTCCCGGATTCGACAAGATGGGCCTTCGCGTTACCGAGCCTGAACGTATGTCGATGGTCAGCGGCCAGCATCCTTCGCAGGCTTTCTACAATGCCTTCGCGGATCCCCGCACGGGTGAGTACAACGTCGCCGCCGTTCACCAGTTCCTCTCCGAGGCCGAAGCCAACGCGCAGGCGCAGCAGGCTTGGGCGCAGCTCAACGAGCAGGCCCGCATGGAGCGCGAGGTCGCCAAGTTCCTCGGCCTGATCAAGGGCGGTGTGTATGTCAACTCGCTCGAAGTGGCCAACGGTGTGAACTCCGCCAACAACACCTATGCCGGCAAGTGGGCCGGTAAGAAATACTCGGCCGTTCCCGATTCGCTGATTCAGCTCAAGTCGAGCGACATCAAGGCGTATTACAACAGCCACAAGAACATGTTCAAGCAGACGCCGTCGCGTGCGCTTTCGTATGTCGTGTTCGAGGTTTCTCCGACCGACGACGACATGCTGGCGCTCGAAAAGAGCGTCGCCGAGGTCGGCGCGCAGTTCGCCGCCACCGAAGAGCTGAAGTCGTTTGTCCGCGCCAACCGCAACGGAAAGATCGCCGACAACTACGTCTCGGCGAAGCAGCTTTCGGAAGAGGAGGCCAAGGCCCTGCTCGACGGCGCTACCTACGGTCCCGTGCTCAAGAACAACGAGTGGACGATGGCCCGCGCGCTGGATACCAAGATCGTTCCCGACTCGATGGGCATCCGCCACATCGTACTTCCCTATACGCAGGAGGCGCTGGCCGACAGCCTGCTGACCGTGCTCAAGGGCGGTGCCGATTTCGCTCAGGTCGCTGCGCAGTATTCGGTTTATGACGCTACCGCCGCCAACGGCGGCGAGGTGGGCGTCATGCCGTTCTCGGCCTTTTCGGGCGAATTCGCTGCGGCGCTTGCCAATGCGAAAACCGGCGATATCGTGAAGATCGCTTCCGGCGACGCCATTCAGCTGATGCAGGTTTACCGTGCCGACAAACCGTCGAAGCACGTTCAGGTCGCTTCGATCACCTACCCGGTCGAGGCTTCGGCCGCTACCCGCCGCGACATCCACAATCAGGCCGGCACCTTCTCGGTGAACGCCAAAGGTTCGGTCGAAGCGTTCAACGACGCCGCTTCGGCTGG